>Ga0335074_10001530_pt1 | contig 31403 bp, 26 predicted proteins | sample Lox_Sample_23_FD_206715 | JGI IMG/M metagenome (GOLD analysis project Ga0335074, IMG submission 206715) | Soil microbial communities from Loxahatchee National Wildlife Refuge, Florida, United States - Lox_Sample_2.3 | ecosystem: Environmental > Terrestrial > Soil > Wetlands | place: USA... | reverse complement strand
CGACGAGTGCTTATCCACCGCCCGCTTACCCAGCCACCCCTGCGGAAATTTTTCCCCCGAGTCGCGCATGGCCATGGTCAGCGCGCGCGTCTCTTCGAGCGACAGCCCGTTCAGCCACGCCGCCATCAGCCACGCCGCAAGCTGATCCGCGCCAATCGATCCGTCCGCGGCCCCCGCCGCCACGTACTCTGCCTCGCGCCCATCCAGAACTCCGCCATCGCGCTTCTTGCGGATGATATCGATCATGTGCAGCGGCGGAATCGGGTCGTCAACCATGGTTTCTGCCTTGCGGTGCAAGGCCATCAGAATACTCCATGCGGCCCGCCGCCCCTGCCGGACTCTCACCGGAGTAAGATGTTCGCAGAATTCCCACGCAAAGGAGAACGCCATGTCCCTGCGCACCCTGTTCCTCAGCCGCCTGCTGGGCGTCTATTTCATCATTTGCGCGCTCGCCATGACCCTTCGCAAACAGGAGATCATCGCCGGCCTAGCCGGGTTTCTTCAGAATCCGCTGGCCACGCTGTTCACGGGCATATTCGCCCTGATGGCCGGACTGGCCATCGTCCTCGCCCACAATCTCTGGTCCGGCGGCGTGCTGCCCGTGATCGTTACGCTGATGGGTTGGCTCGTCATGATCAAGGCGCTGCTCCTGCTGTTCCTGCCGCCGCAGATGCAAGCCGGCTTCTTCATGCAAACACTGCATTTCGGGCAGCTCTTCTACCTGTATATGGCTGTCTGCTTTGTGCTGGGCGCCTACCTTGCCTATGCCGGCTTCCGCCTGAGGCTCGCCTCGCGCGCCGCTTCCGCTTGAACCTGAATCCTCACGCGGTGCGCTCTCATTTCAGCGGTGGACGCGTCGCTCGACCTGGCGCCGTTATTTCAGCCTGAACTCGAACCCCAGCGGCAGCACATCCTTGAACGCCATCGTCCGCACGCCCTCCGCTGCCGGAAACATCACCGGCGCATCCTGGTCGGCAAACTCCGCCAGCATCTGCCGGCACGCGCCGCAGGGCGGGCTCGGCTTGCCGTTCAGGTTCGCAACCGCCACCGCCGTGATCCTGATCTTCGGCCCGAATTGCGCCACCGCCCGCGCCAGAGCCGACCGCTCCGCGCAGATGGTCAACCCGAAGCTCGCATTCTCCACGTTCGCTCCCGTCACAATTTCGCCGTTGCTCAGCCGCAATGCCGCTCCCACGCGAAACTCCGAATACGGCGCATAGGCCCTCCGCGCCGCTTTCTCCGCCTGCTTCATCAGCGCCTTGAGCGCCCTCGGATTCTCATTCGTCTTCATCAATGATGGTCCCCGGCCAGAAACCGGGGCGAAGAATTGAGCCTAATCGATTGTGACCGCCTGTGTATACTGCGTCGGAGGTTCGCGCACTCCATGCCGCGTCGGCCCGTCTCTCTTCTGGCAGCCTTCCTCGCGCTCGCTCCATTCGCGGGCTCCGCCCAATCCCCGGTCTTTCCGGATCAATCGCGCAACGCAGCGTCTCAGGCGCCCGCCTTCGATGTCGCCGCCATCCACGTCTACATCCCCGAGCCGCATGAGCATTCCCATATCTGGATCTGGCCCTTCGACAGCCACTTCAAAGCGCAAAATGTCTCTCTGATCGCCCTCATCCATTGGGCCTTCGACATGCCTGAAACGCGCATCCTCGACGCTCCCCAATGGGCCGGCGCCACTCATTTCAGCGTCGACGCCAAAGCCGACAGCGCATTCGACGAACAATTGCGCAACATGACCTCCGAGGCCGCGCGGGCGCAACAGAAAAAAATGGTTCAGGCGCTTCTCGCCGATCGCTTCAGGCTGGTAACCCACAGTGAAACGCGGCAACTGCCCATCTATCTGCTTGTCGTTGCCAGGGACGGGCCCAAACCCGGCGCGCCTGCGCCCGGCGGTGCCTTCATCAACCACGGTCGCGATTACATCGCGATCAACGGATACTCCAACGGCGCCGCTCCCCTCGCCGAGGAGTTATCGAAGGAAGTGGGCCGCGACGTCCTCGACAAAACCGGCATCACCGGCCGCTATGACATCCGTCTCACGTGGACTCCCGACGATCGCGCCGCGCCCGCGTCAGGCGCGGCCGATTCCCCCTTGCCCGTCCCCGACTCGGGACCCTCCATCTTCACCGCGCTTGAAGAACAGCTCGGACTCAAGCTCGAGCCCTCCAAAGGCCCCGTCCAGGTTCTCGTCGTCGACCACGCCGAACTGCCCTCGCCAAACTAGCTCCCTCGCTCCCTTGCTTCTTCGCTCCTTCGCTCCCTTGCTCCCTTGCTCCCTAGCTCCCTCAAGTTGCCCGTCATTTCTCCGATAAACCACCTGAATGCCCGCCGCACGGGATGTGCGATCCCAAGGGTTCGCGCCCGACGACGTGCCGGCTGCACAAGCGTGAACCCATGGACGATCTGACGAGGGAGTTCCTGATCGAGAGCCAGGAGGGCCTGGACCGCATGGAGCGGTGCCTCACCGATCTCGAAGAAAAGCCCGGCGACGCCGCGCTGCTGGCCGAGATCTTCCGTGCCGTGCACACCATTAAAGGAACCACCGGATTCCTCGGCTTCAAGCGCCTTGAAAAGCTCGCGCATGCCGGCGAAAACCTCCTCGGCCTCCTGCGCGACGGAAAACTTTCCGCCAGTTCTGCTGTCATTACCGCGCTGCTCGAGCTCCTGGACGGGCTGCGCGCCATTCTCAAGGCAATCGAGTCCTCAGGAAACGAAGGCGAAGGCGCCGACGACGCGCTCATTGCCCGTCTCAATGCGTTGCGCGCCCCTGCGTCCGGCAAACCTGCCGGCAAGGGGCCGCGCAGCCCATCTGTCTCCGCGCCGCTTCAGGCCGCCCCGGAAGCCTCCGCGCCCTCCGCTCCGCCCTGCCCCGATCCGTCATCCGCACTCGCTCCTGCCTGCGTCATCGCCCCGGCGCCGGCAACTGGCGCCGCCGTCGCCGATATCGCTGTGGAGCCCGCGCCGCCCGACGCAGCGCCCAGGCCGCGCGCCTCCGCCGCAACCGCCGCCGAAAGCACGCTGCGCGTCGATGTCGCCCTCCTCAACCGCATGATGAACCTCGTCGGCGAGCTCGTCCTCACCCGCAACCAGGTGCTCCAGGCCACCGCCTCCGATCCCAACATGACCTTGCTTTCCCGCCGCCTCGATATGGTCACCGCCGACCTGCGCGAATCCGTCATGAAAGCCCGCATGCAGCCGGTCTCCAATATCTTTTCCAAGATGCCGCGCATCGTGCGCGACCTCTCGCAGTCGCTCGGCCGCCGCGTCAGCCTGCACATGGAGGGCCAGGAAACGGAACTCGATAAGAGCCTCCTCGAGGCCATCAAGGATCCCCTCACCCACGCCGTCCGCAACGCGCTCGATCACGGCATCGAACCGCCTGAAATCCGCCTCGCCGCCGGCAAGGATCCCCAGGGCCTCCTTACCTTGCGCGCCGTGCAGGAGGGCAGCCACGTGGTGGTCGAAGTTTCTGACGATGGCGCCGGCATCGACGTCGGCAAGGTCCGCGCCAAGTCCATTGAGCGCGGCCTCATCACCGCTGAACGGGCGTCCCTGCTCGCCGAGCGCGAACTGTTGCAGCTCGTCTTCCTGCCCGGCTTCTCCACCGCCGCCCAGGTGACCAACGTGAGCGGCCGCGGCGTGGGCATGGACGTGGTGCGCACCAACGTCGAAAAAATTGGCGGCAAGGTCGAAATCGATTCGCGCGCCGGCAAAGGCACCACGCTGCGCTTGCGCATTCCTCTCACCCTCGCTATCATTCCCGCCCTCATCGTGCGCAGCCTCAACCAGAGTTTTGCCCTGCCCCAGGCCGCGCTCTCTGAACTGGTGCACATTCCCCCCGAACAGGCAGCCACCGCCGTCGAGTGGATTGAGAATGCGCCTCTCTACCGCCTCCGCGGCCGCCTCCTCCCGCTGGTCTTTCTCGATGGCCTTCTCATGCCCGGCCGCAACTGCCGGCTCGCCGCCAATCGCGACAACTTTATCGCCGTGCTCGACGTCGACGGCCGCCGCTTCGGGCTGGTCGTCGATTCGCTCGCCGATCCCGAAGAGATCGTCGTCAAGCCGCTCAGCGCCGTCCTCAAAGATATTGGCCTCTACTCGGGCGCAACCGTGCTCGGCAACGCCGATCTCGCCCTCATCCTCGATCCCGGTTCGATCGCCATGAAAACCGGAGTCCATATGAGCAACGATGAAGAGGGCGCGGCAACCATCGAACACGAGGACGAAGACGCAGCCGCAAAACGCGACTACCTGCTTGTCGAGGCCGGCGGGCGCCGCGCCGCCGTGCCCCTCAGCGACGTCCTCCGCATCGAACAGGTTCCCCTGTCGCGCATCGAGTACGTCGGCCACCGGCCGGTGCTCGACTTCGCCGGGCGCCTGCTTCCCATTGAAGATTCCGGCGGCGTTCTCCCCGCGGCCGCAGACAATCCCCACGCGCCCATCATCGTCGTCGTCTGCCTCGCGGAAAATCGCCACGTGGGGATCGCCGTCTCCCATGTCCTCGATGTGGCTGCGGGAGGCAGCCTCTTCGAGGCAGGCACTGAGACTGAGACCGAGGGCGTCACGCTTCTCAAAGAGCGGGTCACCGGCGTCGTCGATCTCGGCGCCGTCGAGCCTTTGCCCGCCGTCCACGCTCTCCCCGTTCCCAGCCTCGATCAAAACCCCGTTCTCGCGGAGGCACTCGGATGAGTTCCCGAATCCCATCGCGCGGCCGTCAGCGCGCCGTCGAATCCCTGATTGAAGTTTGCTCGGTCCGCGTCGAATCCACGCTCTTCGGCGTCCCCATGAGCCATATCCTCGAGATCGTCGGCTCCTCGCGCCCCCAGCCCGTTCCTCTGGCTCCGCCCTACGTGGGCGGCCTCGTCCATTATCGCGGTGACGTCCTCACCACCGTCAGCCTGCGTCATCTCCTCGGCCTTGACCCTAAACAGGGCGCGCAGGACATCCTGGTGCTCGAAAGCGCTGGCGGCTGCTTCGGTCTTCTCGTCGATTCGGTCGGCGAGGTGCTCACCGTTTCCGGAGCCGACTACGAACCCAACCCCTCCATCCTCGATGAGCGGCGGCGAAGCTTGCTGGCCGGCGCCTACAAACTCAAAACCGGATTGCTGGTCATGCTGGATCCTGGCCGCCTCGACCCCATGTGCCTGGCTTCGGGCAAGGCGGCCTGAACCCCCAGGCGCCGCCGGCGCCTCCCAAAGGAACGTCCTATGCGAGCCCTCATCGTCGACGATTCCCGCTTTGTCAGGGACTTTCTGCGCGGCCTGCTCGAGGATCGAGGCATCGAATGCGAAGACGCCGCAGACGGACGCATCGGCCTCGACCAGCTCCACTGCCGGCCCTCCTTTGACCTCGCCCTCGTCGATTGGAACATGCCCAACCTGAACGGACTCGAAATGCTCAAACAGATGCGCGCCGAAGGCTACGCCGGCGTCAAGGTCCTCATCGTCACCACGGAATCGGAAAACGACTATATCCTGCGCGCCCTCGAAGCCGGCGCCGACGAGTACCTGATGAAACCGTTCGACGATGCCGCCCTCGGCGAAAAACTCGCCATCCTGGGACTGGCGGAGGCCTGAATCATGACGGCCTCGCGCCTTATCCGCATTCTCATCGTCGACGACTCCGCAGTGATGCGCAGCCTGCTGCGCTCCGTCATCGCCTCCGACCCCGCCCTTGAAGTGGCCGCCACCGCCGCTGACGGCGCCTCCGCCCTCGCCAGCATCGAAATCAGCCGCCCCGACCTCGTCCTGCTCGACGTCGAAATGCCGGTGATGGACGGCCTTGAAACCCTCCGGCAAATGCGCCGGCGCGGCCTTCGCATTCCCGCCATCATGTGCAGTTCCCTCACGCGGCGCGGCGCCAAAGTCACCATCGAGGCTCTGGCCAGCGGCGCCTCCGACTACGTCGCCAAACCCGCCGGCCAGGCAAGCCGCGATCATGCCCTCAAATCCCTCGCCCAGGACCTGCTCCCCAGGATTCATGCGCTCGCCGGCAACAACCTGTCTGCCCCCGCCGCAACGCCCGCGGCCCGGCCCGCCCTTCCCGCTGCGCCGCAAGCCTTGGTCCCGCCTTCCATCACCGCCGTCCCAACCGTTGTCGCCATCGGCGTCTCCACCGGCGGTCCTGCCGCGCTTGACCAGCTCCTTCCCGCGCTGCCCGATGCATTCCCGCTTCCCGTCCTCATCGTGCAGCACATGCCTGAGGTCTTCACGCGCCTTTTTGCCGAGCGCCTCAACGCCCGCTGCCGCCTGCGTGTGCGCGAAGCCGCAGAATCCGACGCCGTGCGCGCCGGCACCATCTACATCGCCCGCGGCAACTGGCACATGGAAGTGCTTGCTCCGGCCCGCGCCGGCGCTTCTCCCACTCTTCACCTCAATCAGGACCCGCCCGAAAATCACTGCCGCCCCGCCGTCGACGTCCTCTTCCGCTCCGCCGCCAGGGTCTACGGCTCCGGCGTGCTTGCCCTCGTCCTCACCGGCATGGGTTCCGACGGCCTCGCCGGCTGCCGCATCATCCGCAGCCACGGCGGCTGCATCATCGCTCAGGATTGTCCCACCAGCACCGTCTGGGGAATGCCCGGCGCCGTCGCTCAGGCCGGCCTCGCGCACAGGATTCTTCCCCTCGCCGATCTCGCGCCCGAAATCATTCGCAGGTCCCGGCGCGAACGCTCCGAACTCGATTCACTCTCGCGGATGGCGGTGTAGCCATGGCCACCCTGAGCGGATACGGCTACCTGCGCGAGCTCATCTACAGTCTCTCGCAGAACGTCCTCGACCCGTCGCGCGATTATCTCTTCGATACGCGCCTCTCCCGCCTGCTGCGCAACCAGGGCATCGATTCGATCGGCGAGCTCGTCCAGCGCCTGCGTAGCACCCGCAATCCCACTCTCGAAATGGCCGTCGCCGAGGCCATGACCATCAACGAGACCAGCTTCTTCCGCGACGTCCGTCCCTTCGATCTGCTGCGCAACGAGCTGCTGCCCGCCATCATTGAAGCCCGCCGGCCCGTCCGCTCCCTGCGCTTCTGGAGCGCCGCCTGCTCCACCGGCCAGGAAGCCTATTCGCTGGCCATGCTTCTCCTCGACAGCTTTCCCCACCTCGCCCAATGGAACCTCATCATCGAAGGCACTGACTTGAGCAGCGAAGTCGTCGAACGCGCCCAGTCCGGCCGTTATCATCGCCTCGAGATCAATCGCGGCCTGCCCGCGCGCTTCGTGGTGCGCTACTTCGATCACGCCGGAGAAGATTGGACCGTCAAGCCCGAAGTCCGCCGTCTCTGCCGCTTCCGCCAGGCCAATCTCAACGCGCCCTCGCTGCCCTTCAGCCCCATCCCCGCCTCCGATCTGGGCCGCTTCGACGTCATCCTCCTGCGCAACGTCATGCTCTACTTCTCCATGGACACCCGCCGCGCCCTGCTCGCCGGAATCCATCGCCTCCTTGCCTCCGACGGCATCCTCTTCCTCGGCTCCAGCGAACAACCCGCCGATCCGTCGCTCTGGAAACCCATCCTCTCCGGTGGAACCAGTTACTACCGCCCCCGCCGTCCAAACTGACCTCGACACTCCCATCCCTTCGCGCCTTCGCTAAGACGGCCTGCCTCGCTCCTCCTCATCGGCCGCTCCATTTCCCAAACGAACTTCCCGCTCGACCTGGCTCCCGTGACTGCCGGCGAATGCGGTCCCGTCAACGCGGAATCAATCCTTTCCTGCCCGGCGCGCGAGTTCTTTCTCGAAATACTCCTTCCAGCTCATGGGAAACGCCGCAACCGCGAGAAGCCGGCGGATGCTTTGAATATCTTCGCTGCTGTATTCCGTTGCCAGATAGAGGCGCGGGACTTCGGCAACCGGAACCGCCGCCGGATCCGCGCTCAACAGCGTGAGCGCATCGCCTGCGCCAATCTCGCCCTCGCGGACGACCTTGGCGTAAAAGCCGGTCCGCCGGCTGGCGAGAAACCGCCTCACCATCTCGTCCGATTCGAACCGGATTCCCAGTTTGAAGCAAGGCAACCGTGGCTGGGTCACGACGATCTCCGCCGATCCAACTGAAAACCGGTCGCCGAGGTGCGTCGAGCCTTCGTCGAGACCCTCAATGGTTAAGTTCTCGCCGAATGCGCCCATGGGCAGCGGACGGCCCGGCAGCTCCGCTTTCCAATACCCGTAGTGCTCGATCGGATAGCAGTAGACCGCTTTGTCCTCGCCGCCATGCACGGTGAGATCCGATTGCCGGTCTCCCGCGAGGTTGAGCGCTCGCAAGGCCACGCGCCCTTCCACAGGCTCCTTGAAGATCGATGTGAGAACCCGCTGCCCGTGCCAGACAACCTCTCGCGGCAAACCGCAATTGACTGAAAGAATTTTCACATTGGTCTCTAGGGCCTGCTTCCGGGCTCCGCCCATCCCGGCTCCTATCGGCCGGCCACCGGCTCCGGCCTCTCGGTTGCCGTCTTCTCTCCCAGCAGCTTCTCCACTTCCTCCTGCAGTCGCGCAGTGATCGTGGATTCGGTGGCGTCGTAGGGAAAGTGAATGGGCTCGCCGACAATGATCTCAATGGTCCCCGAGCGGAACCAGCCATGCCCTCGCACCTTCAGCTCGCCCAGCCCGCGCAGCGCCATGGGCAGCACCGGCACGCCGCTCTGCTTCACCAGCAATCCGATGCCGGGACGGAAGCGCACCATTCGGCCGTCGGCAGAAAGCGCGCCCTCGGGAAAGACCATCACATTGTAGCCGCGGTCCAGCGCCTTGCCGGCATGGGCGAAGCTCGATTGGAAATCCCTCTGCTTCGAGATGGGAAAGACGTTGAAGAGCGCGGTTACCAGAAACCACGAGGGCGGCCCGAATACGAAGAAGCGCTTCTCAGGCCCGCGCCATGGATTGCGCCAGTGGCGGAAGTCCTCCAGCATGTCGCCCGACATCGCAACCGCGATGTTGCGCCGCACCCGCCCCGGCAGCGCATATTGCATCAGCGGCGTGTCGTATGACGTGATGTGATTGGCGATGATCAGCAACGGGCCGTTCCCGCCGCTCGAGATTTGCGCCAGCGCCTGGCCCGAATAGATCACGCGCGGCTTCGTCAGGAACTGCACGAACGGCCGCAGGACCAGTTCGATGAATGCCCAGCGAATCCACTCCACGGGCTTCCACCACGGCCACGTGGGATACCAATAACGGGCTCGCGCAGGCGCCGGCGCACCGCCCGCCGGCATCCCCTGCTCCCTTGCTCCTTCGCTCCCCTGCTCCCTTGCTCCTTCGCTCCCCTGCCCCCTCGCTCCCTCGCTCCCTTGCTTCCTCGCCCCTTCGCTCCCTTGCTCCCTCGCTCCCTCGCTCCCTTGCTCCCTCGCTCCTTCGCTCCCTTGCTCTTCGTCCCCTTCGGCCCCGTCCACGCCGCCGCCGGCCACCACGCGCCGCAGATCGCCTAGCGTTTCCACTTCCTCAAGCAGGCCGTTGCTCTCCACAATGCCCAGTCGTTCTTCGATGGCCGCGGCCAGTTGCACGCGGCCAAGGCTGTCGAGATGAAAATCTTCAGTCAGGCGCAGCTCATCGCCCACGCCCGGTGGCGCTTCGCCTGAGATCTGCCCGATCAGCGCGAGCAGCCAGTCTGCCGACGGCCCGAACACGCCGTGCGGCCCCACGCCATTCCCGTGCGGTGTCCCGTCTCCGCGCCCCGCTCCGTTGCCATGCGGCGACCCGTTGCTGCTGGTGGCCGCTGCAGCCTGAATGCGGGCCAGCCATGCCGCCACCGGTTTGCGCTTCACTTTGCCCGTCGAGGTCCGCGGCAGATCGGGCTCAGGCCACAGCACCCAGCGGCGGATGCGCTGGAACTCGGCCAGCTTGCCGTTAGCGCGCTCGATCGCCGCTTCGGCGTGATCTCCTGATCCGCGAACCGCCAGCACCGCGCAAGGCTCGGGGCCGGCCTCGGTCTGCATGGGAACCACGGCGCACGCGGCGATTTCAGGCTGCTCTTCTATCGCAGCTTCAATGTCTTCGGGATGCAGGTTAAGGCCGGCGGCAGTGACGATCACTTCGCTCTTGCGGCCCAGGAAGCGCAGGTCGCCCGCCTCGTCGCGTTCGGCAATGTCGCCCGTTGCCAGCCACTCCTCTTGGCGCGGACGCATGGCGCCGTCCTGCCATGTGGCGTCGGAAATCATGGCGCCGCGCACCAGAACCTCTCCATCGGGACCCAGCTTCACTTCGCGCCCCGGCAGCGGTTTGCCGATGGTGCCCTGCGCCACGTGGAATGGATGGTTCAGCGTAATCAGCGCCGTAGTCTCGGTCATGCCGTAGCCCTGAATCAGCACGAAACCCAGCGCGTTCCAGAACTGCTCCAGCGGCGCAGGCAGCGCGCCCCCGCCCGAGACAAACGCCCAGAACTTGAAGCCGAACTCGCGATGCACTTTGCTGAAGATCCACCAGCGGCGCAGCGGACCCAGCTTTTTCCCCGCCGAGGCGATCGCCCGCTCAGAGAGGCCTTCGTGCCTGATTTCCAGATGCGTCTTCATCAGCGCCAGAACGCGCGGCACAGCCGCCAGCACTGAGATGCGTTCGCTGTGAATGAGGTCGACAAGGCGCGGCGCCGCCAGCCGGGCCTCAAAGTGCAGCTCGCCGCGAACGATCGGAGGAACCCACAGGCCCATGGTCTGGCCGAAAACGTGGCTCAGCGGCAGCGTGTGCAGAATCCGCAGCGGATGGATGATCCGTTCGTAGCGCATGTAAGGCTTGGCGCCGTCTTCCACCGGGCCCACGCTGGCCAGCACATTGCCATGCGTCAGCACGATGCCCTTGGGGTCGCCCGTCGTGCCGGAAGTGAACAGGATTTCAAGCGGCGTCTGATTCGAGATCGATGGGATCGCGCCCATTTCGGTCGCCGGCAACTCTGAGACCAAGTTTTCAAAGGCGAGCGTTGCCAAGGCCGTCCCGTGCATGGCTGACTGCAGTTTGTCGAGCAGCATCCTGTCGCCAACCGCCAGTTTGGGCTTGACGTCGGCGGCCACCCGCGCCGCGAACTCTGCCGTCCCGTTCGAATCGAGCGGAACGGCGAGCACCCCGCGCAGCATGCATCCATGAAATGCGGCGATCCACTCCGCGCTGTTCTCGCCCCACAGCATCACGCGATCGCCGGCTTCGATATGCCGCGCTTCCAGCAGCGCGGCAAAGCGCCCGGCAAGTTGCGCAAGTTCTCCGTACGTGGTCGCGCGGCGGCGGATCCCCTGGTAACGCACCACCGCCACTTCGCGGTCTAACCGGCGAAAATCGTCGATCAGCGTTGCCAGGTGATCGCGCATACCGTCTCCGGCAAGGCGTTGTTGATTCTGCGCTCTGCAGAATCTGCCCCGTTCAGCGGCTCATTTCCCCAGGGTCGCCGGCAATGAGACTGCGTCGCCCTATTACACCGGTTTCACAGTCACTGTACTCGAAGCCGCCAAAGCTAAGTGGCTTCTCCCTTAAGAAAAAGCCACCCTGACTGAAGCGAAGACCGGCGACCTCAACTGTGAAACCGGTCTGGAAGCAGAAGCCCCGTTGCACGATGACAGCGATATTCTCAAGTCAACCGCATCCGCTCGAAGTTCATGCTACCAGTAGAGATGCTTTCCGGTTGCCAAGCGATCCACTTGCAGCGCTGCCCCAACCCCCTTCGCCGCTCCGATCCAGGCGCGTCATTCAAGGTTGCCGCGCAGGTTGGCGAACCGGCGCTCCTCAAAAACCTCTTCCCCGCGCCGTCCTCGTCGCCCCTCAAGCGCCGCCCGAAGTCCAGGAATCTTCGGCTGCTTTGGGCGGTTTTCGTCAGAGTGATTTGAATCACATCAGACTGCCCCCTGAGTCGTAAACTGGATCTACCAGGTTTCCCCATGAAAAAACTCGCCATCGGCCTTTACGTTCTCCTCACCATCGCTCTCATGATCTGGGGTTATTACCAGGCCATTTACGTCGCCCCCAACGACGCCATGCAGGGCGAAATCTTCCGCATCATCTACTACCATGTGCCGTCGTTCGCCGTGGCCTTCGTTTTTTTCGCCATCAATCTCCTCGGATCGGTTGCCTTTCTCGCCCTTCGGCGCGAATTCCCCGCCCGGGCGCAGATTGCTGATGCCTTGGCCCTTGCCGGAGCTGAAGTCGGCGTGGTCTTTTGCTCGGTTGGGCTCACCACCGGACCGCTTTGGGGAAGACGAGCCTGGGGTATCTGGTGGACATGGGATGCAAGACTGACCACCACCCTGGTTTTGTGGCTCATTTACGTCAGCTACCTCCTGCTGCGCCGTTTTGCCGCCGGTTCGCAGATGCAGACCCTCGCCGCCGTTCTGGCCATCTTTGGCGCGTTGGACGTTCCCATCGTGTACATGGCCAACCGCTGGTGGCGCACCCAGCATCCCGCCCCTGTCTTTGGCGGCGCCGAGGGCTCGGGCATGGCTTGGTCCATGGTGAAACCGCTCCTGTGGAACATGCTGGCCTGGTTCGCCTGGGGCGTGATGATTCTTGCCCTTCGCTACCGCGTCGAGCGGCAACAACAGAAAATCGCCGCCGCTGAAGCCGAAGCTGCGCTTACCGCCTAACCGCACAAAAAACCAATCCCGTGCCAGGAGAAAACGAAAATGGATCAGGCAGCGATTCTCGATCACCAATTCCGCGTTGCGGCCTACACCATCACATGGATCATTCAACTGGGCTATCTCGCCTGGCTCGGTCTCAAATGGCGGTCCCTCAAACGTGATCTGAAGCACTGAACCGCCCCAGATCCGCCCCGATCCGCCCCCGGCCCGCGCCGCCTTCGCCTCCCCGGGCGTTCCCGCATTCTCCTCTCGTTGAACCATTTAGCTGCGCCATCCTCTACCCGTCCCGCCCCCACCCTCGCGGTAACTCCCCTCCCGTCACCAACGTCGTAGCCATGGCTAACACCCCTGTTCGCAGCCAGGCGTCTTTGTGCTATTTCAACTTTTGGTTCCTCGGGCCGATCATTCATTCAGTAGAAACATTCGCATTCAGTTGAAACATTCGAGAGCAACTCTTCCGGTTCTTCCGTCGCGTTCGGCCAACGAGTTTTGATCAAAGGGCCAGTGGCAATTTCACTCCGGGCGCTACGGAAAAAGCTCTTGAGAGCAATGCCCGAAGATAGCTTGTGCACGATCTCTTGATTGCCTTGGCCTTCATTGCAATGGTGATCGCTCCAGCGATCGTAGCCACAACCTCTCGCGTTGACATTGGGGACGGCTCCGCATAACGAAGCTCGTCCCCAATGACCAATGACCAATAAACGGATCGACTCCTTTCCTCAGGTCTGCGTTCTGATGATTCGCCGTTTCCTGTAACTCCTTTCCTCAGGTCTGCGTTCTGATGATTCGACGTTTCTGGTAACTCCTTTCCTCCGGTCTGCGTTGTTGTCAGCCTCCTTTGCCCGGATCTGTGTTGTTCCCTTTGCCTCCTCCCGGATCTGCGTTGCCAAAAAGCAGCCATCACATCGCGCCGCGCCGCCACCGCGGCGCCAACTCCCCAGGCAATTCCAAATCCGCCCCACATGGCCTAGGACGACACGCGCTCAACATAGCCCAGCTTGCCGCTCAGCTCGTGGCCGGGAGCAAGGTAGAGCAGCCGGTTCGGCACGTTGTCCGTCATTCCTACAGCTCCAGCAAAGCTGAAACAGATTAAGGCTGCGATCCCTGTGCCCACCGCGCATGCAGGGCAAGCCGCCGCCAGCACCACCGTGCCCCAGATTGCCGTGCCCAGACCGCCGTTGAGCCCAAGCAGCACCCACCGCCGCAGCTCATCGTCACCCGGGAGGATCAGGGCGGCTACCTGCTTCCGCAGATAAGTGCGAGCGCCTCCGATGGCCCGCGAGCAGACGAGCTTGTCTTGGGTGAACGACTGGATGTGGCAGCTCTGCCGGCGGGTCGGCTGGTCGAACGTCACAACGAAGACCTTGTGCTTCGACGGGTCGAATTGTTGGGCAAACTCCCAGGTTGCGTAACTGGCTTCGTTCCCGGCGGCGATGGTGAACGTCCCGCTTGAGGCGTTCGACTGGGCGAAACCGGTGACCACCGATGCGGCGGTAAAACCAATAAGCGCGAGAACGTTGCTGATCTTTCGCTGGCACATGTACGGGCTCCTGAAACTGCGCTGCATCGATCAAACATCGAAGCAGGCGTCCGGTGTGCCGAGGTTGTGCCAGTTTCGCAAGTGTCACACTCAAAGAAACCAGGGCCGGGGCGAAACGCCAGGCCGGGCTGAGCATCCCTTCCGCCCCCCAAATTGCCCTCCGCTCCCTGAGCCGATAAACTGAGGTCTCGGAGAGCTATCCATGCTAGTCGTCATGAAAGCGCACGCCACCCCTGAAGAGATCCAGGCGGTCTGCGACCACATCATTCAGTTGGGCTTTCGCCCTCATCCCCTTCCCGGCGCGCAGCGCACGGCCATCGGCATCACCGGCAACCAGGGCGAGGTTGACCGCGGCAATCTCGAGTCGCTCTCCGGCGTTGCCGAGGTCATCCGCGTTTCCAAGGCCTACAAGCTCGCCAGCCGCGACGTAAAAGAAGAAGACACGGTGGTCCGCTTTGCCAACGGTGCTGCCATCGGCGGCCGTGACCTGGCCGTCGTCGCCGGTCCCTGCTCCATTGAGAATCGCGACCAGGCCTTCGCCATCGCCGAGCAAGTCGCCGCCGCCGGCGCCCAGTTCTTCCGCGGCGGCGCCTTCAAGCCCCGCACTTCCCCTTACGCCTTCCAGGGGCTGGGCCTCGACGCCCTCAAAATCATGTCCGAAATCAAAGACCGGTTTGGCCTGCGCATCGTCACCGAGGCGCTCGACTCCGAGAGCCTCGAACTGGTGGCCGATTGGGCCGATGTCATTCAAATCGGCGCCCGCAACATGCAGAACTTCTCTCTCCTCAAAAAGGTCGGCCGTTTGCGCAAGCCGGCCCTCATCAAGCGCGGCCTCAGCGCCACAATGGAAGAGTTTCTAATGGCCGCCGAGTACGTCATGAGCGAGGGCAACTACGAGGTCATCCTGTGCGAGCGCGGCGTGCGCACCTTCGCCGACCACGCGCGCAATACGCTCGACCTCAGCATCGTGCCCGCCCTGCGCCACGTCAGCCACCTGCCCATCCTCGTCGATCCCAGCCACGGCACCGGCCGCCGCGACAGCGTGCTCCCCATGGCGCGGGCTGCCATCGCCGCCGGCGCAGACGGCGTCATGGTCGAGGTCCATCACCACCCCGAAAAGGCCCTCTCCGACGGGCCGCAGTCTGTCTATCCCGCTCAATTCTCCACCATGATGCAGGAGCTCGAGCAGATCGCGCCTGTGGTCGGACGCAAGCTGCCCCGCGGCGTTCCCGTGGAAGATCGGCCGTGAATCGTAGCTCGTGGTTCGCGGCTCGTGTACGCGGTCCTCTCTTCCGATTCGCGGCCCTCGCGGCTATCTCTCCGCTGCTGCTTTCCCTCGCCGCCTGCCGCCCCCACGACTTTCCCGAGTACCCTCCCAACTATCGGGAGTACGTCTATGTGACCAACGGCGGCAGCGACACCGTCACCGTGCTCGACGTTGTCAACGTCCGCGTCGATCGCGAATTGCAGGTGGGGCACGATCCTGTCGCCGTCGCCGCCAGTCCCGTTCGCCCCGAAATCTACGTCGTCAATTCAGGCCCCGCGGGCGCCAACGGTTCCATCTCCGTCATCGATGCCCGCCGCAACGCGGTCGTCGCCACAATTCCCCTGCACCGCCAGCCGGTTTCCATCGACCTCGATGCCAAAGGCGACTTCGCGTACGTCGCCAACTCGGCATCGAACTCCGTCTCCGTGGTCGATCTCAAGGCGCGCCGCGAAACGGCGCAGATCGGCGCGGGCGAGGAACCCGTCGCCGCCAGCCTCGCCCCGGATGGCAAAAGCCTCGTCGTCGCCAACAGGAATGCCAATTCCGTCAGCGTGATTGACCCGGCAAGCGGCAAAGCGCGCGCCGTCTTCGACGGCTGCCCGGGAGCCTCGGGCGCGGTCATTCTTCCCGACTCGTCCAAAGCCTTCGTTCCCTGCTCGGCCGGTCACCAGGTCATGGTCATCGCGCTGGCGCGCGCCAATGCCCATCCCGCCCAACCCGACCGGCTTGAGACCCTGATGGACGTGGGCCGCGCCCCCGTCAACCTCGCCCTCAAACCCGACGGCGGCGAAATCTTCGTGTCCAATTCGCTCTCCGATTCCGTCTCTGAAATCTACAACACCACCGACGAGGTCGGCGATACCTACATGATCGGCGCCGATCCGGTCTGCGGCCTGGTCTCGCGCGACAATTCGCTCCTCTACGTCGCCGACCTGCGCTCCCAGGAATTGACCGCCTATTCCATCGATGACGGCAAGCGTCTCAGCCCGTCAATCCACGTCGGCGACGGGCCCGCGGCCATGGCGTTCTCCGCGGCGGGTCATCTCCTGTTTGTCGCCGACAGCCGCTCCGGCGACGTGGCCGTGGCGCGCACCGCATCGCAGTCGCTTTTCACCATCCTGCCCGCCGGCCGCGACCCCAACGCCCTCGTCGACAAATCCTTCACCGTCGAGTGACGCCGACTCCCGTCGCTGTCCACCCCAGTAGTGTGAACAGGCCCTAAACCTCCGGCGCGGCATCCGGAGGCGGCAGCACGTCGTCTTCCCGCGCCGCCCACACATACAGCGCCGGCAAAAGAAACACGCCAATCACCAGATTGGCCAGCAGCCCCCCGACAATCACGATGGCAAACGGCCGCTGCGAGTCCGAGCCGATGGCGTGCGATACCGCAGCCGGAAGCAGTCCCAGCGTGGCCACCAGCATGGTCATCATGATCGGCCGCAGGCGCAGCACCGCCCCTTCCACCGCCGCATCCACAATCGTATGGCCGCGCGCCCGCAACTGGTTGATGTACTCCAGCATGATGACGCCTACCTCCACCGATACGCCGAAAAGCGCCAGAAATCCTACTGCCGACGACACTGAAAAATTCGTCCCCGTCAGCAGCAGCGCCAGCGGCCCGCCAATCGATGCCATGGCCACGCTCACCAGGATCAGCAGCGCCCACTTAAACGATCGGAACATCGTGTACAGAATCACGAAAATCACCATCACCGTGATGGGAACGATGATCATCATGCGCTTGTTGGCGCGCTGCTGGCTCGCGTATTCACCCGCCCACTCCAGGTGGTAGCCCGCCGGCAGACGCACGTTGCGCTGCACCCTGGCAATCGCCTCCTCCACCGTCGATCCCAGGTCGCGCCCGCGTACTGAGTATTTGATGGCAATGTACCTTTGTCCGCCCTCGCGATAAATCTCTTCCGCGCCGTCGTCGGTCGTCACCTTCGTCAACTGCGCAAGACTCACCCGCTCCCCCGACGGCGCCAGCAGCCGGATGTTCTCGATTGCCTCCTGCGTGTTGCGGTACGGCGCCTGGTATCTCAGCGTCACATCGAAGCGCGCCTCGCCCTGTTGCACCTGGGTTACGGCATTGGAACCCACCGCGGTCTGAATTGCGTCCTGGATGTCGTTGACATTGATGCCCCACCGCGCCGCAGCCTCCCGATTCACCTGCAAATTCAGGTTGGGCTGCCCGATCACGCGAAAGATCCCCAGGTCCGCAATGCCCGCGATGGTCGCCATCTGCGCCTGCACCAGGTCGGCCGTACGCTCCAATGTGCGCAGATCGTCCCCATACAGCTTCACCGCAAGCTCGCCCTTCACGCCGCTGACCGCCTCTTCCATGTTGTCTGAAATCGGCTGCGAGTAATTCCAGATGACGCCCGGAAACTCCGAAAGCTGCGCGTCCATCGCCGCGATCAGGTTCTCCTTGTCCTCGTGAAACACCGGCCGCCACTGCTCCTTCGGCTTCAGATCGACGAAGTACTCCGTGTCAAAGAAACCCGTCGTATCGGTTCCATCATCCGGCCTCCCGGTCTGGCTCACCACCTGAGTCACCTCCGGGAACGACGCCATCACCTCGCGCGCCCGGTTGGTAAAGTCGATCGACGCCGACGGTCCTTCGCTCGGCGCCAGCGTTCCTCTCACCCAGATCGAGCCTTCATCCAGATGCGGCAAAAACTCTGAGCCGATCGGTCCGCCCACCGTCAGATAAATGGCCGCTGCGAACAGCCCGCAGGAAATGCCGACTGTCCAGTAACGATGATCGATCGCCGTCCTGACCGCCACGCGATAACGCTTGGTCAGCCAGGCCATCAACGGATTCTGCCAGTCTCTGGCTCCTTTGCCGAACACCAGGCTCGCCATCACCGGCGCCACTACAATCGAAAACACCAGCGCTCCGAACAGCGCAAACGATACCGTCCACGCCATCGGCTTGAAGAGCCGTCCCTCGACCGCCTGCAGGGTGAAGATGGGCAGGTACGACGTGATGATGATGGCGCGCGCGAAGAACACCGGCCGCTGCACTTCGTGCGCCGCCAGCTGGATCTTCTGCGCCGGCTTTAGCTGGTTCTCACTCTGCGCCAGGTGGCGGATGATGTTCTCGATCATCACCACCGATCCATCCACCACCATCCCGAAGTCCAGCGCGCCCAGCGAAAGCAGGTTGGCCGGAATGTGGCTCACATTCAGGCAGATCGCGGCAAACATCAGCGCAAACGGAATGGTCAGCGACACGATGATCGCCCCGCGCACGTTGCCCAGGAACAAAAAGAGAATGATCGCCACCAGGATCATCCCCTCGCTCAGATTCCGCTCCACCGTTTTCACGGTGTACTTGACCAGTTCCGAGCGGTCGAGGAACGGCACGACCGACACGCCTTTGGGCAGGATGCCGTGATTCAGTTTGTCCACTTCTTCGTGGATTCCCTTCAGCACGGGATCCGAATCGTCCCCCTTCTGCAGCAGCACGATTCCTTCCACCGTGTCGGGATTGTCGAGAATTCTCCCGTCGGGAAGGTGCGTCGATTTGCCGATCTGCCCGAGCCGGATCTTCGCCCCCTGCGTCACCGTCGCAATATCTTTGATCTTTACCGGCGCGCCGTTTTGCGTCTTCACTTGCGTTTCTTCAATGTCGCGCACGCTTTTGTACAGCCCCAGCGTTTGCACGTTCACCTGCTGCGCGCCCTCTTCAATAAAGCTCCCGCCGCCGTTGGTGTTGTTGCTGGCCAGTTGCTGCTCCACCTGGCCGATGTTCAGGCCGTATGCCACCAGCTTGTCCGGATCGAGCGCGACCTGGTACTCCTTGGTCGGCCCGCCAAAGCTCGACACATCCACCACGCCCGGCACGCCCTTGAAGGCCTTCTCCAGCGACCAGTCCTCCAGCGCCTTGCGCTCCATCACGTCGTAGGAGGGATTCGTGCTCTCCACCGTGTACCAGTAGATCTGGCCCACCGGGCTCCAGTCCGACCCCATCTGCGGAACCAGGTTCGCCGGCAGGCTCACCTGGCTCAACCGCTCCAGCACGTGCTCGCGATTCAGGTCGCTCGTTGTGCCGTCGTCGAAGATCAGCATCACGCTCGAGAGCCCGGCCAGCGTCGTCGATCGCAAATGCGCCAGCCGCGGGATTCCCGCCATCTGGATCTCCACCGGCACCGTCACCTGCCGCTCGATCTCCTCCGCCGAGCGGCCCGGCCACTGCGTAATGATCTGGACATAGTTATTGGCTACGTCGGGATAGGCTTCGATGGGTAGCGCCCGGAATGAAATGACGCCCCACGCCGTCAACATCAACGCGCCACCGATAATGAGCCACCGGCTTCTCAGGGCGAAATCGACAATCGCACGAATCACTGCGGGTCCTCGTCACGCACGATCCCTGAAGCCGAAGCAATCCTCGGGAACGCAGGGTAAGCGTAAAGATTCAATTCTAGTTCAGGCAGTGAATCGGGCGGGACACGGGAAGAAGACGCCTTTCCGGCCAGAGAGGCCTTGATTCGTGCCGCCGTCTCCCCATCAAGGCGGCGGCTTCAGCCGCTGTCGCCATGGCCCAGATTCCATGGCTCCTCAATCTACTGTTTGGCCGTGACCGCGTTTGCCTCCGGTTGTGCCGGCATCGTCTCCGGCCCCAGCAGCACCCCGTCGTCCAGCGAAGCCGCCACCAGGCGATCGCCCGCCGAACGGATCAGGTCGATCTGGTAGCCCGTCTGCCACCAGTCCCACTTCATCGTCTTGGGATCGATGGCATACACCAGATCGCTCGTCCGCGAGCTGACCAGCAGTTTCTTCAGGCTCCGATCGTACGAGAGATCGTCGACGTCTCGCAGCGACAGCCGCTGGATCCACATCCACGACTTGCCCAGGTCGCGCGTGTAATAGACGCCCTCGCGCGCGCCCAGCCATAATGTGCCGTCCGGCGAAAAAGCCACGCGGTGAATGTGCGTCAGCATCGTGGGTACGCCCATGGGCCACCAGGTCTCGCCCGCATCTTTTGACAGAACCACGCTGTCGTTGCGCGCTGCAACCATGTTCTGCCCGTCCACCGCCACCGAAACGTAATCGCCCACTCCCATCACCGGGCCGCCCTGCCAGCTCGCCCCCTGGTCCCGGCTCGTCACCAGCCCGTAGCCCGTCGCCGCCACCCACACATCGCCCGAAACGTCGAGCGCGTTCACCGGGCTCTCCAGTTCGATGGCCGCGGCATTCACCTGCTTCTCGGTATTCACTTTCGTGCCGCGGATCGTCTCCGTCGAGACTTTCATCACCGTGTTGGCGATGGTGTTGCGCGGCTGCCAGGTCAACGTGTCATGCGTCGCGCCCGCGCCCGGCGCCGGGTCGTTGCTTCCCGCCGCAGGATCGCCGGCTTTCGCCTGATCCAGAACAAAGATGCCGTGAGCCGTCCCGGCCACTACGCTGCCGTCTTTGGTCTGCGCCAGCGCGAAGATGTCGCGGCCGTCCAGCCCCGCGCCCAACTGCTCCCAGTGCGCGCCCGCATCCGTCGATCGAAAAACCCCGCCGTACGATTTATCGTTGACCACGCCCGCGTACAGCCGCTCGGGATCGTTGCTGTCCACCAGCAGCGCCGCGACTTTGCGTTCGGAAATACCGCGGTTCGACGGCTTGAACGTGACCCCGCCGTCGTCGCTCGTCAACACCCCTCCGCGATCGGTGGCCAGCATCACGCGATTCGAGTCGGCTGGATCGACGTAGACGTCATTCACCACTACGTCTGCGCCCGTCATGCGCCTGAAGCTGCCGCCGCCGTTCAATGACTTATACAGCCCCTCGGTGGTGCCGGCGTAGACCACCTCCCGCTTCTCCGGGTCCTGCATCAGGCTGCGCGTGCGCCGCGCTTCCGAAGGGATGCCCTGGATCTTGCGAAAAAACTGGCCTCCGTTCAGGCTCTTGTAGATGCCGCTGCACGCGCTCAGGTAAACAATCTTGGGACGCTCGGGATCGACGATGATCGAGAACACATCGGAATCGACAATGAGCCCCTGCCTGATGTTGTGCCAGGTTTTGCCGCCGTCGGCGGTCTTCCACGGCAGGTGCCACGTTCCTGCATACACAATCTCAGGATTGCGCGGATCGATGGCCAGCGATTCCACCTCATGAATCTCGCGGCTGCCCGACGGGCTGATCTGCTCCCATGTGCCGCCGCCGTTCGATGAGCGAAAAACGCCTTCCAGTGTGCCGGCAATCAGCACCCGCGGGTTCGAAGGCGCCTGCACCAGCGCGTGAACCGCTTTCCCCTTGAAAGCCGCCGGCTCCATCCAGGTGTGGCCCGCGTCGTGACTGATCCACAGGCCGCCGTTGTCGCTGTCCTTCCACGCGCCCACATACAGCGTCGCGGGATCTGCCGCATCGACAACGATACTGTCGAGCACGAACCCGTCGCTGGGATCGAGCTTGGCCAGCCGATGCCAGGCTGCGCCTTCGTCGGTGGATTCGTAAAGCCAGCTGTTGGTCGTGCCCAGGTACAAATGGTTGGGGTGGCCCGGAACTGCGGCAAACGCGCGCGCATCGCCTCCGTCCGGCCCGACAACACTCCAGAATCCTTCCGCCGGCAGGCGGCTGGCCGCAAGAAAACTCAAAACAAAAATCGCCATTCCGGCGGCATGCGCCGTGACGCGCTTCTTCGGTCGAACTGCTGGCCGGTAACTCATTTTGGAAGTACGTTTCTCCCGCATCTCTATCAAGAATAGAAAATTCGCCCGAAAAAACGAAGAGGCCGGCCGGGCAGATTCGCCGGTCAGCCTCAAGTCAGTACAAAAGGTGCGCCGATCACGATCTCCGCCGGCCTCGGGGTTTTCCGTTCCGGGGCCGGCGAATCATGGGCTGGCTTTACTGCGACGCCTTGGCCGCCTTGTGGTGCGGCTTGGCGCCCAGCGGTTTGCGTTCCTGCGGCTTCACCATCGTTTCATCCACCGGCGTAGTGCCGGTAACGTCGCTGGTGAAGGTTGCCCCGGCCGGCACAAGGTAGTTCTCTACCGTTTGCCCGTCGGTCGTTCCCGTAGCCACGCTGATGCGCGAAGCGTCAATGCCCTGCTCCGTCACCAGGTAGTCCTTGGTGTTCACGGCGCGCTGCGCTGCAACCATGTCCACCTTGGCGCGCTTGTGCTTGGCCGCGTATGCCTCCTGCTTGGCCATCTTGGCCTGCTCGGCAGAATCCGCCTCGCCGACCACGACTGCCTTGGCATCGGGCTGCTGTTTCAGGTCAAGCGCCACCTGATCCAGGCAGGCCTTGGCTTCGTTGTCGACACGCTCCGGACGCCGCTTGTCGGTCGTGAAATTGATCGTGCAGAGCGCCTGCGTCTTCGGCGGCGGAGGCACATAGGGAGCGCTGATGGTGATGTTCGTATTCGCGCTCGCCGAGTGGCCCTTGTCGTCAGAGACGTTGCAGGTGATCCCCACAGCGCCCGTCGGAGCGCCGGCTGATGAGTACTCTGCGGTGGTGCCGCTGCCCGTAACCGTGCCCGCCGTCGCGGAATAGGTGTAGGTGAGCGGGCGGTTCTGCGGGCTCACGCCCACTGAGGTAATCGTCGCCGTATCACCCGGCTTGATGGTCGTCGGGCTCGCCGAGCAACTGATCGTTGGCGGCTCGAACTCCTTCACCGTGAATCTCGCCGTACCCGTCGCGGATTCCCACGGCTTCAGGCCTTCCTTGCCGGGTTTTCCTTCCTTCACGCCGCATTGCACGGTGTACTGGCCGGGAGCCAGATCTGCCGTCGCTACCGTGGCCGAGGTGCCGTTTCCTGTCACTCCGCTCCCCGACCAGCTATAGATCACGTGGTCCTTGGGATTGAGCCCTCCTGCCGTCGCCGTCACTGTGATCGGTTCTCCCGGGAAGACCGACTCCGGGCTCGCCGAGCAGGCCAGCGTGACCGGCGGCGGTGGCGCCAGCGATCCGACATGAATCACGATGCCGGCGCTCAGGCGCGCTGCGTTGATGTTGGCGCGGCCGCCCGGAGGATAGACCTGCGGCCCGAAATCTGCGTGCATGTACTCGTAATCCGCCTGGAACACGCGCAGCGCGAATCGCTGGTTCAGCCACGGCAAGTTGTAATCCATGCCGCCGCCCACCGTGATATCCGGTCCCAGTTTGTTCTGGTTAAAGAACGGCCCGTTGATCACCGCGCCACCGAACAGCGCGTGAACAAACGGCGTGAAGTTCTCCGTCGGGAAGCGGAAGATCAAACCGCCGGAGAACGTCTGAAACCCATCGTCGTTGCCATGCGTCCCGATGTTATCGGGATATCCGCTGGAATCGCCCCATTCGTGCTCGGCATATTCGCCCTGCACGCCAACATACTTGTTGAAGTAATACGCAACGCTGAAGTCGCCGCCCAGATTCACGGCGTCATAGTCATAAGGCACATAGGTTCCATCCGACTGCGGAATCTGAACGGTTCCCTTGGGAGCCAGATAACTATAGCCGGCAAAGATGTCCCACCGCGACGGCTGTCCGTTCGGGCCTTGCGCCGAAACCGCAGCGGGCACAAGACCAAACAGCACCGCAAGAAGGACCAGGCAGATCCATTTCAACTTTTTGTCGTACATCAGCTACACCTCCATCGATCGTCTAGGAATGTCTGAATTCATGATTGTGAATACTGCATTACATGCAACAAAACAGTATAAAAGGACTCGCCGCCCCTTTCCCTAAGAAAAGAAAGCGATTTCATGAGGCATTTCCGTGTGATTCCTCACGCGCCAGGCTCGGCCCGGCACGCGCCTTTGACGCTTACTTCTTTTGATTCAGTGGGTTATGCTTGCAATTGGTGAAATTGAAAAAACCGCCGCTGCCGCAACGCTAAAACGAATGTTTTCAAAGGTCCTCGCTACCCCGCGGAATCGAAGCGATGAAACACCTTTCGCCGCCACGCCATTTTTCTTACCGCTTCACACATGAATTCTCCCTGCCTCGCACTCTCCATGAAAGAAGCCGGCCCGCGGAGTTTGCGCCTTGTGTCTAAATCCTGTAGAAGCGAACGATCGATCATTTGTTGCTTGCTTGGGCCAAAAAGTTGCGCATCCGGTAAAAAATTCAGTCAATCCGTGCGCCGATCCCTGAGAGCATCGCGCCGTCTTCGTTCGGCAAGAGCGATGCGTCGCTCTCCGCCGCGATCATCCGGCGTTGAGAGTTTTCATCAGGCTCCGGGGTTCACGTTGAATTTTCTCCTGCAGCAGCGAAATCGCGTAAATCAGTTGCTCGGGCCGCGGCGGGCAGCCCGGAACATAGACATCCACCGGAACAACCTGATTCACGCCCTGGACCAGCGCGTAATTGTTGAAGACGCCGCCCGACGTCGCGCATGCGCCCATGGAAATAACCCACTTCGGCTCCGGCATCTGGTCGTAAAGCCGGCGCAATACCGGCGCCATCTTTTGCGCCACCCGTCCGGCAACGATCATCAGATCCGATTGGCGCGGAGAAGGCCGAAACACTTCGGCGCCGAAACGCGCGATATCGAACCGCGCCGCGCCCATCGACATCATCTCGATCGCGCAACACGCCAGTCCGAAGGTCATGGGCCACACCGAGTTCTTGCGCACCCAGTTCACCGCAAAATCCAGCGAGGTCAGAAAAACCCCCTCCGCCTGCTCGTAGCCGTAGTTGATCTCCTGCACTCTGGCGCGGTTCTTCGCGCTGCTTTCCAGGTTGCCGAATAAATAGTGGTCGCGCTCTGCGGTAGCCGCCATCCTTCAAGTATACGACCGTGTGACGTGAAACACGAGCCGTCGCCGTGCGCGAAGTGACCGCCATCGTAGACAAATCGCGCTTGATCTTTATAAAAATGATATGAACGCACAAACCATGTTTCTATATCATTCTTGCTGTGGCGCAATTGCGCCTCCACGGTTCGCTGCGTTCAGCGCATTGCTCAAGCCAACGTCAACCAGCCCATTGCAACGCAAATGCTATTCCTCCGCGCCTCGCGCGTGAACGACTGTCTCGGAGCGGATTCTTCATGTCCCGTCGCTTTTGCACGTTATCTCTCCTGCTCGCCCTTCTCGTGATTCCGGCTTTAGCCTCTTCTCAATCCCCCGCCGAAACCCCTCCGCCGCAAGCCCCGGCAACGCAGGCGCAAATCGCTGCCCTCGAGCAGGCCGTTCAAAACGCGCAATCTGCCGGCGACAACGCCTGGATGCTCACCTCCGCCGCCCTCGTTTTGCTCATGACCGGCCCCGGCCTCGCGCTCTTTTACGGCGGCCTGGTGCGCAAAAAAAATATCCTCGCCACCATGATGCAGAGTTTCTCCATGATGGCGCTGGTCAGCGTTCTCTGGGCAATCGTCGGCTACTCGCTCGCCTTCGGCCACGGCAATGCCTTCATCGGCGGCTTTCAGCACCTGTTTCTCCGCGGCGTTTCCCTCCATCCCAATCCGGATTACGGACCCACCGTCCCCGAACAGACCTACATGATCTACCAGCTCATGTTCGCCATCATCACCCCGGCGCTGATCACCGGCGCGTTTGCCGAGCGCATGAAGTTCAGCTCCATGGCGGTCTTTCTCTCGCTCTGGTCGCTCGTCATCTACTGCCCCATGGCGCACATGGTGTGGGGCGTCGGCGGGCTGTTCAACTCGGCTGGAAATCACATTCCCAGCTTCGACTTCGCCGGCGGTACCGTCGTCCACATCACCAGCGGCGTTTCGGCGCTGGTCTGCGCGCTCTATCTCGGCAAGCGCATCGGCTACCCCCATACCGCCATGCCGCCGCACTCCATGGTGCTCAGCTTCATTGGCGCCTGTCTGCTCTGGGTGGGCTGGTTCGGTTTCAACGCAGGCAGCGCCGTCGCCGCCAATGGCCTGGCCACCAGCGCCTTCGTGAACACGCATTTCGCCACCGCGGCTGCCGCCATCGGCTGGACCATCTTCGAGTGGTTCCACAACGGCAAGCCCACGGCGCTCGGCGCCATCTCCGGCGCCGTTGCCGGGCTGGTTGCCATTACTCCCGCTTCGGGGTTCGTTCAGCCCATGTCGAGTCTGCTCATCGGCCTCGCCGCAGGCTTCTTCTGCTCATTCATGGTCTTCAAGGTCAAGTCCTGGTTTGGCTACGATGACTCGCTCGACGCCTTCGGCGTTCACGGCGCGGGCGGAACCCTGGGCGCGCTGCTCACCGGCGTCTTTGCAACCTACCTGATCAATCCCGTCTACGGCCCCGGCAAACCCACCGGCGCCATCGACGGAAACTGGGGACAGATCGGTCACCAGTTTGCCGCCGTGGGCATGGCTTGGGGCCTTTCCCTCGTCGGCACGCCCATTCTGCTCTTCGTTGTCGACAGGATCCTCGGCTTGCGCGTCGCTCCCGAACACGAAGTTGCCGGCCTCGACCTCTCGCAGCACGGCGAAGAAGGGTACGATTTCAATACGTAGCCGCCAGCTTTCAGCAACTCCAGCTGATGGCTGACGGCTGATAGCCGATGGCTGACGGCTGACAGCTGAAGGCTGACGGCTGATAGCTGACGGCTGACGGCTGATGGCTGACGGCTGATGGCTGACGGCTGACGGCTGACGGCTGATGGCTGACGGCTGACGGCTGACGGCTGATGGCTGACGGCTGATAGCTGTTTTTCCAACCCGGGGCGGCCAGAAACCCGCCCTTCCTGATAGCCTATCGAACGAGGAAATTCTTCTTATGGTGAAGATTGAAGCCATTCTCCAACCGTCTAAGTTGGATGCCGTAAAGGATGCGTTGCTTGAAGCGGGTATCGAGGGCATGACCATTTTGGAGGCCCGCGGCCACGGCCGGCAGAAAGGACACACCGAGTTTTATCGCGGCCGCGAGTATACGGTGGACCTTCTGCCCAAGGTCAAGATCGAAATGGTGATTCACGACGATCTCCAGGAAAAGGCCATTCAGGCCATTGTGGGTTCGGCCCGCACCGGCCGCATCGGCGACGGCAAAATCTTCATCAGCCGCGTCGACGAAGCCATCCGCATCCGCAACGATGAGCGCGGCGAAAACGCCCTCTGAATCCGGCGCCGCACTCGGCAACTTCTCACCCGCGGGAAAAGTGCGCCTCAAACTCCGCCCGCCTGCCCTTGTTTCGCCGGCGGCTGTCCATTTAGCTTGAAGGTGCGAGCTTCCATTCCCAACCCTCCATGCCGATCGTTCCCCGGTTCGCCTTCGCCTCCATCCTCACGCTGGGCATCGCATCGTGCCTTGGGGCGCAGGACATGCGCAGCGTCGTGGAACCGTTCTTTCCCCAGCTTTGCTCCACGCTGGATGCCCAATTGCAGGTTGTCGGCCATTCGCTGGCGCCGGCCGACGAACAAAAGCTCGATACCCTCCGCATTCAAAAGGCCATCGACAAGTGCGGCAAGGGCCGCGCCGTCATGCTCCATGTCGACGAGTCGAACAATGCGTTCCTCACCGGACCATTGCAGCTCAAGCCGGACGTAACCCTGATCGTCGGAATCGGAGTCACCCTCTTCGCCTCGCGCAATCCGGCGCTCTATGCCGTCTCGCCGGGCAGTTGCGGCATCGTGAGCCACGATCCGGGTCTGCGCGGCTGCAAGCCGCTGATCGCCGTCGATCAAGCGCCCCAATCCGCAATCATGGGCGACGGCGTCATCGACGGTCGCGGCGGCGAAACCATGCTCGGCTCGACATACTCCTGGTGGGACCTGGCGGAACAGGCCCGCGCCGGCGGCAGCCAGCAGGTGCCGCGCCTCATCGTTGCCGACGGCTCCGACGACTTCACGCTTTACCGCCTCACTCTCAAAAACTCGCCCAACTTTCACGTGGTGTTCAACCACGCGAACGGCTTCACCGTGTGGGGACTCAAGATCGATACGCCGCAGCGGCTGGCGCGCAACACCGACGGCGTCGACCCCGGAAACGGAGCCAGGAACATCACCATCACCCACAGCTACATCCGTACCGGCGACGACAACGTGGCCATCAAAGGTGGTCCCGGCGGCGTCACCAACATGACGGTCAGCCACAACCACTTTTACTGGGGCCACGGCATGTCCATCGGCAGCGAGACCCAGGGCGGCGTCAGCAGGATTCGCATCTTCGATCTCTCGCTCGACGGTCCGGATAACGGGATTCGCATCAAGTCCAACGGCTCGCGCGGCGGCCTCACGCAGGATGTCGTCTACGACGACGTCTGCATCCGTAACTCGCCCAACCCCATCACCCTCGACACCGCATACAGCGCGGCCGGAACGCTCCAGGGCAATTCGCCGCCCTCCATGCAGGACATTACGCTTCGCAACGTGCGCATCAGCGGCGGCGGCAAGATCACCTTCAACGGCTACGACCACTCGCACCGCATCGCGGCAACACTGGACAACGTGCAAATTACCGACGACGCCAGGTACGCCTACCAGTTAAATCACGCCGACCTGACACTGGGCCCCGGCCCCACCAATCTGCATTTGCCTGCCGGAGACGATTCCACCATCAAGGGAACGCCGGCGGAAGGAAACCCGGCCTCTTGCGCCGATCAGTTCGTGCCCTTTCCGCAGTGAATACGGGCAGCGCAGAACAGGCCTCCGCTCCCACGCTCCCTCTGCTCCCTCGCTCCCTCGTTTTCTCGCTACCGTCCCGCCACTCCCTGATTCAACGGCACGCGCACCACGACTCCCTTTTCTGTCCGCACGAATAACCGGGAAAATGATTCCCCCGCAACATGGGTGAGCGAAAGATACCTGCCGTTCAGGGCCGTGACGTCGCCGCGCAACGGCGCGCGGGAATCAGCGGGCACAGCGAAACTGACGCGCACGTCAGGCCGGCCATCCCCGTCCAGATCGATCTCCTCGTTCACCTGCGCCGGCAGTGCATCCGCCGGCTGAAACACGATCTGTACGAAGGGCTCAATGGCTTCGAGCATGCGCGGCTGCACGGGCTGGTAAACGATGATCTGATAGCCCGGGCGCTGGATGGTGCGCGCAATCACCCCTCCGCTGTACGCCGCGTCGATGTGCATGCCCGCCTGCGCCACCATCTTGCTCAATGCAGGCATCAGAAAGAATGGCACGGACACAGCCGCCGCCAGCGTCAGAGCCGCCCCCGTATAGCCCAGAAATGATTTCATCCCTCCGCGCATAAGCTCCTCCATTATTTCCAGGGCAGAAAACCCATCATCGCAGCCACCGAGTTGGCCAGGATGCTTCCTCCGAACATGGTGGCAAGCGCCCACGTCCCATAGAGAAACAGCAGGCGGGCGCGCTCCGGCTTCGCCGCCACCGGCGTTCCTTTTACATGCCACACCGCCGCGCCTTTTTTGCAGGCGTCAACACAGGCGCCGCACTTCATGCAGTTCAGCAGTGTTTTTCCCTCGCGAATCGACTCGGCCGACAGAGCGACCGTAGGGCACGTGGTCTGGCACAGGCTGCAGTCCACACATTTGTTGCGGTCAAACCGGATCTCGAACAGGTTGATCTTGTTGAACAGCGACTGAAACGCGCCGAACGGACAGAAGAAGCCGCATTGCGTGCGCTTTTTGGTCAGCAGAGGCAACGCCACTACCAGGCCGGCGAAGAGCGCGATGAAGACACCGAATTGGACCGCTGTTTCCACATTGCGGACAGCGGGAAACTCGGTGACGGTCTTGAACGGGCACAGCCACATGCAGTAGACCGGCTCAAGAAGCACTGCCGAACCCAGCACGACGAATAGCAGAATCGCCCAGGGTATCAGCCGCAGGCGAGAACCCCAGCGGGTCACGAAGCGGTGAAGCCTTCGCCGCTTGGCAAACCCCGCAAAGCCCTCCTCGATGCCCCCGAAAAAACAGGCATAGCTGCACCACGCTTTGCCCAGGACCAGCGTGAAGGCCAGCCACAACCCGATCATCATGGCGATGGAGTGGGGATTGCTCGCGGTGGGAAGAATCGAGCCCGGAAAAATAATGGTGTGCGCGAATGCCGCGGGCAAAATGATCGACGGCGTCACCATGAAGCAGAACGGCGTATCTCCCGAAACCATGCGGCTGATCGAAATGCTCATGCTGCCCCGCTCGGCAACCAGCGACGCAATAAAACCGACCGGGAACAGAAATCCCAGCGCTACAAAGAAGATGCGGCGCCAGCGATAGGTTTCGCCCGTGCGCATCATCAGATAGAACAGCCCCGTCATGAAGAGAATCACCGCCGCGGCCCCTGTGTGAAGGTTTCTGCCGGGCTGCCGGAACGCAGGAGTAAACATCAGCAGCGACCACAACGCCATGGGCAGTGTCAGCAGGGCCGACCTGCCGGCGCCGCGAAAGACCCGGGGCGCTCCACGTGCAGAACTTTGGCTAGCCATAGAATGCCTTCCCCATCAGGTTGGTGATCCCTGAAAATCCATACCAGCAGGCCAGCAGAACCGCCGCCATGCGGGCCACAGTGACGAGCGCCGGCGTTCGCCGCACAAATCCCAGAGACACAAACGGAATGAACCAGGCCGCGGTTCCGGCAAAAAAGAGCAGAAAGAACTGTAACGACGCGAACAGCGTGGCGAGTTGCGCGGCGCGCACGCCGGCAATCAGAAAGGGCGGGCAGAGATTGATTCCGGTAAGAAATCCGAGGGCAAGCGCGCCGCCGATGCGTGGTGCGGGCCGCTCGCCAATTTGTACCAGGCGGCCGGGTTCATGGTGAGTACAGCGCCTGCGCGGCCAGCCCGCTGCATAAACCGCCAGGGCGGCGGCCAGCAGCACTTGAACACCGCCAAAGATCCACGACCGGCTCGTCCACTCGCGCGGGATCGACGACCCCACCAGCCAGGCGGCGGCGCCAAATACCAGATAGCCGGCCAGACGGGCGCCAAGAAATAGCAGCAACTGGCGGCCGTGCACTCGCATTCCCTGGGGTTGCACCAGCAGCCACGGCACCACCACCGGCCCGCACGACGCCAGACAAACCGGACCCGTCGTCAAGCCCAGGACAAGCGCCTCTAACGCGCTCGAGTCGCTTCTGGGAATCGGGAACATGACTTTGCCGGTTGCAGGAAGACCACCAGCAGTCTACGCACTTCCCATTCGGTCGTTCGTGACGGTGGTCACGACCAGACAGAAGAATGAATGAATGAATGAATGAATGAATGAATGAATGAATGAATGAA
>Ga0335074_10001529_pt1 | contig 31410 bp, 31 predicted proteins | sample Lox_Sample_23_FD_206715 | JGI IMG/M metagenome (GOLD analysis project Ga0335074, IMG submission 206715) | Soil microbial communities from Loxahatchee National Wildlife Refuge, Florida, United States - Lox_Sample_2.3 | ecosystem: Environmental > Terrestrial > Soil > Wetlands | place: USA... | reverse complement strand
CGGTCAATGCGATCGGCGTCAACCGCCTTGGCGATTCGGACGTCGAATTCTGCCCATGCGTGGGCCGGGACTACATTCGGCCGCGTGCCTCCACCGATGACTCCGGCATTGACGGTGATGCCCCGAGACAGATCGGTAAACTCGCTGGCCCGTTCAATCTGGCGTCCCAGCTCTCGAACCGCGCTATGCCCATTTCCAAAATCGACCCCGCTGTGGGCCGGAACACCGTGCACCTCCAGGCGGTAATTGGCCACTCCTTTTCTCGCCGTCTTGTACGCCCCTGGGATACCCTGAGCCGGTTCCAGGACAAAGACGGCTGCGCATTTCTTTGCCAATGACTCGGTCAAAGCCCGGGAGTACTCGCTACCCGTCTCCTCATCGCTATTGAGCAAAAATAGAACCGGCCCCGTTAAGTGGTTTTTTTCCATTAGGATGCGTAATGCGTTCAGCGCCATCACCACACCCGCCTTCATATCCAGCACCCCTGGACCCCACGCCCGGCCGTCACGCAGCCGAAATGGCATCTGCTTAAGCGTGCCCAGCGGCCATACTGTATCCAGATGGCCCAATAACATCAATGGTTTAACTGCGTTTCTGGTCGGACCAAAGCGGCCGACGAGCAGATCGCCAGCTTCTTTTTGCGGGATTCGCCTGCTCCTTCCACCCAGCGCCTGGACCCACCCCTCCACCAGGGTCACGCAACGGTTCACCGCCACCCGGTCCTCCGTCGGGGACTCAAGGCCGACTAACTGGGCGATCATTTTGAGCATCTGCGGGTGCCGCCGGGCAACGTCCGCGGTTAGGTCCTGGTACGTCTCCAACAATCTTTTTTTCTCCTCTGCCGTAAACCTAACACTCTTGTTGTACGTCTGATGGCCCGATCAGTTTGTAGCATTTTTGCCACATGGCAACTTTTCTAATCCTCGATAGGATATGACTTTGCGATTTTTAGCGTCCAGGAATTCTCTTCTGTGGAAGCAGCCCATTTAGAAAAGACGATCGCGTCGGAGATTGACTTCTCCGGAATCGGTCTCCACAGTGGAGCGCCGGTAAATATGCGTCTGCTGCCTGCTGCAGCCGGCTCCGGAATTCTTTTCCGTCGAACCGATCTCGACGATTACGAGATCCCGGCCATTGGTAGAAATGTTGCCAAGGTCAGCTACGCCACCAGCATCATGCGTCAAGGGGTGCTCATCTCCACAACAGAACATCTCCTCTCCGCCCTCATCGGTGTTGGTATCGACAATGTAATCGTTGAGCTCGACAATCTGGAGCTGCCTATCCTGGACGGCAGTGCGTTGCCCTATGTCGAAGCCTTCGCTGCCGTAGGGATTCGTAGCCAGAGACGCAGGAGACAATATCTCCGCATCCTGAAGCGTGTAGAAGTCCGGGACAATGGCAAGTTCATTGCGATCTATCCCGGAGAGGGCTACACCATTACCTACGACATCCATTTTCCTGATCCCATCGGCCGCCAGGGAATCACGGTGGACTTGGCCGCCGGTGCATATGGATCCCAGATCGCCGCCGCCCGTACCTTTGGCTTTCGCGAAGATGAGAAAATGCTTCGCGATATGGGGCTCATACGGGGCGCCTCGGAGGAAAACGCAATCATTCTGGGTGGCGGTCAGGTGCAGAACGGTCCCCTTCGCTTCGAGGATGAATTTGTCCGCCACAAAGTGCTCGACCTGATTGGAGATCTGGCTTTAGCCGGCCACCGCATTCTGGGCCGCGTCGTCGCCGAGAGAGCCGGTCACGCCATGCATACCGCTCTCGTGTCCCGTCTGTTGCGCGATCGGTCTGCTTGGGAACTCGTTCAGTTTCCCGCGCCCCGTCGCACCATGGTCGGTGTGCCTGCAACCCGCTTAGCTACTGCATAACTGCTTCTTCAGCTAATACTCCGCCAGCATCGGACTCTGCGTGACAGGAATGCTTTCCGCCGCTCGTGAGGCGCGAACCACATCGGCGATCGCGTATTTCAGTTCTTCGATGCCCGCTCCAGTGACTGAGGAGATCGCGTAGAAGGGCAATTTACGCCGTTTGGCCATGGTGCGAAGCCGTTTAAGCTTCTCTGGATTCGCCACATCCACCTTCGAAGCGACCACCAGCATTGGCTTCTGGTCGAGTCCATGCCCGAAGCTCTTTAACTCCTCCATAATGACCCGGAAATCCTCCACCGGGTCGGGTCTGCCACTGGCATCCGATACATCAACCAGGTGTACCAGTACCCGCGTCCGTTCAATGTGACGCAAAAATTGCACGCCCAAACCCGCTCCCAGGTGGGCGCCCTCTATCAAACCTGGAATGTCCGCTACTACATAGCTGTCTTCGTGTGGCGGTTCTCCCACCGTCACCACTCCGAGATTCGGTTCGAGGGTGGTGAAAGGATAGTCGGCAATCTTGGGCTTAGCCGCTGAGATTCGCGAGATGAGGGTTGACTTGCCGGCGTTGGGATAGCCTACCAGTCCTACATCGGCTAACAGCTTCAACTCCAGCCGGTAGACCCGTTCCTCACCCTCTCTTCCTGCTTCCGACTCACGCGGCGCCTGGTGCGTCGGAGTAGCAAAATGCTGATTACCTCGTCCGCCCCTGCCTCCCTTCGCCACAATGACTCGCTCATCGGCATGTTGAAAGTCATGGATCACAGCCCCGGTCTCATCGTCGTAGACGACGGTGCCGACCGGCACCTTCAGAACCGTGTCGGCGCCGTCTCTTCCACTGCAGTTGGAGCCCTCTCCATGTCGTCCGCGTTCGCCCTTGTGTTCCGGATTGAAGCGGAAGTGAACCAGGGTGTTATGCCGCTCGCTCGACTCGATAATGACATCGCCGCCCCGTCCGCCATCTCCGCCGGACGGACCACCGCGCGGTACAAACTTCTCCCGGCGAAACGCGACACAACCATTGCCGCCATCGCCGGCCTTCACGCGAATTCGAGCTTCGTCAATAAACACACTTCAAGTGTAGCGGAATCACTTGAAGTCCTAACTCACGCGTCGACTGCTGCGCGAAATGAAGGGTGCCCCGTTCACGCCCGGTTTTGGCTTGAGTGGAATTCCACGGCTGCTACCAGTCACTCTCTACCAGCAACAGGCCTTTGAGTTCGACGAAGATTCTGACTGCACCGGCACTTTGGTTAGGCGACCAATTTTCGCGGCACTCGCGCGCTGATTGCGCACAAGACTTCCCACGGAATACTGCCGGTAAGATCAGCAATATCCCACGCACTGATCGAGCGGCGCCCTTGGCTGCCCAATAACACCACTTCATCGCCGATGGCTACGGAGGGAATCTCTGTCACATCGACCACCGTCTGATCCATCGAGATCCGTCCCGCGATAGGCGCTTGGCGCCCCCGAATCAGGACATGTCCGCGATTCGACAGAAGACGGTTGAGCCCATCCGCATACCCCACCGGCAGCAGCGCCAGCCGTGTATTTTTTCTGGCTTCGAACGTATTACCATAACCGGCGGTCTCACCTTTAGACAAAGTTCGCAGTGAAGTCACCTCGGTCTTCCAGGCAAGCACGGGGTCGAACTCCAATTCGCATTTCCACGAAAGACCATCTTCGGTGATCCGGTCGAGATACCCATAAAGCGCGAGTCCAGGGCGCAGCATAAGACGTGACCCCAACCGCGTAGCCATCTCCATCAGTGCACGCCGATCGGGCCCGGCAACCAGGCTTGACGAATTGCCTGCGTGCAGCCACTTCGGTTGCATGCCGTGGTCCAGCATCCAGTCAACCGCGAATCTCAGGTTTGCCAGCTGGGGATTCGGTCTCACCGTAGAGATATTTTCCGGTTCGCTGAAATGGGTCATCACACCTTCCAGGCGCAACGGAGAAAGGGCGTGGAATCGGGCCATGACCGCAGCTGCCTCGGCAGAAACCTCCTTCCCTACGACACGCACCCCTTGGCGTGACATGCCGGTGTCGATCTCCAGGTGAGCAGCGAAGCAAAGCGGCTGCATGCCGCGCGCATCGGCGGCCTCTTCCAACAGGTCGAGCTGCCAGGACTCCCAAACCACTGGCGTCAAATCATGATCAATGACCATGTCTGCTTCGCCGGGAAAAACTCCAGCCATCAGCACAATCCGTGCATCGGGGCAGACCGCGCGGATCGCGGCGCCCTCTTCCGCCGAAGTCACCCCCAGCCACTGAGCTCCAGCTCCGGCCAGAAGGGGAGCACACGTCAGCGCTCCGTGGCCGTAGGCGTTCGCCTTCACCACCGCCATCAGGTCCATGTCGGACCCCGCCAATTGGCGCAGCTTTTTGTAGTTGGCCAGCAGCAGGCGACTGGAGACTTCAGCCCAAAGTGGTCGGTGAAGCATCGCCTACTCAGTATTCGCCCGGCCCCTCGCCAAAGGCGAGGTTTTCGAATCGCGTGCAATCTGCGATATAAGCCAGATGCACGGATCCGGTGGGGCCATTGCGCTGCTTAGCGATGATGATCTCTGCCTTGTTCTTTGCGTCCGGATCTTCTTCCCCGCTCTCATCCCGATTGTAGTAACTCTCGCGATGGATGAAGGCCACCACGTCGGCGTCCTGCTCGATCGACCCCGATTCGCGCAGGTCCGACAGCATCGGTTTCTTGTCTCCGCCGCGTTGCTCCGAAGCTCGGCTGAGCTGCGAAAGGGCTACTACAGGCACGCGCAATTCTTTAGCCAGTGCTTTCAGCCCGCGCGAAATCGCAGAAACCTCCTGCGTACGGTTCTCATACCGTTTGCCTCCTACGCCAAACGACGAAGCGCTCATCAACTGCAGATAGTCGATCACGATCAGGTCCAGACCGCCCTGCTGCCGCTGTAATCGCCGCGCCTTGGCCCGCATTTCAGAAAGCGCGATAGCCGGCGTATCGTCGATAAAAATTCTTGACTCCGCCAGCCGCTCCAGCGCTTCCATCAACTTGCCCCGATCTGCCTTGGGAATAAATCCTGTCTGGATTTTCTGCATGGAGACCAGAGCCTGGGAGGCCAGCATGCGGCGCAGCAAAGACTCTTTGGACATTTCCAGTGAAAACACAGCCACGATCTTGCCGTCTCGCACCGCGGCATTCTCCGCGATATTGATGGCCCATGCGGTCTTACCCATGCTCGGACGGGCCGCGATGATGATCAGATCCGAGGCCTGCAATCCGCTGGTCATCTTGTCGAACTGGTTGTAGTGCGTAGCCAGCCCGGTGACTTCTTTCTGCTGCGCGTACAGGTTGTCGATGGTCCCGAACGAATCGCGCACAATCTCCGGAATGCCCGCAAAACCGCGTGTAATCCCGCGCTCCGAGACTTCGAGCAGCCCGGATTCCGCGGCATCCAGCACCGTCAGTGCCTCTTCGCTTTGATCGGCCGCTCGCGTGATTGCGGTGCCGCAAATATTGATGAGCTGCCGCGCCAGCGACTTGTCCTTCACGATGCGGACATACTCTTCAATGCTCGGCCGTCGCGGCAGACCCTCCGTAAGGGAGGCAAGGTAGGCCACTCCACCCACCGCTTCGACCTCTTTACGGCGCGCCAGTTCCTCTGCCAGTGTGACGATGTCGACCGCTCGATGAGCGTCGATCAATTCCGCCATGCGGCTGTAAATGCGGCGGTGCGAGTCGAGCGAGAAATCCTCTGCCCGCAGCTTTTCCGCCGCTTCGTTATAAGCGTGGTTGTCGAGCAGGATCGCGCCTAGTATCGAACGCTCCGCCTCTATGCTGGCGGGTAAGCCACGATCCAGCGATACATTGGAGAGGGTAGCCATGGGGAAACTCCAAGCCCAGTTTAGGCCAGGAACAGGCGTGCAAATGTGGACAAACGGTATGATTGAACAAGGATGCGTCGTTTATTTGTAACCCTCTGCCTGATGCTGCCGGCATCTTTCGTTTGTGCGCAACAACCGGTGAAGCCCGACACTCCCTCCCCTGCAATTCGCCAATTTCAGCAATTAGAAGATCGCTGGTCCGACGCTGTCACCAAGCGCGATCAATATGGGATGGAACTCGTTCTCGCCCCGCAGTTCATCGGGATCTCCGCCAGTGGAGATGTAACCACACGCAATCAGCAGATTGCCCATCTCTTCGTCAAAAACGGTGGTCCGGAGTCCCTGGAGCAAAAGGTGGTAACCGTTCGCCTGGTGGGAGACGTCGCCATCGTCAACGGAACCTATGTGTTGACCTGGAAGGGCGAGAAAGGTCCAGTACTGGAGAAGGGCATATTCTCCCACGTCTTCGAGCATGTCCGCACCAATTGGATGTGCCTGAATTCACAGCGCACAGTCGTGGCCGAGCAGACATCAAATCCGGGGGGAAAAGATAAGCCAAAGGTGAAGCACAGCGATGCGGAGTCGCCCTTCCACATTCCTTTCATTTACAAAGGCCCCGACAGCAACAAGCCAGCTCCCGCACAAAACGCGAGCGCGCCCGCGCAGTAGACCGGCCACCAAAATCGTCCATGCGGACGTAGTAAATAGCGATCACTCACGGTGACGTATTAGGCCGCAAGGCTGGGTCTTCGGCGTCCCCGCGCCGATTTTCGCATGGTTGCACCAGCCAGCACGATTGCGCTGTCCCCGGGTGCGAGGATATGTACAGCCACGCTACACGTTCAGAGCTCGGGCGGCAGAGGCAATTACGGCTGTTGGTGCGACCGAATTTTTTGTGCGGAGCCGACCATCATGAAGATAAAAGTCTTGTGCTTTCGTCTGTCGCCGTCGTAGGATGGGGGGCTCAACCTAGGAAATCCCCCCTACTCGTACGATTGGAGTGAATATGAAGACATTGATCCGCTCGCTGCTGGCGACGACTGCGCTGGCTTTAACCGCAACCATTGTTCCCCAGGTAGGTGTGGCTCAGGCTCCCGCCGGCGCTCCTGCCGGAGCGACCGGGCTATGCAATGACGGCACGTACTGGACCGGTGCAAGCAAGAGCGGTGCATGCCGGGGCCATAAAGGGGTGAAGACCTGGTTTGGATCCAGTGCCCCTGCGGCTTCGACTGCTCCCGCGGCCCCAGCACCTGCTACCCCAGCTCCGGCTGCTGCTGCTCCAGCAGCCCCGGCAAAAGCCAAAGCTACAGCTACAAGTTCCAAAACACCCGCTCCGGGCGGCGGACCAGGACTCGTCTGGCTCAATACTTCCACCAAGGTCTATCACTGCCCGGGAACCAAGTACTATGGCACCACGAAAGCTGGCGCGTATATGAGTGAAGCGGATGCCAAAGCCAAAGGCGGTCATCCTGACGCCGGCAAACCCTGCAGCTAGGTTCCTCTCCATTCGTGGTTTCCCACCGCCCGGGCGGGAAACCACGAATCCATTCCGGTTAGCGTGCAGACGTGACGAAATCTGCTCTGCAGCCGCGATCCACCCAGATTCCCCGGTTATCCCATCCCCAGGTCTGCCCCTGGATGCATGGGGAACCACTCCGCTGGTTCGAGAGCCGCACTCCCCGGCTGGTATCGGCCGGACAGTAATTGCGTTTTCCGTTATTGGATGAGCAGGTGATCGTGATCGGGCGGCCATACTGAGGTCCGCCTGGTCCACCCGGCCGATAATTGGCAGCCAGGTAGAAATCTGCCCGGCAACCGCGGTCTACCCAAATCCCTTGCCGGCTATAACCCCAGGTTTGCCCCTGGATGCACGGGGACCCGCTGCGCTGGTTCACCATCGTGACCCCGCGGCTTGTATCCACTCGGCATAGATGCCTCTTCATATCGTCGGAAGCACAGGTCACATTGCGTCCGTTTTGCTGCGTGATACCGCTTTGCGCCAACGCTCTCGAAGACCCGAGCGATAAACCCAGCAGCAGGACAAGCCAAATCATCTGCCTCATGTTCACCTCGCTTGAAACTCTTGAATTAGACCGCCTGGCCCGAGAGAAAACTGATTCAAGTGATGATAATGCGAGAGTTGCAATGTGGCGTGAATCACCAAAAATTCCCCTGAGTCTCCGGCTTCATGGCGTGAACAATCGGTCTGCTGTGAAGGGGAAATTGATGTTGCTGAAGTTTACAAGCTTGGAGGCAGGAGAAGGGGCGCCCCGATCTCAGACAAATTCCAACTGGTCTCCGACTTGGATCTGGCAATGGCGAATCTGACCGGCAGGCAGCTCCAGCACGCTATACGTCTTCAAGCTGAGGCTGGTCATCCTGAACGGGGCCAGGTCATGCCAAAGTTTGAGAACACGCAGAGTCTTGCTGAGTGCCACCACATCGATCGCAAACAGCATGCCGAACGTATGGATGCCGGATGAAGGCTTGATGAGAAGCCCGCATCCGGCATCGAGCCGGCGCCGGCCCACCAAACCGATCAGGCGGGTAAGCGAGCTGTCGGCGATGGTGATCCGGGTACCAATCGTGGTGTTCCTGGTTTTGTTCATGAGGCGCATGGCATCTCCTCACTCTTAAACCTTGGCGTGCTTTCTGCGGTATATCAGAAAGGCCAGCACGGCCACTGCTAAGACACCCGCAACGATCCGGACGATTGTGGTCGTATCCATCGGATGGTTCCTCCTTTCTGCCAATTTCGTGTCACTTGCAACCTTAGGTACGGCGTTCCGCTATTTAAACGACTGCATGTTTTTCGCGATATTCAGAATCGCGGGTGCCAGCAGCACGATGAAGATGCAGGGGAATATAAACAGCACCAGCGGGAAAAGTATCTTTATCTTGGTCTTTGCCGCCATCTCTTCGGCCCGCTGCCGTCGTTTCATTCGGATCTCGTCACCAAACCTGCTCAGCGCTCTGACGATGGGAGTACCGAACCGGTCCGCTTGTGTCAACATGCTTACGAACAGCGCGAATTCAGGAATTTGTGTACGTTCCGCTGCGCTCTTCCATGCTTCCAGGCGGGGCTTTCCCGCCAGTTGCTCCAGGTTGATTTGCATGAGCTCCTGGTGAATATCCGGGTGGCTGATGATCAACTCCTGTCCTACTCGTAACATTGCCTGATCTAAACCAAGGCCGGCCTCCACGCAGATAACCAGCAGATCCAAAGCATCCGGAAGGCTCTTCCTGATTCTCTCTCTCCGTTTTTTGCCCCTCATCTTCAGCCACATGTCCGGGACCAGATAGAAGACAGCGGCAAGAGACAACGCCCAGAAAATGGTGTTGGTGTGAATCAGGCTTCCGCAGACCAGGCCCAACAGCGGACCAAAGATGCGGCTGGCAAAGTATGCGTTCATGCCTTTATTGCTTCTGACCCCGGCGCCAAGAAGCTGCTGCTTCACTTCTTCATCCTCGGCCAGACCGAGCCGCGCCCGCATACCTTTCGCCATCGTGAGGATCTTCTCTTGCACGCGCTCCTTGGCGCCGACCGTTCTTTCGTCCGGGCGTTTACTCTGCACCAACTCCATGATCCGTCGGGCCGCAGGTGAGGGCCTTAGAACGATTGGAGCGACCAACAGCACAAGAACCAGTGAGACGGAGAGCATGAGAGCGACGTAAAAGACCAGGTCCATAGCTCTTCAGACCTCGATTCCATTTACGAGGTGGCGGATAATCAAGCCGCCGGTTGCCAGCATGCCGAGGCTGATGTAGAGCAGCTTATGACCGATCGGCTCGTGGAAGAGAATACTGGAATAGCCCGGATTGACCGCGTTCAGGAGCGCCATCATAACTACCGGAAGTGCCGTCAAAATCCACCCCGTAAGCCTTCCCTGCGCCGTCTGTATTTGAATTTCACCCTGAATGCGCAGCCGTTCGCGAATGACGAACACCGTGCGATCCAAAATCTCGACCAGGTTTCCACCGGTGTCTTTCTGCACCATGATCGCCGTAACCAGAACACGCAGATCGGAAGACGGCACGCGCTCGAGAAGCTGCAGCAGGGCGCCGCGCATGGGCAAGCCAAGGTTCAGCTGCTTGAATACCTCTCCGAATTCCGCAGCCACCGGTTCCTCTGCGTTCTCAGCCAGCATCTCCAGGGCGCCAACGACGGAGTGGCCCGCGCGCAAAGCACGGGCCAGCATATCAATGGCTTCTGGTAGAACCGCGTTGAAGGCGTTCACTCTTCTGGTGCGCTTCAAGGAGAGGACTCCGTAGGGCAACCCGCTAAGTGCTGCACCGGCAACCAAGTCGATCAGAACCACGGGTGCAAAGATCCACGTGATGGTGGATCCCGCGATCAACAGACCCAGGCTGCTCAGCATCACGCCAGAAACGGTGGCCGAGCTGTCGGCCTGGAGAATGCGCTCCTGCAGCGCTCTAGCGAATTGAAAGCGATACAGAAATTCGTCCATCCAGCTCAATCTGCTGACCTTCTCCGCCTTCAGTAATTGCGCTGCCCCAGGGGCGACGCGCTCTGCTGTCGTCGAGGATTGTCGGAGCGTTGCCATACGCTGCCCGATCATCTTCTGCTCCTCCGACGGACGCGTGGTCACGATCACCAACAGGAAGGTGAGCAGCAGGATCGAGAGAAATGTCAGAACGATCAGAGCCATTTCTGTAAGCTTCTAAACTTCCATCGAGTAGTCCAGCAGGCTTGACGGCAAAGGGAAGCCAGCAGCCTTTGACTTTTCAGCGAATTTCGGGACAATGCCGGTTCCGCGAAAGCGGCCCTTTACTTTCCCCGTGGGCCCAAGACCCACCCTTTCAAAAACAAAGACATCCTGCATGCTGATGACGTCACTGAACGCACCCGTGAGTTCGGCGATATGAGTCACTCGCCGTGATCCGTCGCTCATGCGGGCTATCTGCACGATCAGATGGACGGCGGAGGCGATCTGCGCCCGAATCGCCTTTTCCGGAAGGTTCACGTCGCCCATCATCGCCATCGTCTCCATTCGAGCCACGGCGTCGCGCGGCGTATTGGCGTGCACTGTCGTCAACGAGCCATCATGGCCAGTATTCATCGCCTGCAACATATCCATACACTCCTCACCCCGCACCTCACCCAACACGATCCGGTCGGGTCGCATACGTAGTGCGTTGATGACCAACTCCCTCTGACGCACTGCGCCCTTTCCTTCCACGTTCGGTGGTCGGCACTCCAGCCGCACGACGTGTGTGTGTTTCACCTGCAACTCCGCCGAATCCTCGATAGTTACAATTCGCTCGCGCTCATCAATAAAACCCGACAGCACATTCAGCAAAGTAGTTTTGCCCGCGCCCGTCCCACCCGAGACAACGATGTTGAGGCGCGTCTGGACGGCGGCCTTCAGCGTCTCGAGCATCGGCTCGGTGAGCGCCTTGTTGCGCAACAGATCTTCGGCCATCAGCGGCTTCGACGCAAACTTCCGGATGGAAAGAATTGGACCGTCGACAGCCAGGGGCGGAATAATTACGTTCACCCGGGAACCGTCCTTGAGTCGGGCGTCCACCATGGGTGAAGACTCGTCGACTCGTCGCCCCACTGCGGAGACAATCTTGTCGATCACCTGCATCAGGTGCCCGTCATCCTTAAAGATGATGGCGGTTTTCTCCAGCACACCGTGACGTTCTACATAGACTGTGTTGTACGTATTTACCAGGATGTCATTGACGCTCGGGTCCTGAAGCAGCGGCTCAAGCGGACCCAGGCCAAATACCTCATCCAGCACTTCCTGCGCCAGCCGGTCTCGTTCGGTCGCAGACAAGGGAATATTCTGCTCTCCGATCAGCTGCTGAATCACCGTCCCCAGTTGCTGTTGAGAAGCGGGATTCTCATGCATCAGGGCGATCTTCTCCAGATCCAAACGCTTGATCAGGCCCTGGTGTACTGCGGACTTGATTTCCTGCTGCACTTTTAGCGCTACGGGCCTGGGCGTTCGCACGACGGCCGGAGCGACCCGCGTGGCCCCATTGTTGGTTGCATCACCCATTTACTGATCCTCGATACCTCAACCGCGCAGTTGCGCTACTTCCACAGCGCAAACCGTTTCTTTACCGGTTCCTGAGCCGTTGGCGCCGCGGCCCCGGCGAGTACTGTAGCCCACTTCAACATCTGCTGCGCGAAATCCGACTTACTCCCCGACGACACCGGCTCGCCGATATTGATCGACCGCACCAGTTCGCTATAGCTGTTCGCAATCTTGATCGCGATCGGCAGGTGAACTGCCTTTTCGATCTGCTCAATCGTCACTGCCTCATGTGAAGAGTAGCGATTGATAACCAACCGCAATTTTTGAGTCGCGTGTTCGTTCTGTACCAAACCGTCTACATAGCGGGAGAGGTCGCGAATGGCCCCGATCTCCGGAGAGCCGATAAGATAGATCCAGTCCGAATAAGAAACCACCGCCAGGTTGATATCCTCGAAGGAGGCCTCACAGTCCAACACAACGTAGTCGTATTGAGTACTCAGAAATTCGAGTGTGCGTTCGACGGAATCTATGTCCGTTTTCCACGAACCGCCATAGACATCGGGAGAGGACAGAACATCCAGACCACTCGCGTGTGTGGCGATAAATCCACGAAGCAAATCCTCGTCCAGTCGACTAACGTTCTGCACCAAATCGTAAAAATGATGGTTGCTCCCATCCATACCCATGTAGAGGGCTACATGTCCCAACTGCGCATGGTTGTCAATCAGCAGCACTTTCTTCTTCAGGCTGCGGACCAGAAACATAGACAGGTGGACCGCCAGCGTGGTGGTCCCGACGCCGCCTTTTGCTCCGAAAAAAGACAAAATCTTTCCCGAGTGACGTGGACGGACCATCGTCGTAGCCCAACGATGGTCGAGCCGGTTGAGCGTATCCGTGAACTCATCGAAACCGACAGGTTTGGCCAGAAATTCACTGTAGCCGGCGCGCATAGCCCGCAACAGCAAGTCAGGATCGGTGCTGGCGGAAAGCGCTAATATCCCGATGTTGAGGTGGAAGTTCTGGCGTAAGAATTCAGCGGTTTCGAGCGCTCGCTCGGTATCTTCGTCGAAGTCAACCACCGCCAGGCAAGCCTGGGCATTGATAACCCGCTGAGTAAGAGGCGTGAACTTAGTCGCCGAAAAGTAGTTCCTGTAGTCCACCGGCACCAGCTCCCAGGGCATACGGGAAGCAGTCTGGCGGATTTGGTTTACCGTCCCCTCGTCGACATGCACTGTCAGCAGCGCCACTTGCAGGGCATGCGGGTTGTGCATATTCTGCGTCACTGGGTTGCTCCTCCCCCGGGTTGTGGTTGGGCCGATGATTTCTTCTCGCCTATCTTCGAGTCGAATTGCTTGGAATCAATGTTGCCCACGGGGAGATGGGGCAGGGTGGGTACGGTGGTGTCGCTCAGTGGATCGACGAGTACCGGAGTCACCACCACCATCAGTTCCACGGTCGAGTGATTGACGTTTTTTGATTTGAACAGCTGGCCCAGAATCGGCACGTCGCCGATACCTGGCATCTTGTTAAAAATATCGGTGGTGCGATGATCGAGAAGACCGGAAATAGCGAAGCTTTGTCCATTGCGCAGCTCGACCTGAGTATCTGCCCGGCGAGTAGAGATTGCGGGGATGGTGTAACCCGAGATGGTGACCGCGTTGGTGTAATCCAATGCGCTCACCTCGGGCGCCACTTTCAACAGAATCGTCTCATCGTCATTAACGGTCGGCGTAAACTCCAACTTCACGCCATATGGGCGGAATTGAATGGTGATTGATGTAAGTCCACCCGAGGACCCCTGGACAACCGGGAAGGGAAACTCGCCGCCGGCAAGGAACGAAGCCTTTTGACCGCTGAGGGTAGTTATGGTTGGCTCGGCCAAAATCTGCGCGATCTGCCTGTCCTGCAGATCCTGAATGGTCAAACCAACGTTGACCCCAAAATTGTAAAAAAATAGGTTTAATGGATTGCTGGTCGTCAGCGTTGCAGGAGCCGTACCGTTGGCCGGTGTATAGGTCTGCGTCGAGGGAAACTGTCCGGTACTGGAATTGCCTAAATTCTTTCCCTGGCTGAATAGATTGATACCGAACTGTTCCAGCTTCGAGCGGTCAATCTCGATGATCTGCACCTTGAGTTTCACCTGCCTGGTGTGCAGCTGTCTGACCGTAACAGAATTGACTACATTCTTTGCATACAACCCGGCAAGCTTGACCGCGACTTCCGCAGAAGCCTCGCTCCAGACTGTGCCCGACAGAGAAATACGGTCCTGGTGCGCTTCCACGCTGATGTTGTCACTCGGAAGCGCCTGATGAATTTCTTTCTGTAGACTCACCACATTCAGGTCGGAAGATACCCAGTAGGTTGCCGAATTGCCCGCCTCATCCCATAGGATCACACTACTCACCCCCGGCATCTTCGCAGTAACCACGATCTGCCTGGGGCTTGAAGTGAAGGAATCGACCACCTGCGGGTCGCTGACATAAACCCGCTTCAGGCGGCTGACCGTGCTGATAAAAATCGACTGCCCCACCCAGACGTGCAAAGACTGGCTCGGGGATGTCATCGAGCTGGCGAGCTCAGCGGTCGGGTCAGGCAATTTCGCTATGTGCAAGTCGGCCAACGAAGGCGTGGCCGCTCCCGCAGGTGGGGTGGTTGCCGTTTGCGCTTGCATTAAGCTACACAGCACCAGCGGAGCGATTGCGCGACAAGTCCCTTCCCGAATTTTGCTCTGCCTTATTGCCATGCAAGCCTCAATAGAAACTCCTGACCACTTGCTTAGTGCCAAGAATGGTTTCCACTTGATAAGGCTTGCGTTGCTCAGCTGCCGGAATAGCCGCTGCGCCGGGAGAGGATGGGGCAGGAGTTCCAGTGAGCTCATAGATACCAATCGACGGAGCCGATTCCTGTCCGCTGTCAGCCCCGTTTCTCAACACAAAGTGGATTGCGCCCAGGCTCGTCGCTAGAACGAGTTTTTCGGAGTCCTCGGGGTTCAGAAGGAAGGTCACCACACTGTTGGTGACGCTAATCGGCCGACCTTCCGGGTCCGGGCGAATCTGCTGCCCTGCGGCAAGAACTACTACATCCTGCAAAACCGTCACAGTCCGAGGATCAGGTGACTTCTCCGAATGGTAGGTCAGGAGCACGTCGACGTGGGTTCCCGGAAGCAGGAAACCAGCTACCCCCACCACTTCATCGGAGCGAACAGATACCGCTCGCATGCCAGAGGGAATTTTGGCCGTCAGGCCTACCCCTGCTCCGGCAGGGGCAAGATACGAATTGAGAATGGGTTGGTCTTTGGCTATGGGAAACAGGGCGATCCTGCCCGCAACCGCATCGACCTTATTGAAACTTCCAGGAAGCGAAACTGGCCATTCCATTAACCGCAGTGTCCCTGGCTTCAACTGATCCCCGGCTTCGATTGTTTGCTGCGGAGCAACCACTAATTGCTTTACCGGAGCTGCAACGTGAGGGCTTTTGCCTATCCGTCTGCTCAGCCAAAAAGTAAAGACTCCCGAAATCACGAGCGCGACCAGCAGAGCCATCATCAGGCGCTTCGCTTTCATGGCCTCACCTCCGCGCGACCAGTAGGCATAGGCGAAGCCCGCATCCAGCCGCAATCGCCAGTGCATAGGGCAAGCGCAGCATGCGGTCATTGGCGACGTTGAGTCGGCGATGCGGGGTCAGACCCGTCATCATGTGGTGAACCGCCAGGCCGTAAATGTTATGGCACGTTTTGAGCAACTGGCGACGATACAGCGCGACGCCAAGCGCCATCACCCCGCCAGCCAGGGCGGTTAATATCAGCAGACTTCCAGTCCCGGAAAAGCCGCCAAGGCAGCCGGCTGCGGTGATTAGCTTCACATCGCCTGCGCCCATCCCGCCAGCCAGATAAAAAACAAAAAAGATGAGACCGCAAATTAATCCTCCGGCAGCCGCCGTCGCCAATTGCCACCACCCTCCCACGGCCGCATGGAGTAGCAGTCCAAAAGCGATGGCCGGGAGTGTGATGAAGTTTGGGATTCTCCGGCTGCGTACGTCGTACACCGCGCTAATGGAGGCGCAGAGCAGCGCCGCAGCAGAGAACCCGAATTCAGGAGTCAGTTTCAACATCAAATTTTCCAGGTCTGCTGTGTGCGCGCCCGCTTGAGTGGCATCACAATCTCTGATGGGGTGTTCAGACCGCGGTGCTGATCTTGCTTCCAACACCTATGAATACAGAGCTGGCGGCGCTACCAACCCCGGATATAGCTGCTACCGCAGCCAGGGCGACCAGCGCCGCAACTAATGCATATTCGACGATATCCTGACCGTCTTCCTCATGCAGCAAAGGCCGCAGACTGTTATGTAAGTGATTCATGACCGTACTCCGTCGAATCAGAGGCCAACGAACCGGCGTTGGATCTGCGCCCTCGATGAGTTAGCCAGAAAGCTCGGATATCCCGAATAATTTAGACTGCGCTCGATAAGCTGGTTCCAATCTTATTGAAAGCGCTGGTTATGTTGCTGGCAAGAGTGCTCATGGCGGCCGTGGCTCCTAGAGCGATGATGGCCGCGACCAGGGCGTACTCGATGAGGTCCTGTCCCGATTCATCACGGATGAGTGCAGATAGCATGGGCTTGAAAGTACCGACTACATTTAACTTACTCATTACTGTTCTCCTTATATGGTCTGTGCGCATCATTGCTGCTGTCCAATCAAATGGTGAAGGGAAGCAATAGCGATGTCAATTACCTCGAGGTATCAGCGCAAAGAGAGTAAATTACATCCGTCATGCATGTGTCGTGGCAACAAACATGAAAGAGCGGAGGAAATTGCCTCAAAAAAAAGAGAGCTGTTGATGTTAATGTCTGTTTCCATCCGGCCGATAATCAAATGTGTCGTCTAACTTTGATGGCGCGGTAGCGTCACCGCGGGTGCTACAAATAAAAGAAGCCCAACATGGGATTATTTGCGATGCGGGCGGATCGATAAGAAATGGCCCCTCGCGCGGCCGTGGCTTACATTTTCGATCATCGCCGTTCGGCCCTCAGGAACAAGGCCAGGCTATGGTCGAGATGGCGCTCGTACTGCCGGTATTGCTGCTGGTCGTGACCGGCATTCTCACCTTTGGGCTGGCACTCAACAACTACGTAACCTTGACTGAAGCTACCAGCGTCGGCGCACGCGCCCTTGCCATCAGCCGGGGACAGACAACGGATCCATGCGCCACCGCTTCTGCTGCCGTGTACGCTGCCGCCCCCCTGCTGGTCTCGTCGAATCTTTCTTTCACCTTTGTTTTAAATGGCACAACCTATACCGGCGCATCGTGCAGTAGCGGAAGTAGCACCACCGGTGCGGCCGGAAATCTGGTGCAGGGAGACAACGCCGTAGTGACCGTGACATACCCTTGCAGCCTGGCGGTCTATGGAGCTAATTACGCTCCCAACTGCCTTCTCCAGGCCCAGATGACGGAATTAGTCCAGTGAAAGCTGGGCCAGCCTCGACTGTGCGCCGTTGGATGCGCAGGTTACAGGACGAGGAGTCAGGGCAGGTGCTGCCAATCGCCGCGGTGATTTTCGTTGTTCTCCTCGGCATGACGGGATTGGCCATCGACGTGGGACATGTCTACTATTGCAGTCGCGCCTTGCAGGCGGCTGCGGATGCTGCCGCCCTGGCAGGTGGGGGCAGCATGCGTACTGCTGCCAGCAGCGCGGCGGTCATTGCGGCTTCGACCTCGTACTCCGCTGTTCCCGGTTCCGTCAACGCCAATGGGTCTCTTCCCAACGTGACCATGGCGAGCGGTTACCCGTTATTAAAATGCCTCACAACTCTGCAGAGCCTGGGAATCGCCTGTGCGGGCCCCGTTCCCTACAACGCCCTCCAGGTCCAGGAGCAAGCCGTGGTCCCGATGTACTTCTCCGCTTTATTCGGAATAAAAACCATGACGGTCACCGCCCGTGCGACTGCTGCCGCAAGAGGCGGCGGTCCTAGCCCATACAACGTGGCACTGATCATCGATACCACGCTGTCCATGCTTTATCCCGATAATAACTGTGGCAGTACCGAGATCGCATGCGCCATGAACGGCGTTCGGATTTTGTTGCAAAGTCTTAGCCCTTGTGCGGCGAGTTTGGCCACCTGCACCATCACCAACGGCGTAGCCGCAAGCTCAGTCGACCGCGTTGCCCTGTTTACGTTTCCCAATGTGTCCACTTCTACGGCGCTGCAGGATGTCACCTGCACCACTGCTGTACCCACGCCCACTACCGCCAATCGATACTGGAGCCAGGTGAACGGCGGAGTCACCATCAATTTCGTGATGCCGATGTCCCCCACTGGGAGCACCCCGGTAACACCCTGGTCTTCTTTGGCGCAGGCGATGGCGTACTCCTTTCCCACGGCAGGGGCGGTGTCCTATGTTCCAACACAATCGGACTATGCCACTTACCCAATGACCCTTGGTACTGCGACTTATCAGATCACAGACTTCTTGAGTGACTATCGGACTTCGAACTCGACAACTTCGTTGAACCCTAACTCGTCACTCGTAAAGGCCGCTGGCGGCGTTATTGGCTGTGGCAGCATGACGGCGCCGAATTATGACGGAGTCTACGGAACTTACTATGCGGGGGCGATCTATGCCGCGCAGTCCGCTCTGGTCGCCGAAAAGGCAGCGAATCCGGGCTCCGAAAACGTCATCATTATCCTTAGCGATGGCGATGCGACTGCTCCTCAGAACAATGGCAACAACGTCGTCATGGGTCCTCCTGCTACCAGCAACGGGCAATACCCGTCCTGGGTTGGCGAATGCGGGCAGGCCGTGGTTGCCGCGAAATATGCCACCAGCCAGGGAACACAAGTGTATTCGGTCGCCTATGGTGCGGAGCCGACCGGTTGCTCCTCCGATCTGAACAGCGGATCTTATCCAAACATCAATCCCTGCAACACCATGGCGGATATGGCCTCGGCTCCCCAGTATTTTTACTCCGATTACAACCAGAGTGGATCGAACAGCGTCTGTGTGGCTGGGCAGCCGGTCACGTCGCTCAGCGACATCTTTACTGCGATCTCCGCCGATCTCACCACGGCGCGATTGATTCCGAATAACACGCCTTAGAAGCGCTCATGGGATACGGCTTAAAAAACTGCTCGGCGCCAGCCGGTCTCCAGTGAGCTGTCCGGTCCGGCGGCGGAATAAATCCCCTCTCCGGAGGAACCAGCAGCCATACCTGACGATCTTGGAACGCGCATAGTAACGGTATATTGGATTCTTCAGGTTCTGTATCTCGCGCCCAGATCACGTGCTGTGTCGGAATATCGTAGCCGTTGTTGATCCAGCTATATCCCCAAAAATGGTCCGGGCGGTAGCGAACAATCACCAGTTGTTTCCCCGCCTTCGCTTCCATCATCCTGCTAATGTCCTGATAGCCGGGTATGTCCCCGGTCTGCGATGCCCAGTTAGGAGGGAAAGTGTCTCCCGGCACCACTACCAACCGAACGAAGACCATTATGACAACGGACGCCAATGTACCGCGCAGCAATCTAAGCCATAAATCGTTTTGTCGAGCGCGCACGCGCATCCAACGCAACCCATTCAGCAATACGAGATATATAGCTCCCGCGGTGACGGCTACATAGTGCGCCTGGAGCCAAGTCTCCGAAAAAAAGCCGGGCCAGGCAAACGCGAGAGTGTACATAAGTATCCGGGACTTTCGCGCACGCAGGGTCGGAATCAATCCAATATGCGCTGGTGTCAAGGCCGGAAAGACAAAGAACAGCCATTGAAAAATGGCCTTGACTGCAAGTCCTGTGAGGAGGTTTCCGCGGTTTACCGAGCTCACATAGGGGGCCAGTTCGAAATCGCGGCTGTAAACAAGCTGGTCGCGGAATTGGTATTGAACGGAATAGTTCGGTTTGCCAAATAAAAACGGTGGGCAGATACTCCATTGTCGCCAGTACACCACCCACGGGAACGTGAACTGTCCGGTAACACGATGACAGTAGTAGCCTGTACCGGCGGCTCCTAGGAAGAGAAGCACCACGCCCGGAAGCCAGATGCGACATTCCACGCGCTTGTGAAAAAGGACCCAAATCGTGTAAAGGCAGATCGGGAGCGAAATCAGAACGCCCTCAAACGGCCTTGAGTTCGCGAGCAAAAGCAGTCCCATCGCCATCAGCAATCCGTCGCGCGAGTGCGGCGCGCAGCCAAGTCTGGCCGCTGCGCCCATCAACAGGCAACCGCCGAGCATCGCGACGGAGCCTCCCCAATAGCTATTTCCGAAATAACTGAACCAGCTGATACGAACGACCGCCAGCAGGCCGCCCAACAAGGCCCATTCTGGTGGCACATAGGCCTGCAGCATCCAGCACAAGCTGGCTGCTGCCAATGCCATGCTCAACAAAATACCTGCCCTGGGCGTCCTCAGGAAACGCTGCCCAAACGCCATGAAGAGCGGCTGTGCGGCCCCGTATTTCGAGGCGTAGGTGGGCTGCATCAGCACATAGAAAGCCTCAAAGTGGTGCCATAGTGGCGGAGTAGGATTGGTTACTCGTGAATGGGCAAATGTGTCGCTGGCAAGCAGATAGCTGAACTCGTCGTGAATGTTGGGCACCCGGAACGGCTCTATCGGCAACAGAACAATTCGGCCCAGGAAGGACAACAGGAAGATGGAGATGCAGGCGCGTAACCGCCTCTGTGCGAAACGGCGGAAACCCGCATTGGGAAAGAATGCAAAATGTCTCGTTGGAATCACCACAAACACCAGCAGCGTGATCGCGGTCACTGCTGCCTCAATCGCGGCAAACGAGAAGCGATGTGTCTCGGCGTGAAAAAACCGTATGTAGTTAGTCATGCCTTTCGCTCGCCCATCCAATGAGAGCCAGCCTGTGTAACCGCGTATGCGCTGAGGATCGTCAATAGCGGATCGAGCAAAAGCCGGAAACGAAAATCGGGATGCGTAATGTAGTACGGCAGCGGAAAAACAACGATCGGTAACAAAAAAAGCGTGGCGCTCGCATGATCCCTCGCTCGCTCTTTGCAGCGGGCTTGTTTGAATAACACGCCCAGCCCGGTCAATCCCAGCAACGACGTGACCACGGCGTGCGCTTCGATCGCGCCGGAGTTGTCTCTCGAGCCGGCGCCCGTCCAAAAGCGCGTTACGCGTTTGGCGCTCAGCCTGACAAACTGTCCGGGCTGAGCTTGGATATAAGCCGCGGCCAGCTTCGTTTTGTGGGCCATGTACGCGACCTCGCCCTCTTCCGCGTAGTCGTCGTATTCCCGCTTGTTCTGAAGCGGCTCCATCGTGGGATCGAAAACGCCCATCGCACCGGGATGATTCCCTTGCCATAGTTCGTAGCCGAAGTTACTGCGCAGAGGGATGAAGGCGTGGAGAACCCGCGCATTGCGCAGAGGCCAGGGAGCGAAAACGGCGAGCAGGGTCAGCCCACAGATCCATGGCTCGTACCGCCATTCGGACCGGGTTTGATGTATCGTCCAGCTTAAAATGGTGAAGAACGCCAGCGCGAGCGATGGATTTACCAGCATCGCCAGGCCACAGTACGCTCCAATCAGTGCCCACAGTCTTCCTCGCGGATGGCTCACGACGCGCAAGGCCAGGGCAACCATGCCGGTCAGGAGCAAAATAGATAAGCTGGTTTCCCACGGGATGGCCGGCAACCAAATGAGAGGCAGTGAAAGCGCCCAAAACGCGCCGGCGAGATTTGCCGTAGACGCGCCGAAGAGTGCTCCGGCTATGTGGATGATAAGTGCTACAGTTACGATAGCAAACAGAGTTTGTAGCGCCATGAGCGCCACGGCGGAAGCAAAACTATAACTTCCACAGATACGAAAAAGAAGGCCAAGGAGCGCCGGATATCCCGGGGCTAGGAATGCGGTAGGCCCGGTTGATCCTCCAAAAGGCGAGGAGAGTCCTCGTCCCGAACTCAGGGATTGTGCCAGAAATCCCAGGTCTGGTGCTTTGCTGAAAAGCCAGTTTCGCGGGTAGCAAAACAGAACCATCGACACCACGCCCAAGCGTGTTATCAGCGCCAGTGACAGAATCGTTTTGACGTACACGCGTCCGCCGCTGCTCGCCCGCGCGGGCATTTCTCTAGCCGGCGGACTCATGAGCGCCGCTGATTGCGTACGCGGCCAGCAGCGTAAGCAAGGGATCGATGACCAGCCGATATCGGAACTCGGCGTGTGTAATGTAGTAGGGCAGAGGAAAAACCGTCAGCGGCAATAAGAACAAGACGGCCAGGCGGAGGCGGCCTTCTCCCACCAGGCGCCGGATACCCGCGAGTCCAAGCGAGGTAGTGATGAGCGCATGAATGGCGTAGAAAGCGGAACTCTTTTTGTTGCCCGTTCCCGTCCAGAAGCGGACAAATCTCACTCCACTGAGTCGCAGGAACGCGGCCGGATGCGCTTGAATGTATGCCGTGGCAAGCGCTGACTTGTCGCGCATGTAAGCCACCTCGCCCTTGGCGGCATACTGGTCATATTCCCATCGGTTGAAGATCGGGAATTGCGATTCCTCCAGGAAGCCGGAGGCTCCAGCGCGATTGCCCACCCAGAGTTCGAATCCAACCGTGCTGCGGAGCGGAATGAAGGCATGCAGCACACGCGCATTCCGGATGGGCCAGGGGGCGAACACTACGGAGAGCACCACCAATGCGAGCAGCAAATACCGGAATGCCCTTCGTGTCTGCCACGCCGTCCAGGCCAAAAGAGCCAGCAAAGACAGCAGCAGCGACGGATTAATCAACGCCGCCAACCCTGAATACGCGCCCATCAGCGCCCATAGGCCTGCGCCCGGTCTTTGTGCACAGTGCAATGCCAATGCAACCATTCCAACCAGCAGTAGCGTGGAAAGGCAGGTCTCCCAGAAGATCGTCGGCATCCAGATCAGTGGCGGCGACAGCGCCCAAAATGTCCCCGCCACATTAGCTGTCCGAACACCGAAGCAGTGCGTCGCAATCAGCATCATCAGCAGCACGGTGAGCACATTGAACAGCAGCTGCATTCCCATAATCGCAATCGCAGCCGCCAGCGTGAAGCATCCGAAGACGCGGAAGAAGAGCGCTATGAGGGCGGGGTATACAGGTGTAAGCAGCGCAGTGGGTCCGGTAAAACCTCCGAAGGGAGAACTCAAGCCCCGCCCCGCCAACAAGGATTGGGCCAGGATTCCCAACTCAATTCCGCGCGAGTAGAGCCAGTTGTGCGGAAAACCAGCCACCGCGCACCACAGCACGAGCAATCGGCTCAATACTGCTAAAGCGAGGATTGTTGTTGTCCGCGGTCGCGCTTCGTCAGGATCAGTTGTCGTTGTCACGTCGCGGTCGTGCCCTATGCTCCTCTATCGGCAAACTTCACTCCAGCCACGATTCTTCCTTCGCGCATCGATTCATTCTGAAGCTCACAAATGCGAGTTCTCTTTGCTACCTGTACGAAGCCGGCCAATGGCCATGCCGCGGAACGAAGTGGAGCTGCTGGTTATCGATTTTGGAGATGATTTTCGATAGAACAAGCGATCCGCAGTCTCTCGCTCGTCGGATGGCTTCTCTCCGCCCCTATCCAAATTCGACCGCCAATACTGCACCCCTCCCGAACAAGCCACAACTTTTCCCCGCCAATGGCGTCATATCGTGCAGGAGGAAAGCGCCATGTTATGTCCCCCCGCCCGCATAGCCGTACTGCTGGTCTTGCTGTCGGCGCCTTTGGCTGCCCTTGGCAACAATTTGCCGAATAGGGCGAACCAGCCACTCCCTTGGAATTGGGTTCCCCAGGGTTTCGAAGCACTGGGCCAGCGCGCTGCCTTCCACACCGATTTCACATTCGACCGCTCGATGCTTCAAATAGCCGGCTACTTTGTTGGCGATGCAGATCCGAACGCCCGTGCCGCGATTGCCAAGCTAAACGGCATCTCCGTCCATAGCTATCACTTCGCGGCTCCTGGCATGTATGATCCGGCGGCGCTCGATCTGATGCGCCGCCAATTTGAAGCCGCGGGTTGGCGGCATCTGGTAGCCGCTCATGGTAAGGGTGATCCGTTCGACGCCGGACAAACCGATCTTTGGATCAATTTTGCACACATGGACGTGACCGGAATGATGGTGCTGTTTTCAGGCCCCAAGGACCTTAATCTGATTGCATTCGACGGAGACATCAGCACCGTTGACCTGCTGCACCTGCGCGGCCACTTTGGCATTCCTCGCTTCCCCGGCGACAAATTCGTGCCTTCCGGGAGAACTTCAGCCGCGCGTCCGCCTTACGTCGCGCCCGCACCTGCCCCGGTCATGCCAGGACAGGTGCCGGACGCAGGCCCATCGCAGTACCCAGGCAGCATAGGAGTTGGAGATCCAAACAGCGTCGAGGCTGCTCCGCCCCCTCCAACTCCCCCCGGCTCCTGAGCTCAGGGTACGGAATGGGGGTACGGGCTTTTAGTGTCTGCGTGAGAACTACCATATGGAGGTAGTCCCGCAGGGACGGCTGAAAGCTTGTCCAAATCAGTCGCGTGTTTGTCATGTCTTTGCACCCGTCGCAGATGGTTCAGCAAGACCAACCCTAAAAGCCCTATCCCCCCTGCCATAATTTGGACAGCTCTAATTCTCAGTCGTCCCTGCGGGACTGCATCGTGTTCTGGTCCTTTCCCCGAGACTGACATCCTGGGCTACTTTCAGCCGTCCTCCGGGACTAAACCTTGCATATGGTTCTCGCGCAGATCCTTAAAGCCCCTGCTTTCATCCGAACCCATTTGTTCATTAGGGGCGTCTGACTTGTCCCCTTGCGGGCAAGATAATGAGCCATGAACGTGGACCATTGGGTTGTTTTGTATCAGGCCATAACAGCCCGTCAGAAGACTCGGGCTTTTAGAAGCCCCTGCGGCCCCGATCTCCTTCTCGGTTTGGCACAATGCATGACTCCTCACGCAGCCTCTGAAGGCCCTGGGACATCACACCGCCTTTGCCACGCCCCCACGCCACTTCTCCGCGATCTCCAGGTGGACATGGAGCAGAGAAAGCGCCGCCGGAGTAACCCCCGGAATTCTGCTCGCCTGGCCCAGAGTTTGCGGCCGTACGCGGGCTAGCGTCTCCTGCATTTCCCGGGACAGCCCGCTGATCCCCTTGTATTCAAAGTCGGCCGGAATGGCTCGTTGCTCCGCCTTCTTCAGCTTTTCAATTGCCTTGCGTTGCTGGTCGAGATAGCCCGCGAACTTGATTTCGGTTTCCACCGATTTCAGCTCATTGCGCACGCGCGCGTTGACCGGCGCGCCGAAGAAGCTGAGCGGTGAGCTCTCCTTCCACTCCTCCCGTAGCACCGGTAGCAGAGTCTCAAGGCTCACCTCGGGCCGCTTTAGCAGTTGAGCGTAAGTCTGACCTGCTACGTTCCCCAGTCCCGAGGCCAACTCAGGCAGCTCCGCACCCAAACGAGTGAGATCTACCTTCCGCGTTGCCAGCAACTTCTCGAGCGCCAGAGCGCGCCCCTGTTTTTGCTCGTAATCCCGCCAGGCTTCGTCGGTGATCAGGCCCAGCTTGCGGCCGTATGGTGTCAGGCGGCGATCGGCGTTATCGATTCGCAGGTGCAGCCGAAATTCCGCTCGCGAAGTGAACATACGATAAGGCTCGTTGGTCCCTTTGCTGATCAGGTCGTCAATCAGAATCCCGGTATAGGCCTCAGTCCTGTCGAGCGTGAACGGAGCCTCGCCTCGAACCAGGAGCGCTGCGTTGATGCCGGCCATCAGCCCCTGGCAAGCGGCTTCCTCGTATCCGGAAGTCCCATTGATCTGTCCTGCCAGGTACAGACCCGTGAGCTGCTTTACTGCCAGGCTCCGGTCGAGCTCTGTGGGATCGATCGCGTCGTACTCAATAGCATATCCGGGCCGCAGCATCTCCGCGTTTTCCAGGCCAGGGATTGATCGGACTACCTCCCACTGCACTTCCATCGGCAGCGACGTCGACATGCCGTTGACGTAGACCTCGTTGGTGTCCAGGCCCTCGGGTTCCAGGAAAAACTGATGCTGCTCCTTGTCCGGAAAGCGGACCACCTTGTCTTCAATCGACGGACAATAGCGCGGACCCACGGCCGTAATTTGCCCCGAGTACATGGGGGAGCGCGAGACGTTCTCGCGAATAATGCGCAGAGTCTCCGGCGTCGTATAGGCGATGTGACAGGAGACCTGCTTCTGCGGCAGCTCCACTGTGCGGAAGCTGAAAGGGGTAGGATCCGCATCGCCCGGCTGCTCCGTGAACCGGCTCCAATCTATGCTGCGGCCGTCCAGCCGCGGCGGTGTGCCCGTCTTCAGCCTGCATCCCCGAAGTCCCAGCCGCTTCAGCGACTCGCCCAGCAGCACGCTGGGTGGTTCTCCGCTGCGGCCGGCAGGGTAGTGCTCCTCCCCGCAGTGAATCAGCCCATTCAGGAAGGTGCCGGTCGTAATCACCACTGCTCCCGCCAGCACGGTTCGGCTATCCCGCAGGCGTACGCCGCAGACGGCCCTCTCCTCCAGGACCAAGTCCACCACCTCCGCCTGCTTGATGTGCAGATTGGCCTGCGATTCCAGAACCTGGCGCATCTTAACCCGATACTGCCGCTTGTCGCATTGCGCCCGCGGTGACCAGACCGCCGGTCCACGCGATGTATTCAACAAGCGGAATTGAATTCCAACGGCATCCGCCACCTCGCCCATGATTCCGCCCAGCGCATCCACTTCCCGTACCAGATGGCCCTTAGCGATGCCTCCAATCGCGGGATTGCAGGACATTTGCGCGATGAGGTCCAGGTTGAAGCTAAAGAGAGCCGTGCGTAGCCCCATGCGCGCCGAGGCCATCGCAGCTTCGCAGCCCGCGTGCCCGGCACCCACGACTACAACGTCGTACCTTTCCGTAAACGGCATAACCCTTCTATTCTAGAACTTTGGCAGGAGTTGTTATGGCAGATACACAAATCGCTCTTCTCGGGCTTGGACTGATGGGTTCAGGCATGGCGGGTCGCCTGCTGGACGCCGGTTACCCACTTACCATCTGGAATCGGACCCCGGGCAAGACAGAGGCTTTGGCGCAGCGCGGAGCCAGGATAGCCAACTCACCCCGTCAAGCTGCATCTGGTGCTGCCGTCGTCATTAGCATGCTCTCCGACGTCCCCGTTTGCCGGGACATATGGCTGGGCCGCGGCGAAGCCATTCTGGACGTCGTTCCCGGAACCATCCTGGTCGAGTCCAGCACTGTCACCGTGGAATGGATCGAGGAACTCGGCCGCGCGGCCAAAGAGCACGGCTGTGAGTTGGTGGACGCGCCGGTGACGGGCAGCAAGCCGCAGGCGGCAGCGGGACAACTGCTGTTCCTGGCTGGAGGATCCTCCCCGGCGGTGGACAAAATCAGCCCGATCCTCAAGGTCATGGGCAGGGATGTTATCCATGTTGGCCCCTCAGGCAGCGGCGCTCGCCTCAAGCTGATCAATAATTTCCTCTCCGGCTCGCAAGCCGCGGCCCTGGCCGAGGCCCTTTCTCTGATTGAGCGCAGTGGCCTCGATACGCAGAAGGCATTGGGTGTACTTACCGAAGGAGCCCCGGGTAGCCCCCTGGTCAAGCTCCTGAGCGGCCGCATGACTGCGCGTCAGTACGAGCCCAACTTCGCCCTGCAGCTCATGGCCAAAGATCTTCGTTATGCAGTAGACGAGGCTGACAGTCTGGGGCTGGACCTCGATATGGGTAGGGCCGCATTGCGGGTCTTTGAACATGCCATCGCCGCAGGACAAGGCGAGGAAGACATGTCTGCCGTGGTAGAGCAGTTCCGCATGCAGGCACATTCCTCCCGGTGATCGACCTGAAAATGAAGAAGCTCCTGGGCAATTTGTACGCACGGTGGATGTACCGGTGGGAGACAGACCTGACAACCCGCGATACCAACCGCATTGTGCGGCCGGTGGAGTGGGGCTTCGACTGGTTGGAGGGATTCGCCCGTTCCCGCGGCTTCCATTTCGCTCCCCATCCTCCGGGCGATAACCTCGCGGCTGAACGGGCCATGCTGCAGTTAAATGACTTCATCCTGCATCATCGCGACGATTTTTTTGCCTACCAGACCCCGCGTGACTTCGTTCTGGAAATTCGGTATCCGCAGTTGTATCCCACCAACGTGCGTCCCGAAACTCTTGCGCAGGATGCGCGCATCCAGCGCAAAGCGGCGGAAGGCAGGCTGCCGAAGGCCGAATTCCTCCGCTTTACCTCACCTGTAACGACGGCGTACCCGGAAAATGACCGCGTCAATGCCCGCTGGTTTCCAGCTCCTCCCGAAAAGATGGCCGGCAAGCCAAAGCAAGCCATCATCGTTATGCCTCATTGGAATGCAGACGCATTCAGTCACAACGCGCTTTGCTCGGTCTTTAGCCGCTTTGGTGTCTCCGCCCTGCGTCTGAGCAAGCCCTATCACGATATTCGCCGTCCGGCGGAACTGGCGCGAGCTGATTACGCCGTCAGCGCCAACGTCGGGCGGACAATCGCTTCCTGTCGCCAGGGAGTCATCGACATTCGCTGCTGCCTCGACTGGCTTGAACAGCAGGGATATGAACAATTCGGCATTCTCGGCACCAGTCTTGGCTCTTGCTATGCCTTTCTTGCTGCAGCCATGGATAGCCGTATCCGTGTGGCCGCCTTCAACCACGCTTCGATGTCGTTCGGGGATGTGGTGTGGACCGGTCAGAGCACCCGCCATATCCGCGAGGCCTTCGAACAAATTGGCATGACCCATCAGCGCTTGCGGGACGTGTGGGCGGCCATCAGCCCCTTCCAGTACATGGACCAATTCGCGCTCCATCCGCGGAAAACTCTCCTGGTCCACGCGACCTACGACCTCACCTTCCTGCGCGAGTACTCCCTCCAGGTCATCGAGAACTTTCGCCGGCGTGGAATCGATTTTGTCTCCAAGGTCCTGCCCTGCGGTCACTACACCACCGGAGAGACACCCTATAAATTCATGGACGGCTGGTATCTCGGTTCCTTCGTGTATTCGGCCTTCAAACAACTCGCCACTCTCCCTTCCATACCCGCACCGGAAACCGAACTCCTCGCGCGGTAACCAAGGGACGGCACAAATCCGCTTCATGTAACCATGGGAAGGCTTTTCGCGAACCTGCCCGCAGCGTCTGTCCTGTAAGTTAGCCCGGCGTGGATGGCGACCCAAATTACCCCGAGCCAATAGTCTAAAATCGCAACATGCCTGACCACATGCGCCGTCCGCTTGCCGAGGCCGATCCGGAGATCGCCGCGGCTGTCGATCACGAAATTCGACGCCAGCACGAGGGCCTGGAAATGATTGCCTCGGAGAACTTTGTGAGCGAGGCAGTGCTGGAGGCCGTCGGTTCCGTCTTTACCAACAAGTATGCGGAAGGCTATCCGGGCAGACGTTATTACGGGGGGTGTGAATTTGCCGACGTAGTCGAGAATCTGGCCCGAGATCGCGCCAAGCAGCTTTTTGGCGCCGACCATGCCAACGTGCAGCCCCACTCCGGCTCCCAGGCCAATGCAGCCGCTTACATGGCGGTCATCAACCCGGGCGACACGATCCTGGGCCTCGATCTGGCCCACGGCGGCCATCTGACCCACGGTCACAAACTCAGTTTTTCCGGCAAGCTCTACCGCACGGTTTTCTACTCTGTGGAAAAAGAAACCGAGCGCATCGACTACGACAAACTGGAAGAGATTGCGGTTCGAGAACGGCCAAAGCTGATCATCGGCGGCGGCAGCGCCTATCCGAGGATCATTGATTTCCCCCGCATGCGGCAGATCGCGGACAAGGTGGGCGCCTTTCTGGTCATCGATATGGCGCATTTCGCGGGGCTGGTGGCGGGAGGAGTTCACCCCTCTCCCGTGCCCCACGCCCACCTGGTTACCACCACAACCCACAAAACCCTTCGTGGACCCCGCGCTGGTTTGATTCTGTGTCAGCAGCAATTTGCCGCGGCGGTCGACAGAGCCGTTTTCCCCGGGCAGCAGGGTGGACCCCTGGTGCACGTCATCGCTGGAAAGGCCGTTGCCTTCCGCGAAGCGCTGGAACCGGAATTTGCGCAATACGCGCAGCAGGTGGTAGCCAATGCTAAGTGCCTGGCGGAAACCCTGGTGGCCGAAGGCTACCGTGTGATTTCCGGAGGGACCGACACCCACCTGATGCTGGTTGACGTCTTTTCTCGCGGTATCCTCGGCAGTGAAGCAGAATCTGCCTTGCACGAGGCGGGCATCACAGTGAACAAGAACGCCATCCCGTACGACACCAATCCCCCGCTCAAGCCGAGCGGAATTCGAATCGGCAGTCCCGCGCTGACCACCCGCGGCATGCGTGAACCGGAAATGCGTACCATTGCCAAATGGATCGCCCAGGCGCTCGACCAGCGCAACGATCCGCAAGCCTTGCGTGCGATCCGCGGGCAGGTGCTGGAGCTGGTAGAGAGCTTTCCTCTCTATGGCTGGTTGCGGGTGCCCGAGACTGTCGCCGCCGAGTATGGTCCTTAGCCCTGGGAGATATGTTTCCTGGAGCGACCCTGAGTCTTGCAGCACCCTCCTAGCACTTGACTTGCCTTGCGGCAGTTAAAGGAGGAAGGAACATTAGCAACAGAATTGTCATCCCGACCGAAGCGACCTGTCCCGGCGTGCCGTGGAAGCGAGGTGGAGGGACCTGCTGTTTGCTCATCTCTCAAAGAATTTGGTCATTAGGGGGAAGGAAAACCCAGATTGGAACGTAGCCGCGTACAGGCCCTCATCGGCAGCACCCTGATCGTCTCCTGTCTGGCAGCTATCTTCTACGTCTATTCTCGTCCTTCGCGAAACGGCTACGGAGCAGAACATGATTTTGTAACCGTCATTGCCGGTGTGCACTGTGCCATCGATCGATGCGACCCTTACGACTCGCATACTCTGGAACGGGAATTTCCCACTAGGATGGGCGGCTACACGCCGACCTCGCATTTCAAACCGGAATGGCCTGTCTATCCACCCAGCACGTTTCTGCTTCTGTTTCCTTTTTCGCTTTTGCCCTGGCCGGTACTCTCTGTTCTCTGGATGCTGCTTTGTTTTGTATCCATCACGGCTGCGCTTCTGGCCCTTTTTCTGCGCTTCCAAGCCTACTGCGACCTTCTCTCGGCTGTCCCCTTTATCATCCTGCTCGCCGACGGCTCGATCGGTTGGGCTGTACAACTGGGGCAGCCCGCTCTCATCGCTGCTTCCACGCTGACGCTCGCTGTCGTTGCTTTAGGGGCAGGCTCATTGCCAGTGACAGGCGGTGTTCTGCTGGCGATCAGCTTGTGTCTTAAGCCTCAGGGAGCAGTGCTTTGTGGTCTTTACTTTCTCCTCCTGGCCCGGACCCGCGTGCCTGCTTTGGCCGCATACCTGTTCACCGCGGTCGCGGCTTTTGGCGGCATTCTGCTGTTCTACGTTCGTTTGGGCTCCTTTGCCTATCTGCATCATCTCCGGGCCAATATCGCCCTTGCCATGCAGCCGGGAAGAGACGCGGACTTCTCCCGGCTCAACCCGGATTCTGCCAGTTTCCTCAATCTTCAGGCCTTTCTCGCCCGCGTGCTGAACGATCCACACCTCTGTAATCAGCTTACGTACGCAGTATGTTTCGTTATTGCCGTATTGCTGGCTTTAGTTTGCTGGCGCAGGAGAAATCTTGCCTTACGCCCCTTCACGATCCTGGCCGTTCTGGT
>Ga0335074_10001528_pt1 | contig 31417 bp, 20 predicted proteins | sample Lox_Sample_23_FD_206715 | JGI IMG/M metagenome (GOLD analysis project Ga0335074, IMG submission 206715) | Soil microbial communities from Loxahatchee National Wildlife Refuge, Florida, United States - Lox_Sample_2.3 | ecosystem: Environmental > Terrestrial > Soil > Wetlands | place: USA... | reverse complement strand
CTATTCAGTATAAAGGCTCTTAAAGCCGGTTCTTTGACAAGTGAATAAGAGCAGTGACAAAATGTCTGATTCTACGGAATCCGTCTGTCCACTTTCTGTCCAGATGACTGATTGTCACCCTTATCGGGACTAAAGCAGGAAAAATCTAACCGTGACAGCGTGACAACATCGGTAAATATAGAGTCTTTCTAACTTTTCTAAGCGTGACAAATGAAAATGATGTCACGGTTGAAAAAATGCAAAATGTGCTGGAAATTAAGGGATTGTCACGTTGTCACGCCTCGGCGGCCCAAAATAGGTGGTTTAACTCCGACTTAATAGAAAATCGCTAAAGGGTATTTTCTGACTGCCTTCAGTGAGGCTTTCGAGAGGTATTTGCCCCCAGTGGAAAAATCTAACCGCTACAGCGCTACAACCCCTGAAAATAGTGATGTTTCCTCCACTCTTAAAGGCGCAACAAGCACTAATCATGTTACGGATCAGAAAGTGTGAAATACTCTATAAAATAAGCCTTTGTTACGTTGTTGCGCTTAGAAGGCCAAAAATAGGAGCAATAAAAGCCATGCCGTAGTGAGTAGAACAGTTGATCAGGTGAGCGGTGGTGGCGTTGCCACCGAGAAAGTTGTAAGTTAGAGAGTAGAAAGTAGAAATTGACAGGCAAGATGCCTATCCCACGCGGCTGTGCCGCCCTTCGGTATTACTTAGGGCTGGCAGTATTCAGTGTTCAAAAGAAATAGAAAAATACAGCAAGATTTAGCTATTGCGACGGCAATATATGGGATAGTTGTTTCAAAAGTTCTGGGGCATTAATCGTTACTATTCCCCAAAGAATATCCGGATTGATGCTGCCGTAATCATGGGCCATGATGTGTCGGGTTGCTATTATTTTTCTCCAGGGAATTTCCGGATGCGCTGCAGAAAATTCAGCGGAAATTCCTCGCGCCGCTTCTCCGATGATTTCCTCCCATCGTTCCACTCCGGCGCGATAAAGAGGGTCATTCTCAAGAGCAATTTTTTCGCGTCCAATACTCTGCTCTACGAGTAAATGAGCGGCCTTGCGCATATCTTCCAACAGGGCAAGATCATGGGTATTAGGCTGCATACACGGTTTTCTGCGTTGTGAGAATTTCCCGCCGGCGATAGGGATTCAGGAGAAAGCGTTTTTCAACGAGATCAACTTTTCGTCCCCCAAAAATAGCGGACAATTCGTCCAGCATGTCCGGCAGATTGTCAAAAGTCATGCCGCCGCCGGGGCCAAATGTTATCAGCACATCAACATCGCTATCGGGGCCGAAATCATCGCGCAGAATCGAACCAAATATGCTGAGTTCTTTAATGTTCCACTTCCGGCAGTAACCCGCGATTTTTGCGGCGTCCGGTGTGATGCCCGGATTATTCATGGTCCACCTGTGTATTGGCCGATGCGTTACATTCAATATCGGCGAGTGTAATTATAAACTTTTTGGATTTACAAGAGAATCGACCGCATCCAGAATGTCGCTGAGGAATTTAGCGGATTCAGGCAGCATAGAGCGTCACCCTGTGCCGATTCGCCGTGGCCTATGGGTATGGTCTTTCCACACTCTGCGCCGACAGAGTTTGACGGCTATCAGCGAAATGAACCGCGGCAGCCGAAGCGAACGCCAATTTCCTGAAAACCGCGGCGCAGCCGCACTTCCCCTGTTCTACTTTCAAGTCTATTCCTTTAAATTTTTGCTGATGGTACGCGCGTGGAAATGGAGTTAAATTGGCTAGCGTGAACGAAAATCTTCCCTATAACAGTGCAGACCCAGTCGCATCGGTACGCCATGGCTACAACCGCTGGGCCGTGATTTATGAGTCCGACGCCAACCCGCTTCCGGCGCTGGAGGCCCCGGTGGTTCGGGCGGCGATTGGGGACGTCCAGGGGAAGTCGGTCCTTGACTTAGGTTGCGGCACCGGCCGGCACACAACCTGGCTGGTAGATGCCGGCGCATCGGTGACGGCTGTGGACTTCTCCGAAGGCATGTTGGCAGAGGCGCGGCGTAAGCCGGGGATGAACTCAGTTAGCTTTATTGCGCATGACCTGCACAAACCGTTGCCCATTTCCAACGACTGTTTCGATTTAGTCGTGAGCGCTCTGGTCCTGGAACATCTGCGCGATTTGGAAAGCTTCTTCGCCGAGGTCGCACGCGTTCTCAAGCCGGGCGGCAGAGCGGTGGTGTCGGCCATGCACCCGGCCATGTTCCTTCGCGGCTCGCAGGCACGATTCACTGATCCGGTTTCCGGCGAGTTGGTTCAGCCGGGCAGCATCGCGCACACGCTGGGAACTATCATTATGGCGGCTTTGAAGGCGGACCTGGACCTGGCGAACGTCGAAGAATTAGCCCCGGACGCAGACTTTGCGGCAAAGTATCCGCGGGCCACAAAATACATTGGATGGCCGATGTTGGTCGTGTTCTCAATGACGCGCAGAGTAATTAGAAAGTAGAGAGAAAACGGCCTTATTTTACGGGCTTAAGAACATGGATGCCATATGAGGCACTGTTAGGTCCGATCGGAGTAATGTGAATATTGCCATCGATCACCCAAATCTCTTGAACAGCCAATTCGAGATAGTCGTTTTTTGGAGATTGATAATTAACTGTCCTTAACCCGTGGTGACAATAATTCGTATCAAGAATAATTTCACCAACATGTTGACGACCATTGCTATCCGATCCTCTGACGTTTAATACATTTGGCTGTTTAAACGGGTTAAATAGAGAAAAGAAGCCGCCCGCTCGCCCAATATTTGTTTGTTCAGCCCCAACCATAGGGAGTAACTTTTGCCCATCCTTCTTATCGAACTCGTATGCACCCCATTTACCACAGATTTTGCCAGATTCGCTCCACACAAGGAGTCGTTGAATGAACAGAATCACCAATGATGCGACCAATGCCGACACAACGCTAATCCCGACGGTGCTGTCAATGAGATGCCAAACAATGTTGCAAACATTACCAGCAACCATTTCTTCCTCCGAAGATGGTTTACGGTGAACCCACGATTTTACCTCTTGCTTGGATGTGTGCAAACCGAGAGAAAACGGCCCGGGTAGATAATTTCAGGTAGCATCCTAAAGAGTGAGGATTTATGTGCGGTGGTAGAGTAACCATCAGGCGGCTGGTTCAAATCCTGTCAGACCGATTAGTAGCTTTTCATATATAATCTTATCTACCATGAAACACGAACGACTTAGACTATTAAATGAGAAGGAGCGGCAACACATCTGCCAGTTTATCCGTGTTCTCATTCCCATTGCCAAAGATATGAAACACCCGATGCGTAAAGTCGCAAAATGGCAAATTAAACAAACGCTGTGGCGTTGGACTGCCGACGCTTTTAACACTCAAAGTGGCGCCGTCCAGAGAGATGCCATCAAATTCGAAGTCTGTTTCCAACGGCACACCCGGAAGGCTTTTAAAGTTAAACAACAAACTGGTAACAAGGGATTACGCCATGAGCATGTGGTACCAAGAGGTCGTCTGGCGATAGAAATCATCGAACAGGATATGAGCGTTGAGGACATTCTCAAGTTTCTGTGCAAATGGTGTCATGCTGTTATCGTTACGAGAGGCGAAGACAAGCGTATTCGTCCCACTGATGACATGCCGGAAGGCTGGACCTTTGCCTCTGGGAAGCTTTACCAACGTTACATTGATTCAGGTTTGATGCATGAAATATGCGACCCTAGTCACAATGGGATTTGATCTCGAGCAAGGCACAAATGGACAAAAAACACATCATTCGTGAAATCCAACGCACGGCCAATGCCAACGATGGAGTAGCTCTTGGTTGGCGACGATTCGAGACAGAAACCGGTATCAGATATTATGACTGGTATGGCAAATTCTGGGCTCGCTGGAGCGATGCCGTTCGTGAGGCTGGATTAGAGCCAAATCGGATGTTAGAAGCCTATGATGACGATTTCCTCTTCGGACAGCTCGTCCTGCTCACTCGTCGCCTAGGTCGTGTCCCGACGACCGGTGACCTCATGCTTGCAGCAACGAATGATTCTGAATTTCCCGACAAAAAAACTTTCGGTCGTCTTGGATCAAAACCGCAACGTGCGTCTCGCCTTATTGCTTATTGTGAAGCCAATCCTGGCAATGAAGATGTGGCCGCCCTTTGGAGACAAATCTCAACGGTGGAGCGGACACCAAACCTCGAAGAAACTGGCACCGATCAACACGCAGTCGGATATGTCTATTTACTGAAACACGGCTCCAGGCGCGAATATAAGATCGGTCGGACGATCAACCCTCTAAGAAGAGAAGGTGAAGTTGGGATTCAACTTCCCGAAAAGTTGCAGCCGGTCCATTACATCAAAACTGATGATCCGGCCGGTGTCGAAAACTATTGGCACGCACGATTTGCAAGCAAGCGCAAAGAAGGCGAATGGTTTGCGCTCTCATCTCAGGACATTCGTGCTTTCAAGAGGTGGAGAGCAATCTACTAAGGCAATTCAGTTAGGCAATTTCACGCTACGAGCGCAGTGGTGAAGGGCGGCTTCGCCGAGTCGGGAGTCGGGAGTAGTGGGTCGGGAGAACGGCTTATAGATTACACGCCAACTTCCCTAGCTGCATATACAAAGGAGGAAAGACACAAACTCGTGGAGGAATTTTAACTGAAGATCGCACTTTGATGGACAATGTAGACATGTCGAGACGATCCATTCCCCTATTTTAAGCAGCGTTTTAGCTTTAAAACCAACACACGTATCGCAATGGCGAATTGTTAAGAAATTAATAAGATTTTTCTTGACAAGGCCTTATTATGGGCTACATTCCATGCATCACATCGCATCGTACATGGGCGTGAGAACTTCGCGGCGATTTCCGCTGACGAAATAATATTGGGAGGAACACGCATGAATACCAAACTTCGTTGTCACATTGCCGCCGGCGGCGCGATTGCCGCTCTGTTTGTCTGCGCTCAGACATCGCAAGGCGCAATCACGGGGATCCTGGATTCGGATGTCGAAGGTTTCTTCGGTACTACCAACGACATTATTCAACAGTCCGAAGGGCCGATTACTCCTCGCTGGGCTGCTGTTGGATTTGCCCCGCCCTATGGCCCGGCGGGTCTTCCCCTGCCGCCGTTATATGCCGGTTATCCAGGTACGAATCCACCGATTCCTTTAAACATTCCCTTCCCGGCGCCGGCTGGGCACGCGCCTGCCACCCCATTCACCGATACTATTACCTCTGCCGACTATCACATCTACGGTGGCTACGGTGGCGCGGGGACATATACGCGCAATGCGTACGTGCGGCTGGGCAATACCACGACGACGCTGATGTACTTAAACCAAGGTTCAGCCGCCACCGGATACGCTTATGAGGAAGAGGAGTTCGGGATCGATTACAGCGTCAACGCGAACGGGCTTATGGGCGGCGCGCCCATTAACAACCGGCCCTATCTGGTATACGGCAATTTTATCACCAGCGGATCGGCGGAGTTCGGCGCTGAGGTTAATTACTGGTGGAACCCGATTACTGGAGTGAATACGAACACGGGCGTAGTCATTTTTGGAACGCCCGTCAACCTCGGATCGTTGCAATATGACGATTATATCCCGTACACGAGCGGCCCATTCGTCAATCTTGTACCCGACACTTTTAGTTCCCCCGTCCTCTCCGGAGTCGCCCCCGGTCAGTCTGGGGTTCTCGAACTCACCGGAGATATGTTTCTGATTGGTGATCCGGTTGACATTAATGTGATGGCGGTGCCCGAACCGGGTTCGCTGGCGCTGTTGGCGTTTGGCGGCATCGGCCTGGCCGTCCGCCGTCGGCGTCACAAATCGTAAAACTGCATCAGTTTTTTTGCTACATCAGATGATGGACAGCTTCGAGGAATGGGAAAAGGTCTTCGCGGTAATTTCCGCACAGACATAACATTGGGAGGAACGCTTATGAATACCAAACTTCGTTGCCACATTGCCGCCAGCAGCGCAATTGCCGCTCTGTTTGTCTGTGCTCAGACGTCGCAAGGCTCTATCACGGGGATCATCAGTTCGGATGTTGAAGGGTTCTTCGGTACTACCAGCGACGCTTTCCAGCAGTCCGAAGGGCCGATTACACCTACCTGGGCTCCTGTCGGATTTGCCCTACCGTATGGCCCGGCAGGTCTTCCCCTACCGCAATTGTACGCCGGTTTTCCGACCCCGAACTATCCGACCAATCCTCCGATTGTTCCAAATATTCCCTTCCCGGCGCCGGCCGGGCACGCGCCGGGAAGTCCTTTCACCGACACCATGACTTATGCCGACTACCACATCTACGGCGGCTACGGTGGCGCGGGGACATATACGCGCAACGCGTACGTGCGACTGGGCAATAACACGGGAAACCTGATGTATTTGAGCCAGCCCACAACCGCTACGGGTTACGCTTACGAGGAAGCGGAGTTCGAGATTGATTACAGCGTGAGTTCGACCGGGCTTCTCGGCGGCGCGACCCTGGGTACGCGGCCCTATCTGGTCTACGGCAGTTTTCTGCCCGGCGGATCGGCGGAGTTCGGCGCCGAGGTTGATTACTGGTGGCTTACAACGATCCCGGGAACGACGGTCGTCACTGCGGTCACCAGCCTCGGATCATTGCAATACGATGATTATATCTCGAACGTGACCGGCCCATTCGTTAATCTTGTGCCCGACACTTATGGTTCCAACTACCTTCTGCCAAGCCTTACCGGCCAAACCGGAATTCTGGAACTCACCGGAGATGTCTTTGTTATTGGTGATCCGGTTGACATTAATGTGATGGCGGTGCCTGAACCCGGCTCGCTGGCGCTTTTGGCGATGGGTGGTTTGGGATTGATGTTCAAACGCTCGCGCCAAGTGAAATATAAACGGGAGAATGAGAGTGATGTCTACCAAATTTAATTCCACTCCCGGTTTGCGTTCCCGATTGATGCTTTTTGGCGCCGCGGCTACGGCAGGTGTTGTTGGCAGCCTGTCTCTTGCCGGCGCTCCAGTTGCTTCCGCCAGCGTTTCCTACGACTTCACCGCATTGGGCTTTTTTCCCGGAGGCCAACCCAACAGCAGCGCCAACGGAATTAACGACTCCGGCGAGGTGGTGGGGTGGGCAAGTACAGCCGCTGGTCCGATACAAGCATTTATTTACACCGGCGGTCCGCTACACGACCTGGGAACTTTAGCCGGCGGTTCGTATTCATCCAATTCCTATGGCATCAACAACTCCGGTATGGTGGCGGGGTCGTCCGTGATATCCGGCGGGTCCTACTACTATGCGTTCAGTGACAACGGCACGATGGCCGATCTGGGAACTTTACCCGGAGGTTCAAACAGCTTCGGCGCTGCGATCAATGCCTCCGGCACGGTGGTGGGTCAGGCAGAAGTATCAACTGGATATGAACACGCATTCAGTGACGGCGGCACGATGACCGATCTGGGAACTTTGGGTGGTTCAGGCAGCGCCGCTTTTGGCATCAATACTTCCGGCACGGTCGTAGGGTGGGCAGATACATTACCCGGAGCCTTCCATGCATTCAGTGACAGCGGCACGATGGCCGATTTGGGAACTTTAGGAGGTTCATACAGCATCGCTTATGGCATCAATGATTCCGGCACGGCGGTAGGCTGGGCCGAAACATCATCGGGATATGAACACGCGTTCAGTGACAATGGCACAATGAAAGACCTGGGAACTTTGAGTTTAGCCAGTTACAGCAGTGTGGCTAATGGCATTAACAATTCCGGTACGATCGTGGGGTATTCAGGGATCTCGCCCGGCGTTAACCACGCGTTTGTATACGCCAATGGAGTAATGAGTGATTTAAACAACCTGACGGTCAATTTACCCGGAACTGGACTCTGGAAGAGGCAAATGGCATCAACGCGTACGGCGACATTGTGGGCTGGGGCTATTATGACAACTCATTTAACGAGGAAGCCTTTCTTTTAACGCCCACGCCCGAACCCGGTTCGCTGGCGCTATTGGCTATTGGCGGTATCGGCCTGGCCATTCGCCGACCGCGCAGGAAGTTTCACGCTACGCGCGCAGTGGTGGAGGCGGCTTCGCCGAGAGTGTAGTAAGTAGAAAGAGGAAAGTAGAAAAGTTTACCGACGGGAGGTTAGAGAGGGGGCAGAAAGTTCAAATCCTGTCGCCCCGATTGTCCGGCGGAATTAACCCACTAGAGCAGTTCCACTCCAGCTATAGCGTCCGCGTCGCTTGAAGCGACCCTTACGGGTTGGCACAGACCGGGGTCGTCCGCTGCGTCATCGCTGAGCGACGGGGTTTGGCAAACCCGTCTTTTCGCTCTTGCTTGCGGCCAATTCCGTCTACACCAACGCAGACGCCATATCTGTAGTGGAAATGCTCTAGCGAGTACATCAAACGGCTTTCTCATTTTGGTGACGAGAGCTACTTAATCCAACACGAAGTTCAAACAGACAATTTCCAAGAGCTTATGCTTTTTGGACGAGTCCGACGTAAGCAGAAAACCTCAAAGACACCCCAAAAGTATCTCGTTTTAGTGAGAACGAAAGTTGGGTTACGGGTCACAGACCTCTAACCTGGAAACCGCCAGCGACGCTTTTGTTAGCATATGGCAAAGGTTTTGCATGTATTGCTAGTATATGGTTAAGCAATGGTTAAGTAATGGTTACATAATGATTAAATTCAGAGGGCGGCCAGCCGTAAATGAGAGAAAATCAGTGTCATGTTCTTATTTAAATTAAGCGCCAGGTTGGCGAGAATACTCTTTGATTTGATGTGCGCTTTTTGCTCACAGGAAATTAAAATGACAACTTTACACCAGGTCTTAACGCGGGCATTACATTGTTAGCATATGATTAAGAAATGATTAAGAAATGGTCAAATAATGATTAAATTCAGGGGGCGACCAGTCGTAATGAGAGTAAATCAGCATCATGTTCTTAATTAAATTAAGTGCCGGGTTAGCGTTAATACTCTTTGGTATACGCTTTTTGCTCAAAGGGCTCGATCGTTTGATGGGCGGAAGGCTCATTGTATGGTTGGAAAAGGAAACGAGTAGTCCCTTGAAAGCGATGGGCGCCGGAACGGTAGCAGGCGTATTGGCCCCATCGTCCACGGGCCTTTCATTGCTAACCGCGCAAATTTTAGGCAACGGCAAAGCCAGCACCGAAAAGCTGCTGGCGGTCCTCCTTGGCGCCAACGTCGGAATGACCATTCTGGCCAATGTCGCGGCATTGCAGATTGGTAATTACGCGGGCTTACTGCTTCTTGCCGGAGTTATTGCTTTTCAATTTGCAACACCGGAGCGCATCCGTGGCGTTGGTCAATGCCTGCTGGCTCTGGGTTTTATCTTTCTAGCCATGAACTTCCTGAGGGATGGCGCGTCGGACTTCAGCAACAGCCAAGGCGTCAGCGTCATTTTCGGGGTTCTCGACCAGCATCCAATTACTCTGTGCACGGCCGCGGCAATTTTGGCGGTGTTGCTACAAAGTTCGACAGCGACGGTGGGATTTGGCATTGGATTAGCGAGCGGAGGAGTACTGCCTGAGTCATTGTTCGTCAATTGGATTATTGGCACGAACATCGGCATTGGTATCACGTCGCTGACTGTGGCTAGAAATAACCTGGAAGGACGCCGACTTGGGCTGGCTAATCTTTTGGCGAAAATCCTCGTCGCCGCATTGATCATCGCATTGGCGCCCCGAAATTTGTTTTTGACCGAAAAGCTTTCCATTCCCGCACCCCAGCAACTGGCCCTGATGCATACGGCGTTCAATCTCCTGGTTGCAATCATTTCATTTCCCATACTTGGCTGGCTATTGACGGTGGTGAAAGTGTTTGTCCCCGATCCTCCGCATGCGCCCGGATCGCCGAAAACGTTTCTCAACCCTGAGGCTCTGGAAACCCCTTCCGTGGCCCTGGCTCACGCCACGAGGGAGTTATTGCGCATGACCGATGAAGTAAAAATCATGCTGCAAAACCTCTGGTCAGCCCACGCGAAAAATTCATCCGCTCCACTGAGGAATATTCGATCCCAGGATGACAGCGTTGACGAAATCAACAAACAACTGATGCTTTATTTGAGCCAAATCGGCGAGTTAAACGACTACGACCGCAAATGGCATTTTGCACTTTTGAGTTATTCCGGCGATCTGGAGGCCATTGGAGACATCGTTGAGAAAGGCCTTGCCGGTACGGTAAAAAAACAATTGATCGAACATATGGTTCTTAACCCCGAGGACGAGGCGGTGTTAAACCAACTATACAAAAAAATACTTCATGAATTTGATCTCGTCGCCAGTTTCCTGACCATGCGCGAGTATTCCACCGCTCAAAAAGTCATTCATGCCCGCGACGAAATCAACGACTGGTGTATGATTCAGAAAAAGACCCACTATGGGCGATTGAAACCAGGCGATCGGCAGGGACTTTCGATCAGTTTGTGTTTTCTGGATTTGCTCGACGGACTGCGCCGCATCAGCAACCATTTGAGCACCGCGGCCTATGGGACCAAGCCGCCTGGCACACGTCAAAAGAAAACCAAGGCAAAAGTTAAAGTAAAGAATCCACCCCACGAACCTTTAGGGTTGCCGGTTACGGAACCTACTTAGAATCCTTCGAGCTTGTGGTCAAGGCAAAGTCGACCCGTCGCCCCTATTATGATGTGAGGCCAATGAAAGTTAAAAAAACCAAAAAGGTACTCTTGCATACCCATCTTGAGGGTAGTTTGCCGGCAGAAATGCTCAAATCACTGAGTATCCGAAATAAGGTTCTCCTGCCTTTCGATCCCATTACCGACAATCTCACAAATTTTTGCCAGAAGGGAAATTGGCAAACTTTTCGAAGAGTATTTTTCGCTATTTGTTCTTGTTTTAAAACCGCCTATAACTTTACAGAGGCGGTGGTCGCATACGCACAGCAACTGCAAGAGCACGGCGTTCTTTATGCCGAAGTACATTGTACGCCATGGAAACATTTGAGCAGGGGCGTGGCTCTTGACGAAATATCGAGCGGGCTTCTGCTTGGAGTAAAGCTTGCTGAAGAATTGCACAATGTTCGTGTTCGCATCATCCTTTGGAACGGCTCATGGAAGCGGCCAGGTCACTGTTAATCTCTTCAGTGACCATGCTCAAAATCTCAGGATCATCCAGTACCGCATCGCGCACATGCATGGAGAGTACGGCCACGATATTTTCGGCCATGTCGGCCTGCGGCGGAGGGGGACGATAATCGGGGTCGTCGTGACGAGTGAAATTCTTGAACGACCAACCCGAAGACACGAGGCCAAAGAAGGCTTCATGATAGCCGAGTGTGGTTTCAACCGAGTAGTGCATCAAATCATGAGGAGCAAAAAAGCCGTTGTGTCCGGTGCGTTGTATCTCCGCGTCGCCCGCTTTTCGGAGACAGGCGAGAACCACTCCTTCGTGAGTTTTCTTGAGACGGATGAGCATGGGTTGGTCACGGTTGTTCATGATCACTGGTTTCCGCAGTATTAAGCAAATATCTTATAGCAAAATACCCCTGCTTTGGGCACAGGAAACTGTAAAAAGTTCAATTGGTGTCCTGATTCGCCTTTTAGGCGAATAGAGCAGGTGAATTTAGACCCTTCAACATAGCTCAGGGCAGGGCAGGAGATCAGGAGAGCAACGAAAGGAATAGGTGGCAGGATACAGGGAATAGTGAACCTGCGGTCACCTGTTTCCCTGCTCACCTCTGTTATAATGTTTTTGCTGAAACACATGTTGATTTCGCGAACCGCGTTAAGAGTTTTGCAACATGTGTTCTGATAGTTCAGCAGCAATGCTTCACCATGACCGTTCATGAAAAGAGAAAAATATGAAACCGATCCGGTCGATCTTCACCGCATTGCTCGCCCTGGTTTTGTTCGGCGGCGTAAGCCGGGCGGCGGATATTTCCGCCAATGATATAGCCAATGCCAACAATGCTTTTGCCTTCGATTTATATGCGAAACTCTCAGGCCAAACCGGGAATTTGTTCTTCAGCCCCTATTCCGTTGAAACTGTTCTGGCCATGACTTACGCCGGAGCACGGGGCAACACCGCGACCCAAATGGCCGCGGTGCTTCATTTACCCTCCGGCGATGTTTCGGCCGGATTTGCCAATCTGGTCGGTTCAATTCAATCCGATGGCAAAGCCAGCCCAGGCCTGCAGCTTAACATCGCCAATTCCCTCTGGGCCCAGAAGGGTTTACCATTTCAAAATACGTTTACCAATACCGTCCGCAATCAATTCGATGCCTATATCAATCAGGTTGATTTTAAAACAGCAGCAGAGGCGGCCCGTCAGCAAATTAACGTCTGGGTGGCCCAGCAAACGATCAATAAAATCACCAACCTGATTCCCGAAGGAGGAATTTCTTCCGATACACGACTGGTGCTGGCCAACGCCGTTTATTTTAAAGCGCAGTGGGACCAGCCGTTTGACAAGTCCGCAACGAATCAACAGCTGTTTCATCTTGGCGCTAGTCAGGCCGAACTGGTTCCCATGATGCATGAGGAACATGAATTTTATTATGCCGATACCGCCGATCTGCAGATGCTGGAACTTCCCTATGCGGGCGGCAAATTTTCCATGATCGTACTTCTGCCTAAAAAAATTGACGGCCTGGCGGGATTGGAAAAGTCGGTTAATCAGACGTTGCTTAAGCAGTTAATGACCCAGTCCGTCGGATCCATAGCAACCGATGTTGCGGTATCCTTGCCGAAATTCACCCTTACCACGGCGACTATGGACCTCACAGATCAGCTTCAGCAGTTGGGCATGACCGATGCGTTTTCTCCGGATGCCGCCGACTTTCAGGGAATTGCCGGCCCTGATGAAAAACTTGTCATCAGCGCGCTATTTCACAAAGCTTATGTGAGCGTCGATGAAGAAGGAACAGTAGCGGCGGCGGCGTCAGCAACGGTCATGCTTGGTGAAACTGCGGAGGAGCAGCCTCCGCCAATTGAATTCACCGCCGATCATCCCTTTTTATTCCTGATTCAGGACAACGATACCGGTGCTATCCTGTTCCTGGGCCGAATGGAAGACCCGAACGAATAATTTAGAGGCTCTTAGAAAATAATTAATTTTTTAGTGTTGTTTTTAGACCTGGTGGCGAAGAAACTTTTTCGTGATAAAAAATCGTCGTGTTCCCGATGGCTATCGGGATTATGGTAAAATTTTCTTCGGGCAAGGAAACAAAAGCCATGCGAAAAATTTCCAGTTTTTTACGCTGTATAACGGCCGTGCTGCTCTTGACTTTGTTTTCCACTGCGTACGCGCTTGATGCAGCGACTACTACAGCCCCAGCCGCAGCACCTATTCCTAAACCGCTGCCGTTGGCCATTCGCGCTGCATGGGGAGAAGCCGGCGCCCAATCCGGATGGATGAGCAACTCACAAGGAGTTATAGAACCGTTTACGCTATGGAGTGCCGAAGCACAAGGCCGCCCAGGAGAGATTCCATCGTTCCGCTTTACCCAATGGACACGTCAAAATTTAATGCCCATATTACCTGTGCCCAATCAGGGCTTCGGTCTGGATTAGCGGGCTTGACGCAGTTACAGCAGTTGGGTCTGGATAGCACCAAAGTGACGGACGTCGGATTACAGGAATTGTACGGACTTAAGGAGTTGCGGGTATTGAATCTCTGGCGTACCAAGGTGACGGCCGTTGGTATAGCGGAGCTGAAACAAAAGTTGCCGGACCTGCGGATTAACCGAAGACCCTAACTTGGAAGCAATCGAAATTGACGTTTATTTTTGCAACCTGGAAATCCGAGAAGAAAGCCTAACAAGACTTTTCCATTGTGCCGGGCAATCATGCCAAGCGTGCAACCTGTTTCCGCAAGTTTGCCAGAACTAGCCGCGGTCCGTCAAATCAATTACCAAATTTTTATCCTTTCTATTCAACTTTCTCTGTGCAACCGCACCATTTTCGCCACATATCGCGGTAGGCGGCTTCCACGTGGTGCGCAAAGCGTTTGGCGTTCATTAATGGCGATTGTTGTATCTGCTCTCGTAACATGGCGCGCAATTCCTTCAGCCTGGCTGAATCCCGCGCGAGTTTGACGGCGATCTGTACGTACTCTTCCGGCGTCTGGGCGATCAATTCCTGCAAGCCGGCGTTGGTCAGGATGCTTTTTCCCGCTCGTCCCACGGCGGTTTTGCCCGATAAACTCACCACCGGTACGCCCATGTATAGACTGTCGCAGGTGGTAATGCCGCCGTTGTATGGAAACGGGTCCAGTGATATATCAATTCGATTATAAGTATTGATATATTCCGGCCAGGGCTGCGTGCCGACAAACTCAATTTGATTCGCGACAATGCCTCTTTGGCGGAATCGTTCCCGAACCTGATCCCGGTGTGTTCCCGAATGGGAATGAATAATCAATTTCGCATGAGGCACGGCCTGAAGTATGTTCGCCCATAAATCCTGTGCCGGCTGCGACGCCTTGGCGAAGTTGTTCATGCAGCCGAAGGTAATAAATCCCGCGGACAGAGCCGGCGGTGGTACGCACTCGGAAACTTGCCCTCCGGGTTGATAACACCAGTAGGTTTCCGGCAACCGTACGGTTTGTTCGCTGTAAACGCTTAAATCCGTCTCCGGAGGGTCCAGACAGGCGTCGGAAAAACGGTAATCAATGGTGTCCAGCCCCGTACTTCCGGGGTAACCCAGATAAGTCACCTGAATCGGCGCTGGTTTACGCGCGAAAACGAGCAATCGATAGCCTGCGGTATGCAATGACAGATCGACCAGAATGTCGATCGTGTCGCTGCGAATCATTTCCGCTGCCTGCTCGTCGATGATCCCGGCGATATTCCGCCATTCATCGGATGCATCACGTATACGTTTGGTCATCGCGTCGGGGCGCGCTGTCGCCGAGTAACAGAAAATATCGAACTGTTGATGATCGTGTTGCTCCAGGAACGGCAGAAAGTTCCAGCCGACCACGTGTTCCCGGAAATCCGCTGAAACGTAGCCGATCTTGAGTCTGCGTTCCGGATCGCGGCTGTTGCCGTGCGGACGGATAAATTGTTTGAGAGGTTCCGCATGCCGCTGGTTCCAGATTATAAGTTCTTTCTGCAGCGTTTTTGCATCGGAATTGGGGTGGTACCCAAGGACGTAGATTAAACAACTATGCGCCGCTGCGGAATAAGGCTTATGTTTAAGCGCGCTTCGATATACGGCAATGGCGGCATCAAGCTCACCTTTTAATTGCAGAACACTGCCGAGATTGCTGAGCGTCAAGACCTCATTAGGCTTTAAATGAAGTGCTTTTTGATAAGCAGTTGCGGCGGCTTCGAGCTGGTCGAGCGCTTGCAGCAGCGTACCCAGATTATTATAAGCGTCGGCGTATTTGGGCGCTAGCCGCAAAGCTTCTTTGTAACTGGACATGGCCTCATCGAACCGCCGTTGGGCCTGAAGGGCAAAGCCGAGATTGTTATGAGCTTCCGCAAAGTCGGGCTTGATCTGTATGGCCGTGCGATACGCACCGATGGCAGCGTCAAGTTCCCCCTGAATTTGAAACACGTTGCCCAGGTTGTTATGGGCCAGCACAAAATCGGGCTTGATTCGTATGGCGTTTTGATACGCCGCAATCGCTTCGTCCAGCCGTCCCTGGGCGCGCCAGGCGGCTCCAAGATTGTAATAGGCATCGGCATAATTCGGATTTAATTTTAGCGCTGTCCGATACGCGCTCATGGCTTCAGCGAGTCGGCTTTGCGACCGTAAAATGCTTCCCAGGCTGTTGTAATAATCAGCGTTGGTTGGATTAATGGCAATGGCTCTGCGAATTAACTCAGCGGCAACTTGAATTTTCCCCGTCTGAAAAGCGATCGCGCCCAGTGAATGCAGTGTCTCGGCATGATTGGGTTGACCAGCGAGGATCTGCCGGTAAATCGCCTCGGCCTGGGCCAGTCTGCCGGCCTGATGGTGTTGCGCGGCGATATTCAAAGCTTCTTGAATTGATATTTGAGACATAGATGAGGTTTATACTACGCGATCATACAAGGCGTCACATTGTTTGGTTTTAAAGTTAACTCGACTTTCATCGATTTTAAACATCTTTATATAAGTACATATTCTGATCAAGTCTTTTCCCGGTCGAAATTTTGTAAATAAAACAAAAGTGGAATTGTCTCCCGCATGCCGGTGTAAAAAATTACTGTGCCTGGAGTACCTGGCTCGTTCCAATCGGGGACGGCGGCGTGGCGGACCATTGAAGCGTCCAGAGATTGCCCAGCGGAATGTTGGAAGCATGACCATCGGCAAAGCCGACGTTAATTGTCATATTGTGACGGTTCACGCATACACCATACATACCGTAATTCCCCTGATTATACGGGACGTCCATCATGCCGGCGCCATAAACGCTGGTTCCACTGATGGTCGTTGAACTGTCGATGATGTTGGAGCCTGAAATATTTCCATTATTTGAGGGACCCGCCGGCGGATCGGTAGGATCAGGAACAACATCCCAGTCGATGCCGTCAGAGAAGACCGGTGTATTTGTGTTAGGAAGCTGACCGGCGCCGGACCAGCTCAGCGCCCAATCATTGCTGCTGTTATATGAGCTAAAGTTTCCAAATGTTGCACTATTAAGACCGATGATGTTGGCAGTGTCCAATTCGCTGCCAACGTTGTCGTATCCGCTGCCTTGATAAGCAAATGTATACTGATCCTTGTGGGGGCCGGTATCCCTGTCCCCATAACCGCCGGGATAATAATACGCAGTCGACAAGCCCGCATCTCCGGCTCCATAAGTGTTATATAACCATCCATTAAAGGAATAACTGGAGATCAAAGGGTGAGCATTATTGATGGGTGTAGCACTGTCATTGTGAACGACCAGCGCCCAGGCATGAAACGCATCTTGTGGATCACCCGCCGGCTGGCCGCCTGTACCCGTAGGCAAGGGAGCATTAGTCGTATAGGTGATGTTAGGAGGCATTTGGGTGGAAGGGCAAAGCATGACTTTATCCATGGCCGTTGTCAGATATGTTTGTGTGGTTCCGTTGGGCCAGCGTCCTCCTGAAGGCGCAGGACCAATCATCGTAGGTGTATTGGGTGTTCCCAGAAATGGCGCCAGTTCACAAGCCCAATAGCCGTCGTCATAGAGCCAGCCGTGTGGCATGCCGGCGGTGCAGTATTCGGTATAGGCGATGGCCAGTTGCCTGACGTTGGATAAGCAGGCCGAGCTGTTCGCCGACTCCTTGGCTTTGGCTAATGCCGGCAGCAAAAGCGCAATCAGGATCGCGATGATGGAGATCACCACCAGCAATTCAATCAGTGTAAAGCCGCTCCGCCTTTTCATCCCTGCACCTTAAGTGTTCAAGTTCCGCCTGATCAAAACCGCCGATCTTTCAAGCCGAATTGCATCAAAATATGGCCCGGCATAAAACCTGCACGTTTTAAGTATATTCAGCGTACTATTTGGCGGGCGGCGTGTCATTGAGTTTTTGCGTAAAGGAACTGTGTTTTTTCGTAATCTTTGCTGGAGGCTCTTATTCAAATCTATTTTGACATCTATAGAGCGTAAATATAACCGCATCTTTGAATGATGAGGGAAGATTATAAATAAGACACCTGAATTATCAGACGATTATCGGGCAATGAGAACAAGAGGGCGTCAACGTTTCATCTGCAGTCGGAATTCCCCGGGAGTTTGGTAGAACTTGCGCTTGAATAGAGCGCTCAAATATTCAGCGCGTTCAATTCCAACCTCTTCGGCGATTTTGGCCAGCGTCCAATCAGTCTCCACGAGCAACTGCTTCACGCGCTCCAGTCGCAAACGCAGTATCTCGTCTTTGGGAGAACGACCCAAAGTTTCCAGGAAGCGGTGCTCCAGCGTGCTGCGTGAGACATTCATCGAACCGTCGGCGGAAAGATGGTTCAATACGTCTTCGACGGAGATGCCTTCACTGGCGTTTTCGCGAATGAAACGGAGCGCCGCGGCAACCCGCCGGTCTTCCACTGCCAGCACGTCAGTGGAGCGCCGCGTCACCACGCCGATCGGTTCAATAAGTGTATCCTCTTTCGGCGGCGGTTGGCCTTCCATCATGCTTTCCAGCAGCGCCGCCGCTTCATAGCCGATCTGCTCTGTGGCCTGAATCACACTGCTGAGCGGAGGATCGGCCAGTTCGCAAAGCACTTCGTCATTATCCACGCCGATAACCGCTACATCATCAGGCACGGCGATGCGACGGGTCCGACAGGCATTGAGCGCCTGGCGGCCGCGGAGGTCGTTGCACGCCATCAAGCCGATCGGCTTGGGTAGATTCGAGAGCCAGACGCCTAGTTCCCGCTCGTGGAACATGGCCCTGGATTCCTTCTGCAACATACCGTCGCGGTGCGACGTCCCGCCTTCATAGATAATTGGCTGATGATGATGCTTTGCCAGGCAGGCCGTGAAAAAATCGCGGCGCCGCACTGAATAATTGATGCCGGCGAATCCACAAAATGCAAAACGGTGAAAGCCTCTCTCCAGCAGATGGTCGGCGGCTAGTTGCGCTATAAGGCGATCTTCACTGCCGACAACGGGAATATCCGGCGAGCGGTATTCCCGGCGGACGTCGACCACCGGCACTTTTAAACGGCACAATGTGCCGAGCAATTTGGAAGTTGTGATACGCGCGATCACACCATCGCAATTCGCCTGCTTGAGCCAGGAGAGCATTTCATGGTCCGATTCCCAGGGGTGATAGAGGATGGACCAGTTCCCCTTCGTTCGAGCGTATCGGGCGGTGCCCTTGAGCAGTCCGCGGCCAAAAGCCCAGCCGGATTCAATAAGCAGGGCAACGCTATACAATGTTTTTGAGCGCATTAATTCGACCCGTCAAATGATCTTATGATGTTCTAATAAAATAAAGCCCGACCGCACGTCAAATACTGATAACCATCGGAATTTGATCTCAGGGCAAATGGCTAGTTGTCTGGACGGCCCTCGGAATCACCGCTTTGCCATAAATATCTCTCAATTTGACGAATTATATCTGCGTCGCCCTTCTTAATATCGGACTGACCTATAATGAAGTACGACTCGGAATAATTAAGACCAGAGTGTAATAAAGAAATTTCAAGATGTAAAACCCCGTCTGAAAAAGATTACGAAAAAACACAGTTCCTTTACGCAAAATCGCAATGACAAGGCCTTTTTTATATAGTAAGTTAACAGTTAAACAGGAGGCGTATTTCTGGCATATTACTGACGTATTTCCAGGGAAAGAGATAAGTCCACATAAAAAATACACATAAGAGCTCTTTGGCGGCAATTTTTGGGAGGAGTCATGTCTATTTCTATCCGTAACCGTCTGAAGATTTCCGCAGCGCTTTCCATCGCGGCACTGGCTGCCGTGCAGTCGGTCGGCATCAAGCCGGTTGCTGCTACGCAGCTCCAGTGGAATACCAATACCTCCGGTACGCCGGTTGACGGCTCCGGAACATGGAATACCAGCACTGCTCATTGGTACAACGGCACCAACGATGTTGACTGGACCAACGGCGACGCCGCTATCTTCGGATATGCAACGGTCACCGGCGCAGGGTCATATAGCGTCACCACGGGCGCTAACGTCACTGCTGCCGGGTTGGTTTTTAACGGAGAAACCGGCGAAAATTCCTCCAGCGGTTTATACACCATTTATACATCAAGCTCCGACGTTTTAACCCTCGGCAGCGGCGCATATATCAATGTTTTTCCGAACGCCGTGTCCAACACCCATAATTCAGCTACCATCTCGGGAACCAATGGATTGGCCACGGTCGGCGCAAGCACCATAACTATCAACGGTGAAGGTTCCTACAGCACCGGCTCCACTTCCACCGCCGGCGGCGGTTTCGAATTAGCCTCCGCCAACAGTGGAGTAGCCGCCCCGATTGACCTCACCAATGATGTCCGGCTTCAGGAAAACACCTCCGGCGCCGCTGGAACCTCGGCCATTACTGTCTCCGCGGGTACAGGGGTTTATCTTTCGTTCAGTGGCGGAACAACCGCAAGCTCAACTTGTGCCAATGCATTTACCCTTTCGGGTAATGGCTGGGCGGCCGATGATCTTGCCGACACTAACACCAATGCCGGCGGTAGATATGGCACCGTCCGTATTAATCATGGTATAGACTTGACCGGCAATATCACGCTAAGCGCCGCCGCCTCAATTTATGGCAATGGTTCCAGCACCAGTCCCAACGAAATTTCTGGTATCGTCACTGATGGCGGAAATGTATTAACTCTGGCGGGCAGCTATACCATTTTGGCCGGCAATACCGGCACCGCATGGGGCGCCGGCGGCGGTTTAGTCGTAGATACCAGCGACCATTCCACGGGTTTTGTCATTGCCGCGGTCGCCAATGCGCTTGGCCAGGAAACCCTGACCCTCGGTTCGTCACTGGGCTTCGGCACCTATGGTGAAATCGCACTCGACAGTAACAATGAAACGGTTACCGAGCTCTCAACAGCTTCCACCAGCAGCATCATCAGCAATAACAGCTCAACCACCGGCACGGCGACGCTGACCTTCGGCGACAATACCAACCAAACCTTTGCCGGAACACTTCTCGATGTAGCTCCTACCGGTACCTCTGCTGGTATGTTCGACCAGACTAATTACACAACCAACGGCAAACTGGCTATAGTCAAAAACGGCTCCGGCACAGAAGTATTTACGGGCAACAATACCTATAGCGGTGGTACCACCATCAACGCCGGTACGCTGCAGATCGGCAACAACAGTTCTGGCACGCTCGGCGGCGGTGCGGTCACGGATAACGCCACGCTGGCTTTTGACCTCAGCCTTAATACCTCCACCGTGTCTAACAGCATCAGCACCACCAGTTCGGGTTTGGTGGAGATGATTGGAACTTCAACCCTCACCATCAGCAGCGGCCTCGCCGGCGCACTTTCGACGCAGGTCAATACTGCCGCAGGCACACTCAAGCTGACCGGCGCCGAAACCTACACCGGAACCACCACCGTCAGCGCCGGTACGCTGCAGATTTCCGGCGCTAACACCGATTCACTCTCTGGAACTGTTTCCGGCGCCGGCAATTTAACCGTCGGCGATGGTTCCACGGCCACCAAACTTACCCTCAGCAATACGGGTAATAACCAGAGTGGCAATCTGACCATTAACACACCAGGTGGTACTCTTGCGGCCACAGGCACATTGGGCGCTACCACACTCTCCGCCGGCACGTTTGAAACATACGGCACAACTAATTCCCAGAGTGGTTCGCTGACGCTGGCCAGCCTGACCGGCTCCGGCGGGACCCTGCAGTTTAATCTGGGCCAAGGGTCAAACTACGATATGATCACCGTAAGCGGTGCTGCCAGTGGAATTGGCAACGGCGGTACGGCGGTGAATATCAATGTTATTCCCGGCGCCACTCCGACCAGTGGAGAAAATGTTGCTGTTTTAACTGCGGTGACATCGCTAAGTACCACCGCCGTGCCGAGTGACGACGGTGCGCTTTACTACTTTAACTCGGCAAACAGCCGTTTAATTCTCGCCGCATACCAGGGCGGTGCGACGCTCAGTGGGGCGCTGGGAACCGCAGTTGGCGCGGGAGAAGGAACAAATCCGCTTTCTATCTATGCATATTCCGCCGGCGGCCCGGCGACGCTTTATTGGAACGATGCCTACGGCGATCAAATGTGGAACATCCAAAGCAGCGCCAACTGGGATGATATAACTTACTCCAATCCCGCCGATGTTTTCTATCAGGGTGACAACGTCAATTTCGACACAGCGCATAACGGTAGCGGACACTATAGCGTGACCCTGAATACCTCGGTCGCACCCAGCTCCATAACCGTAAATGGCACTAACCCTTATACCATCAGCGGAACCGGTTTGATTACCGGAAACACCGGCATCAGCATCGGGGGCGCCGGAACTCCGGGCGCTCTGACGCTTTCGAACACCGGGACCAACGCCTATACCGGCACGACCGCCATCAACGATGGTACATTGACCCTTGGCGCTGCTGGGGCGATGTCTGCCAATACCAGCGTCACCTTCGGCGATGGTTCGGGCGACAGTGGCACGCTGGACCTGGCTGGACAAAGCGCTACGGTGGCCGGCCTCGCCGTCAACGGCGGAACAAATAACACCATTACCAGCAGCGATGCCGGCGGCAGTCTCACCTTCGCGGGCGGCACCAGCACTTTTTCCGGCGTTATCAGTGGAACAAACCTGGCTTTGACGGTTGCCAGCGGTTCGCTGACCCTTTCCGGAAATGAATCCTACGGCGGCGCCACGCTCATCAACGGCGGTACGCTTGGCATTTCCGGAACCGATAACAACACCGGCGGGACCACCATCAATGCCAGCGGCATTCTGAACGTTTCGGGTACAGTGGACGGCTCGATCACTGACTCTGGTACGCTTGACGCCACCAGTGCAGCGGCATCCGTCGCCAATCTCACTGGCACAGGCGCCGCGGTAATTACCGCCGGCGACACGCTCACGCTAAATCCCACCGCCAACGATACTTTCGCGGGCAGCATTTCTGACACCGCCGCCAGCGGCAACCTGGCGGTCAATGCGGGTACCAGCAGGCAGACGCTTAGCGGAACCAACACCTTTCGCGGCACAACCACCGTCAACAGTGGAACGGTTGTGGCCGCCAACAGTAATTCGTTCGGTTCCACCACCGGCGGTGCGGTGACCATCAACACCGGCACCACCCTGGACCTCAGTGGTAATACCAACAGCACGCTTAATTTCGGGGCCAAGACCTTTAATATCGCCGGCACGGGCGTCAGTGGCGCTGCGGGGGCCATCGAAAATAACAGCGGTCAACAGTTGAGCGCCTTTGAAAATATCACCCTTACAGCAAACGCCACTATAGGCGGCACCGGCCGCATAGATATGGGCAGGGTCGGCACTGGAGCTTTGAATCTGAGTTCCTACACGCTGACTGACGCAATTACCACTGACTTCGGATTCGACGATTACGCCGTTGTCGAAGGTACGGGTGGCAATATCGTTGTGACCGCTGGCGATTTGACCATTCAGTCGGCCGAGGTAGTCTCATCCGCGAACGACCCCGGCGGCGCAATTATCTATGATGGAACCAGTGCGACCCCCGTGATCGCCGGGTTTTATCACACCGCGGGAACCATCACCCTTCCCATGTATTTCAATGGCGCCTACAACACCCTCAGGCAGGACGATAACAACGTCAATAGTACTATTGGCAGCAACATGTACCTCAATAATCTTGTAACTGTGAACCCCAACAATGCGGGTACTGGTGCGGGAAGTCTGACGTTGACCGGCAACATCTCCGATGTCACCGCGGCTACGGCTTTAGTGAACCCCATAGCGGTTGCTGCTGGTGCCGGATCAATTCTAGTTAAACCTGGCGGCACAGGTACCGGAACTCTAACGCTCGAAGGAGCCAATGATACCTATTCCGGCGGGACAACTGTTGACCAATTAGGCATACTTGTCAGTGGAGCTGCCAACGCCTTCGGCTCCGGTTCTCTGACGGTCAATGGCGGCACGGCGGAACTTAATGGCAACACCCAAAGCATCACCGATCTAACCGGTACCGGCGGCACCGTGGAAAACGGCGGGACCGGCACCGCAGCCCTCACTATGAATCAAACTAATAACGATACTTACAGCGGCGCCATTACTGATGGCAGTAGTGGTTCGCTGGCTCTGACCGACAATAACGGCGGTTTTAACCAGGTCTTGAGCGGTCCGCTCAGTTACAGCGGCAATACCACCCTCAACGGCGGCGGCACGCTGATTATTTCTGGCGCTAATACCGATGTGCTCAGCGGTTCCATCGTCGACAACGGCACCGATGACTTGACCGTCGGCGATGGCACACACGCGACCAACCTCACCGTCAACGGCTCGGTCACCGTCAACGGCGCAATTACCGTGAACACCGGTTCAAGTCTGACCGATGGCCTGACCACACCCTACATGACCAATGACGGCCAGTGGAATGTTCAAGGCGCTTCCAGCGTCGACGATCTGAACGGTTCCGGCCAGGTGGATATGGAAGCGAACCTTACGGTAGCGCCTTTAGCAGCAGACGCACTAACCGGGGCAACCAATATCACCGGTACCAACGGCAGCGCTGAATTGATTGTGGATGGCTCCAACGGCGGCAGTCTGACGCTGGACGGCGCCAATACGTATGCGGGAACTACTGATATCCGCAATGATGGGTACCTGGCTCTGGGTGCTTCCGGGGCTATTTCCAGTCCGACGATTACGGTTGAAGGTGGCAGCACATTTGACGTATCGCAGGTGAGTGGAGGCTTTACGCTGGGTGCTTCGGCGGCTCAGGAACTCGATGGCAACGGTACGGTCAACGGGAACCTCACGGTGGGTCCGGACGGTAATCTTTCTCCGGGCGACGCGGTGGGACCAATGTACGTGAGCGGCAGTGTAGCTTTGGATGGAACTTTGTCCTTGCAGGTCGATCCCGATGTTTCAGGTATGAATGACGAACTGATAGCGACGGGCAGCGTAACAGAGGGTGGGACACTGGACGTGACTTCGACCAATGGCGATCCATTCACCGGAGGCGAGGTATATACCCTGATCAATGCCAACAGCTTTTTCGACGTATTTGCAAACATTGAATTGCCGACGTTAGGACCTGGTCAGTCCTGGCTTGTTACACAGACGAGTAATGAGTTGAACATAGCGGTGGAAACGCCTGAACCGGCGTCGCTGGGACTAATTGCGCTGGGCGCGATGAGCTTGTTGATGCGAGGACGTAAGAAGAAAAGGCCTGACCACTGAATACTCTAGTGGCAGAGGCAGTCCCTAGCCTGCTGTTGAGCGGTCGCAAAAAAGAACGCCTTATTGAATAAAAAGTTTTATTACGCTTTTGGTTGTTGGAGGCTCTCATGGCAGTTCGTAAAGGAATTCGTAACCGCTATCGTAACCGCATCAAACTTTCCGCGGCGCTTTCCATCGCCGCACTGGCTGCCACACAAACGGCTGGAACCAAGCTGGCTAATGCCGCGACGCAGCTCCAATGGAACACCAACACCTCCGGCACGCCGGTTGACGGTAGTGGGACCTGGAATACATCAACTAGTAATTGGTACAACGGCTCCAGTGATGTCGATTGGGCTAATGGCGACGCCGCCGTTTTTGGAGTCAATGGTAGCAGCAATTCCAATGAATATACCATCACCATGGGCAGTTCAGTCACCGCCGCCGGATTGGTTTTTAATGCGGTAACCAACGAAGGCCTCGGAACCACCGCTGGTCTATATACCATTATCGCCACCGCCGCCGATTCTTTAACCCTCAGTAGCGGGGCGTATATCGATGTTTACTCATACACGGGGCAGGACACTTTTCATTTCCTTTCGGCCTCCATTAAAGGAGCAAATGGTCTGGTTTCCAGCGGCAGCCTGAGTATTAATGGTGAAGGCGCTTACAATGGAGGCGTTAGTCCCACCAATGGCGGCGCCATCGAAATATATAATAACAACAGCGGTTTTACTCTTTCCGACTCCCTTTCCATTATCAACGACGGGTTATTGGTATTAGGCAACAATGACGCTCTGGGAACCGCTGGTGCGTCCGTTAGCGTGCAGGCTGGCGCAGGACTTTACCTTGGATTTACAGGCGCTACCACCGCAAATTCCATCATTAGTAATCCTATTACCATTGCAGGAGATGGCTGGGTAAACGACGTAGCCGGTGCTAACACCGTCCCCAATGGCGCCCTGCGTATCAATCATGGTATAGACGTTTCCGGCAATCTTACTTTAAACGCCAATGCCGCAGTTTATGGCAATGGTTCGAGCACCAGCCCCAATGAAATCTCCGGGACCATTACTGAGGGTGCCAACACATTAACCCTCGCGGGCAGTTACACCATTTTGGCCGGCAATGTCGGCAGCACGGCATGGGGCTCCGGCGGTGGTCTGATAGTGGATACCGGAACCCATTCCACGGGTTTTCTCATTGCGGCGGTCGCCAACGCACTCGGCCAGGGAACCCTGACCCTTGGATCAGCTGCGGGTGGGTGGTTTGATGGCACATTTGGAACTTCTGGCGAAATTGCGCTGGACAGCAACAATGAAACCGTCACCGAGTTAATATCAGCTTCCGCCAGCAGCATCATCAGCAATAACAGCGCCAGCAACGGCACAGCGACACTGACCTTTGGCGATAGCACCAACCAAACCTTTGCCGGCGTACTGACCGATAACAGCGCCAGTTTCAGCCAGAGCAATTACACAACCAACGGCGCGCTGGCCATCGTCAAGACCGGCTCTGGTACGGAACTATTTTCCAATGCCAACAACAATTACTCTGGCGGTACAACCATTCAAAACGGCACCTTGCAATTGGGCGCTACCGGCGCTCTTCCTAACGCCTCCAGCATCACCTTCGGCGACTCCAACAATCATGGCGGCACGCTTGATCTCAACGGCTTTAACGCCACGGTCACCAGCCTGGCGACGGTAGGCAACGGCACGCAAACCATCACCGACTCCAGCACCACTGCCGGTACCCTGACTTATGCCGGTGGAACCGGTTCCAGCAGCTTTTCCGGAAATCTTACCGGTTCCAATTTGGCTCTGACCGTCTCCAGCGGCACATTGACCCTCAGCGGAGCAGCTAATACCTTCGGCGGTGCAACCGCGGATAACGGCGTGCTCGATGTAACCGGTTCGATCACTGCTTCGACTGTCACGGTCGGCGGTTCCGCGACGATGGATGTGACCGGCACCGCGGCATCGGTCATCGTCAACGGCGGTACGCTCGAAGGACCCGGCGGAAACCTCCAGGGAGTAACTTTAAATTCCGGCACGCTGCGCGCCCATGATGCCAATACGTCAATAGCCACGCTTACGATGACCAGCCTCACAACCAGCGGCGGCAATTTGCTATTCAATATCGGCAATAGTTCCGCCGTCGACGTGCTCGCTATTAACGGAACGGCCATGCTTGGCTCCGGTACAACACTAACCCTGAATCTTCTTTCCGGTGATTCGCCGACCCAGGGAGAAAATGTCCCCATCCTCGCGTCAACCGGACTGACTAACGATATCTTTTCGGGCGTTGGTTCCACAACCGTCATCGGCCGCGCCACACTCACGCCTTACGTCGGGGGCAGCACACCCGCAGGCGACGCCAACGCCGGAACCAACACAAATGATATATATTTATATGTATCAGGAGGTCCGGCGATATTGTACTGGAATGATTCTTCAGGCAATGGTTACTGGGACGAGAACACCAGCAAGAACTGGGATGATGTAACCTACGGCGAAAACCCCGACGTGTTCATCACCTATGACAATGTCAATTTTGATGACGCACATAATGGCGGGCATTACAACGTGAACGTAGACACTACCGTTGACCCCGGTTCCATTAACGTAAACAACAGCTCGGGCAATTATGTCATCAGTGGTTCCGGCACGATCGGCGGCGCCACCAGCCTGGTCAAGGAAGGTGCAGACAATCTCACTCTTTCCACTTCCGACACCTATTCGGGCGGCACAACCATCGGCAACGGCACTTTGGTCATCGGAAACAATAACGCGATTCCCACCGGCAGCTCGGTTAGTCTTGGCGATGGAACCAACAATGGAACTCTGGACCTCAAAGGCTTTAATGCGACCCTCGGCGGTCTTTCCAACAGCAATGTCGGCATGCAAACCGTCACTGACAGCGGGGCGGCAAGCACTCTTACCTTCGCTCCCCTGAATACCAGTGCGGCCAGCGTTTACAGCGGCACTGTCAGCGGCGCCAATCTTAGCCTCACCGTCAATGACGGTTCACTGACGCTTTCCGGAACCGAAACCTACGGCGGCTCAACGACCATTATTGGCGGCACGCTGGGCATTGCCGGAACGGATAACAACACCGGCGGGATCACCATCAATTCCAGCGGCACACTGAGCGTGGCCGGCTCGATTGGCGGTTCCATAAATAATTCTGGTTCGCTCAACGCCACCAACCCGACGGCCTCCGTCACCGATCTCAATGGCACCGGCTTCGTTGTGCTCTCAGCCGCGGACACTCTCACCGTATCGCCGACAGCCGCCGATACCGTCTCCGGCGTTATTTCCGGTTCCGGCGCTTTGACCATCGGCGGGACTGGGACCAGCAGCCTTACCCTCACGGCCGCAAACTCATACATCGGCACCACAACCATCAATACCGGCGCCACTTTGCAAATAGGCAACTTCTCTAACACCACCGCCCAACCCGGCAATGCATCCAACTCTGCTGCCGCCAGCCCCATAACTGTTAATGGTTCGCTCATCGTGGAACTTAATTCGATCTACAGCGCTGATGTGGAAACTGGAATTCCCTGGTTTAACAACCTTAGCGGTACAGGCTCCATTACCCTCGTAGCCAACAGTAGTGGAGGCACTGCCGTGAAATTCAACGGCAACAATTCCGCATTCAATGGAACCATCACCATTCAAGGTGACATTAATGATGAGTATGGCGCCCAGTTTGAGGTTGATACGCCTACCCTGGTGGCCGGCGCCAGCACTTCCAATTCTCCGGGATCCAGCGCTGACATTATCGTTCAAAATGGCGGCGCGCTATTATGGGACAGCGGCCAAAATTTCGCCGGCAACATATCCCTCGCCGGCGTGGGTAATGCTTCTGATAGTTATGGCGGAACCTATGGCGCACTCCGCGTAGATGGCGGTGGGGCGGCAACTTTTTCCGGAAATATTACGCTCGTCGGAACTTCCGGAGCCACCGTTGAGATTTATAACGGCAGCGAGACCGTCACCATCAGCGGCCCGATCACCGACAATGGCGTCGGCATCCAGCTTCAGAAAGCCGGCAGCGCCACGCTGGTTTTATCCAATGCCGCAAATAGCTGGAGCGGCGGAACGGCGATCACCAATGGCAGATTGCAGTTGCATGCCAGCGGCGCGCTGCCCGTGGGAATCGTTACCTTCGGTACCGATACTGAACTGGCTGGAATTGCGCCTCCTACCAGCGGCCAGTTGGACCTTGACGGAACCAATCAGACGGTCAGCGGTCTGGTGGTCGCCGCCGCCGGATCATCGCCAAACACGATCTTCAATGATAGTACTGCCACCGCCAGCACCCTCACCTATGCCCAGGGTACCAACCCTGCCAGTACTTTTTCCGGCAGCGTTTCAGGAGTGGCAAGTACTACGCCTACCACCTTAAATCTTAATATCACCAGCGGTTCTCTGGACCTTACCGGCGCCACTACTTATTCTGGTACGACAACCATCGCCGGCGGCGCCTCTCTGCAGGTCGCCGGCGCCAATACTGAAACGCTTTCGGGAGCAATCACTGGCGGCGGCAATTTAACCCTGGGCGATGGTTCGAATAACACCGATATTACCCTCTCCAATACCTCCAACAATTTGACCGGCTCGCTGACTATAAACAATCCTTCGACCGCGGTGGTCAAAATCGCCGGTGCTTTCGGCCCGACTTCCCTCTCCAATGGACAGCTCGGAATTGCCGAAGCCGCGCCAGGCGGCGTTCTGACCCTCAACAGCCTAACCACCACCGGCGGCAACCTTCTCTTTACTGTCGGCAATGGTTCTACCGCCGATACGATCTCCGTTACCAATACAGCCTCACTGAGCGCCAACACGACGATTAGACTGACTGGATTGGGCGGCGCCACAGGCGGCGAAAATACTCCAATTTTGACCGCCGGTACTCTGGATAATTCCATTGCCGCCGCGGGAAATGGAACGCTGGCCACGACGACCGCTGGTCGTCAAACTTTATATGCCTATCAGGGCGGCGCGACCCTTACGGGCCTTAGCGACTCAGATGAAGGGACCGATACCAACTACATCTATCTATATGTGTCCGGCAGCGCTGCATCCCTGCAGTGGACTGGCACAAGCACCAACTGGGATGTCGAAACCACCAGCGACTGGTGGAATACCGACACCAGCGCTCTGGATTATTTCTATCAGAATGACAACGTCACCTTTGGCGATACTTATGACGGCAGTACGGCCGTCAGCGACTACACTGTAACCCTGAACACCACCGTTAATCCTGGTTCGATCTCGGTCAATAACAGTGCCGGCAATTACGTCATCAGCGGCACCGGCGCCATCGGCGGTGTGACTGGATTGACCAAGAGCGGCACCGGCAGCCTGACTCTTTCCACTGTTAATACCTATTCCGGAGCAACCATGATCAACTCAGGATCGATCGTGGTCACCAACAGCAATTCACTCGGTTCCACCACTGGTGGCGCTGTCACCATCAACGCCGGCGGCACGCTGGATCTCACTGGTGTCGCCAGTAACGCTCTTAATTTCGGAGCCAAGACCTTCGATATCGCCGGCACGGGCGCCACCGGTGATGCGGGAGCTATTCAAAATAATGGTAATGAGCAGGAAAGCGCCTTTGAAAATATCACCCTTATAGGAAACGCCACCATAGGCGGCACTGGCCGTATCGATATCGGCCGGGTCGGCACCGGAGCTTTGAATCTTGGTTCATACACGCTAACTGATGCGATTACCACCGACTTCGGATTCGATAGTTACGCAGTTGTCGAAGGTAATGGCGGCAACATTGTTGTGACCGCGGGTGATATGACCATCCAGGCGGCCGAAGTGATTTCGGCGGCGAACGATCCCGGTGGCGTGATTGTTTATGACGGCAGCAGCACAACCCCTGCAATCGCCGGCTTTTATCACACTACGGGAACTATCACCATTCCCATGTATTTCAATGGCGCCTACAACGCCCTCAAACAGGACGATAACAACGCCAACAGTCTGATCGGCAGCAACATGTACCTCAATAATCTTGTGACTGTGAACCCCGATGGAAGTGGTACTGCTGCCGGAAGCCTGACCTTAACCGGCAATATCTCCGACGTCACCACGGCGATAACCGTGGGTTCCGTGAATGTGGGAACCGGCGCAGGATCAATTCTCGTGAATCCCTCCGGCACCAGCGGCGGCATATTGACGCTCTCGGGAACCGGCAATACCTACTCCGGCGGAACAACCGTTGATGCCACCGGCACACTGGTCGGCGGGGCGGCCAACGCCTTCGGTGTTGGCAGCCTCACCACCAACGGTGGTACGGCACAGTTGGGTGGTTTTAATCAATCCGTCGCCGGCGTTCTGGGAACCAGCGGCTCGGTAACCAATACTTCCTCCACCGCAGCCACCCTGACCACCAATGGCACCGGTGCTTATACCTACAGCGGCACGATTGCCAACGGCACCGGCGGCGGCAGCCTTTCACTGACTCAAAATGGTGCTGGAACGCAGGTCCTCGGCGGCACTAATACCTACACCGGCGCCACCACCATCAGCGCCGGAATCCTCGACGTCACCGGTTCGCTCACCGCGTCAACAACAACCGTCAGCGGTGGCACGCTCACCGGCCCCGGCGGACACGTGCAGTCTGTGTTTTTGACCTCCGGCACGCTCACCG
>Ga0335074_10001527_pt1 | contig 31422 bp, 31 predicted proteins | sample Lox_Sample_23_FD_206715 | JGI IMG/M metagenome (GOLD analysis project Ga0335074, IMG submission 206715) | Soil microbial communities from Loxahatchee National Wildlife Refuge, Florida, United States - Lox_Sample_2.3 | ecosystem: Environmental > Terrestrial > Soil > Wetlands | place: USA... | reverse complement strand
TCTTCAGCCCATAGTGCGAGGTGACGGAGGTGCGCTGCACCTTCTGGAAGAACCCGGGGCGGAAGATGCGCTTGAGCGCTCGCCCCGTGTGGTCGGGCCCGACGCTGAAGTAGAACGTCGCCCGCAACCCGAGCCGCCGCAGCAGCGCAAGGAGCGCGGGCACCCCCTCGAGTGTGCCGCGCAGGGTATCCACGTCCACCTTGAGCGCAACGAGACGCTCGGGCTGTACTGCCGACTCGGAAGCCTGGGCCATCTGCCTCGGATGTCGCCCTGCCGTTGCGCTCAACCCGCCTCGACCAGTGCGCGCGCATCGGGCAGGTTCGCCCGATAGGACTCGAAGATGCTGCGCAGCGCCGCCGGCATATCGACCGACGGAACCCAGCCGAGCTCCTCGGTCGTGTTGCGGATGTGGGGCACGCGGCTGCGCACGTCCTGGTAGCCGGCACCGTAGTACTTCTCGGCCGACACCTCGACCAAGCGCACGCGGCGCGCCGTCTCGGCATACGGCTCGATCGACCGTGCAGTCTCGAGCATGAGCTCCGCGAGCTGCCGAACGGAGAGGTCATTGCTCGGGTTGCCGATGTTGTAGATCTTGCCCGAGGCGATCCCGCCCTGGTTGGCGATGATGCGCATGAGGCAATCGATTCCCTCGGAGATGAACGTGAAGCAGCGCCGCTGCGTGCCGCCATCGACGAGCTGGATGTTCTCCCCCCGCACGATGTTGCCGAGGAACTGCGTGAGCACCCGCGAGCTCCCCTCCTTCGGGGTGGTCATGCGGTCGAGCCCCGGACCGATCCAGTTGAAAGGCCTGAAGAGCGTGAAGTCGAGCCGCCGCTCGGCCCCGTACGCCCAGATCACCCGGTCGAGCAATTGCTTGCTGCAGGAGTAGATCCAGCGCGACTTGGGGACCGGGCCCAGCACGAGCGAGGAGTCGTAGGGGTGAAACTCGGGATCGGTGCACATCCCGTAGATCTCGGAGGTCGAGGGGAAGATGACGCGCTTGCCGTGCTTCACGCAGGCGCGGATGAGCGGCAGATTCGCCTCGAAATCGAGCTCGAACACGCGCAGCGGATCGCTGATGTAGGTCGCGGGGGTTGCGATCGCAACGAGCGGCAGCAGCACGTCGCACTTGCGGATGTGGTACTCCATCCACTCGCGATTGATCGTGATGTCCCCTTCGAAGAAATGGAACCGCGGATTGCCGATGACGTTCGCGAGCCGATCGCATTCGAGGTCCATGCCGTACACGTCCCAGTCCGTGCCGCGGATCACCGCCTCGCTCAGGTGGTGGCCGATGAAGCCGTTAACACCGAGGATCAGCAATTTCTTCATGAACGAATGCGCCTTGTGAATGAGACGGATCGAGCGACAGTGGCCGCTCACCGAAGAGGCGGCCGAATCCACACGCATCGAGCTCGCGACCCTCGAGCACCACCGCCGGGATGGCGAGCCGCAGGCCGTCACGGCAGTCGAGCAGCAACCGCTGCTCCTCGAGGTACAGACACGGCGCGCTCGAGCGATGGCGAGCGGCCTCACCGGTCCAGTGCGAGCCGGCAAAGAGGAAGCGCCGCCCCTCGAGCTCGGTGAACGCCCCCGGATAGGGCGGCGCAACAGCGCGAATGAGATTGTGAATGGCCGCGGCAGGCTGTTGCCAGTCGACGCGACCGTCCTCGGGCGTGCGCCCGCCGAAGTATGATCCGCGCGCAAGATCCTGTGGCAGCCCCGGCGGGGGCCCCGCGGCGAGCCGCGGAAGCCAGCGTGTGATCAACCGGGCGGCCGCCGCGGCCACGGCGAGCGAGACCGTGTGGGCCGTGTCGTCGATGCCGATCGCGACGCGCTCCTGGTCAACGATCGGGCCCGCATCGGGCTTGCGCACCATGTAATGCAGCGTCGCGCCCGTCTCGGGCTCGCCGTGGAGGATCGCCCAGTTGACCGGTGCCCGGCCCCGATACTTCGGCAGCAGCGAGCCGTGCATGTTGAGCGCTGCCCAGCGGGCGCACGCCAGGAGGGGCTCCTCGAGCAGCGCTCGGTAGTAGAACGAGAACAGATACTGCGGCGCGAGCGCCGCGAGCCGCCGCTGGACCGCCTCGTCCTGGGGGCTCGAGGTGCTGACCTCGATGCCCCGCTCGGCCGCCAGGCGCGCGACGCTCCCGAACCACGCCCGCTCGTGCGGGGAATCCTCGTGGGTGAAGACCGAGCGCACCTGCACCCCGCCGTCGAGAAGCGCGCGCAGGCACCGGAATCCGACCTCGCTGTAGGCGAAGACGACTGCGCTAAACACATCGGGCCTCGCGCCAGGGCTCGACAGGGCGACTCATCTTTCAAACACGGCTCGGTTCACGGGCAGCTGTCCCTCGCTCGAGCTCGCGCGCGGACTCGCGCGGCTCGGGCTCGTGGCTCTGAGGGCCTTCGGTCTCGCGCGCGCCCGTCGCATCGAGCACCGCCGCGATCATGAAGCGCGGACGGCCGCGGACTTGCTCGTAGATGCGCCCGACGTACTCGCCGATGAGTCCGATGCCGAAGAGCGCAAGCCCGACGAGGAAGAACACGATCCCGAAGAGCGTGAAGACCCCTTCCACCTCGGGCCCTACGATCAGGCGCCGCAGGGCGAGGTACACCACGAGCAGCCCCGCTGCGATGGAGATCGCGATGCCGAGCATCGAGTAAAGCTGCAGCGGCACTGCAGTGAAGCCGGTCATCAGGTCGAAGTTCAAGCGGATGAGCCGGTACATCGAGTACTTGGACTCCCCCGCGTGGCGCGACTCGTGCGCGACCTCGATCTCGGTGGGCTCGCGTGCATAGAGGTAGGCGAGCGCCGGTATGAAGGTATTGACCTCGGGGGAGGCGTTGATCGCCGCGACGACGGCGCGCGAGTACGCGCGCAGCATGCACCCCTGATCCGTGATGCGAATCTGCGTCGTGCGTGCGCGTGCCGCGTTGATGGCTCGTGACATCCAGCGCCGCATCCAGTGATCCTGCCGCCCGCGCCGAATGGTGCCGACGTAGTCGTGACCGGCGCGCGCCGCCTCGATCAACTTCGGAATCTCCTCGGGCGGATTCTGCAGGTCCGCGTCGAGCGTCACGATGACGTCGCCGGCGGCATACTCGAAGCCGGCTAGAATTGCGGCGTGCTGGCCGAAGTTTCTCTGGAAGAGAATGACGCGCGTCTCGGCGGGACGCGCTTGCTGCTGAGCCCGCAGCAGCGCGGCCGAGCGGTCGCGACTACCGTCATCGATGAAGATGCACTCGTAGGAAGTTCCGAGCCGATCGAGCGCGGCGTACAGCCGCACGAACAACGCCTGCAGGGAGGCTTCCTCGTTGAAGACAGGTACGACGACGCTGACCTCCCGGCGGGCCTTCGTCTGCGCTTGCCCTCGCACCAAGTCCGCTGCGATCGTTTGCACCCGCGCATTCTAAACGAGTTGACGGGCGGCCGCCGGGGGCGGAACCTCCCGCCATGGACCTCGTGGAACATCGTCTCGAGCTCGCCCGCAGAGCCGATGCGCCGCTCATTGCCGTGATGTCGCGCCGCCTGGTCGAGGCGGGACTCACCCCCTCGTGGCCCGCGCAGCGCGTCGCCCGTCACATCGAGGGTGCCGAGAGCATCGTGCTCACTGCAAAGCGCGCCGGCGCCCTCACCGGCTTTGCGATCATGCAGTTCGCCGACACCACGGCGCATCTCAATCTGCTCGCGGTGGAGCTCGCGCACCAGCGCCGCGGACTCGGCCGCGCGCTGCTTTCCTGGCTCGAGCAAAGTGCAGTCGTTGCGGGCACCTTCCTCATCGAGCTCGAGTTGCGCGCAACGAACGTGGGAGCACGCGCGTTTTACCAGCAACTCGGCTACCGCGAGACGGGGCGTGTACCGGGGTACTATCAGCAGGTCGAGGACGCCATCCGGATGGCGCGGGATCTCACCGTTGCGGAGGCGGCGCCGGGCAGGGCCTAAAGGTTCTCGTCCCAGGAGAGGATCGCCTCGGTATTGTCGCGCGCAGCGCCGAGCCGCTCGAGGGCGAGTGACCAGCGCTCGCTCACCAGGCGAGTGAGCGGCGCATCGAGCCCCACGGCGGCCCCGAGATCCGTGGCGATCTTCACGTCCTTGGCGAGCAGTCCCAACGAGAAGCCGCTCGCGTGCCGGCCCTCGATCACCTGTTCCTTCATGACGGCTTCGGTGAAGAAGCTGCGCCCCGTCGAGACATTCAGCACATCGATCAGCGTTGCCGGGTCGAGTCCGAAGCGCTTGGCGATCAGCAGCGCCTCCGAGACGGCGGTGAAGCTCGTTGCGGCCACGAAGTTGTTGAGCGCCTTCACGGCATGACCCGCGCCGAGCGGTCCCACCTCGAACAGCTTCTCCCCCATCGCGGCGAGGAGCGGCCGTGCGCGATGGAGCGCTTCTCGAGCGTCGCACCCGATCATGATCGTGAGCGAGCCCGCTCGGGCACGCGGCACACCGCCCGAGACGGGGGCGTCCAGGAAGGGGAGGCCCCGTGCCGCGAGCCTCGCGCCGAGCTCGCGCGTGCCGACCGGCTCCGAGGAGCTCATGTCGATCACGAGCGTCCCGCGTCGCAGCCTCGGGGCGAGCCCGCCACTTTCCTCCGTGAGCACCTCACGCACGTCGGATCCGGTCGGCAGCATCGTGATGACGGCATCGACCGTGGCGAGATCGCCGAGCTCGAGTGCCACCGAGCAGCCGTGCTCGCGCGCGAACTGTGCGCTGCGCGTCCCGTCCCGATCGTAGGCCGTAACGGAATGGCCGCGCCGCACGAGGTTCGCGGCCATCGGCCAACCCATGTTCCCGACGCCGACGAAGCCGACCTTGACCGCCCCAGCCGGCGCCGGAGGCGTCGCGCTCAAAGCGATAGTCCGATCGACTTCGTCTCCGTGAGACTCTCGATGCCGTCGCGGCCGCGCTCGCGGCCCCACCCCGACTGCTTGTACCCGCCGAAGGGCACGGCCGGATCGAGCCCGACCCCGCCGTTCACCTGGATCGTGCCGGCCTTGATCTTGCGCGCGAGCTTGTGGACGACGCTCACGTCGCGGCTCCAGATGTACGCCGAGAGACCGTAAGTCGTGTCGTTCGCGACCTTCGCGATGCGCTCGAGATCCTCATCGTCCATCGGCATCGCGCAGATCACCGGTCCGAAGATCTCCTCGCGCATGACCTTCATGCTGCGGTGCGTCTGCGCGAGCACTGTCGGAGTGAGAAAGTAACCCTCGCTTGCGCGCCGGTTGCCGCCCACGACGATCTCGGCGCCCTCGCTCTTGCCCGACTCGATGTAGGCGGTGACCCGCTCGAGCTGACGCTCGGAGATGAGCGGTCCCATCTGGCTGTCGGGCTCGAGTCCCGGGCCGACCTTGAGCGCCTTCGCCATGCCGGTCACCCCTTCGACGACCTTGTCGAAGATCTTCTTGTGGACGTAGAGCCGGGAGCCTGCGACGCAGATCTGCCCCGCATTGGCGAATACCGCCATGGCCGCCCCGGGAATGGCGCGCTCGAGATCGGCGTCGGGGAAGATGAAGGTCGGGGACTTTCCGCCGAGCTCGAGCGTCACCCGCTTGAGGGTGGCGGCCGCCGCCTGCACGATCCACTTGCCCGTGGCGGTCGAGCCGGTGAAGGTGATCTTGTCCACGTCCGGATGCTCGACGAGGGCCTTGCCGGCCGGATCGCCGTACCCGGTCACGATATTGACGACGCCCGGGGGGATGCCGGCCTCCTGCACCAGCCGGGCGAGCAGGATCGCCCCGAGCGGAGTGAGCTCGGCGGGCTTGAGCACGAGCGTGCAGCCGGCCGCCATGGCCTGGCCGACCTTGTCGGCTTCCATCGCGAACGGGAAGTTCCAGGGCGTGATCGCACCGACGACACCGACCGGCTCCTTGAGCGTGTAGGCAAGCTTGCTGTTCGGGTCGGAGGTCGCCGGGACCGCACCGTCGATCTTGCCGCACCAGCCCGCCATGTAGCGCAGGTTGCGCGCCGTGCCGAGTGCGCCCGCGAACTTGGCCATCATCATCGGCATGCCGTTATCGAGGCTCAGGATGTAGGCGATCTCGTCCGCCGCATTCTCTACGGCATCCGCGAGCTTCCAGATGAGCTGCGCCCGCTCGATGGGACCCATCGCGGGCCACGGGCCGCCCTCGAACGCCCGGCGCGCGGCCCGCACCGCACGCTCGATATCGGCGGCACCACCGGCGGCTGCCTTGGCGAAGACCTGGCCCGTGGCCGGATTGATCACATCGATCGTCTTTCCGGACTCGGGCTCCACCCACTCGTTGTCGATGAAGAGCTTGTGGGTACGCGCCAGGAAGGAGGCGGTGCGCGCTTCGAGATCGGCTTTAGGGACGGCGTTCATGATGGCGGGTCCTCACTTCGGCAGATCGTGCAGGCGGACGTGCGTGACGCCGTTGTCGTCGACGTACTCATGATTATTCTCGCACACGTACTCTTGCATCTCGTAGCCCTTCATCCGCTTGTACGCGAAGCTGAAGTGCCAGGGCCTCTCGAGCGTCACCGGGTCGGTGACCGTGATGTCATCGTGCAGGATGTCCGGGGCAACGAGATGCAAGCGCTCACGGATGCGCATCTGATCGCTATGCGGCATCTCCTCGTGCCCGAGCACCGAATCCTTGACGCCGATCGTGTCGACGACGAGCGCGTCGCCCTCCCAGCGGCCGACCGAGTGGCCGTAATAGCCCGGCGGCGCATCGCCGATCTTCTCCTGGGGTTGGTCGAGATAGATGCGCCGCACCTGGCTGAAGGCCTCGGCGATGATCGTGACCTGCCCTGGGGTCTGCAGGATCTCGAGCGGATAGATGGCGGACATCATCTCCGGCATACCATACGGCAGGCAGTCGACACCGGGCGCGGCAATCGGCTTGCCCTGCGCGTCCGAGGCCTGCTCGGCCTTGGTGCGCGCGTTGTACGCCTTGGCATAGGAAGCCTTGAGCACCATCTTTCCCTCCGGCGGCGCGGCGTAGCGCCGATCGACGCCGGGCCGCGCGAAAAAGCCGTAGCGCTGCCACGTGCCGGTGAGGTCTACGGGTTGGCGGGCCCACGAGGCGGTGGTCGCTTCGGCCTGCGGGCTCGGAGCACCCGCCCGGGAGGCGAGCGGCACGAGGACGGTGGCGGCGAGTGCCGCAGTGAAGATGAGCGCCGCCGATGTCTCGAGCGGTCTTCGCGGTCGTGATACGCGGAGCGGCATGTCGGGCACCTCCTCTACTCAACCTGCTGGTGCTGCCGGGCGCGCGGGAAGACACCGCCCGGAGGGTTCCCATCCGAGAGCGTCCGGCCGTCGGCGAGCGTCGCATGCTCGAGCATCCCGCCGAGCTGCCCGCTCTTGAATGGATTGACGAGCAGCGTCACCTTGTCCCCTTGCTTGATGTCGTTCCACTTCCAACCGACGCGCGTCAGCACGTTCGGGCTCGCGCACTCGATCGTGTAGTGCTTGACCGTCGCACCGTCCGCAACGTCGAGATAGAGATAAACGTGGGGATTGGTCCAGTCGAACTTGACGACCGTGCCGCTCACCGTGACCCGATTGACGTGGTCGAAGAGCGCGAAGGAGTGATGCGCGAGCGCCGGAGCGGCTGCCCCGAGCGCACCCGCCGTCAGTACGGCCGTGCGCATCATCCCCGTGCGGACCCTGCTTGCAAATGACATATCGTTCCCCTGCTCAGTACACGCACCCCGAAACCTTCGCACGCGCATCGTTGTCATGACAACAGTGCGCCTGTCCGGCACGCGGGTTGCGAATCCACCCGATTCGGTTCAATCTCGGCTGCGGATCGTACACCGAGCTTCGAGGGGTGAGCCATGAGCGATTCCGAGCCCGGCAATCCTACGCACGACGGCTGCGCCTACGGCCGCCCGCCCCAGCACCCGAACAAGCTTCTGACGGAGGTGGGTCCGGGGACCCCACTCGGGGAGCTCATGCGCCGTTACTGGCACCCCGTCGGGGTTTCCTCCCAGCTCAAGGATCTGCCGCGCAGGGTACGAATCCTCGGCGAGGACCTCATCCTGTTCCGCGACCGCTCCGGCCATGCGGGGCTGCTCTACCCGCGATGCATGCACCGCGGAACCTCGCTCTTCTACGGGCGCACCGAGGCGCGCGGCATCCGCTGCTGCTACCACGGGTGGCTGTTCGATGTGCAGGGCCGGTGCCTCGATCAACCCTGCGAGCCCGACGGCGGGCGCCATCGCGATGCGGCGCGCCAGCCCTGGTATCCCGTCGAGGAGCGGTACGGCTTCGTCTTTGCGTACCTCGGGCCGCTCGAGAAAAAGCCTGTCCTGCCGCGCTACGACAATCTCGAGAACATCCGGCCCGGAGAGAAGCTCTGGTGCAGTCTCGGTGGCTTCGGGGCGACCGGCGATGCGAGCCTCAACGTCGTACCCTACAGCTGGCTGCATATGAACGATAACGTGATGGACCCCTTCCACGTGCAGGTGCTGCATTCGACGTTCAGCGTCGTGCAATTCGTCCCTCAGTTCGCCCTCATGCCGAAGGTCGACTTCTTCTACGCCGAGCACGGCGTGTGCTATACCGCGGTTCGCACGCTCGATACCGGTCAGGAAGTCGACCGCATCTCCACCTGGCTCATGCCGAACATCATGAGCGTGCCGGACGTGCAGCTGCGGCCGGGACACTCCGCCGGCATCTCCTGGGTGGTCCCGGTGGACGACAGCCACTACGTACAGGCGATGGTGAGCAAGATCCCCGAAGGCGTGAACTTCCGCGGCATGATGTTCAACGGCAAGACCTGGGGCGAGATGAGCGCGGAGGATCACCAGCGCACGCCGGGCGACTACGAGGCCCAGGCGGGTCAGGGTCCCATCTCCCTCCACTCCGAGGAGCACCTCGTGACGAGCGATCGCGGCATCATGATGCAGCGGCGGCTTCTCATGCAGCAGATGGAGGTGGTCGGCAAGGGAGGCGACCCCGTCGGGGTGAGCTTCGATCGCGAGAGCGCGCTCGTGAAGATCCGCTCCGGGAATTTCTATCGCGCCGCACAGGCGACGGCCTGAATCGGCCCTGGGCCTTGAGGCTGCGCTTCTACACACCCGGAGAATCCGCGAGCGAGGCCGTCGAGCCCGGGCCGTTCTTCCGCATCATCGGCGGCATGCTCTGCCGGGGCCCGCAGAACGAGCCGGTCGCGACCTACTTCAAGCACTGGAGGCTCGCCGACGCCGAGTTCGCGCGGGCCGAATCACTCGACCCGGTCGTCATCTACTTCGAGAACAATGCGGGCCTCGCCTCCTCCGCGTTCGGGCCGTTCGAGGAGTTTCATGTCTCGCAGGGGGCCGCCTGGGCGGGGACCCGCGCCCTCGCGCGGCTCGATGAACAATCGCTGCTGTGGTACCCGCCCAAGGCGCAGGACGGCTGGGCATCGCTCCTCGTCGCACCACCCGGCAAGTCGCGCTTCGACCTCGTGAACGCGAATTCGGCGCGCGGAGCGCCGCGCACGCAAGGTAAGCTCGACGGGTAAGCGCGCACGCAAGGCGCGAGCGAGAGCACCATGCACTACACCAGGCGGCAAGCGATGATTCTTGCATCGGCAGCGCTCGGGCTGAGCGCCGCAAACCGGCTGCGCGCCGGGCAGCGCGCCGCACAGGGCCCCCTCATCATCAACGCGCTCGGCGGGATCGAGAATCCGAACCTCGAGCTCGGGCGCGAGCCGAACGCCAATCCCGTGGATACCTCGACGCCCGATGTGGACGCCCGCGCGCTGCGCGACGCGCACACCTCGGGCCTCGCGGCGGTCAATGTAACGCTCGGCTACGTGGGCGGCGGCGGGGATCCCTTCGAGTACACGCTCGCCACCATCCGGGTGTGGGACGAGATCGTGCGCCGCAACTCCCGCGATCTCGTGAAGGTGCTCGAGGCGCGCGACATCGAGGGCGCGCGGCGCGCGGGCAGGATCGGCGTGATCTACGGCTTTCAGAACGGGGCGATGATGGGAAACGACGCCGCGCGGGCGGACCTGTTCGCGCGGCTCGGGGTGCGCGTCATTCAGCTCACCTACAATCCGGCCAACCAGCTCGGCGATGGTTGCATGGCGCCGCAGAACCGGGGACTCACACCGTTCGGCCGCGAGGTCGTGGCACGGCTCAATGCGGCGCGGATCATGGTCGATCTGTCGCACAGCGGCGAGCGAACCTGCCTCGATGCAGCGCGTGTCTCGCGCGCGCCCATCTCGATCAATCACACGGGCTGCCGGGCCCTCGCCGATCTGCCGCGCAACAAGACGGACGAAGAGCTGCGGCTCGTCGCCTCTCGAGGAGGATTCGTCGGAATCTTCTTCATGCCGTTCCTGAAGGTAGATGGCCATCCGCACGCCGCGGACGTGGTCGCACACATCGAGCATGCGCTCGAGGTGTGCGGAGAGGATCACGTCGGCATCGGCACCGACGGGGATGTATCGACGATCGATGACCTCGGCGCCTACCGCGCTCACCTCGCCCAAGAGGTTGCCAATCGTCACCGTGCCGGCCTCGGGGCCGCCGGCGAGCGCGCCGACACCTACCCCTTCGTCGTCGATCTGCGCGGCCCGGGGCAGTTCCGCGAGCTCGCCGCGCTCCTCGAGCGGCGAGGTCACAGCGAGACGCGCATCGAGAAGATCCTGGGCGCCAATTTCCTGAGGTTTGCGCAGGACACCTGGGGCGCCTAGCCCCCAGTCTCCTTCAATGCCGGCATCACCGCGGCTTTGCTGCGGGACGTGGATCTTGGGATCCGGCCCGTGCTCGCGGTTTGAGGAAAGCGCGCGCTCACCCCCAGCGCGACGGCTCGGCGCCGGGGACGAAGGCCTCTTGCGGGTGCGCGGTGCGGGCGAGCCCGAGCGCTTGCTGTACCGCCGGCCGCTCCCGCATCCGGCTGAGGAACTGCATGATCCGCGGGGTGGCGGCTGCGCTTACGACCTGGGGTGCGAGGTCGGGCAGCGGCGCCAGCATGGCGAAGGCATCGATATCGGCGACGGAGTACTGTCCGCCTGCAAGCCAGCTCGAGTTGCCGAGCGCATCCTCGATGCGTTTGACGGGCATTTGCAGCCGTTCACGCACGGCCGCGAGCACCCCGTCATCGTAGGTGCCGTCGATGACGGCCATCCAGGCTGACCTGCGCTCCTGCGGCTCGATGCGCTCGAGTCGCGCCTTGAGCTGCTGCGCGTCGCGGGACTTGAGCGCGGGTGCGAGATACCGCGCGCAGCCGAGCGCGCATACGGCCGGAGCGAGCTGCAGTGCGATGAACTGCCCCCACGCGCGCGTGCGATAGCGCTCGTAGGGATCCGCGGGATACAGGCTCGCCGCCGGGAAGGCCTCCGCGATGTACTCGAGGATGAAGAACGAGCTCGAGAGCACCGTGACGCCGTCCACGAGGAGCGGCCCCTCGCGCTCGAGGTTGAGGGTGGACTCGGCGCTCTGCGGGAAGCTCGGCGAGTACTGCTCGAAGCTCGTCGGATCGAAGTAACGGCTCGTGAAGGGTGCACGGACCTCTTTGAGCGCGATGAGCGGCTTCAAGTAGTAGATGTTAGGTTCCGAGTGGTAGAGCTCTATCATGTCGGCTCCTGCGGCTTGCGCTGCAGCACGGTCACGCGCTGCGCCATCGCCGTGCGGCCCTTCTTCCAGGTCGCCTGGGTGGCCGGGCGCTCGTAGATCTTGCGCAGCCACTCCATGATGTGCGGCGTCTTCTCATCGTTGCAGCGCTCCGGCTGCGAGAGCGGCAGGGCATAGCCCAGGTTGAAGCCGTTGATGTCCGCAAGCGAGAAGCTCGAGCCCGCGACCCAGGGATAGGTCGTCAGGTGCTGCTCGAGCGCCACCGTTGCGAAGGCAACACGGCGGCGCGATTCGGCGAGCTCGCTGTCGCTGAACTGATTGAACATCGCCTTGCGCCAGGCGACGCGGCGCGCCTCGAGAGGAATGCGCTCGATCGCCGCCTCGAGCTCGGCGCGATCGCGACTGCGCACCGCAGGCCCGACGAAGATGCTCCAGCCGATCATGCTGAGAGACGGGGCGAAGTAGGCATCGAAGAAGCGCATCCACCAGCGCATGCGCCAGCGCTCCTTGGGATCCGTCGGCCGCAGGGGCGGCCCGTCGAACGTCTCGTCCACGTACTCCATCATCGGCGTGGATTCGGTCAGGACCTTTCCCTCATGCACCATCGCGGGAATGGTGCCGTCCGGGTTGATGCGCAGGTACTCGGGCTTGTGCTGGTCGAAATTGAGCAGATCGAGGTAGTGGCTTTGATACTCGACGCCCTTTTCCGCGAGGGCGAGCATGGGCTTGCCGGAATTCGCATTCGGCTCCCAGTGGTATAGCGTCAGCATGAGGTCCTCCGCGGCGGGATCCGCACTATAGCTCCTACCCGCGACCGACGTAGGGCATCTTCGTGGCCATGATGGTCATGAAGAGCACGTTCGCGTCGAGCGGCAGGTTCGCCATGTTGAGCACGGCCTGCGCCACGTACTTCACGTCCATGAGGGGCTCGGGGGACTTCGAGTAGGCGGCGAGCTGCGCGGCGAGCTCGGTGCGGGCGTTCCCGATATCGATCTGACCGCAGGCGATATCGTAGGCGCGCCCATCGAGCGCGGTGGACTTCGTGAGCCCCGTCATGCCGTGCTTGCTCGCGGTATAGGGCGCCGTGTGCGGCCGCGGCGCGTGGGCAGAAATGGAGCCGTTGTTGATGATGCGGCCGCCGCGGGGCTGCTGGCTCTTCATGAGCTTGAACGCCTCCTGCGTGCACAGGAACGCGCCCGTCAGGTTCGTCGCGATCACGTTGGCCCACTGGTGATAGGCAAGGTCCTCGAGCGGCACCGCGGGTGCATTCACCCCCGCGTTGTTGAAGAGGACGTCGAGACGGCCGAACGCCTCGTGAGTGCGCGTGAAGAGCTGGTGCACGGCGGTGGGGTCGGTCACGTCGGCCGGGATCGCGAGCGCGTTCGCCGCGGCCGGCCCCGCCTGCGAGGCGGTCTGCTCGAGACTCTCGCGGTGCCGGCCGGCGAGCGCCACGCGATAACCATCCGCGAGGAATGCGAGCGCGACGGCTCGTCCGATTCCGCTTCCCGCTCCGGTGATCACGGCCACTTTGTGGGAGGTCATGAGTGTGCCCCGCTTTTCTTACGAGTGGAGCGCAGCATTGCGGCGGCCGCTCGCGCGGTCAAGCGCCGGTTGCCGCCTACCGGACATCATGAGATACTTGCTTTGTTAAGCATCGAGGAACATCCCGTGGCCCACCTCATTGTCGAGTACTCCTCGAACCTGCGCGGCCGCCTCGATCTGGCGCAGCTCCTGCGCTCGTTGCACCAGGCGGCGCTCGCGACGGGCATCTTTCCGGTCGGGGGCCTTCGCACCCGTGCGTACGCCGCGGAGAGCTACTGCATCGCCGACGGCCATCCGGAGAACGCCTTCATCCACGTCTCGGTCCGCGTCGGTCACGGCCGCGACCTGCCGACGCGCCGCAAGGCGTGCGAGCAGATCTTCTCCGCAGCCTGCGAGCAGCTCGCCGAGCTCTTTGCACGCACCCCCATGGGAATCTCGGTGGAGATGCAGGAGCTCGATCCGGAGCTGAGCTTCAAGAAGAACAACCTCCACGAGCACGTCAAGCAGCGTGAGCGCACGGGAGCGCGCCCGTGAGCAGTACCTTCGATGCGAACCTCGAGAAGGCTGCGCGCGCCCTCGAGCGCTTCCGCGGCGCCCCGCTCGGGCATTTCATCGGCGGGCGGCCGCGGCGCGGGCACGGCACGGATCTGTTCGAGGATGTCTCGCCGATCGACGGAAAAGTGCTCTGCCAGGTGGCCTGCGGAAATGCGGAGGATGTCGATGCGGCCGCACAGGCGGCGCGCGCGGCCTTCGCAGCCTGGCGCAAGGTGAGCGGCGAGTCCCGGCGCGCCCTCCTGCACCGGATCGCCGACCGCATCGAGGCGCGCAGCGAGGAGCTCGCGCTGATCGAATGCGTCGATACGGGTCAGGCGCTGCGCTTCATGAGCAAGGCGGCCGAGCGAGGTGCCGAGAACTTCCGGTTCTTCGCCGATCGCGCACCGGGCGCCGCGGACGGCCTCGCGCTGCCGGCGGCGGAGCACCTCAACTACACGATACGGCAGCCGCTTGGACCGGTTGCGGTGATCACGCCCTGGAACACCCCGTTCATGCTCTCCACCTGGAAGATCGCCCCGGCGCTCGCGGCGGGCTGTACCGTCGTGCACAAGCCCGCCGAGTGGAGTCCGCTCACCGCGATGCTGCTCGCGGAGATCATGAGCGAAGCCGGCGTTCCGCCGGGCGTCGTCAATCTCGTCAATGGCAGCGGCGAGGTCACGGGGCGGCTGCTCACCGAGCACCCGGCCATTCGCGCGACCGCGTTCATCGGCGAGTCCCGCACCGGGAGCCTCGTCATGAGCCAGGGCGCCCCGACGCTCAAGCGCGTGCACCTCGAGCTCGGCGGCAAGAATCCGGTCATCGTGTTCGACGACGCCGACCTCGAGCGCGCGCTCGATGCCGTCGTCTTCATGATCTACAGCCTGAACGGCGAGCGCTGCACCTCCTCGAGCCGCCTCCTCGTGCAGCGCTCGATCCACGACCGCTTCGTCGGGCGCATCGCCGAGCGCATCGGGCGGCTCAAGGTCGGACACCCGCTCGATCCCGCAACCGAGATCGGCCCGCTCATTCACCCGCGGCACCTCGAGAAGGTGCTGAGCTATTTCGAGGTGGCGCGCGCCGAGGGCGCCGAGATCCGCTGCGGCGGCCGGCGCGCTGCGCCGGAGCGTGGAAACTTCGTCGAGCCGACGCTGCTCACCGGGGCGAGCAGCAGCATGCGCATCGCGCAGGAGGAGATCTTCGGGCCCGTGCTCACCGTCATCCCCTTCGACGACGAGGCCGAGGCCCTTGCCATCGCGAACGAGGTGCGCTACGGACTCACCGCCTACGTCTGGACGGAGAATGCGGGGCGGGCGCTGCGCATGGCGCACGCGGTCGAGGCCGGAATGGTCTGGGTGAACTCCGAGAACAACCGGCACCTGCCAACGCCCTTCGGCGGTATGAAGGCGAGCGGGATGGGACGTGACGGAGGCGACTACAGCTTCGAGTTCTACATGGAGACGAAGAACATTTGCATTGCCCAGGGGACGCATCGCGTGCCCAGACTCGGGGCCTGAGCGCAGCGCCCGCACGAGGCAAGTGAATGGCGCACGAGGTGAGTGAAGATGACTGATCGTCTGAAGGGCTCGATCCCGCCGCTCGTCACCCCCTTTCGCGGGGACGAGGTGGACTACGGCGCCTATGCGCGGCTTGTGTCCTACCAGATCGAGAACGGCACGCACGGCATTCTCGTGAACGGCACCACCGCAGAGCCCTCGACGCTCACGGTGGAGGAGCGCAACCGGCTCGTGGACGTTGCCATCGAGACCGCTGCCCGGCGCGTGCCCGTGGTGGTTGCAAGCGGTGGCCAGTCGCTCGCCGACAGCCGGCGACTCACGGAGCACGCGGCCCGCGCGGGCGCGGACGCCTTGCTCATCGTGACGCCCTACTTCGTGAAACCCCCGCAGCGCGGCCTCATTGCCTACTATCTCGAGCTCGCCGCGATCGCGCCGCTCCCCTGGATGGTGTACCACATCCCGGGTCGCGCCGCGGTCAACGTCACGGTCGACACGCTCAAAGCGCTCAAGGATCGCTCGCCGACCTTCGTCGGCATGAAGCACGCCGCGAGCGACCTTGGCTTTCTGTCGGAGTGCTTCGCGGCGCTCGGGACGGATTTCAAGGTCTTCGCAGGTCTCGAGGAGCTTTCCTTCCCGATGCTCGCGGTCGGGGCGTGCGGACTCATGAACGCAGTCGGGAACTTGCAGCCGCGGTTGCTCGCGCAGCTTTGCGAGTCCGTCTGGCGCGGCGAGCTCGCGCGCGCGCAAGGGCTGCATCACCGGCTCTTCGAGATCAACCAGGCGGTGTTCTTCGACACCAACCCGATCCCCATCAAGTACATGATGAGGCGGCTCGGACTGCTCGCGGCGAACGAGCATCGCCTGCCCATGGTGCCGGCGAGCCCCGAGGTCGAGCAGCGGCTCGATGCAGTGCTCGCGCGTGCGGGGCTGCTTGAGGCTCGCGCTTGAGACTCGTCAACTTCTCGGCGGGCGATCGGCAGTCCTGCGGCGCGCTCGTCGCGGGCGGCATCGCCGATCTCGGCGCGCGGCTCGGCGGCACGGCGAGCGACGTGATCTCGCTCATCCGTTCCGGGGCCGGCACGGCTCGCAAGGTCTCGCAGCTCATCGCATCCGGCGCACGCGATTACGCGCTCGGCGAGGTGCGGATTCTGAGTCCGGCGGGCCGCACACGCTATTTCTGCATCGGCGTGAACTACCCCGAACGCAACGAGGAGTACCGCGACGGCAGTGAGCGGCCCCGCTACCCGAGCGTGTTCATGCGCACGCATACCTCGTTCTCGGCGCCCGGGGAGCCCATCGTGCGGCCGCGCGAGTCCGAGCAGCTCGACTACGAAGGCGAGATCGTCGTGGTGATGGGGCGCGGCGGCAGGAGGGTCCCACAAGCCGAGGCGCTCGCGCATGTCTTCGGTTACACGTGCGGCAACGAGGGCACGGTGCGCGACTGGCTGCGGCACGCCAAGTTCAACGTCACGCAGGGAAAGAACTTCGATCACTCGGGATCTCTCGGACCGTGGATCGTCACAGCCGATGAGGTCGGCACGGCTCCGCTGCACGTCGTCACGCGCGTGAACGGCGAGGTGCGCCAAGACGATACGAGCGATCGGATGCTCTTCTCCATACCGTATCTGATCGGCTATCTCTCGACCTTCTGCACGCTCGAGCCCGGAGACGTTATCTTTTCAGGGACCCCGAGCGGCGCCGGCGCGCGTTTCGATCCGCCTCGCTACCTGCGCGCGGGCGATGTGGTCGAGGTGGAGATCTCACGCATCGGAACGCTCACCAATGCCGTCGTCGACGATGCCACCTGAGTCCGCGAAAGCTCCTGCCCGCGTGAAGGGCCGCACGATGCCGATGCGCGCGTTCTCGAATTCCCTTCCCATGGCGCTGCTTCGGGCGCGCGAGGCGGTGATGCGCCGCTTCCGTCCCGCCCTCAGAAGCCACGGAGTGACCGAGCAGCAGTGGCGCGTGCTGCGCGCGCTTGCCGGCCCTACGGCGCTCGAGATCAGCGAGCTCGCCGCCGAAACGTGCCTGCTCGCACCGAGTCTCTCGCGCATCCTGCCGCAGCTCGAGGCGCGCGGGCTCATCGCGCGGCAGGCCGTTCCGGGCGATCTGCGCCGCTCGAGTGTCGTGCTCACCGGCGCGGGGCTCGAGCTCATCGCGGCACACGCGCCGCAGTCCGAAGCCACGTACCGGGCCATCGAGCAGCGCTTCGGTACCGAGCGCCTCGGTGAGCTCTTCGCGCTGCTGCGCGATCTCGAACACTCGCTCGCGACGGCGAACAGCGCGCGCGGCGCAAGCGGCAGCGCCCGGCTCGAGCGTCCCGCGCGCAGCGCCCGCGCACGCGGTGTTGTCGCCGAGGTGCGCAAGGGATGAGCCTCTACTACGTGCAGAAGCTGCTCTATCAGCTCAACCGCGATCCGGCCGTGCGCAAGCAATACGGTGAGGACCTCGAGGCTCTGCTCGCGAGCTACGAGCTCACGGAAGAGGAGCAACGTGCGCTACGCGAGCCCGATATCGGCCTGCTCTACGTGATGGGCGTCAACGGGCAGCTCCTCATGCACTTTGCGGCGCTGCGTGGGTACGAATGGGACGCCTACCTCGAGGCGATGCGCCAGGGCGAGGCGCGCTACGGGCCGGTGCGAGCGGGCCTCTACAAGCGCGCGCACGACACGGGAAGGCGCCAATGAGTCTCGTATTTGCTGGCGTCTGCAGTCACGCCCCCGGAATCACCGGGCGCGCGGAGCGCGCCAACCCCGCGCTGCGCGACGGCTTCTATGCGAGCCTCGAGCGGTTGCGCCAGGCACTCGAGGCCGCTCGGCCCCAGGCGCTCGTCATCATCGCGGCCGAGCACTTCGCCAACTTCTTCATGAACAACATGCCCTCGCTCTGCGTCGGCATGGCCGAGAGCTACGAGGGGCCGATCGAGGATGAGGAGTGGCTGCGCATCAGGCGCACCCGGGTTCCGGGCGCACCGGAGCTCGCGCAGACTCTGATCACCGAGATGATGAAGGACGTGGACCTCGCCTACTCCCAGGAATGGAAGTTCGACCACGGCATCATGGTTCCCCTCCACTTCCTCACGCCGCGGTACGACCTGCCCGTCATCCCCGTCAACATCAACTGCCAGGGCCCGCCGCTCATTCCGCTCGCCCGCTGCTGGGCGTTCGGCCGCGCGCTGCGCCGTGCCTGCGATCTGGTGCCCGAACGGGTGGCGGTGATCGCAACGGGCGGCATCTCGCACTGGCCGGCGACACCCGACTCGGGAAAGATCAACGAGGCGTGGGATCGAGCCTTCCTCGCGAAATTCCTCGAGAATCGCCGCGCGGAGCTCATCGCCTACACGGACGAGGAAACGCACCGCGATGCCGGGCAAGGCGGCTTCGAGATCCGCACCTTCATCGCACTCGCCGGCTGTACCGAAGGCAGCCGCGGGGAACTCTGGTTCTACGCACCGATTCCGATCTTCGCGGTCGGTTGTACGGTCGCAGTCATCCCGATCCAGGCCCCGCACGCGACCTGAGGAAGACCCCGCGACTCGTTGGGGTCGCGCATCAGTTGCCATTTCTAAATGCAGAAAGCTGATCACTCGTTTCGGAGAGTTCCTAAGCGCGAGCGGGATGAGTACTTTAACTGCGCATTTTAGGGATTCCGGTTTCGCGCGCTGAATCAGTTGCAAACACAAGCGCGTCACGAGAACGCGCTGAATCGCTGATGACCGATGCGTCAGTCGAGCGAACCGGTGGTCCAATAAGACGAAAGGGACGATTGCTTGGGTCCATGCGGGACCTGGCGCTGCACGCGACGGAGGAACCGTCCGTGCGAGTTCGTCCGGAGCGCCACGGTGCTCGGAAGAGGGGTTGCATGTTCCTGAGACTCGAACACGCGACGTGCCTGCATGTTCACGGCGTGGCAGCCGCAATCCGCATCCTTGCGCAGCAGCGGATTCTCCGTGACCACCACTCGCTATGCATTGAAGGGCTCGGATGACGCCTCGAGGCGTAGCGACGAAACGAGCTTGGGAGATCGATTCATGAACAGGTTCACGACTGTCTCAGGCATCACGACCTTGATGGCTTGCGTGGCGTCGTTCGCGCAATCTCCCGGAGCACCCCCAAGCAACCAGGCGTCGCTCGCGGCCGCAACGCCCCCCGCCGCGGAGACCCATCGTCTCAGTGCACCCCCCGCGGTCACCGCGCCGCCCATCGCACCCATTCCTCCTCCGGGCAATCTGGGCGACGGCCCCGTGCTGCCGGCGCGGCCGTTCAGCATCACTCGAGCCGACCCGGAGCTCGACAGGATCATCTCCCCCAACGCGAAGCTCGAGACGCTCGGCGACCGGTTCGGGCTGACCGAGGGTCCGGTCTGGGTCCCCGCACGGCCGGCGGGTTATCTGCTGTTCGTCGACATGCTCTCGAACGTCATTTGGAAGATGACGCCTGACAAGCACGTGTCCGTGTTCCTCTACCGGGCGGGATACAGTGGCAGTGACCTGCTACACGCCGGCATCCAGACGCGACGCGGGCGTGCCAACGTGTTGTTGATCGGCCCGGAGTGCACCAGCCGCGACTCCGAGGGCAGGGTGTTGTGGTGCGCATCGAATGACGGCGCCATCATGCGCCTGGAGAAGGACGGCAGCCGCACGATCCTCGCCAACAACTACCAGGGCAAGCGCTTCGACGGCCCCAATGATCTCGCCATCAAGTCCGACGGGGCGATCTACTTCACCGATACCGACACTGGCCTTCGCGACGGACGGTTCAGCCCGCTCAAGCAGCTACCTTTCACCGGTGTCTATCTGATCAAGGACAACAAGGTCACGCTCCTCGTCGATAACACTGCACTCGGGGGTAGCCCGAACGGCATCGGCCTCTCTCCGGATGAGAAGTACCTCTATCTCACCTCCGGCTTCAAGAAGCTCATGCGCTACGAGGTCAAGGACGACGATACCCTCGGCGCAGGCGTCGTATTTGCCGAGGGTGACGGCATCGGAGACGGCCTCAAAGTCGACAAGCACGGCGATGTGTTCTCGACGGGCGGAGCCGGTCCCGGTGAGGTCCGCATCACATCGCCGGAAGGTAAGTTTCTTGGGTTGCTGAACATGCCACTTCCGGGAACCGAGCCGAAGAGGGAGATCTGCGCGCTGAACGATGCGTTCGGCGATCGTGACGGGAAAGCCCTCTATATCATGGGAGGCGAGACCGTCTTCAAGATCCGACTGAAGGTCCCGGGCATCATTCCGGGACCCGCTCCGTAACTTCGTACGCGTAGATGGAGGCAACATGAGAAGCGTCAGATCAATGCGGTGGCTCGTCGGCACCGGTCTCGTCCTGTCCGCCCTGGCGGGCGGCGCGCTGGTCGCCATGCACGCTCCGCCCGCCGCCGCCGAGTCATCGGCGGCCCGCTCCCTCGCGGCCAGGGTGCAAAGACTCGAGGACGAGGAGGCCATTCGCAATTTGCTCGTTGAATACGGTCACGACCTCGACACGCAGAACTTGGTGGGCTATTCCAATCTCTTCGCAAAGGACGGCACGTGGACCGGAGGGATCGGCTCTGCACAGGGGCCGGCCGGCATACTCGCGATGCTGCAGAAGGCACTTGCGAAAGCCCCGCCCTACGATCCGAACAAGGTTCGAAGCTTCCACCTGATGACGAACTTCTACATTCACGTCGATGGTAATCGCGCCACCGCTTCGTCGAAATGGACGTTCTTCGCGCGGACCCCCGATAACAAGCTCATGCCGCGACTTGCCGGCCATTACGACGACGTGTTCGTGCGTGAGGACGGACAGTGGAAGTTCCTGAGCCGTGTTGCGCCGCACGACATACCAAATCCGACGCCCGGCGAGAAGTGAGCGCCCCCCATGAAGTGGGGACGAGCAGTATCGGTGTGTCTCCCCGGCGACTCCAGAACCAGAGCTGTGGTCGCTCTGGGTGCAATGCTTGGAGTCGCCGTCGCGTCCCTCGCCGGCCTCTGGCCGGCGAGGGCCGACTCGCTCCCCCCCGCCTCACTCGCGGCACGCGTGCAGGCTGTGGAGGGCGCCAACCAGATTCGCGACCTCCTGATCTCCTACGGACATCTGTTCGACGTTCGTGACCTCGAAGGCTACTCCCAGCTGTTTGCGCCGAACGGCACCTGGAACGGCAATTTCGGCGGCAGCTACGTCACCGCAAGAGGGCCGGCCGGGGTTCTGGCGATGATGGTTCGAGTTCTGGGAACACCCCACTACGATCCCGAGAAGGTCACTGGATTTCACCTGATGACGAACTTCCTCATCCACGTGCAAGGCGACCATGCGACCGCATGGTCGCGATGGACCTATTTCGCACGGGGGAAGCACAATGAGCTGGTTCCGTCACTGGCCGGTCACTACGACGATGCTCTCGTCCGGGTGAACGGACAGTGGAAGTTCGAGCGGCGTGAAGTATTCAGGGACATCCCGCCGGAGAAATGAAAAGCCCGGCGGATGCGCAGCCCGCGCAGTGGCTGCAGCGGCAGCGGCGCAGCGCCGTAGGGCCGTAACGCCGTAACGCCGATCTAGCCCGCCCGACCGGAAGGCAACTACCGCGTACCAAACCCTTCGCGGCCGCCTCGAGCCGTCCTCTCGACTCTTAGCAGGCCCGAAGATCGCCAGGCGGATGAATCGAAACGATCTACTTGCCGCTCACGGTTGGGTTTGGAATTGAGTGCAACGCAACGCGCTGCAGGAACTTCCACTTGCCGTCTTCGCGAACCAGGACGTCATCGTAGTAGCCGGAAAGCTGTGGAACCAGCTTGTTATCCTTGCTCCTGCTGAAGAAAGTCCATTTCGACGACGCCGTAGCACGATCGCCATGGACCTGGATATAGAAGTTCGTATCCAGGTGAAAGCTACGTATGTGTTCCGGATCATAGGGGCGAGCTCTGCGACCAATCGCCTTCTGCATCATTGCCAGGATGCCCGCGGGCCCTTGGGCCCATCCGATGCCCCCGGGACATTCGTGCAGCGGCGGCACACAATCGGTCCAAGTACCGTTCGTGGCAAAGAGATTGGAATACGCGACGAAGTTCCCAGTGTCGAGATCGTGCCCATACTCAACCAGGAGATTACTGATCTCCTCGTAGGCCTCAACCTTCTGCAGTCGGGCTTCGAGTGAGGATTGGGCGGAAGTTGGCTGCGCGTAGCCCAAGAATCCGGTCGCGCCGGCCGCGATAGAGACTACGGCACCGATCGCAGAACCCGCCCGTCGTGAACCAACGCTTTTCATGGTCGCTCCTAATCGCTCGAGCGCGGGTCTGGCGCCCGCCACCTTCAATCTACGCGCGCATGATCGCGCCGCCGTTGTATGCACACCTCACAAGAACTGATGCGAAATCTCGATTAACCACTCGCGAGGAGGCGCTACATTTCCCGTTACGGCATCACCCGAGCCATTGAAGATGTCGTAGAAATAGTACTTGTCGAACATGTTGGTGACCGAGGCCGTGATAATCCATTTTCCATTGGTGCTATAGGCCAGGCTCCCATTGACTATCGAGTGCGCCGGGACCTCAAACAGAGGGGTTGGCGCCTGCTGAGACGCCGCAGGACCAAAGGTTTGTAAGCTTTCAAAGACCCAGTTCAAACGAGGAGTGAGCGACCCACCGCCCGGCAGTCGTATGGTGTACTGTGCGCCCGCACTCGCGTTCCACTGCGGCTGAGGAAAATTACCGGGATAGACGAAGCCGGGTTGTCCCAACGTCGAGACCCCAGAGGTAAAATGATTATATCCAACGTCCGAGTTCAGTAGCAGTCCTGGGATTGGCTCCGCCGTTAGTTCCCCCTCGAAACCGACAATCTTGGCCGGCGCTCCAACCGAGAGTATCCACGGCACGAACGGGTTGCTCCCGCAGTCGGCGGTCAACGGGACGGGTCGCGGCGGCGTGGAGTTCGGTCCGCTCAGGCACTCCCACTCCGTTTCGCCCGTTATGCGTGTCGAGTAATCCATATCGAAGCCGTCAACGTTCAATCGAAGACGATGGTCGAAGAACTCGTTCTTCAGACCCACCTCATAAGACGTCAGGTGCTCGGCCGGGAACTGGTAAAGCTGATACTTCGTGAAGACGATGGTGCTGATGCCCGCGGGCCGCGATCCAGTTGAGGCCGTAAAGTAGCCCATCGTATCGTCTGTAAATTGATAATTGAGCCCCGCCAACCAATTCAGAACCTTGCCCCCGACCGTGAACGGCACGATATTGGGGATCAAGCCCGCATGGTTCAGAGCTGCCGTGTTGGAGTCCGACTCATAGCGAAGTCCCGCCTGGACGCCCAGGCGCTGCCAGAGCTTATAGTCGACGTGGAAGAACCCCGACTGGTTACTCCTCGAGAAATAGTCGTCCTCGGTAAATGTTTCCGACGGAAGATCGATTGCTCCGTACAGATGATTGGTCTCACTGATATCGAAAACGCCCGCCACCCAGTGCAATTGATCGCTCAACGCCGTGCCACTGACTCTCATCTCGCCTGTATATTGGTTGGTGAGAAAGCTTACCTGATCGAGATTGAACCCCAGGGGCCCCGCGTCGGGATTGTTTGTGCTGAGGCCCCCATATAGGCTGGCCGCTCCTATCGCCGTTAGATGAATCTCGTTGGTGATGTCGTAATCAATCTTCAGCGAGACATCGGTCGAGTTCTGACCCTGCGCATTGTTGTCGCATCGCTGCGTCAGTATCTGGCACGGCGTCGAGTAACTCGAATATGGCTGTCCCGCCGGCGGCAGAAAGCGGTTATCCCAAACGACCCCATACAGCGCCAGAAGCTCACTTTGGTCCGCAGCCGCGCTCGCCGGCCTCTCAGGTTCGAGCAAGATATCCGGCTGCATCTCGTCGTTCTCGTCGTAGTAGGCCGCCTCGAGAAGGAACTCGAGTTTGTCCGTCGGCACATAGCGCAACATCACCTTTGCATCGGCCACATTGGTTCCGCCAAACGCGCCGATTTTGCAGCCGTTCAGGTAAGAGCTATTGTCCCGCGCGGGGAAAGTTCCCGCGAGCTGCGGCGTTCCGAGCGCACCCATCTCACAGGTGAAATCAAGCTGATCTACGTAGCCGTCTTGGCGCTTCTCCTCTCCGAAGACTCGCATGAATAGGTTGGGCGCTATCGTCGTGTCATAAGAGCCCAAGGCTTCAAGTTCGTTGTAGGAGCCGTATCCCGCAGTAAAATATCCGGTATCGCTGCCGGTCGGCACCTTCGAATTGATATAAATGCTCCCGGCGATGCTCGAGTTACCAGCAAGGGTACCCTGCGGTCCACGGTTGACTTGGACGTTATCCACGTCGGCTAGATCGAGATTGGCTCCAACCATCGTGCTGTGATAGACACCGTCCACATAGATGCCCACAGCAGGCGTGCTTTCAAAGCTGTAGTCGCCCGCCGTTACACCCCGCATCGAAATCGTCGGCGTTGTTCCCTCTTCTTGGTCACCCGGGTGCGTGTACAGGTTCGGGACGACGGCCCCGAGATCGGCCGTATCTATGATGCTGTTCGCCTGAAGGTCCGCGCCACTGAGCTCAGTAATTGCGAGCGGCGTTTGCTGCAGGTTTTCCTTCTGGTAACGCGCGGTGACCGTCACGTTCTGAAGCTCCCCGCTCGTAGCTCCCTCGCTCGGTGCCGTACCGGTGCTCCCGTTCGACTGTGCCGGCGGCTGCGTCTGATCTTGCGCATTGGCCTGCGCCTGATCTTGCGCATTAGCGGGCATCGAAATGCCAGCGGACAGTGCGACAGCGCAAAAGACCCGCGCGAGCGTCCACGTGCGCGGATTAACGCGCGGACAAATTCTGCGTTGAAATGTTTCGAGCATCGTACCCCCCCTCGCCGCACCCCTCGCTCGACAGTTCTTTAGGAGGGCGACGCCAGTACTATCCAGTGTGCGACAGCGACATCGGGTGACAACATCCGATTACTGCTGCCGAACTTTCTTTGTTGGTCGATCCTTCTGTTCTTGCGCCCCACTCTCGCTTGTGCGGATCGCGAAACTCAATGAATACTCTAACGCCGGCGATTTGCGGCCGGAACTCTCCAAACCGCGTGATCAGCTTTCTACATCCAGAAAGTGCAATTGAATTGAATTGAATTTGTTCCACCGGAGGGGTGCCGCCGTTCGACGAACTCGCGCGGCCGGTTTTGACCGGCGGCCCTGCCCAGATCACCCGGCCGGGACGTTTGGAACAATCAAGTACCGGATCAATTCTCGTGCATCGGGAAGTGCCGACAAATCGGCTGCTGCGTCGAGTAACGCGCGCGTGGAATCGACCGGTAATGGATAGGCGGCGTACTCCATGCACTGCTCGAATCTGACCAGGTGATCCGCATCCGCGAGATCATTGCCGGGAAATCCCGGCGAGATGTCCAGGCTCCGGGAATGAACGCGGCCCCGCGTCGTGACCACGGTAACGTCAACCGCACTGTGCCCACGAGCGTCGAGCGCAGGATCGGCAACGCAGGCCACGCGACCGATCAATTCTTGGACGGCGGCGTTGCGTATCTCGGAAGGTTTGAAGTGTGAGAGCTTCGAGGCCCCTCTCACGATGGCATTAGCGACGCAGTATTGGGCGCTGAACTGCGCATCGACCCGCGGGTTGTCGCCGGCCCGGAACGGATGCCCGACGAGTCGGTGACAGTAGGGATTGAGACGCACCTCGACCCGGGAGACGCCCTCCGGACGCAAGTCCAGTTCCCGAACGAGTTCCAATGTGACCTCGGTCATCCCCTGCGTCGCACCGCAGCTGGGGAATTTCTTGAAAACGATGGCGTTCGCGCGCCAGTCCTCACCCAATCGCATCGTCACCGTGTGCGGCTCGAGCCGGTCCCGGCCGAACAGGTGACAGTACCCGTAGATGCCAGAGAGAAAATTGCCAGGCCCCGTGATGCCCGCGAGAGCCAACTGAGCGCACTCGAGCCCGGCCTGCGCGACCCACCCCTGGATGACCCGGACGGCCAAGGTACCATCCACGTTGCTCTGGAAGCTCCCGCCGCAACGATTCAATGCCAGCCCCAACGCATTCAGTGTTTGCTTTTCGGAAAGCCTCAAGATTCGCGCCGCAGCAGCCGTTGAGGCGAAAACGACGGCAACGCCCGTCGGATCGAATCCGTCGTACATGGACTCCGTGAGGTTCATTCGCGCTCCGACCTCACAACCCACGAGAAGCCCCGCGAGAAAATCGCTGCCAGTGCACCCGCTCACGAGCTCGGCTGCAGCGCATGCGGCAGGTGTCAGCGACGACCCCAGATGGGGGCCCGGTGCCATGGCGTCGCAGTAGTCGAGCGCTCGGCACTGCGTACCGTTGAGCTGAGCGGCGGCGTGTGCGGGAAGACCGTCGCCATAAACGAAGGCATGTGCCTCCGGCCGTCCGCCACGCCCGCACAGAAGCCGGCGCAACTCCGCGATGCCATCCTCCCCTGCACCGGCCACACCGGTTGCGACGCTCGCGACAAACATGTTGCGCACGGTCTTGAGCACGCGAGCGGAGGCTTCGCTCGGCTGAAAGCGCGCCACGAATTCAGCGAGCTGCTGTTCCACTGTCATGAGTTGCGCCCAGTTACGGACATCTCACCGCCCGCGCCCGACCAACGGGCATGATCGACGCGCTCGCGAACGCGCGTACGGTGCCCGGGTGCCCTAAGCGCTAGCGCACCGCCTCGCGGCTGAGTGCCTATCCCGGTGGGCGCAGACTCATGGTCGCGCGGTTGCCGAGACCGCGGACTTGATCTGCACGCCGGAATCCTCTTCCAGAGTACGCACGAGCTCGCTCACGCTGCTGCCCTTCGGCACCTTGCGTTGGACGGCGCGCCAGAGCTTTCCCGCCGCTGCCGACAGCCGGGGCTGCAACTTCAGGTCCTCGGCGATTCGCAGCGCAATACCCACGTCCTTGACCATCAAGTCGAGTTTGAAGGGGTCGTCAAAGCGGCGACTGAGGATCCGCTGCTCGATGTGCATTTGCGTGATCCACGACATGCCGGTCGACTCGTTCAGCACGGCGTTCATCACGGCCGGATCGAGCCCGTAGCCCGAACCGATGATCAACCCCTCGGCCGTCGCCATGAAGGTGATGGCCGTGATGAGGTTGTTGATCGATTTCATGACGTGCCCGGAACCGGTCGGGCCGAGGTGAAACATCTTCTTTCCGAGCACCTGCAGAAGCGGTGAGACGCGCTTCACGGGCTCCGGGTCGCCTCCCACCATGAAAACGAGCTCGGCGGCCATGGCGCCCGCTTCCGCCCCAGACACCGGTGCATCGACCATCGCGACACCGACCCGAGCGAGCGCCGCAGCGATCTCCTTGGTGTACCAGGGCTCGGACGATGAGGTGTCGAGGAGCAAGCTCCCACGCGTGAAGCCCTCGAGGAGCCCGCCGGCGCCCAGCACGCAATCGCGCACCTCACGGCCCGACGGTAGCATGGTGATGACCACCTCCGAAGCGGCCGCGACGCTCCTCGGATTGTCGACAACGGCAATCCCCGGGCGGGCAGCCTGCAGACGGTGCAGCGGAGCGCTATCGATATCGTAGACCGTGAGGCTGTAGCCCGCCTCCGCAAGGTGCTGGGCCATGGGCATTCCCATGACACCCAGACCCAAAAAACCGATTCGCAGCTGCATCGAGCGTTGCCGTCGTGCGCTCTGCTGTCAGCGCCCGCCGTGGGGTCCCGGGATGATGCCGACGGTTTTCAGCCGGATCTTGTAGACGACATCGCATGCCGCAATGAAAAGCGCCCGTCCGTCCGGATCACCGAAAGCATCATTGGTTGCGCAGATTTGCTTCTTCGGCTCTCCGCCATAGATTGGGAGCCGCAGGAACCCGAGCAGCTTTCCTTGCGCGGAAGTGATTCTAATGACACCGGGGCCAGCACCTCCCGAGGAGAATATATTGCCTTGTCGGTCGACCTTCATGCCGTCGCCGATCCCATCGCCTTCGCCGAACAGGATGCCGTCCCCCAATGTGTCGTCGGCACGTACCTCGTATCGCTTGAGCTTGCGGCCCGCAGTCAAGTAGAGATAGCGCTCATCCGCGGACAGCGCGATGCCATTCGGAATGCCTCCCAGAACCTTGTCCTCGAGGACCATTTGGGTACGGCCGTCCTTTACGAGCCAGATGGCATTGGGCAGCTCCTTCCTCGGGCTCTTACCGGCATCGCGCAGTCCGAAGTCGTTGTCGGTAATGTAGATCGCACCATCCGACTTGATGGCGATATCGTTGGGTCCACTGAAGTGCTTACCATTGACCCCATTCGACACGATCGTCCGGGTCCCATCCTTCTCCAGACGCATCACCGCCAGGTCGTTGTCGGCGCACCAGACGAGTCGTCCCTCGGCGTCGATGCTGGTGCAGGAGGGCCCGATGAGCAGTACGTGCGAGCGCCCGCTGCGCGTCTGCGTACCCACGTGATTCACGTCGTTGCCCGTGTATCCAGCGTAGTTGAGGAATACGGATACCTTTCGGTCCGGAGTGATCTTGTAAATGACGTTGTCGAGGAGACCGCTGACCAGAAGGTAGCCCGACTTGCCGTCTCGAACCCATACCGGACCCTCGTTGAGTCCAAAACCGCTCGCGAGGAGTTCCAGTTTTGCATTCGGCGCGATCAGTGCATCGAGTGCCGGATCCACCCGCTCGATATGGAACGGCCGCGGTGCGGGCGGCGGACCGTCGCCGCGCATCTGGGGCGGTGGCAGGGGCGGAACGGTCACGGTACTCCCCGCGACCTGCGCAACCGCTGTCAGGGTGAACAGACACAGACCTCCACAGACCAGAGCTCGCAATGTGTATCCCACGATGACTCCCCCGCGTCGCGGCTCGAGGACGCCCAAACTACTTGTGGGCTGGCTTGGGCATCGCCATGAGTTTCGCCTGCTCGGCTGCGGTATCTGGCCACGGATGGCCCGGCCATACGTGGAAACGCGACTTGAACTTCCACCCGTGGTCGGTCTCGACATACACGTCCTCGTAGCCGCCTTGCCATTCGATGCTGCCGGGCGCATCCGTGGTCGGGTCCGTGACGGCAAGGAGCGTCGAACGCCCCACTGCGCCGTTCGCCGTGGGCGTGATTTCCTGACTCGTCACGATGTGGTGCACACGAGGCCGCCCCGGAACGGGCTTGCGAACTCGACACCCCCCCTTGCCGCCGCCCCCCGCCTCGGCCAACTCCTCGCGTCCCCGATACCAGACCTTTCCGGCGCTGCCCCACGCTGACGACACCCCGAAGATCCCATCCGGCGTGTACTGGTCCGCGTAGTCGTACCCCCCGTTCGTACATCGATCGATCTTGTAGGGGTAACCCGCCGTCAGCTGCTCGATGGCGATGTAATCCGCCGTCGACAGACGCCCGGGCTCCTCGACATAACCAAGACTCGGAAGCAAAAGGGCCGTCGCTGCCGCCAGAAACACCAAATTGCGCATCATCTGAACTCCCTCCCAACCGTGGACCGCTGCGCTCGCTCGATCAGAACTGCCGGCTCAACGTAAAGACAAATTCTCGAGGGGGACCGACCACGCCGGAGACCGCGACCGTCGAGCCTGTGAACAGCTCATAGAAGTAGTACTTGTTGCCACAGTTGCGGCACGCCAGCTGGGCCGACCACTTGCTGTCCGTCGGCTGGAAGGTGATCTCCGTGTTCAAGACGCCGTAGCCCCCGATCGTGTAAAGGGGCAGCGGAGCCCGCAGCGACGATTCCGGGTCGAAAGTGGATTTGCTCTGATAGACCCAGTCGAGGCGCGGAATCGCGTCCCATCCAAACGCGTGCAGGGTGTACTGGATGCCCGCATCCGAGTTCAACTCCGGCATGGGCAGGTTACCCGGCACGATGTACCCGGGCTTGCCCGGAGTGGTCACGCCATCGACGAAATGGTTGTAGCCGCCTGACCAGTTGAGGAGCAGATCGTCGATGGGCTCCGCTGTGAGCTCGAATTCCGCTCCGCGAATCGTGGCTGGTGTTGACACCGTAATGTACCACTGAAGATCCCCACCGACGGGACAATCGGAGGGTAGCGGCACCGGGCTCGGCGGCGGCTTTTGCGCGAGGCACTGGTATTCGATCTGCGTGGCGTTCTTCTTCGAGTAATCACTGTAGAAGCCGTCGAGGTTCAGGCGCAGCCGATGATCGAAGAACTCACTCTTGATTCCTCCCTCGTAGGAGACGAGCTCCTCCTCCGGCACGGCCTGGAGCTGATAGATCGAATTGACGATCGTCGTGATACCAGGCGGTCGGTAGCCGCTCGCCTCGGTCGTGTAGAGCATCACATTGTCCGTCAGCTTGTAGCTCAGCGAGGCGAGCCAGTCGAAGCGCGATGCCGAGACGCTGAATGGAATGACCCCCGTCAGCAACCCTTGGTGATCAAGCTCCGCCTCGCTCGAGTTCGTCGAGTAGCGCAGGCCGGCCGCGACGTCGAATCGGTCGGTGACGTGGAAGTCGGTATGGAAGAAGCCCGAGTGGGCATCGTTATGGTAGTGGTCATCCTCCTCGAAGTTCTCCACGACGAAATCGATCGCGCCGCTCAGATGATCGGTCGACTGCAGGTCAAATGCGCCCGCGACCCAATCGAGCTTGTGATCAAAGGCACTGCCCGTCGCACGCAGCTCGTAGGTTTGCTGCACGACTCGGAAGTAGACTTCACCCTCCACGTAACCGAGCGGCGAAACATCTCCTGGCTGATGCAGATAACCGCCGTAATCGCCGTAGCCGTAGATCGCCTTCACGTCTACGTCGTCCGAGGCGCGATAGTCCGCCACGATCGACCCGTCGGTCGAATCCTGTCCCTCGGAGTTGCTGAAGCAAAACCCCGATGGCGATATCGACGTGAGGAGCGGGCGACAGGTCGTTGCGTAGCTCGAGTACGGGCGCCCCGGCGGCGGTAGGAATTGATTGCCGTACACGACGTTGTACATCGAGAGCAGCGCCGCGCTGTAGACCGAATCGAACCCGTCATTGGGTGATGGATTGACGTGGGTCAAGACCTCCGCCGGTACCTCGTCATCCTCTTTGTCCCGCGAGATGGACCAATCCAGCGTCAGCTTGTCGGACGCCAGAAAGCGAAACCGTGCCTTCGCCGCCCCGAGATCCGTGCCGCCGAACGCCCCGGTCACGCAGTTGCGCTGAAAGGCGCTGTTGTCCGAGGTGGGGAAGCTGCCCGCGAGCGCGGGCGTACCGAGCGCCTGCATCTCGCAGGTGAAATCCAGCTGATCGACGTAACCATCCTGCTTGTGAGAGACGCCCGAGACACGCATAAAGAGCGTGTCCGGTATCAGCGAGGCATCGTAGGCTCCCGCCAGTTCCAGGTCATTGTAGCTCCCG
>Ga0335074_10001525_pt1 | contig 31429 bp, 31 predicted proteins | sample Lox_Sample_23_FD_206715 | JGI IMG/M metagenome (GOLD analysis project Ga0335074, IMG submission 206715) | Soil microbial communities from Loxahatchee National Wildlife Refuge, Florida, United States - Lox_Sample_2.3 | ecosystem: Environmental > Terrestrial > Soil > Wetlands | place: USA... | reverse complement strand
GCGTACGGGGCGAGCAGCTCCGCGTGCTCCGGCTGGTTGAAGCCGCGCGTCACCTCGATCACGGCCTCGACGCCGAGGCCGTCGCTGTCAGCCAGCAGCGTCCACGCCGCTTCCTTGTGCTCGGCGTCCGGTACCGCTGCCCGGGCCGCCGCGGCGTGCCGCTTGCCGGCGTCGGTGGCGTCGCGCTCCAGCTCGGCGTCGATCCGCTCGTCGCCGGCCCGGCCGGTCGTGGCCAGCCGCTCGAGCAAGGCCCAGCGCAGCTCGGTGTCCACGGTCAGCCCCGGCACCTCGGCGCTGCCGTCGAGCAGCCCAGCGAGCAGGTCGAGCTGGTCCGGGGTGGTCGCGGTCCAGGCGAGCAGCTGAGCCCACGCGAGCTGGTGGTCGGAACCAGGCTCGGCCGACTGGAGCAAACCGGCGGCCGCCGTGGCCAGCTGCCGCTTGCCCTCGCCGACCCAGGCCGGGTCGGCCATGGACCGCAGCAGGCGCGCGGTGAGCATGTGCAGGCTCTGCAGCACCGAGACCGACGGCTCGCTGCCCATGCCGCCCGCCACCAGCCGGACGAACGCGGGCAGCGAGAGCTCCGCCTCCTGCACCATGTCGATCGCGGCGCTCCAGCACACGGCTCGGGGCAGCGAGTCGGTGAACTCGCCGATCGCCTCGGTCAGCGTCGCCAGCGACCGCGGGTCGAACCGGACGAGCGCGTAGCCGAGGTCGTCGTCGTTGAGCAAGACCAGGTCCGGCCGCGCCGCGCCGGCCAGTTCCGGCACGGGCGTGCGCGCGCCGGCGACGTCGACCTCGACCCGCGTGGTGCGGGTGAGCGCGCCGCCGGCCCGGTTGTACAGCCCGATCGCGATGTGATGCGGCCGCAGCGTCGGGTGCTCGGCGGGAGCCTCCTGGAGCACCGTGAACGAGGTGAAGGCGCCGTCGGCGCCGACCTCGAACTCGGGCCGCAGCGTGTTCGGGCCGGCGGTCTCCAGCCACGCACGCGACCAGCCGGCCAGGGACTTGCCCGAGCTCGCTGTCAGCGCGCGCATCAGGTCGGCGAGGGTCGCGTTGGCCCAGCTGTGCTCGGCCAGGTAGCGCTGGATCCCGTCAAAGAAGCTCCCGCGGCCGACGTGGGCGACCAGCTGCTTGAGCACCGATGCGCCCTTGGCGTAGCTGATCCCGTCGAAGTTCGCGATCGCCGCGGTCAGCGTCGGCACGTCGGCGGCGATCGGGTGCGTGGACGGCATCTTGTCCTGCATGTAGCCCACCGCCTTGCGGAGGTTGGCGAACGTCGTCCACGCGTCGGTGAACCGGGTCGCCTCGGCGCTGGCGAGATACGCGCAGTACTCGGCGAACGACTCGTTCAGCCACAGGTCGTCCCACCACTTCATGGTCACCAGGTCGCCGAACCACATGTGCGCCATCTCGTGCAGGATCACCATCGCCCGGGTCTCGTACATCAGGTCGGTGACCTTGGAGCGGAACAGGAACTGCTCGGAGAAGGTCACGCAGGCGACGTTCTCCATCGCGCCAGCGGCGAAATCCGGCACGAACACCTGGTCGTACTTGGCGAACGGGTAGCCGGTGCCGAACAGCCGCTCATAGAAGTCGAAGCCCTGCTTGGTGACCGTGAACATGTCGCCGGCGTCGAGGTGCCCGGCGAGCGAGGCCCGGCACGCCAGCCCGAGCGGGATCACCTGGCCGCCCGGGGTCGTGTGCACGTCGGTAACCCGGCGGTACTCACCGGCCACCACGGCGGTCAGGTACGTCGAGATCCGCGGGGTCGCGGCGAAGTGCCAGACCGCAGTTTTTTCACCCGCCCCACCACCCTCGCCCGCCGGGTCGGGATGCGGCGCGGGCTGGTTCGACAGCACCGTCCAGTGCGCGGGCGCGGTGACGTGGAACGTGAACGCGGCCTTGAGGTCCGGCTGCTCGAAGTTCGCGAATACCTTGCGCGCCTCGGCGGGCTCGAAGTTCGTGTACGTGTACACCCGGTCATCGGCCGAGTCGACCGCGCGGTGCAGGCCCGACCCGTCGCTCTGGTAGACGCAGTCCGCGACGATCCGCAGCTCGTTGCTCGCGGCCAGCCCGGTCAGCTCGATCCGCCCCCCCGAGCAGGCCCCCGCCGGGTCGACCGGCTCCCCGTTGAGCACGATCTCGTGCACGTCCTTGGCGATCAGGTCGACGTAGGTCGACGCTCCGGGCTCGGCGCAGCGGAACGTGATCACGGACACCGATCCGAATACCTCGCTCCCGCGCGTCAGATCCAGCGCGACGTCGCAGGTGTCCACGCGCAGCAGCCGGCTCCGCTCACCGGTTTCGGTTCGGGTGATCTCTGCAATAGACACGGTTACATCCTTACATCGGGCCTTAACGAGACGCCTGCGGGTCGGCCGCGCGAGCGCCCCGCCGTATCATCGCCCCACCAGGTCAACGCGTGCGTGGCCGGGTGAAGCGGCGACGACACGTTCAGGGCTCTGAACACGAGAGGACGCGGGCTCGATGACACATGAGGTGACGGGCGTGATCGCCCGGGGCAAGGGCGCCGAGGTCGAGACGGCGACGGTGCTGGTCCCGGATCCGGGGCCCGGCGAGGCCCTGGTGCGGGTGCAGGCCTGCGGCGTCTGCCACACCGACCTGCACTACCGCGAGGGCGGGATCGGCGACGACTTCCCGTACCTGCTCGGGCACGAGGCCGCCGGCGTGGTCGAGGCGGTAGGCCCGGACGTGACCGGCCTGGAGCCGGGCGACTTCGTGATCCTGAACTGGCGCGCGGTGTGCGGGCAGTGCCGCGCCTGCGCGCGCGGCCGCCCCTGGTACTGCTTTGCGACGCACAACGCCCAGCAGAAGATGACCCTGGCCGACGGCACGGTGCTGTCGCCAGCGCTCGGCATCGGGGCGTTCGTCGAGAAGACCCTGGTCGCCGCCGGGCAGTGCACCAAGGTGAACCCCGAGATCAAACCCGAGGTGGCCGGGCTGCTCGGCTGCGGCGTGATGGCCGGCCTCGGCGCCGCGCTGAACACCGGGCAGGTGGGCCGCGGCGACTCGGTGGCGGTGATCGGCTGCGGCGGCGTGGGCAACGGCGCCGTGCTCGGCGCGCTGCTCGCGGGAGCCCGCAAGATCATCGCGGTGGACGTCGACGACCGCAAGCTGGAGTGGGCCCGCCAGTTCGGCGCGACCGATGTGATCAACTCGCGGGAGACCGACGCGGTCAAGGGGATCCAGGCGCTGACCGAGGGCAACGGCGCGGACGTGGTGATCGAGGCCGTCGGCCGGCCGGAAACCTACCGGCAGGCGTTCGACGGCCGCGACCTGGCCGGCACCGTGGTCCTGGTCGGCGTGCCCACCCCGGACATGCAGCTGGAACTGCCGCTGCTCGACGTGTTCGGCCGAGGCGGGTCGCTCAAGTCGTCCTGGTACGGGGACTGCTTGCCGTCGCGCGACTTCCCGATGCTGGTCGACCTGCACCTGCAGGGGCGGCTGCCGCTGGAGAAGTTCGTGTCCGAGACCATCGCGCTCGACGAGGTCGAGGCGGCGTTCGCGAAGATGCAGCGCGGGGAGGTGCTGCGGTCTGTGGTCGTGCTGTGACCGGTGACGGCAGGGGTCCCGCGCGCCCGGCCGTGGCGCGGATCGCGATGTGGTCCGGGCCGCGGACGATCTCCACCGCGATGATGCGCGCCTTCGAGAACCGGGCCGACACGGTGGTCGTCGACGAGCCGCTGTACTCGTTCTACCTGACGCACAGCGGGGTGGTGCACCCGGGCCAGGACGAGATCGTGGCGTCGATGCCGTCCGGCTGGCGGGAGGTGCTCGACGAGCTGTCGTTCGGCGCGCTGCCAGACGGCAAGACCGTGTGCTACCAGAAACACATGACGCACCACCTGCTGCCCGAGGTGGACCGGGACGCGCTGCGGCCGTTGCGGCACGCGTTCCTGATCCGGGACCCGCGTCAGCTGCTCGCGTCGTACGCGCGGGTGCGCGCCGAGCCGACGCTCGCCGATCTGGGCCTGGAGCAGCAGCTGGAGATCTTCCGGCTGGTCGGCGGGCCGGTCGTCGACGCCGCCGACATCCTGCGCCACCCGCGGCCGATGCTCGAGTCGCTGTGCGCCGCGCTGAGCGTGCCGTTCGACCCGTCGATGCTGTCCTGGCCGGCCGGGCCGCGCCCGACCGACGGCGTCTGGGCCCCGCACTGGTACGACGGCGTGTGGAAGTCCACCGGCTTCGGCCCGTACCGCGAGCCCTCGGTGGACCTGCCCGCCGCCCTGGAGCCCCTGGCCGAGCAGTGCCGCCCGTTTTACGCTGAAATGTACGCCAAACGACTGGTGCCCTGACGGCGCGAATCCATGAAAGCCAGGGCCGGGAGAGGAGCTTTCGATGCTGCAGCGCTTCGACGAGCGGAACCGGGACCTGATCGTCAGCGTGGCCGGGCGCCTGACGCACCGGGACGAGGCGGCGGTCAGCCCGTTCGACTCGGCCGTGCAGGGCGGCGACGCGGTCTGGGAAGGCCTGCGCGTCTACAACGGCAAGATCTTCCGGCTCGACGAGCACCTGGCCCGGCTGCGGCGCTCGGCCAAGGCCCTGGCGTTCGAGTCGGTGCCGTCCGACGGGGAGATCACCCAGGAGATCCGGCGCACGCTGCAGGCCAACGGCATGACCGACGGGGTGCACATCCGGCTCACGCTCACCAGGGGCGTGAAGATCACCAGTGGCATGGATCCGCGGCTGAACCAGTCCGGGCCGACGCTGATCGTGCTGCCCGAGCACAAGGCGCCGGTGTATGACGCGTCCGGTATCACGTTGATCACCTCGAGCATCCGGCGCGCCGCGCCGGACAGCCTCGACCCGAAGATCCACCACAACAACCTGCTGACCTCGATCCTGGCCAAGATCGAGGCCAACGCGGCCGGCGCCGACGACGCCCTGATGCTCGACAACCGCGGCTTCGTCGCCGAGACGAACGCGACCAACGTCTTTCTGGTGACCGGGGGCGTGCTGGGCACCCCCTCGGCGGCCGCGTGCCCCGAGGGGATCACCAGGGGCGCGGTGCTCGAGCTCGCCGCGGAGGCCGGCATCGAGTGCGCGATTGGCGACTACTCGCTTTCTCAGTTCCACGCGGCCGACGAGGTCTTCGTGACCGGAACGATGGGCGGGATCGCGCCGGTGGTCGCCATCGACGGGCGGACGATAGGCGACGGGACGCCGGGGCCGGTCACCGCCGGGCTGACCAAGCTGCTGGCCGATCTCACCGCGCGAAGCGGCACCCCGGTCACCTGACGTCCCGGCGCCTGGTACCCACCCCATCGCCCTGTCGCCGCGAAACCGAAGGCGCAGAATGGGCAGCATGACAGATACACGCGAGATACCCACGATCGCGCTGCCCGGCAACGTGATCATGCCCATGGTGGGATTCGGCACCTGGCCGATGCGGGGGCAGAAGGCTCGCGACGCCGTGACAGCGGCGCTGAAGGCCGGGTACCGCCATGTCGACACCGCGACCATGTACGGCAACGAGGAGGAAGTGGGCCGCGCGGTGCGCGATAGCGGCCTGTCCCGGCAGGACGTCTTCCTGACCTCCAAGCTGCGCGCCGGCGACGCCGGCCGGGAGCGGGCGGAGCTCACGCGTTCGCTGCGCGCGCTGGGCACCGACCACCTCGACCTGTGGCTGATCCACTGGCCGCCGCGCGGCAAGACCAGCGTGTCCGCCTGGCGGGCGCTGCTGGACCTCCGCGACGAGGGCCTGGCCCGCGCGGTCGGGGTGAGCAACTATTCGCTGGCGCAGATCGACGATCTCGTCCAGGCCACTGGGGAGGCCCCGGCGGTCAACCAGATCCAATGGAACCCACGGCTCTACGACGCTGACCTGCTGGCCGCGCTGCAGGAACGCGGCGTGGCCGTCGAGGGGTACAGCCCGCTGAAGGACACCAACCTGAACGATCCCGTGCTGACCGAGATCGCCTGGGCGCACAGTGTCACGCCCGCGCAGGTTGTGCTGCGGTGGCACCTGGAGCACGGCATCGCGGTCATCCCGAAGTCGGCGGACCCCAAGCGCATCGTGACCAACCTGGACCTGTTCCGCTTCTCGCTCGGCCCGGAGGAGGTCGCGCTGATCGACGGCCTGGCCCGCTGACGGCGCGGGCAGGCTGAGCGTGCCCGGCGGCTCCGGCTTCCTGCCGTCGCGGGACGGGTTCGCGTTCACGAACGCGTGGCCGTCGGCCCCGGCGGTGACGGTGCGCACGCCGTTCGGCAGCATCGGCATCGGCGACGACGCCGCCGGCCTGTGCGGCGGCATGGTGTTCGCCGCGCTGGACTACTGGCGTGCCGGCGTCTCCCCGCCCTCGGCCCGGCCCACCCCGGGCTCGGCGCTGCACAACTATGTGGTGCGCCGGCTGGTCGCGTCCTGGAATCTTCCCTCCGGCGTCGCGCGGTACTACCAGTGGATGAACCTGCCGGACGGCGACACCAGGGTCACCGCGGGCGCGCGGCACCTGTTCACCCAGCGCGGGGTGTCCCGGCGGACCGTCGCGGGGCACTGGCCGCGGATCCGGGCCAGCCTCGACGCCGGCGTTCCCGCGGCGCTGGGGGTGGTCACCGTGGCGTCGGCGAACCCGGCGAGGCTACGCCACAATCATCAGGTGCTCGCCTACGGCTACACGCTCGCCGGCAACGAGGTCACGCTCCGGGTGTATGACCCCAACGCCGGCCGGGACGACAATGTGAGCATCAGATTCGACGTCTCCTCGCCCGGCCGGGCGACCGCGTTCCGGCACAACCTGAGCGTGGGCTGGCCGGTACGCGGCTTCTTCGTTGCCGCCTACTCCCCCGTCACTCCCCCGGCCGGCTGATCCCCGCCGCCCGCCAGCACCCGAAGGGACCCACCGTGGCCGAGCACATCGCCAAGGGTGATCTGGTCGAGGATTTCGAGCTCCCCGACCAGACCGGCACGACGCACAAGCTGAGCGACCTGCTGGCCGAAGGGCCGGTGGTGCTGTTCTTCTACCCGGCGGCCATGACCAAGGGCTGCACGATGGAGAGCTGCCACTTCCGGGACCTGGCCAAGGAGTTCGCCGACGTCGGGGCCGTGCGCGTCGGCATCAGCCGGGACAGCGTCGGCAAGCAGTTGCGCTTTGCCGAGAAGCACGGGTTCGGCTACCCGCTGCTCTCCGACCCCGACGGCCGGGTGGCGCGCCAGTTCGGCGTGCGCCGCGCCCTCGCGCTCGGGCCGCTCGCGACCAAGCGGATGACGTTCGTCATCGGCACCGACCGCCGGGTCCTCGAGGTGATCCACAGCGAGGTCAGCATGGATGCGCACGCCGACCGCGCCCTCGAGGTCCTCAGAGCGCGCACCGCGGCCTGAACGTCTATATACCGAAATATGGCCGCCGATCGGCGTGAGAGTGGTAATGATCAGGCGGACGTGGGTAACAGCCACGGACGAGAGACCTGGGAGGTGCCATGGCCAGCAATGGCGAATCAGGGCAGGTCGTGGTCGTGGGAGTGGACGGGTCCGACCCGTCCGTTGCCGCGCTGAACTGGGCGGGCAGGTACGGAGCCGCCACGGGAGCGACGGTACGCGCCGTCCGCGTCTGGCATTACCCGTCATCGGCCGGCTTGCCGGCGGGAAGGATGCCGGAGTCGGTCGACGCCGAGGTCGAGGAGCAGATGCGCAACGAGCTCTCCGAGGCGGTCACCAAGGCAAAGCCGGATCCGTCGGCCCACATCGAGACCAAGATCGCCTACGGGCACCCGGCCGAGGCGCTGATCGATGAGTCACGCGGCCAGAGCCTGCTCGTCGTCGGGCACCGGGGTCACGGCGGTTTTACCGAGGCGCTCACCGGCTCGATCGCCATTCACTGCGTCAACCACGCGGCCTGCCCGGTCGTGGTGGTCCGCGCCTGAGCGCACCGGGCAACCAGGTATCCCCGGGACGAAGATGGGTATGTCCCGATCCAGGGGGACGCATGGTTGCCAACAGGGCGGTACTGGGGGCGCAGCCGTTCCTGCGCGGCATGGCCGACGAGCACCTGGCCACGCTGGCCGGGCTGTGCGAGCACGTCGCGGTGCCCACGCGGCAGCGGCTGTTCGAGGAGGGCACCCGGGCCGACCGGTTCTGGCTCATCGACGCCGGCCAGGCGACGATCGACACGACCGTGCCCGGGCGCGGCCGGCTGATCATCGCGACGCTGGGGCGCGGCGACGTGATGGGCGTCGCCTGGCTGCTGCCGCCGTACCAGTGGCGGTTCGGCGCGGTGACCACGCAGCCCATGCAGGCGTACGAGTTCGACGCCCGCGCGGTGCGCGCGGCGTGTGACGAGGACCCGAGCCTGGGCTATGAACTTGGCCGCCGGGTCTCCGGTGTGCTGGTACGCAGGCTGGAGGCCATCCACCGCCGCCTGCTCGAGGCGTCCGCACGCGCCGAGCCCGCCCTCTAGATCGTCAGCGGCCTCTGCCCCGACCACCCTGGCGGCCAGCTGACCCGGAAGCAGTGGCTTAGGCACGATCCGGGCCGCCGAGATCAGCGGCCAGACGCCCAGCGGCGGAGCATGCCGATCCGCGCCTGGATCTGGTCCGCTGTGGCCTCCGGCAGCGGTGGCCCGCCGCAGGCCCGGCGGAGGTCCGCGTGGATCGCGCCGTGCGGCTGGCCGGTGCGGTGGTGCCACGCGGCGATCAGGCCGTTCAGTTCCTTGCGCAGGCCGGCCAGCATCTCCCTGGTGGTGGCGGGCGCCGCAGTGGCACCGGGGTCTGCGGGAACGGGCCGGGCGCCGGGGATGGCAGGGGCGACGGCGGGGGCGGCCGATTGCGCGCGCTGCGAGGGAACGGCGTTCTGCCTGACCTGGTCCGCGCGGCGCTTGCGCAGCAGCAGGGCCACCTGCTCGGGCTCGAGCAGGCCGGGCAGGCCGAGGAACTCTTCCTCCTCGGCGGACGCGCCGAACTCTCCCCCGTCGTACAGCACCCGGTCGAAGTGCGCCGAGGCACCCAGCGCGGTAAACGCCGGCTCACCGAGGTCGTCGGCGGTGTCACGCTGGCGCTGCGCCTCGGCGAGCTCGCGCTCGGGATCCTCGTCGCCGGGCAGATGCAGCACGTGGTCGCGTTCGGCCTCCAGTTCCGCGGCGTAGCCGAGCAGCACCGGCACCGACGGCAGGAACACCGAGGCGGTCTCGCCGCGCCGCCGCGCCCGGACGAACCGCCCGACCGCCTGCGCGAAGAACAGCGCGGTGGACACGCTGGTGGCGAACACCCCGACGGCGAGCCGCGGTATGTCCACGCCCTCGGACACCATGCGGACGGCCACCATCCACCGGTCCTCGGACTGCGCGAACGCTGCGATCTTCTTGCTCGCCGTCTTGTCGTCGGAGAGCACGACGACCGGCCGGGTGCCGGTCACGCGGCGCAACAGCGCGGCGTAGGCCCGGGCGGCGTCGTGGTCGCTGGCGATCACCAGGCCGGCCGCGTCGGGCATGTCCCGGCGCACTTCGGTGAGCCGCCGGTCGGCGGCGTCGAGCACCCGGGCCACCCACTCGCCCTCCGGGTCGAGCGCGGTCCGCCACGCCTGTGCGAGCTGGTCGGCGGTCAGCGGTGCGCCGAGGGTCGCCGAGATCTCGTCGCCGGCCCTGGTGCGCCAGTGCATCTCGCCCGAGTACGCCAGGAAGATCACCGGCCGGACGACGCCGTCGCCGAGGGCTGGGCCGTACCCGTACACGTAGTCGGACGCGCTGCGCCACGCACCGTCCGGCTCCTGGGTGTAGGTGACGAACGGGATCGGGTTGGCGTCGCTGCGAAAAGGGGTCCCGGTCAGCCCCATTCGCCGCCGTGCCGGGCCGAACGCCTCCCTGGCCGCCTCGCCCCAGGACAGCGCGTCGCCCGCGTGGTGGATCTCGTCGAAGATCACCAGCATGCGCCGGTTCTCTGTGCGCTGCCTGTGCAGCGCCGGGTGGGCGGCCACCTGCGCGTACGTCACGGCCACGGCGCTGTAGTCGGCCGAAACCCGCCCCTGCGCGTTGCGGTAGGCCGAGTCCATCCGGATGCCGAACCCGTGCGCGGCCTGCGCCCACTGGTGCTTCAGGTGCTCGGTCGGCGTCACCACGGTGACCGCCGCGATCTCCCGGCGTGCGAGCAGCTCGGCGGCGATCGTCAGCGCGAATGCGGTCTTGCCCGCTCCCGGCGTCGCGACCAGGAGAAAGTCACGCCGCGGCAGCCGGAAGTACTCGTCGTAAGCGTCCCGCTGCCAGCCTCTCAGCGACCCGAGCAGGTCCCGCCGCAGCGGGACCTCGGGCTTACCTTCGTCATCGTCGCTCGCTGCCGCGGGGTTGCTCACAGGGCCGAAAGGCTACCAGCCGGGACCCCGCCGAACCGGCCGGCCACGCGGGCGAAATCAGGACCCACGGCGCGGCCGTGTCAGCCGGGCAGGCCCTTTCCAGCCAGCGGCTCGCCGACGTTCAGCTCGGACTCGGCGATCAGCTCCCCCAGCACCGGCCCGGCGGCGCGCATCGCCTCGCTTCGGCTGTGGGCGGTGAACGCATCGGAGTCGGTATACAGCTCGTAGACCCAGAACAGGTTCGGGTCGTCCGTGGACCTGTTCACGGTGTACAGGAGCGTGCCAGGCTCGTCCTCCACCTGCTCCAGCAAGGCTCCGAACGGGGCGATCAGCTCCTCGGCCCTGCCCTCCTTCGCCTTGACCCGTGCGGTTACCGCGACCTTCGCCATCCCCAGTACGTTCCCTTCTGACGTGCCGGCGTGGAACCACGATCACAATGCCTCAGCGCAGCCTGCGCAGGAAGGGGTCCCCCGATTCTGCTGGGCTCACCCGGACCCGTGCCCCGCCGGCACGGGTCCCATCGGGGCGCGCGATCACCGGGTTGAGCTCGAGCTCGGCGACCTCGGGCAGGTCGTCGGCGAGCCGGGACACCCGCAGCAGGACGTCCGCGAGCGCCCTGGTGTCGGCGGGGGGCGCGCCGCCATGGCCGGACAGCAGCGGCGCGACGTCCGTCCCGCCTATCAGCTCGTCGGCGTCGGTGTCCGTGAGCGGCGTCAGCCGGGCAGCTTGATCGCCGAGAACGCCGGCCGCCGGGCCGCCCGGGCCGAACACGACGACCGGCCCGAACACGGGCTCCTGCCGCAGCCCGATCAGCACCTCAACGCCGCCGGGGGCCTCCGGCGCCACCGTGATCCCATAGCACGACAGCAGCTCCCCGGCCTGGTCCGGCGACAGCCACCCGCCCGCCGGCTCGATGTCGAGGAACCGGGCGATCAGCTCGTGCGCGTCCGCCGGGCGCAGCCCGGGCAGTTCCGGGATCGTGCCGTGCTGCCGGTCGAGCCAGGCGCGGTAGCGGGCAGCGTGACCGAGCGCGCGGGCGGCACCCTCGGGGTACGCGTAGGCGGGCAGGCCGCTCACGGCGGTGGCAGCCGTCTCCAGGCCCGCGGGCGGCTCGCCGCCGCCCGGCAGGAGCCGTACGGCCTCGGCCTGGTCGACGAGCACGACCGCGACGGGCTTGCCGAGCGAAGCCGTGATGACCGCCTTGCGCAGATCGGCGACGGCCGTGGGAACCGCCACGGCGAGCAGGGCGTCGACGCCTTCGTCGGCGGCGACCTCCTCGAGGCATGCCCGGAACGTCGCGTCGCTCACCGTGGCGTTCGTGGCCACCGGCCCGGACAGCGCGGCGCCCGCCGGCAGCAGCTCGCTCAGCCGGCGGCGGGTGGCTTCGGACGTGCGCGCGACCTGCAGGCCGTTGTCTTCGCACGCGTCGGCGGCCAGCACGCCGATCCCGCCGGCGTTGGAGACGATCGCGACGCGGTTGCCAGCCGGCAGCGGCTGGCAGGCGAGCAGCGCCGAGGCCCCGACGAGCTCACCGAGGCTGCTGACGACGATGACACCGGCCTGGCCGAACAGCGCCTCCTGGGTGAGCCGGGGCGTCGCCGCCGCGGCCGTGTGCGACGTGACAGCGCGCTGGCCCGCCGCCGACCGGCCGCCGACGACCGTCAGCACCGGCATGTGCGCCCCGACCCGGCGCGCCGTGCGCGCGAACTTGCGCGGGTTGCCGAACGACTCCAGATAGAGCACGGCAAGCCGGGTCACGCCGTCCTGCACCAGCCAGGTGAGCAGGTCGTTGCTTGACACGTCGTACTTGTCGCCCACCGAAACGAACGACGACACCCCGATGCCGAGCCGGGACAGCTGCTCGAGCAGCGCGACGCCGAGGCCGCCGGACTGGACCACGGCCCCGGCCACTCCCACTGCCGGGTCATGCGCGGCGAAGGTCGCGTTCAGGCCGATCGGCGGCACGATCACGCCGGAGCAGTTCGGGCCGACCAGCCGCATCCCGTGCCTGCGGCAGATCGCCAGCAGATCGTTGCGGTGCGCGCCGAGCCCGGCCGTGATCACGATGAGGCAGCGCACGCCGCGGCGGCCGCACTCCTCCGCCGCGCCGGGCACGGCGGCAGGGGGCACGGTGATCACCGCGAGGTCGACCGCTTCGGGCAGGTCACCGACTGAGGCGACGCACCTGACGCCCTCCACGGTCTGCGCGTGCGGGTTGACGGCGTGCACGGTGCCCTCGAAGCCGGAGCTCACGAGGTTGTGCAGGATCGCGCGGCCCACGCTGCCCTGCTGGCGGCTCGCGCCAACGACAGCGACCGACGAGGGCCTGAGCAGGTGGCTCAGGCTGGCCACGTCCGCCCGGCTCTCCCGGCCGGCCACCGATGCCAGGTAGGCGTCCAGGGTCTGGTCGTCCCGAAAGCCTGGCAGCGGGAACGTCAACTCGACCAGGCCGTCGACGAATTGACGCCGCACCGGCAGCCCGGCGTCGGCAAACACCGCCAGCATGGCCGCGTTCTCCGCCAGGGCCGACGCGACGAAGGCATCTAGCCCGCGGCGGCGGGCCAGCGACACCAGGTGCTCCAGGAGCAGGGTGGCTATGCCGCGCCGGTGCATGTCGTCTGGCACCGCGAACGCGATCTCCGCGACCCCGGGCCGCTCGGTCGCCTCGTAGCTCGCGACGCCCACCAGCCTCTTGCCGAGCCAGGCCAGCAGCGCCAGATGGTCCGGGCCCGGCTCGCGGGTTACCCGCGCCGCCTCTGTCTGCGCGGCGTGCGGGCTCAGGCTGAAGAACCGGAGGTAGATGTTGTCGGGCGACATGGCAGCGTGCATCTCGCGCACCGCCTCGGCGTCCTTCGGCTCCGCGGCACGAATCTGCACGGTGCTGCCGTCGGTCAGCAGCGCATAGGTGCTGGTTCCCGCGGTCGGGCTGGTCACGGCCGCCTCCTTCACCTGCCCGGCCCATGGTCGCATACCGCCCAGCCAGGCACGCCGCGGCCCCGGACGCGGGGCTGCGGCCCGGGGCGGGGTGGGCGCGGGTCGGCGCACCCGCCCGGACGGCAGGCCACACCAGCAACACAAGTCACGCCAGCCTCGGCGGCGGGCGTGATCAGCGATAGCGGTTCGCTTTTGTCCGGCAGCAGCCGGGCTTTCCGAACCGCTATGAGAGGGCCGCCCGTTTGGGGCGGGGATTGACGAGACCGGGCATAGCTATATCTTAGTAGCTATCAGATTCTGATAGGCAATCAGATGTGGCGGAGGCAGGCGATGGCGGATCGGGGCGGGCGGTGGACGGCCGCCGATGTACCGGATCAGTCGGGGCGCATCGCGGTGGTGACCGGCGCCAGCGGCGGCCTGGGGTTCGAGACCGCCGAGGTGCTGGCCGGGCGCGGGGCCACGGTCGTTCTCGCGGGCCGCGACCTGCATAAGTCAGAGCGGGCTGCCAGCCGGATCCGGTCGGCGATCCCCGGCGCGAGCGTGCTCGTCGTGCACCTGGACCTCGCGTCGCTGGCCTCGGTCCGCGCTGCCGCCGAGCAGATCCGCGCCGCCTGCCCCAGCCTGGACCTGCTGATCAACAACGCGGGCGTGATGGCCATCCCCCGCGAGCTGACCGAGGACGGGTTCGAGCGCACCCTGGCCACCAACCACCTTGGCCACTTTGCGCTGACCGGGCTGCTGCTCGGCCGGCTGCTGGACACCACGGGCTCCCGGGTCGTGACCGTCAGCAGCAACGCCCACAAGATGGGCGACGGCGTGATCAACTTCGACGATCTCCAGCTTGAGCGCGGCTACAAGCCATGGCCCGCGTACTACCAGTCCAAGCTGGCGAACCTGCTGTTCACCTACGAACTGCAGCGGCGCCTCGCCGCCGCCGGGGCGGGGACGATCGCGGTCGCTGCGCACCCCGGCAACGCCCGCACCGATCTGTGGCGGCACTCCGGGCTGAACCAGGCCCTGTACCACCCGCGGCTGCGGCCGCTGACGTTCTGGTTCGCGCAGAGCGGGTATCTCGGCGCGCTGGCCACGCTGCGGGCGGCCACCGACCCGGCGGCCCGGGGCGGCGACTACTACGGCCCGCCCGGGCGGCTGCAGTTCACCGGCCACCCGGTCCGGGTCGAGTCGAGCGCCGCGTCGCACGACGAAGCGGCTGCCGGCCGGCTGTGGGCGATCTCCGAGGAGATGACCGGCGTCGGCTACGGCAGCCTCGCGACGTCCGGGTAGCGGCGCGGCCGACGGAGCCTGTGACGACATGCCGAGATCTGCCAAGGGCGGGCGCTACCACCACGGAGACCTGAGGGCCGCGCTGATCGGCACGGCGGTCGAGCTCATCGGGGAGCGCGGCGTGCGCGGGTTCTCCCTGGCCGAGGCCAGCCGCAGGCTGGGCGTCGCGGTCAGCGCCCCGTACGCCCACTTCGACGACCGCGACGACCTGCTGGCCGCCGTCGCGGTGCGCGCGTTCGAGATATTCACCGGCGCGCTGATGCCGGAGATGGGCAAGTTCGCCGAGCCCGCGAGCCGGCTGGCCGCCATGGCCCGCGGCTATGTCCGCTTCGCCGCGTATAACCGGCCGCTGTTCGAGGTGCTGTACGAAGCTGGCCTGGACAAGGTCCGCCATCCCGAGATCGAGGCCGCCGAGCAGCAGCTCAACGAGGCCTTCCTGGATACCGTCCGGGCCCTGGCCGACGGGGACGAGACGAGGGCCGACGACCTCGCCACGGCCGTGGAGGCGACCGCTCGCGGGTACGCAATGCTGCTGCTCGACGACGGCCCGGACCCGGAGCCCGGGGCCGTGGAGGTCGCCGCCGAACGGACCTCGCGGGCGATCCTCGCGCTGATAGAGGGGCGCCGGCTCCTCGGCTAGAGTTCCATAACGTGACCTGCAGCCTGTACGTGGCCTGGGACGACAAGCTGACCGAGTATGACTTCGGGCCCGGCCATCCGCTGGCGCCGGTGCGGGTGGAGCTGACCATGCGGCTCGCGCGCTCGCTCGGCGTGCTGACCGCGCCCGGCGTCGCGGTGACCGCGCCGACGCCGGCAACCGACGCCGACCTCGAGCTGCTGCACACGCCGGAGTACATCGCCGCTGTGCGGCGGGCCGGCGAATCCGGGTTCGCCCCCGAGCTGTTCCGGTTCGGCCTCGGCACCGCCGACGACCCGGTGTTCCCCGGCATGCACGAGGCGTCGGCGCTAATCACCGGGGCGACCCTGGCCGCGGCCCGCGCGGTCGTGCTCGGCTCGGCCGAGCACGCGGTCAGCATCGCGGGCGGGCTGCACCACGCGATGGCCGATCACGCCAGCGGGTTCTGCGTTTATAACGATCCCGCGATCGCGATCGTCGCGCTTTTGGATCAGGGCCTTGAACGCGTCGCGTACGTGGACATCGACGTGCACCACGGTGATGGCGTTCAGGCGGCGTTCTACAACGATCCGCGGGTGCTCACGATCAGCCTGCATGAGCACCCGGCGACCCTGTTTCCCGGGACCGGGCGGCCGTCGGAGACCGGCGGGGCGGACGCGGAGGGCTACGCCGTCAACGTGGCGCTGCCGGCGGGCACGCCGGACGCCGGGTGGCTGCGCGCGTTCCACGCGATCGTGCCGCCGCTGCTCCGCGCGTTCGAGCCGCAGCTCCTGGTCAGCCAGCACGGCTGCGACACGCACTGGATGGACCCGCTGGCCAACCTGCGGCTGACCGTGGACGGGCAGCGCGCCGCGCACGCCGCGATCCACCGCCTGGCGCACGAGACCGCCGGCGGCCGCTGGCTGCTGACCGGGGGCGGCGGCTATGAGCTGGTCCAGGCGGTGCCGCGGACCTGGACGCACCTGCTCGCCGAGGCATCCGGACGGCCGATCGACCCGGCGACCGCGACACCGGACGAGTGGCGCGCGTACACGAAGCAGCGGACCGGCCGGGACGCCCCGGAGCACATGACCGAGGGCGTCGACGCGGACTACCGGCCGATCGAATGGGGCTTCGAGCCCGGCGACCCGGTCGACCAGGCGATCATCGCCACCCAGAAGGCGGTCTTCCCTTCCCACGGGATAGCCCCGCTGATCTGGTAGTGGGCGCCGTGGAGTTCACCGACCGGTCCGACGCGGGGAGGCGGCTCGCGGCCGAACTCGGGTTCCTGCGCGACAGCGCGACGGTGGTGCTCGGCCTGCCGCGCGGCGGCGTGCCGGTCGCGTTCGAGGTCGCGGCGGAACTCGGCGCGCCGCTCGACGTGATCGTGGTCCGCAAGCTCGGGCTGCCGTCCCAGCCGGAGCTCGCGATGGGAGCGATCGGCGAGGGTGGGGTCCGGATCCTCAACGAGGCGGTGGTGCAGCGGGCCTGGGTCACCGCGGCGGACCTGGCGGCGGCGGAGGAACGCGAGCGCCACGAACTCGTCCGGCAGGCCCAGGAGTTCCGGGCGGGGCGGTCCCGGACCGACATCACCGGCCGGACTGCGCTCCTGGTCGACGACGGCATCGCGACGGGTTCCACGGCGCGTGCTGCCTGCTTGGTCGCCCGGGCCCAGGGCGCGGCGCGCGTGATCATGGCGGCACCGGTCGCCTCGCCGGGCTCGCCGGCCGTGCTGAGCGGCAGCTGCGACGAGGTGATCTGCCCGTGGATGCCGGAGTCGTTCTCCTCGGTCGGCGAGTGGTACCGCGACTTCGCGCCGGTCCCCGACGCGGTGGTGGCCGCTCTGCTCAGGCCTCGCCCTTCAGGCTGACGCCGGAGACGAAGGCCTCGAACGTGCCGGAGCTGTCCGGCGGCAGCTTGGTGAACCAGATCAGCAGGTACTGGCCTTGTGCCGGAGCGGTGAACTGGAGGTGCAGCACCCCTCCGGCGTTGGTCGCGGTTGCGACCGTCTTCAGGTCGGCGAGCTGGGCAACGTTGCCAGTGCGCATCTGCAGGTCGGCGCCCGGGGTGCTGCCGAGCGTGATCTGCGCGCTGGTGACCGTCACCTGTTTGCCCATGTTGAGCAGCAGGCCGGTGCCTGACTGCATGTTCCCGAAGTCGGGAGTGGCGTACCAGTCGGTGTTCCAGGGGGTGGCCGGGTTGTCGCTGACCGCTAGCGAGGCATAGCTCGGGTTGTCGCCCTGCCCCGGGCCGGCCGGGCCGAACGCGGTCACGCTGACCGGCGTGAGCGACTCCAGCTGCGGCGCGGCCGGCGAAGACGTCGGGCGGGGGTGCGCGCCGGCGTGACTTGAGTGCCGGGCGGCGTGGCGCGCCGGGCGGGTCGCGGCGGCCGGGGATGCGGTCGCGTGCCGGCCAGCGGAGGCGAGGTGGTACCCGAGCAAACCGAACGCGGCGAGCAAGAGGACCGCAAGGATCGCGGTCCAGTTGGTCCCGCGCCGCTCGACGGCACGGATCGGCATCGTCGGCTCGAGCGCCTTGGCGGCGGTGATCTCCTCGGGTGCCCGCACGGTCGCGTCGTACTCCGCGATCAGCGGGGCCGGGTCGGCCCCCACCACGCGCGCGATGCTCCGGATGTGGCCGCGGGCGTAGAAGTCACCGCCGCACGCCGAGTAGTCATCCTGCTCGATACCGCGGATGATCGTTTCCCTGACCCGGGTGCGCTCGCTGACCTGGGTAATCGTGAGACCCGCGCTCCGGCGTGCTTTCGCCAGGGTCTCGCCGATGGTCATGGCGCACCTCCACGGTAGCGTCGAGCAGCACGCCCGCCCGATGCGGAGCGCATCTGACAGGACCATCATCGCTCGTTTTCCCGAGCGTGGGGTTACCGCCTGGCCGACCTTCCTGACGCGAGTTTGCCGCCTCAGGCGGATTCGGCCTGCAGCACCGGAGACACAGGCCGGAGTGCGCCGATGCTTGCCGGTATGGCGGCCAGCACGCCGATCGCCACCACGGTGCCGAGCACCGTGGCAGCCAGCCACCATACCGGAGGGACGATCACCCCGGTGCCCTGTGCGGCAACCGCGAACAGCCCGATGCCCAGCGGGATGCCAAACAACGCTCCGGGCACCGCCGGCAGCATCTGGGCCGTGGCGATTCCCGCGCTGACCTGCCGCGGGGTTGCGCCCAGCGCACGCGCGAGCGCGGAGGAGTGCCGGGCATCGAGCACGGTCGCCCACGCCGTGCAGATGCCGGACAGTACCGTGAGCGCGATCAGCACCATGGTGAGCACCGCCAGCATCTGCTCGTCGCGCACGGTCGCGGGATTGCGCAGCGACTGGCTGGCGAGGCCGGTGCGATTCAGGTGGACGGTGGCATGGAAGGCCAGCGTGGCGACCAGCCCGGTGGCGGTGACCGCGACGCTGGCGGCGCTGAGCAGGGCGCGGCGCGGCCTGCGGGCGACCAGCCGCAGCCCGAACAGCAGCGGCACCGGCAGCCGCGCGGAGAGCGCGATCAGCCCGGGCCGACGCCGGGGCGGGCGGGATGCGTCCGCCAGCGCGCCAACGGTGCTGGTCCGGGCCCCGCGGATGGCGGGCGGCAGCGTTGCTGCGAGAGCGATGAACAGTGCCACGCCCACGACCAGGCCGACGTCGTGCAGGGTCAGCGGCGGCGCGCCGGGGGTGCCGACCAGCGCGGCGCCGGGGCTGGCGACCAGCGGGCCGGCCAGCCACCCGATCGCCAGGCCGGCCGCGGCGGCGATCAGGGCCAGCAGCACGTTCTCGGCCAGCAGCACGGCCGCGACGGTCTCCGGTGTTCCGCCGACGGCCTTGAGCAGCCCGACCCGGCGGGTGCGTTCGGCCATCCGGCCGCCGGCCAGCACGGCCACGCACGCGATGGCCAGCAGCCCGGCAAGCCAGGCACCGGGCGTCAGGACCTGCTGCTCGTCCTGCACCAGCAGGCCGCTCCCGGTCTGGATCGCCTGCCACGGGATCAGGTACGGCGAGTCAGGCGACGAGCCGTACCTGCTGGCGAAGGCGGGCGCGGTGGCGGGGTTTCTGAGCTTGAGGTTCAGGAAGTAGTAGAGCGGCGCATGCGCCGAGGCGAGCGAGCGGGCATCGGGCTCGGTGGCCCAGGCGAGCCCGACGACGGCGGCCAGCGGCGGCGGGCCGCTGTACGGGGCGTCGAAGACGCAGCCGCCGCCTGGGTTATAGCAAAGGCTCGGGTACGGCAAGTCGGCGGCGGTGACGGCGATCCCGGCCACCCGGAAGGCCCGGCCGTCCAGCGTGACCCGGTCGCCCACGGCGACCCCGAGCACCTCGGCGAACGTGCGCTCGAGCACGACGCCGTCCGGGCGTACCCAGGTACCCGCGGTCAGCTTCGGCTGGTCGACCGACGCCGGTGCCTGCGCCCGCCCTTCGAGTTCGACCGGCGCGGCAAGGCGGCCGAACCGCACGAAGGCAGAGGCGACCGGATAGGGCCCGCTGTAGGACGTGACGCCCGAGGCGTGCGTCAGCGTCCTGACCTGTGCCTCGGTCCGGGCCCGCACGGTAGCGGGCGACCCGCTCGCCCCGCGGCCCTGGCCGCCGAGCTGGGCCACCACGTCCGGTCCGTTGGTCGCCGCCCTGGTCTGCAGGTACGGCTTGTTGGTGACCCCGTGCAGTGCCAGCCCCAGGGCGAGCGTGGCGGTGGCGGCGATGATCGCCAGCACGAGAAGCACCGCCGGGCCCGGCCGGTGCCGCAAGTCCCGGGCGACCAGCCGGCCGACAAGTCGGATCTTGCCCACGGTCGTTGCCCCCTCACTCGGTCAGCCCGTTGAGGCCGGCCAGTGCGCCGAGGGTTCCGGTGCTGCCGCCGGTCAGCCTGGTCTCATCGACGAACGCGCCGTCGCGCATGGTTATCAGCCGGTCGGCGGTGGCCGCGATCCGGGAATCGTGAGTGACGATCACCAGCGCCTGCCCGGATGAGTGCAGGTCCTCGAACAGCCGGAGCACCTCCATGGTGGCCTGGCTGTCCAGGTTGCCGGTCGGCTCGTCGGCCAGGACCAGCTGCGGATTGCTGACGAGGGCCCGGGCAATCGCCACCCGCTGGCGCTGGCCCCCGGACAGCGCCGACGGGAGGTGCCCGGCCCGGTCGGCCAGCCCCACCCGCTCCAGCAGCTCCGAAGCCCGCCGCCGCGCCGAGCGCGCCGAGCGCCCGGCCAGCAGCGCCGGAAGCTCCACGTTCTCGGCCGCGGTGAGCTCGTCCATCAGGTGGAACGCCTGGAAGATGAAGCCGATGCTGTCCCGGCGCAGCCGGGCCAGCGCCCGCTCACCAAGCTGGTCGATGCGCTCGCCCCCGAGCCACAGCTCGCCGCCCGACGGCCGGTCCAGCCCTCCAAGCAGATGCAGCAGCGTCGACTTGCCGCACCCGGACGGCCCCATCACCGCCACCGTCTCACCGCTGGCCACATCCAGGTCGACCTCGTCGACCGCGCGCACCAGACCCTCGCCCTTGCCGTACAGCTTGCACAGCCCGCAGGCCCGCAGCACCGGCACGCCAACGTCGTTCATCCGTGGTCCTTCCGGTGGTGGGGTGTCCAGGTGCGCTCGCAGGCCTCCAGCCAGCGCAGGTCGGCCTGCAGGCGAAGCACGATGCCCTCGATCAGAAGCCCTGCTTGCGAGCCGTCCGGCTCGCCCAGCGCCGCGCGCTGAGCGTCGCGCAGCCGCCGCAGCAGCTCGCGCCGCTGGGTGTCGACGATCGCCAGCGGGTCGCCCAGCCCGGCTGCAGCCGCGGCGATCAGCTTGAGATGAAACTCGGCCAGGTCCGGCCGCGGCCAGCCGACTTCGGCCAGCCATCCGGCGACGCGCTGCTGCCCCGCGGCGGTCAGCGCGTACACCTTGCGGTCCGGCCGGTCCGGCCGGCCCGCCGACTGCTCCGACGTCGCCAGCCCGGCCTTCTCCAGCCGAGCGAGCGTGACGTAGACCTGCCCGTCGTTCATCGCGTCGCCGAGCGGGCCGAGAGCCTGCCGCAGCCGCGCGCGCAGCTCATAGCCGTGCGACGGCTCCTTCGCCAGCATCGCCAGGATGACTTCTTGCTGCATCGGCGAGACCTCTCCCGGTGCCGCTCCGCATGGGCTGACCGTCATGTCTAACGGTTATATAGATAGCGGTTAGCTTAGCCGCCGTCAAGCCCTCCGTTCCCGGCCTGTGCCGAGATGTGCCGCCTTGCGTCGGCCTGTGCGGGCCGGATAACAGCCATCGGGACCAAAGCCCCTTCAGCTAACCGATCGGCTCACCGGAGGGCGTGCCCTGTAGATCTTGGGGTGCGCCTTCGGCAAGCCCGCGTCATCGCCACGGCGACCAGCGGCAGGGCATTCGTAGTGTCGACGGCACGTGGATGTGGCTAGAGCAACCGCGTCGGGCCGTCGACACTAGCCGACCCGGCGACATGCGGCCCGAAATGCCCGGAACATCCTGTTCCACAGGCAGGGTTGGGCGATTTCGGGCAGGCTGCGGGTTTCGGCTGACGCGCATGTTCCTATTAAGTGCGCCGCATTTGCCGGACGGTGCCGCAGTCCGGTCGGCGACGAGAACCCGCCCGAAGATCTACGAGGAACGCCTTGGTTACGCGGTCGGGGCCGGCATCTGCTTCCCTTGAGGCATGTCCGCATCCGCAACGGAAAATCCCGGGCAGCGACCCGAGTGGTTCGTGACCGCGCTCGCCACGCCGTCCAAGCAGGCCTCGGTCGACGTGGAGGGCGCCTCGATTGTCTACCGGACGTACGGCGACCGCGAGGATCGCGGCATCGTGCTCGTGCACGGCGGCGCGGCCCACTCCCACTGGTGGGACCACATCGCCCCGCTGCTCGCCGCCGAGCACATGGTGGTGACGCTCGACCTTTCCGGGCACGGCGACAGCGGGCGGCGCGAGGACTACGACCTGGACACGTGGGCACGAGAGGTGCTCACGGTCGCCGCGGCCGCCGGGCTCGCGGCTCCGCCCACCGTGATCGGGCACAGCATGGGCGGCATGGTCACGCTGCGTGCCGCAACCGTGTATGGGTCACGGATGGCCGGGGCGGTTGCCGTCGACTCGCCGGTGCGCGACATCACCCCGGAGGAACGCGCCGCCCGCGAGCAGCGCGCGTTCGGGCCGCTGCGGGTCTACCCGACGGCCGAGGCCGCCATCGCCAGATGGCATCCGATCCCGGACCAGCCGACGCGGCCGTACATCTCGGCGCACGTGGCCGAGACGTCGATCCGCCCGGTCAGCGGGGGCTGGAGCTGGAAGTTCGACCCCCGCATCTTCGCCAGGCACCAGCTCACCCCGGCGCTGCTAACCCGGCTCGACTGCCGGGTAGCCCTGTTCCGGGCCGAGCACGGCATCGTGTCACAGCAGATGAGCGACATGATGTATGACCGGCTCGGCCGGCGCGCCCCGGTGATCGAGATCCCGGCGGCCGCGCACCACGTGATGCTCGACTACCCGATCGCCCTGGTCACCGGCATTCGCACGCTGCTGTCCGACTGGGACCATTCCACGCCAGCCGCGCCGGGTGAGCCGGGCGGACCGGGCGGACCGGGCGGACCGGGCGGACCGGGCGGACCGGGCGGACCGGGCTAACCCGGCGCGCAGGCGTCAGGAACGGCCAGGGGCCACGCTGGACACCTCGGGCCCGCCTCAGTGGCCGAACGCGATGCTCATGCCGAAGACCAGGAAGGCCACGCCCGCGGCCATGAACACGAGGTTCCCGTGCCGCCCGTCCCAGCCGTTGACCAGGACGTCGGTCGGGTCTGCCGGGTCGTACAGGACAGGTATCCGCTGGCCGGCGACCGGGGCTGTCGCCCTCCGGAACGGGAGGGGGCAGAGCCGCTCGATCACCCGCCCATCCTCGAGCGGGTACTGGATCAGGTTGCGGCGCGGCGCGTCGGCGTCCCTGGGGGCCGGCACGACCATCGCCCACGCGGACCGCCCGCTGCGCCGCAGCCGCTTCACGCGGCCCCGGGCGGTCAGTCCCGCGAGGGCGGCCACGAACCCGGGAAACGCGAAGAACAGCCCGATCACCACAGGCATCGCACAGGCCCTCCTCTTGCTAACCGGCCTCGGCCGATGGACCGTTGCGTAGCGGAGCGCGCGGCGACCTCAGCCACCAGGTGTCCCTAAACCCGTTCCAGGCTCTGCAGGGTTCCGCCCATGCCAGGGGGGACTATCACAGCTCGACAGTAAGCCGCCGCGGTGCGGGTTGGCCAGCCCGCCGCGGTGCGGGGAAGGCCAGTCGCGGTGACCCAAAGTGTCAGGCGGCCGGGGAAGCCCCGGCCGCGGCCGCCTCCCGGTACAGGCGCAGCACGTCCTGGCCCAGGTATGAGCTGTAGGAAACGGACGCGGTGTCGCCGCCCTCCTGATAGCCGCCGATCACGCCGACGATCGTGCCGGTCTGCGTCCGCGGATCGAAGTCGGTGACCCACGGGCTGCCGCTGGTGCCGTTGGCGTATCCGCCGCACTGGAACCGCAGCTGCGTGGCGCTCCACCTGGTGGTCCAGTTCCGGCACGTGATCGGGGCGTCGCCGCTGTCCGGGTAGCCGGTGACCCGCACCAGCTGCCGGTAGGGCGGGTCGAACCTGAGGCGGTTGGCACCCAGCACATCCTCGATGTTGCGGCCGTCGTGCGGCCCGAGCACGACAAAGCCGACGTCCAGGCCCGGGTTGGAGTACCGGCTCCACTGCGGCGCGACCAGCAGCCGCCTGGCCGTCCAGATGCCGAACGGGGCCACACCGTCCCGGTAGTCGGGAATGAACACGATGTCCTGGCGGTACCCGCCGCCCTTGCCGCCGCTGATGCAGTGCGCCGCGGTAATCAGCAGGTCCCGGCCGGGGCTGTCCACCACACTCGCGGTGCAAAAGTGATCGTCCCCGCCGTAGCGGATGAAAAGCGCACCGACACGCAGAGCGAGTAGCGCGGCGCGAGCGTTCTCCGGCTGCCCGGGCAGCGGCACACGGCTCCCGCCAGGCAGCAGTGGGGTCGCGGCGAGCAGCCGGGACCGCGTCCAGTAGCTGGCCGGGACGCTGCCGGACGGGAGCCGGCGGACCGCCGCTGCGCAGCCGCCGGCGAGGACCAGGCCGATCATGATCACGATCGCCAGCGCCCGCGCCCGCGCCGTCCTCATGCCATTCAGCTTTCCCGCGGCGGGCCGGTTCAATTTCGGGCCGGCGGGAGAGCCCGAAAGACTTGAGATCAGACGTTGGTACGGGTATGTCTATCGAGGCAGGCTGCCCGCGGATGGCAGCTCCGGCGGAAGGAGCAGTGACATGCCTGGAATCGTGGTGGGCGTCGACGGGTCGGCGAGCTCCCTGGAGGCGCTGGACTGGGCGGTGAAGCATGCCGCGCTCGAGCACACGGCACTCACGGTCCTTGCCGTGCATGAAGTGGCGGCCAGCGCCTGGACGGGCACTCCGATCGTGTACCCCGAAGACCGGCCGGCGGAGCAACAGGCACAGCAGGCGGCCCAGGAAGCGGTGAACAAGGCCATCAGCGACAACGGCGGCGCCGCCCCGGAGTCGGTGACCGTGCGCGGGGTCAGCGGCACGGCCGCCCAGCTGCTCATCGAGGCGTCGGGCGACGCGGATCTCGTCGTCGTCGGCTCGCGCGGCGCAGGCGGATTCGCCGATCTGCTGACCGGCTCGACGAGCTCCAAGGTCGTCAACCACGCGGCCTGCCCGGTCGTCGTGGTCCGTCACCAGAGGTAATGCAAGGCCCCCCGCCGACTCACCCGGCCGGCGGGGGTCAAACTCGCTGTGACCGCCACTCGTCCTCGAGCATCGCGTATACGACCTCGTCGGTCCACTCCCCCTTGACGATCTCGTTCTCCACGAAGTGGGCTTCGCGGCGCATGCCGAGCCGCTCGAGGACCCGGGCCGATGCCGCGTTGCGGGCGTCGATGCGGCCGACGATGCGGTGCAGCCCGTAGTCCTCGAAGCCCAGCCGCAGCAGCACCCTGGCCGCCTCGGTCGCGTAGCCCCGTCCGCCATGGTCCGGGTGGAACACGTATCCGATCTCTCCCTGCCGGTGCTCGGGGTTCCGCAGGAACAGCACCACGTCCCCGATGAGCGTGCCGGAGTCCGGCAGCACGACGGCCAGGTCCACGGCATCCCGTTCGGGCCCGTCGGCACGGATTCTCTGCTCGAGGATCTCGCGGACCTGATCGCGGTCCCGGGATCCGTACAGCAGGTAACGGGTCACTTCGGGCCGGGACTGGATGTCGTACAGCGCGTCAAGGTCGGCGGGGACGTACGGGCGGAGGGCGAGCCGCGCCGTCCTGAGGGGAAAGTCGGGCCTGCCCATCGGGCCATCGTGCCACACGCCCGCAAAGCCCCTACCATCCGATATTGGAGCGGATACCTCGGTCAGGGGCACGGGGTGACGCATGGGAGCTAACCACGCTTCGTGGTACGGGCCGGGCAACGCGTGGCGTGGCGCGCTGGCCCGGCTGCGATCGGTCGAGCAATGGCTGGATCCGGCGACGATCAGGCACCTGCGCGCTACGGGCGTCGGGGCCGGGTGGCGCTGCCTCGAGGTCGGCGCCGGCGCCGGGTCGGTCGCCCGGTGGCTGTGCGGCCAGGTGTGCCCGGGCGGCGAGGTCGTGGCCACCGACATCGACACGCGGTTCCTGGAGACGCCGGCCGAGGCGAACCTGCGCGTGATACGCCACGACATCACCGCCGACCGGCTCCCGCCCGAGGCGTTCGATCTCGTGCACTGCCGGCTGGTCCTGGCCCATCTGCCCGACCGGCGGGCGGTGTTATCCAAGCTCGCCGCCGTCCTGAAGCCGCGCGGCCAGCTGGTGGCCGAGGAGATGGATTTCGTATCCGTGGCGGCCGATGCGCGCCAGCCCGGCGGCCGTGCCTTCAACGCCGCGGTCGCGAGCTCCAGCGACGTGCTGCGGTCCCGGGGCTTCGACCCCTGCTACGGTCGCTTGCTGCCGGCCGACTTGGCCGCGGCGGGCCTGGCGGACGTGGGCACCGATGGCCACGTCCGGTTGTGGCGAGGTGGCTCGCCGGGGGCGGCGGCCTGGCGGCTGACGTTCGAGCAGTTAGGCCGCGACATCGCCGCCCGCGGACTCGATGACGCGACGATCGCCGGCGCGATCGGCGCGTGCGAGGATCCGGGCTTCACGTTCATGTCGCAGGTGACGATCACCGCGTGGGGCCAGCGTCCCTAGGCGCGGCACAGTAGGCTCGCGGCGACGGGAGGCCATTGTGGACATCACCCAGCTGATCCTTGACGACCATCACGAGCAGCGGCGGCAGTTCGCCATGCTCGAGCAGATCGACCCCGGGGATACCGGCACGCTCAGCGCCCTGTGGTCCCGTCTCGCGGCGTTCCTCGAGCTGCACGCCGCCGCCGAGGAAGCGATCTTCTACCCCGAGCTGCTCAAGGTGGACAAGCTGGCAGGCCGGCTGGGCAGCGGCGAAGAGGAGACGCTCGACGCCATCGGAGACCACAACGACATCCGGGATGCCGTGGCCGCGGTCGGCCCGCACGAGGTGGGCAGCAGTGACTGGTTCGCCGCGGTGGCCGCGGCGAACGCGGCCAACGGCGACCACATGGCCGAGGAGGAGCGCGAGGGCCTCACCGACTTCCGCCGGTACGCCAGCCTGCAGCTTCGCCACGACCTGGCGGTCGCGTTCGCGGCCTACGAGGCGCGGCACTACCAGGGCGTCGAGCCCGTGGACAAGGACCCGGCCGAGTACGTGCGCCAGGCGGAGCAGGCGATCACCGGTTCCGGCTCGCTCGGCATCGGCAGCCTGAAGGGGCTGTGACCGCGGGCGTAACGTGCCGGCCAGGCACGGACGGCTGACGGGAGTGCGCGATGCGGGTTCTGGTTTCTGTCGACATGGAGGGCGCCGCGGGCGTTGTGGACCCGGAGGATGTCCGCCCGGGCCACAGCGAGTACGAGCGCAGCCGCAGGCAGCTGACCGCCGAGGCCAGCGCGGCCGTGCGGGGTGTGCACGCCGCCGACTCCGGGGCCGAGGTGCTGGTGACCGAGGCGCACTCGGCGTTCAGGAACCTGCTGCCCGAGCTGCTCGACCGCCGCTCCGTGCTGCTGCGCGGCAAGCCCAAGCCGTACGGGATGATGGCCGGCCTGGCCGACAACGTCGACGCGGTGGTGTGCATCGGCTACCACGGCAAGGCCGGCACGGCAGGCTCGGTGCTCGCGCACACGATCAACAGCCGCGTGATCGCCGACGTGCGCTGCGAGGGGCGGTCGCTCGGCGAACTCGGCCTGAATACGGCGCTCGCGGCGTCCAGCGGCGTGCCCGTGGTCATGGCGTCCGGCGACGACAGCGTGGCCGCCGAGGCGGCCGACATCTCGCCGGGCATGCACACGGTGGTGGTGAAGCAGGCGCTGGGCACGCGCGCCGCGGCGCTGCTGCACCCGGACGAGGCCTGCGAGAGGATCGAGGCCGAGGTCCCGCCGGCGCTCGCCGACCGCGGCGCCGTCAGCCCCCTGCGCTTCGACGGCCCGGTGCTCGTCGAGGTCGACGTGCTCATGCCGCACATGACCGAGCGCGCGCTGCTGGTGCCGGGCATGGAGCTGAGGGATGGCTGTACGCTGCGCTACGCGGCGCCCGATTTCCAGTCGGCGTATCAGGTCATTCAGCTGATCGCGATGCTCGGCGGCATCTGAACACAGCGGCATCTGAACACAGCGGCATCTGGACACAGAGGGATCTGGACACAGCGGCATCTGGACACAGAGGGATCTGGACACAGAGGGGATGCAATGGATCTGGAAGAGGTCCTGGACAAGGTGGCGGAGCTGAGCCGGGAGGAGCTGCGGATCGTGCGCAAGCGGAACGAGGAGCGCACGGCCGCCCGCGACCACGGCCACGACTTTCACGAGATGGAGCTGGCCGCGGACCGGCTGGACCACTACGCGCACCTGCTGCGCGGGCTGCACGACAACGAGCTGGGGCAGAACTGGCGGCACGAGAGCAGCAACGACGGCTGAGTCGTCCGCGTCCACGCCCCTCGCCCGCTGCGCCCCTGCCGGCCAGCGTCAGTTAGCTTCTTCCCGGAGCGCGTCGACTTCGGCGAGCAGCGACTGGACCATCCAGGCCGGCAGGCGGCTGCCGCGCGGGTCGGTCCCGGCCACGGCGCGGCGGATGGCCGCCTCGCGATCGGGGGTCAGCCGCGGGTGGGTGAGCGTGAACGGCTCGGAGCGTGCCCCCGCGTCGTCGGCCGGCCCTCGGTCCGCCTGCAGGTAGCGACGGATGAATCCGCCGTAGCGCTGCGAGATCTCGGTCTCGGTGTCCTCCCGGTCCGACCGGCCCGCGACGAAGTCCGCGAGCGGCTCGTCCCAGATGCTGCGCCCGATCGCGAAGCCGACGTAGCCCTCCAGCGGCGCGGCGACATCAAGCCAGTGGTCCACCTGCCGCTCCGGGGCGTTGCGGCCGAGGACGATGCACTGGCTGGCCGGGTCGCCGGAGTGCCTGACCGTGTCGAGGACCAGCTCCGCGCCCTGCGTGGTCTCGTAGCCCTCAAGCTTCCAGATCCGCGGGGTGACCCCGGCCTCGGTCATCGTGGTGATCACCTGCGCGGTGAGCCCCGGGCGCTCGCGCTCGTCGTACAGGGCCTGGTCCTCGTGCGCCGCGAGCTGCTCGCGGGTCGGCGGGACGAGGAGTTCGAGCAGCCAGTGGCGCCGGTGCGAGGCGGCCCAGTCGTTGAGCCGCCGCAGCCCGGCGAGCTGATCCTGCTGGAGGTCGGCCGGGTCGGCGGGGTTGAACCGCACCAGGACCTTGATCCAGTCGGGGTCGAATTCTTCGATGTGCTCCCCGAAGTCGTCGCCGTACTCGAAGCGGAACCGGTCGGACCCGCTGACCTCGACGGGCATGGCGAGCACGAACCCCGCCGCCTTGGCCTTGCGGGCGACGTCGGCGCCGAGCTGCTCGTCCACCAGGATCCCGAGCTGGCCGCCGCCGAGGTCGGTGCCGATGAGCCGGCCGGCGGCGTCGAAGATCAGTGACTTGGCGTCGCGCATGTCCGCGAGCTGCTCGTCCGTCGGCGTTCCCTGCACGCCGAACAGCGTCCGCCCGAACGAGTCACGGTGGTCCATGGCAAGGATGAGCAGCGGCTGCGCCGCCGATGGCGGGCCTTCGTGTGCCAGCGTCGGGTCCGTCACGGCTTCTCCCTTCCATCATCGGACGTGCGGGACATCGCGAACATCACGCGCTGCGGCCGCGCCGGATCGTGGTGACGAGGGCCGTCACGCCGAGCAGCACGACCCCCCATGGCCCGGCAACCCAGAGCGGCCAGGGGTAGACCAGGTGGGCGGTGGTGGCGCTGACCAGCACCCAGATCACCACGTTGATAGATACCACGGTGGCCCAGATGGTCCACAGCACCTTGACGGGTGTCGGGAGGCCGGCGAAGCCGCCGCGCTTCACGACCTCGGCCCGCGGCGCCGGGGCCGGGGCCGGGACCGGGACCGGCGGCGGCGGCGCCTCCGGCTTTGCGACCGGCCGGGCCTCCGGCAGGTCGCGATAGAGCGGAACGAGATCGCCGTAGGTCACCGCCTCGTAGGCGAGCCCCATCCGCTCGAGGTACTCGTCCATCTTCAGCCGGCCCTCGTCGAGCGCCCCGCGCAGCCGCTCGACGACTTCCTGCCGGTCGCCGTCGGAGGCTCGCATATCCGGGCGATCTTCCATACCGCGCCTCCGGCTGACGTTGCGTAGCGGCCCAGGATCAAGCATGCACCACGCGGCCTGGGATACCGCGCCCGGTGGTGCTGGGCACACCGGCGGCCCGGGATGCGCCCGGCTGAACCCGGCGGCGCGATCGCGTTCCGGATAACCGCCAATGTGACTATGGACGTAGGAACGGCGGAAGGAGCGGCTGTGGCTGACAAGAGCGGCGCGGCGAGCAAGGCCAGCAAGGCCAAGACGGCGAAGCAGCCCGCGAAGCGCCTGGACCGGGGGCTCTACGAGAAGGAGCTGTACCGGCTGCAGGGCGAGCTGATGAAGGTCCAGGAGTGGGTGCGCGCCGAGCGCGCCCGGATCGTGGTGATCTTCGAGGGCCGCGACGCGGCGGGCAAGGGAGGCACGATCCAGCGGGTGGCCCAGTACCTGAACCCCCGCGTCGTGCGGATCGCCGCGCTGCCCGCTCCGACCGAGCGCGAGCAGGGCGAGTGGTACTTCCAGCGCTACGTGGAGCACCTGCCGGCCGCGGGCGAGATGCTGCTGTTCGACCGCAGCTGGTACAACCGCGCGGGCGTCGAGCATGTCATGGGCTTCTGCACCAAGGAGGAGTACTACAGATTCCTGCATCAGTGCCCGATTTTTGAGCGGCTGCTCGTTGAGGACGGCATCCTGCTACGCAAGTACTGGTTCTCGGTGAGCGACGAGGAGCAGGAACGCCGGTTCCGGGCCAGACTGGACGATCCCTTGCGGCGCTGGAAGCTCTCCCCCATGGACCTGCAGTCGATAAGCAGGTGGGAGGACTACTCCCGGGCCAAGGACGAGATGTTCGTGCAGACCGACATCCCGGAGGCGCCGTGGTACGTGGTAGAGAGCGAGGACAAACGGCGCGCCAGGATCAACATGATCGCCCACCTGGTCTCCACCATTCCCTACCACGTCGTGAAGCCGACGCCGATCACGATTCCCTCCCGGCCGCCATCACGGGGTTATGTCCGGGTGCCGAGGGAAATGCAGACCTACGTGCCTGACCACGCGGCCTCACTGATCACCTGAGCGGCACCCGGACTTGCCTCATTCGTCCCGTTCAGGGCGTGAACACGATGCGGGCCCTGGCCTTCCCGTGCAGTACGTCCTCGATGGAAGCGTTGACCGAGTCCAGGGGCCTGGTCTCGTAGCTGACGCGGGTCCGGCCCGCGGCGTGCAGAGCGAACACGTCGGCCAGGTCGGCGCGGGTTCCGACGATTGATCCGATCACCGACTTGCCGCTCAGCACGGTGTCGAAGACCGGGATGCTCAGCGTTCCCTCGGCGGGCAGCGCGACGAGCACCAGCCGACCGCCGCGGCGCAGGCCCTCGTAGGCGGCAGCGAATGACTTGTCGTCTACCGCAAGCCCGATGGCGACGTCGGCACCGCCATGCGCCTGCAGCACCGCCGTCGGATCCTCGGTGCGCGCGTCGATCACGAAGTCGGCGCCCAGGTCCTTGGCGAGCTGCAGCTTCTCGTCGGTGATGTCGATCGCGGCGACGGTTCCGCCGAAGATCTTGGCGTACTGCACCGCGAGGTGCCCGAGACCGCCGACGCCCGAGATCGCCACCAGGTCCGTCGGGCGGACGTTCCCGACCTTAA
>Ga0335074_10001524_pt1 | contig 31431 bp, 34 predicted proteins | sample Lox_Sample_23_FD_206715 | JGI IMG/M metagenome (GOLD analysis project Ga0335074, IMG submission 206715) | Soil microbial communities from Loxahatchee National Wildlife Refuge, Florida, United States - Lox_Sample_2.3 | ecosystem: Environmental > Terrestrial > Soil > Wetlands | place: USA... | reverse complement strand
TCCGGGTGCCGGATACGCGCTGTTCGAGCTGCGACGGGTGGACGGTCGCTGGCGGGCAACGGTCGCGCCGGAGTACTACGGGTTGACCCTGTTCGCACGGGCGGCGCCGGCGGGGTCGACGCTCCTGGACGTGGACGGGGCAGCGGCCGGCGACGTTCGTACATGGGCGACGCGTGCAGCCGGCGGCACGCTTCGGATCACGGTGGTCAACGCAGGCGCGCGGGCGAGACGGCTGTCGCTGGGCATCACCGGCGGGCGGTACGGTCCGGGCACGCTCGAGTGGCTCACCGCTCCGAGCGTACGCGCGCACAACGGCGTCGCTCTGGGCGGCCAGAGCTTCGGGGCGCCCACGTTTACGGGACGCCTGGCCGGGCGCGCGCGAACCTCGTCGGTTCCGCCAGCAAACGGGCAATACGCGGTCTCCCTCCCCGCCGACAGCGCCGCCCTGATCGTGCTCACGCGTGATTGATTGGGCGGGCCGCACCGACGAGGCCTTCGGCCTCGCGGCCCGCATTGATTCCGCGGGCCGCACCGACGAGGCCTTCGGCCTCGCGGCCCGCAAGCTGACAAGATGCCGCGGATGCCCGACGTCCTCATCTACGGCGACACCGTCCACCATGCCGAGCTTCGCCACGAACTCCCGCTCGTGGTCCCCGACGCTTTTCTCTATGCCGAGGTCGGGGGCTCGCGCCACGTCGTGGTGAGCTCGCTCGAGGCCTCCCGGGTCGCCGCACTGGGTGGCGGGCTGGACGTGCACGCCTACGAGGAGTTCGGCTTTGACGAGCTTCGGGCCGGTGGTGCCGAGTACGGCGAGGCGCTGCTCGAGGTGGCCAGCCGCGGCTGCCGATCGCTCGGAATCGAGCGGGCCGCCGTCCCCGGCGACTTCCCGCTCGAACTGGCCGACCGGCTGCGCGCGAACGGCATCGAGTTGGAGGTGGACCGGCGCCTGTTCGACGATCGGCGCCGGGTCAAGAGCCAGGCCGAGATGGCCGGCATCCGCCGGGCGCAGGTGGCCGCCGAGGCCGGCATGCGCGCGGCGGTGGAGCTTCTCCGGCGCGCCGAGCCGGGGGGCGACGGCCTGCTCGCCGACGGGGAGCCGCTGACGTGCGAGCGGATCAAGCTGGCGATCCGGGATGCGGTCGCCGGCGCCGGCGCCAACGCGGGCGACGACCTGATCGTCTCCCACGGGGCCCAAACCGCCGTCGGCCACGAGATGGGATCCGGTCCCATCCAGCCGGGCGAGCCGGTGATCATCGACCTGTGGCCGCGCGATCCCGCGTCGGCCTGCCACGCCGACATGACGCGCACCTTCGTGGTCGGCGAGGTCCCGGCGGAGTTACGGCGCTACCACGAGCTGACGCTCGAGTCGCTCATCCGCGCGCGGGAGGCGGTGCGCGCCGGCGCGGCCGGGCGCGAGGTCCATCGCATCTCGTGCGAGCCCTACGAGCGGGCCGGGATACCGACTCAGCTCACCAAGAAGCCCGGTCAGGTGCTCGAGGAGGGCTTCTACCACTCGCTCGGGCACGGGGTCGGACTGGAGGTGCACGAGGCACCGGCCCTCGGCCGGGCGCCGGACGTGCTGATCGCGGGAGACGTCGTCACGCTCGAGCCCGGCTGCTATCGACCAAGGTTCGGAGGCTGCCGGCTCGAGGACCTCCTCCTCGTGACCGACGACGGCGCCGAAACGCTGACCGACTTCCCGTACGACCTGGAGCCCTGAGCCCGGGTCGCTCGCCTCGCGTGGCGCGCGCCGCCTGCGCGGGCCTCCCCGCTGTCGGGGCGAGATCGGCCAGAGTTCACGCCGTGGCGTTCCTCCCGCGATCTGGCGGGGTTTGACTTCCTGTCGGAGTCGCCCCGACTCGGCGGATACATCGCGGCCAAAACGACCGCACCTACTCCGGATAACGCGCGGCAGGCGCCGGGTCTTGCCGGCGCTGGGATGAAAGTCGGACTATTTACGCCGCGCTCGAGCGGGTGTACTCCTCGGCCGTCAACGGACTCGACAGGATGAAGTCCGCACTGGCGCGATTGCACGCGGTGGGGACGTTGCAGACGACCGCGATCCGCAGCAGCGCCTTGACGTCGACGTCGTGGGGCTGGGGCTCGAGCGGATCCCAGAAGAAGATCAGGAAGTCGATGCGCCCCTCGGCGATCGCCGCGCCGACCTGCTGGTCGCCGCCGAGCGGCCCGCTCAGGAAGCGGTTGACGGATAGGTCGAGCTCGCCGGCCAACAGCGCGCCGGTCGTGCCGGTCGCATACAGCTCGTGTGCGGCGAGCGTGCCGCGGTTGAACCGAGCCCACTCGAGCATCTCGGTCTTGCAGTTATCGTGTGCGATCAGCGCGATTCGCTTGCTGGTTGGCATCAACCGGACGACATCGCCCATAGGTCATTACCTCCGTCTGGATTCCCGGACCGACACACACGCTAGCGGGCCGCCGAATGGCCCCAGAGCGCGCCGGCCCGGGAAACCCCCCGGGCGGGCGATGTCCGGCGGGCGCCTACGCCTCGTCCCAGACCTCGAGGACGGTCTGGCCGGAGATCACCCCGCCGTCGAGCTCGATCACGGTGGCGCACAGCACGTTGGTGCCGTCCGCATAGCGGCAGGCCTGGGTGTAGGCCGCGCCGGTGTCGTCCTGTACTCGGTGCTTGACCGTGTGGGTCATGTTGCGGCCGTACATGTCGTCGAGCCACGCCTTGATCTCCTCGTGTGTGCCGAGCACTCGAGGAGTGCCCGGTTGGGAGATCTTGTTGCTGATCGTGACGACCGCGCCGGGTCCGTACATCGAGAGCTGGGTTGCGGCGTCGCGCTCCTCAGCCGCACGGGTGAACCGTTTGAGGTCGAACGCGGTGGTGGTACTCATGACTCCCTCCTGTGTTTGGTCCCGGGCGTTTACCTACTGGTAGGTAAGCTGTCCGGAGCAAAACCTACCTTCTAGTAGGTAAAGTGTCAAGGCCCCCGACCCAGAAGGGATTCGATTCATGGCCGTCGCCCGAGACCCAACGCAAGCCGGAACTGCCGAGCGGATCCTCGACATCGCCGAGCGTCTGGTCCAGACCAGAGGCTTCAACAGCTTCAGCTACGCGGACGTGGCGAGCGAGCTCGGCGTCACCAAGGCGAGCCTGCATTACCACTTCCCGGGCAAGGCCGAGCTCGGCCAGGCGCTGATGACTCGTTACGCCCAGCGTTTTTCGGAGGCCCTGGAGCGGATCGATCAGGACCTGCCGACTGCCCGCGCCCGTCTGGAGGCGTACGCCGAGTTGTACGCGGATGTGCTGCGGGGCAAGCGGATGTGCATGTGCGGGGTGCTGGCGGCCGAGTACGAGACGCTGCCTGCGCCGATGCGCGACGAAGTGGTGCGGTTCTTCGATGAGAACGAGCGATGGCTGACGGATCTGCTGACCGCCGGCCAGGCTGACCGCACGCTTCGGTTCAGCGGCCAGGTCGAGGATGCGGCGCAGAACATCCTCTCCACGCTCGAAGGCGCGATGCTCGTGGCGCGTCCGTACGGCGACCTGGCCAGATTCGATGCGGCCAGGCGTCAGCTCCTGGCCGGCCTGGAGCCGGCGCCGCGCTCCCGCGGGCGCGCTCGGAGCACGCGTTAGCCGCTCAGGCGAAACTGGCCGTGGGCAACGATCTGGGCGCCGCCGCCCACGTGGATCGACTCCACGCGCTCGGCGCTGCCGGCGACCGTGGCGTATAGCAGCGACGGGCGGTTGATCTCCTCGCCCTGGCGGATCTCGATCTCCTGACCGAACGGGATCTCGCCGTGGCGCGCCAGGTGGAGGGCAAGCGGCCCCGCCGCCGACCCAGTCGCGGCGTCCTCTGGCACGCCGGCAGCCGGATAAAAGAGTCGCGCCTTCCAACTTGTGCCCTGCCCCGCGAAGCAACTTGCGCCCGCACCGAGGTCCTTGAGGCGGGCCATGTCAGGCTCCAACGCCGCCACCTCGGCCTCGTCGCTCAGCTTCACGTACACGAACACCGGGCCGTTGCGGTAGACCTCGATCGGTAGCCCCGAGGACTGCACGCCGAGCGCGGACAGCAGCTCGGCGTGTCGGTCAAACGGCTCCCACGTGGGGATCGGCTGCTCCATGCGGCCGAACACGACGCGCCCGTCGGCGCGCTCGAGCTCGACCGGGACTGGCCCCGCGCCCGTCTCGAGCACCACCGCGTCGCTTCCTGACGCGGTCCCGATCACGAACGCGGCGCCGAGCACGGGATGGCCGGCGAACGGCAGCTCGACGCCCGGGGTGAAGATGCGCACGCGGGCGTCGCCACCGGACTCCGGCGCTAGTACGAAAATCGTCTCGGCGAAGTTCATCTCCCGGGCGAGCCGCTGCATGTCCTCGGTGCTGAACGACTCCCCGTCGAGGAACACGCCCAGCTGATTCCCCTCCAGAGGGCGAGGGGTGAAGACGTCCACGACCAGGTAGGGGTGGGCCGGCGGGCCGCCGAGCCAGTCAAGCCTGGCTGTGTCGGAAAGTGCAGTCACGCAGTACGCGAGGCTACCTGGCTACTGAGGCGGCCGGTACGTGGCGGCGCCGGCCTTGCGCATTGCCTCCTGCGCTTCGGCCATGTCGATCAGGACGGTCGTCTCGAACTTGGCGAATGAGCCGGACTGGCCCACGGCCATGGCGAGGGCAGCGGCGGTGACGTTGTCCGGTGCCTCGGCCAGGAAGACGCCGTCGAACTCTCCGAGCGCGTACCACAGGCCGATCAGCTTCGCGCCCAGCGAATCGCACAGCTCCGCGGCCGCCTGCGCTCGATCTTGCGGGTTCTCGACCAGTCCCCGGATCGCATCGGACGAATAGCTGAAACGGCCCAAGTAGAGCGGCATGGTCTCCTCCAATCGCTTGGGGTCGATGGGTGAGATGAGTCTCTTGCAATGCCGTGGGTGGATGCAAGCCACATCCGTCGGTGGCGACTCTACGATCCTGGCCGTGTCTGAGCCGGAACCGCTGCTGCAGATCAGTGCTGCCGCCCCGCGCAGCCGGGCCGACTCGGTCGCGACTCCGCGCGGGGACTGGGCGCCGGTGATCTGGTACGCGCTGACGGCGGCCGCGGTTCAGATGCTGTGGCTGACCTTCGCGGCGATCACGACCGACAGCGCCCATCACTACGGCGTGTCGGTCACGGCGGTCGGATGGCTGTCGGAGATCTTCCCGTTGCTCTACGTGGTCCTGGCGATCCCCGCCGGCGCGCTGCTCGACGACCGCTTCCGTCCCGCCCTCGGCTGCGCGGCCGCGTTGATGGCGCTCGGCGCGTTCGTCCGCGCGGGCGGTGACTCGTTTGCCTGGGCGCTCACCGGACAGGTCGCGATCGCCGTGGCCCAGCCCGTGATCCTCAGCGCCGTGGGCAAGCTGGCCGGCGAGTACCTGCCCGAGCGCGATCGCCCGAACGGGATCGCGGTCGGGTCGGCCGGCAACTTCGTGGGGATGCTGGTCGCGCTCGGGCTCGGTCCGGTGCTCGCCGCCCACGGCCATCTCGAGCGACTGCTCCTGGTCGAGGCCGGACTGGCGCTGATTCCCGCGGTGGGCTTGGCGTTCGCGTTGCGACGGCCCGGTCAGCCCTCGGATGAGCACGCGGCGATCGCCGGCAGCGCGGCTCGGTCGCTGTGGAGCATCCCCGAGATGCGCACGCTGTGCAGCCTGGTGTTCCTGGGGTTCGGCATCTTCGTCGCGCTCGCCACGTGGCTGCAGACCTTGCTCCATCCCGACGGGGTGTCGGACACCACAGCCGGCATCCTTCTGGTCGCAATGGTCGTGGCCGGGGTGGTGGGGTGCGCGGTGCTCGCGCCCGGGGTGTCCCAGCGCCGGATCGAGCGCCGCTACATGCTGATCGCCACCTGCGTCACGGCGGCCGGGTGCCTGGTGTGCGGTGCGAGCGACACACTCGCGGTACGCGCGGTGGCGCTCACGGTGATCGGGTTTGTGCTGCTGCCCGCGTTGCCGATCGTGATGACCGCGGCCGAGCGGCTCGGTGGTCCGCTGGCGGGGACCGCGGGCGCGATCGTCTGGCTGGCCGGCAATCTCGGCGGGCTCGTCGTGGCCCTAATCGTCCAGGCGCTCGTCCATCACCCGTTCCCGGCCTTCGCGGCGATGACCGTGGTCGCCCTGTGCGGATTCCCCCTGGTGCTGCGGCTGCAGGAAGCGAGCCCGACGCGGCCGGTCGACATCGATCACCCGATCGGGGCCGCGGACGCCCGGAATGAGCAGGCAGAGCCCGGCCGAGCTCGCGATGGCGCCGCCGACGACGATGGTCGCGCGAGCGCCGAGAGCGGCCTCGAACGAGCGGGCGCAGAGGAGCCCGAGCGGGCTGAGGGCGATCGAGACCAGCCAGTCGACCGAGGAGACGCGCCCGAGTAGCGGGCGGGGAACGAGTCGCTGCACCACCGGCGTCCAGAGCGCGCCAACATGTGCAATCAAATGGTTGCACATGAATTCGGGTGAAACCGCGCGAAACCACGGCGTAGCCGCGGTGAAACCGCCGACACCTACGGTTCCCGATGCATCCCCACCGACTCGCTAAGGAACCATCACATGACACCGACAACCGCCGTTTACGCCACCGGACTGGTCAAGTCCTTCGGCGGCTTCCGCGCCGTCGACGGGATCGATCTTACGGTGGATCAGGGCGAGATCTACGGCGTCCTCGGGCCCAACGGGGCCGGCAAGACGACGATGCTCAAGATGCTCGCCACGCTGCTGCCGATCGACGCCGGGCAGGCCTCGCTATTCGGGGTGGACGTCGCCCGGGAGCCGCATCGCATTCGCCAGCTCCTCGGCGTGACCGGCCAGTATGCGTCGGTCGACGAGGATCTCACCGCGACCGAGAACCTGTGGTTGTTCGGTCGCCTGCAGGGTCTGCGGTCAGCCGACGCGCGCGCCACCGCCAAGCGGCTGCTCGCCCAGTTCGATCTCGAAGAGGCCGCGAACAAGCCGATCGCGCAGTTCTCCGGCGGCATGCGGCGCCGGCTCGACCTCGCGGCCAGCCTGATCACGAGGCCGCCGCTGATCTTCCTGGACGAGCCGACCACCGGGCTTGACCCGCGCACGCGCGGGCAGATGTGGGACACGATCCGCGACCTCGTCGCCGACGGGTGCACCGTGCTGCTCACGACCCAGTATCTCGACGAGGCCGACCAGCTGGCCGACCGCATCTCGGTCATCGACCGCGGTCGCAAGGTCGCCGAGGGCACGCCGGACGAACTCAAGAGCTCGGTCGGTGACTCCACGCTGCAGCTGCAGCTCGCCGCCGGCGCCGATCAGGAGCTCGCCGCCCAGGTGGTCGGGCGGGTCGTGGGTCAGGAGCCCGTGCTGACGCCCGAATCGGCCCGCATGAACGTACCCCTTGATGTCGCCGACGATGCCGCGGACGTGCTGATCGCGCTTCGTCAGGCCGAGATTCCGATCGCCTCGGTCAGCGTCGCCAAGCCGACGCTCGACGAGGTGTTCCTCGCCCTCACCGGGCACGACACCGGTGAGGGCGATCAAGAAACAACCCGCGAGCACCTCGCCCTGGAGATCCGATGAGCACCCTCACGTTCGACCCGACGCCCACCACCCCGGCCGCCACGGCAACCGTCGATCCCGCCGCCGCGGTCGCTCGCGCCCATGCGCGGGTCAGCCCGGCCGAGACAGTAAGCCAGACGCTCTCGATGGCCTGGCGCGCGCTCAAGAAGATGCGGCGCAACCCAGAGCAGTTCTTCGACGTCACCTTCCAGCCGCTGCTGTTCACGGCGATGTTCGCCTACATCTTCGGCGGCGCCATCAGCGGGAACGTGCAGCGCTACCTGCCGCTGATAATTCCCGGGATCGTCGCCCAGACGGTGCTGACCACGTGCATGTCCACCGGCGTGCAGCTGCGCGAGGACATGGAGAAGGGCGTGTTCGACCGCTTCAAGGCCCTCCCGATCGCGCGGATCGCCCCGCTGGCCGGTCCGATGGTGGCCGACCTGGTTCGCTACCTGATCGCCGCCAGCCTGACCTTCGTGGTCGGGGTGATCATCGGGTATCGCCCGCACGGCGGTCCGCTCGGCGTCCTGGGCGCGATCCTGCTCGCGGTGTTCACGGGCTGGGCGATCGCCTGGATCTTCACCTGGTTCGGCATCCTTGCCCGGAGCGCTCGGGCCGTTCAGGGCTACTCGATGATGGTCCTGTTCCCGCTGACCTTCCTCTCCAATGCGTTCGTTCCGGTCGGCACCCTGCCGGGTGGGCTGAGGACGTTTGTGAAGTTCAATCCGGTCTCGCACCTGGTGTCGGCCACGCGCGACCTCGCCAACCACGGCGTGCTCAGCAGCGAGGTGGGGTGGACGCTCCTGGCCGGCTTGGTCGTGATCGCGATCTTCGCGCCCCTCTCGGTCCGTAGCTACAAGCGGCACCTGTAGACACGACGAGGTGCAGGTTCAGCCCGGGAGCTGTTCGACGAGCGCTCGCGCCTCGTTCAGCAGCTCCCGGGGGTCGCGGTCCCGGTAGCCGGCCCGCAGTTCGGCGAGCCGCGCCGGCGCGGATTCCTCGACCCGGGGCGCCACCCGTTCCCACGCCAGCGTCGGCACGGTCCGGTTGTAGGCGAATCGGTTTGCCAGCGCGAGGAGCACGAGCACATCTTCACTCGAGATCGCGCTGCGCAGCAGTCCCCAACTGCCGAGGGCGAACAGCACCTGCCCGGTGACGGGATAGTCGAGATGGACGTTCGCCGGGTCGAGCGCGTTGATCGCATCCGCCCGGCATTGGGCGAACAACTCGGCACCGCGCACCTCATCGGGGCTGGCCGCGTAGTGAGCGTGGGCGGTCAGGGCCGCCGAGACTCCGAACAGCACCCACGGCTCAGCGCCGGTTCGGGGTATGCCCGGAAGTTCGAACTCGCGCATGTGGATCGCGCATTGGCGGTAGAGCCGCAGGCCGCTCGGATGGTCGCCTCGCGCCAGGGCCAGCTCGGCGTGGCAAACCTCCCGGAAGAGCGCCCCACCGAAGAGCGCATGGCTCTCCTCGGTACGGTCAACCACCTGAAGCTCGGCCTCGGCGTCGTCGAGCCGTCCTTCGGCGATCGCGCACAGCACGAGCAACGCCTGGAGCTGAACCTCATCGTCCCGGGCCCCCAGCCGCCGCATCACGCTCAGCGCTGAGCGGGCATGCTCGATCGCGGTCCCGGTGTCGCCCAGCTGCATGGCGAGCTGGGCCAGATGGTTTCGGAGCATGGCGGCGTGCCACGGTCCGTCGTCACCGCCCAGCAGCCGGAGCGCGCGCTCGGCCGCGTCGATCGAGCCGGCCGGATCGCCGGTGTTCTCCCGCACCTGGCTCAGCCAGTGCAGCGCCGTAGCAGCGGTGTCGCGTTCGGGATCTTCGGCGAGCGCCTCGAGACGACCGGCGAAACTGTCGGGATCAGCCGGGTCGTAGGCCAGGATCACCTTGGCGTTGGCGGTCAGGCGCAAATCGGGCCCGGTTCCTGGGCCAAGCCGCCGCAGCACGGCCCAGATCGACGCGGTCCGCTCATGGCCGGCCACCATCGCGTTGGTCAGCAGGATCGCCATCGCGGCCCGGGTCGTGTCCTCGAGCTCTACGGGCGGATGCCAGCCGCTGACCACGTCGGCGACGGCGTCGGTGAGGACAATCAAACGAGCGTGCTCGCCGCGCATGGCCCAGAAGATCCCCAGGGCGGCGAAGAGCTCGACCAGTGTCTCCGGGTCGCGATCGGAGATCGCGCCCCGCAGTTCATCGGCCAGGTTTATCTCCTCTGCGCCGAGTGCGTCGATCGCGGCGAACTGCTCCGGCCCAGCCAGCCATTGGGCGTGCTCGCGTGCGTAGGCGATGGCCCATTGCCGCTGGGTAGTGCGTGCCTCTGTGTCTTCGCCCGAGTCCACCAGCTGCATGCGGCCGAATTCACGCACGGTCTCGAGCATCCGATAGCGAAGGCCGGCCGCCGTCTCCCGAACGCCCACGAGCGACTGGTCGACCAGGCCCTGCACCGCGTCGACCGCCCCGTCTCCGAGGACCAGGGCCGCTGCCTCGAGGGTGAAGCCGTCATGGAAGAGGGCCAGTCGCCGCAGCGCCCGTCGCTCCGCCGCCTCGAGCAGATTCCACGACCAGTCGATCACCGCGAGCAGGGTCTGGTGCCGGTCGGGCGCACTGCGATCGCCGCCGCGGAGCAACGCGAAGCGGTTCTCCAGGCGGCGATCGATTTCCTCCGCCGCCATCGCGCGTACCTTGGCGGCAGCGAGCTCAATCGCGAGCGGCAGACCATCAAGCTGGGTAACGATGCTCCTCACGACCTCATCGGCGAGCTGGACCCCGGGGCGTGCCGCGACCGCGCGCTCCCGGAACAGCTCCGCCGCGTCCGTCACCCCTAGCTCGCTGAGGAGGTAGACGTGTTCGGCCGCGATCGCCAGCGGCGCGCGGCTCGTGGTCAGTACCCGCAGGTCGCGGGTTGTGGACACCAGGAAGGCGACCAGTTCCGCCACCGCGCCGATGAGGTGCTCGCAGTTGTCCAGGACGAGCAGGCTCGGCGATTGTCCGAGCAGCTGGGCGATCCGCGCCCGCACATCCGCCCGCTGCTCGGGAGTCAGGGTTCGACGGCTGCTGACGGAATCGCGCACGCCGAGGGCGGACCCGACCTCTCCGATGACGTCGTCCGGAGAGCTGACGCCGACCAACTCGACGACGTGGACCACCGGCGTCTCAACGTCACGCGCCAGCACATGCGCGAGCCGCGTCTTGCCCAGCCCACCTGGACCGACGATCGAGACCACCCGCGTGCTCTTGATCAACGCCCGGAGCTGCTCGAGGTCGCGGTCGCGACCGAGCAGCCGCGTCGCGTCGTAGCGCACGCCGCTGCGAACCGGCTGGTCGAGCGCGAGCACGTCGCGGTGGGCCTTCTGCAGCGGCTCGCCCGGATTGGTGCCCAGGCGGTCGCGCAAATCGCGCCGGTAGCTATCGAACCGCTCGAGCGCGGCGCCGGGTCCGCGGACGACGGCCTCGCTCCGGAGGAGGTCGGCCAGCAGCGATTCGTCCTCCGGGTGGTTCACGTACGCCTCCTCGAGTCCGGGCAGCGCCTCGGCGTGCGCTCCGATTCGGCTGCACGCCCGCGCCAGGATCAGGCGGGCGGCGGCGAGGTCGATCGCCGCCACGCGGCGAACCTCCGGCAAAGGCCCGTCGTCGCCGTCGGCCGTCGCAGGCACACCGTCGGCGAGCGCCAGCGCCCTCCGGGCCAGCTCGGCGGCCGCCGGGGCGTCTCGGTCCAGCGAGGCCCGGGCGTCGCGAACGAACGCGGACAGCCGCACGCTGTCGACCTCGCCCGGCTCGATCCCCAGCCGATACCCGACGCCGTCGCGGACGATGACGTCCGGTCCGCAAGCGCTCCGCGTGCGCGACACCAGCACCTGCAAGCTCTTGGTCGCGTTCAGAGGTGCCTCGTCCCCCCAGACGAGCTCGACCAGGTCCTCCGCTCGAACCGTCCGTCCGCCGCTGGCCGCCAACGCTGCGAGCAGCGCCTGGGGACGGTCGCCCACGACGACCGTCCCCCGCCAGCGCACGTCGTCGAGCAGCGTCAGCGCAACCGTCACATGGTCAGTCTAAGAAGCGGCCGGCACCTGGCTCTGGACCAGCGTGTCGCCGGTCTCGAGCAGCGTCTTGAGATTGGAGAGGATGTGCGGCCACCCCTGGCTGACGGTCTCGAGAACCTTGCTTCCGGGCTCGAAGCCATCGTGGACCACCGTGAGCTTGACGAACTCGCCGAGGTCTTGGATGTCGAAGGAGACCTTGGAGCGCGGCTCGGCGGCCACGCGCTCGAGGAACTCCTTGGGGAAGCCGACACGCTCGGCCGCCTGCTCTTGCCATTCGGGTGTGAACGTGTGCCAGGTGTAGGCGAGTCGCTGGTAGGGCTCGGCCTCGAGCACGACCTGGCCCGGATCGGCGATTGCCAGATCCCACTGATGCAGGGTCATAGTCGAGCCGGGAGTCCAGTCTGACTCGAATGCGACGCCCCAGTAGCGCTCGGTGAAGGCCGGCTCGGTCAGCGCCTGCCAGACACGCTCCGGTGTGCTGCGGATGAAGGTCGTGTAGACGAACGACGGCTTGTCCATGGGGTGATCCTCCAGGGCTCGTTTGAGGTCCGACAGGGCGCGAACCCGGTCGCGGTCGTACTGATTGATCCACCGTTCCGAGATCGCGTTGATGGGCGCCGGGTTGAGGTAGTGGAGCTTTTCGCGTCCCCGCCATACCGTGGTCACCAGCTGTGCGGCCTCGAGCACCGCGAGATGCTTTGAAACCGACTGCCGGGCCATGTCCATGTCGGCGCACAGCCCGCTGAGCGTCTGACCGTTCCGGGCGTTGAGGCTGTCCAGCAGCCGTCGGCGGCTGGGATCGGCCAGCGCCCTGAACACGTCGTCGATCTCAGGTGGATAGGCAGTCATAAGGCTGCATAACTATATGCAGCCCAGAGGCTGCATGTCAAGGGCCGGATCGCGGCCCGCGGGCCACGGCATACCAGCTAGGGGGAAAGCGCGAATGGGCCCTGGGGGTGCAGACGCGACGCCCGCGCGTCGGCACCATGTGTGGGATGCGCGGGGCTCCCGACCTTGACCCAGAGTCTCGACAGTGGCTTGCCCAGCTTCGGGTCGGGCACCCGCGCTACGAGCAGACGCTCCGCGCGCTGCACGATGTGCTCAGGCGAGCCGCCGCGTTCGAGCTCTCGCGGCGCCGCCACCAGCTTCGGGGCGTTGCCGGTCCCGAGTTCGACGACCTGGCGCAGCAGGCCGCCGACGACGCGCTCGTCAGCGTGCTGGACAGGCTCGACGACTTCCGCGGTCTCAGCCGTTTCACGACCTGGGCGTACAAGTTCGTGATGTTCGAGGTCTCGGCGAAGGTCGCACGGCACGCCTGGCGCCGGCAATCACCGAGCGCCGAGGAGCTCGAGTGGGACCAAATGCCCGATCTCCTGGAATTGCGGCCCGATGACAGGCTCGAGCAGCGGGCGCGGCTCCAGGCGCTGTCACAGGCGATCGGCGAGCTCACCGACCGCCAGCGCGAGGTCTTCGTGGCCGTCGCACTCAACGACGTCCCGATCGACGTGCTCGCCCTGAAGCTCGGGACCAACCGCAACGCCGTCTACAAGAACCTGTTCGACGCGAGGCGTCGCCTTCGGGCCAGGATGACCGCCGCCGGGCACCCGGTGAGCGAAGCGAACGTTCGGGATAAAGCGGCGAGTGGCGCTCCCCGGCTTGGTCCGCCTGCGGCCGGGTGGTCGCGGTGACGCTGCGGTGCGTGATCGTGGATGACAGCCCAGCCGTCCTCCGCGCCGCCAGCGAGTTACTGGAACGTCAGGGCGTGGCGGTAGTGGCCGTGGCCGCCAACTGCGAGGAGGCCATGCGCGTCATCGGGCGCGCCAGGGCCGACGTGGTGCTCATCGATATCGATCTCGGGCCGGAGAGCGGCTTTGACCTTGCCCGCCGACTCGCGGCCACCGCGGAACGGCCGGGCTCACCCAGCATTCTGACCTCGACGCATGACGGGAGAGACTTCGCGACGCTGATCGCGGCGAGTCCCGCCATCGGGTTCCTGCCGAAATCGGAACTGTCGGCCGAGGCGATCCACCGGCTGTTGACCGATGCTCACGTGGAGGGACGGTATTGAGCCTGGAGGAACGTGATCACCGCGAGCACGCGGCGGTGATCGTCCTCGGCCTCGGAAAGCCGGAGCTTGCCCAGGATGCTGCGGACATGTTTGTGAACGGTGCCCTCGGTGACCCAAAGTTGGCGCGCGATCCCAGCGTTTGAGCGGCCTTCGGCCATCAGCTGGAGGACCTCGCGCTCGCGGGGAGTGAGCTCGCTCAGGGGATCCTCAACCCGGCGCGCGGCGACGAGCTCCTTGACCAACGCCGGGTCGATGACCGCGCCGCCGCCTGCGATCCGCCCGAGCGTCCCGAGAAAGTCGCTCACCTGGGTGACCCGGCTCTTCAAGAGGTAACCAACGCCTTGCCCTTCCGAGAGCAGATCGACGGCGCGATGGACCTCGACGTGTGCCGAAAGCACGAGGATGCCGATCTGGGGGAACTCCGTGCGGATCGCCTGCGCCGCATCCAGACCCTCGGTCGTATGGGAGGGCGGCATGCGAATGTCGAGCACGACGAGGTCGGGACGCTGCTCGCGCACCAGCCGCATCAGCTCAGACGCGTCACCGGCCTGACCGACGACCTCAAAGGGTGACCGTTCGAGCAGGCTGGCGATGCCCTCACGCAAGAGGACGTCGTCGTCTGCGATGACCACACGGAGGTCTCCCACGCCGGCAGCGGTCATTTTGCCAGTGCGAGGGCCAGCGGATTCGACAGCGCCCGGCGGCTGCGCGGTAGCCTGCCTGCACCAGGATAGTCATGGCGGCAACCACTGATGACGTCCGAAGCGCCGTGCATCGACTTGCCGGCGCGCTGCTCGAGGACGTGGAGCGAATCGCTGGTCGCAGCGTCGCGCGCATGCAGGAGCTGTTGCCCTCCTACGCCCAGGTGCCGGCCGACGCGCTGGTTCGCGGCGATCGTGCTGCTGATGGAGGCCGAAGACCCCGCGGTGTACCTGGTGCCGAGCACGGAGTGGCTGAACGCCGCGCCGCCGCTCAAGGACCGTCCGAATATCGGCAAGCGGAGCGAGCCCGAGTACGGCATCTCGGTGGCGCGCTCGTCTCTGCCGGGCCTGGGGCGGTACGCCTGGGACGAGGGAATGCACTACCTGCGTTAGTTCTGACGGCGACGCCAGTCAGCCGACGGAGGGCTCGGGCTGCCAGACCGTTGCCGCCCCTCCTCTCGGGGTGAAGGCCTCGAGCAGCAGCTGTCCGAGCACGGCGGCGGTGACGAGAACGACGAAGAGCACCGGCGAAAGTCGCCCGCCGAGCGCCGCCAGCGTGAGCGTCGCCGCGGCGAGGCCGATCCGACCAAGGAAGGTCCGGTCGCGAAGCGACGTCCATTCGGCGCCCAGGTGGATCACCGCCAGCGACAGGGCAAAGGCACCGATTCCGCCGGCGAGCGCCCAGCGCGTGTCGGCGCTCAGGGACGCGTCCGCCGCCTTGGTGACGGCGAGCCTCGTGCCTTCGCCGAACGCGGCCACCCCGGCCAGCAACGGAAAGTGGGCGTACACGTAGACCAGCCCGAGCGCTCCCCGCCCGACGACCGAGGTGTCAGCGAGGTCGAAGTAGATCCACCACATGGCGAGGGTGACGACAAAGCAGAGGCCGGCGATGACCCAGGAGTCGAAGGTGAACTCGAACCCGGAGACGCCTGCGACCACCGCCACCACCGATTCGCCGAGGACGATGATGAAGAAGGTCCCGAACCGCTCGGTGAGATGAGAGATGGCGATCGAGTGCGACTTCAGCGCGGCCCACGCGCGCGTGGGTACCGCAAGGTCGATCACCATGGCGACTCCCCACAGCTCATAGCGATAGGGGCTCGGCACGAAGATCGAGACCAGCCAGAGTCCGGTCGTAGCCGAGTAGCCGACGATGTATATGTCAGTGAGCCGTCGGCCCTCGCCGGCGACATGGCGGCGCGCGCGGAGGTACAGCCCGATCAGCAACAAGCGCAGGACCACGTATCCGGCCGCGAATCCAACCGATCCGCCCTGGCCACTCATTACGCGGTGGAGGTTCACCGCGATCGCGGCAATCGCGAGCATGGCGCCCGACTTCGCGAGGCGGAAGATCAAATCATCGGTGTCGAATCGGTTCGCGTACAGGGTGTAGAGAACCCACGCCCAGACAACCACGACGAACAGGGCCGCGAAGCGAGCGAACACGGCAGCCGACGGCTCGTGCACCAGCGGCGCGCCGAGCTGGGCCACCGCGGCGGCGAACACGAGATCAAAGAACAGCTCGAACCACGTCGCATGCCGCTGCTCGTCTGGGTCGCCGGTCGTCCGCAGCCGGGGCGGCTCGAATCGAAATGTCCCGCCGACGCCCAGATAACGCGCGTTGGAGGGAGCGGCCTCGGCGGCGCTGGCCGGACCGGCGTCAGGCGGGAGCGGTGTCGCGCTCTGGTCGCCTGTAGAACTGCGTCTCGCCATTCCCGAACGACCAGTTTTCCGCCGCCGTCTCGACCACGGAGATCAGTATGTCGGCGGACCGGACGCCCGGGTCCTCTGCGAGCCGTTGGACGATTCTGCGGTACATCGCGAGCTTGGCATCGACGGTCTTGCCGGGCGCCCAGAAGACCTGAATCTGAACCAGGTCATCGCTTGGGTCAATCCCCAGGAACGGTCCGTAGGCAAACTCGTGCTCGCCGGGTGACTGGCATTTCGCGGCCTCCTCAATGGGTCCTGGCACTAACGTCGACGTTCAACGCATCGCCGAACCGGCGACGGCCGACCCTGCCGGGTAACGCGCGATGAGCTGGTCGGCGATCGCATCCAGGTCTTCGCCGATGTAGTTCGGTTGCGGGCCGACGTCCAGCGGGGCGTTGTCCTTGCGGAGGATCAGCCCTGCCTGCCAGCCGGCGGCCAGCGCACCCAACGTGTCCCAGACATGACACGCGATGAGGCAGATGTCACCCGGATTCACCCCGAGCTCGCTTGTCACCGAGTGATAGGCCTCCTGCGCCGGCTTGTGGCGCCGCACCGTCTCGTCGACGCTGAACCGGCGCTCGAACAGGTCGATTACGTCTCCCTGCTCGAGCTGGCGCCCCGAGATCGCCAGCGTGTTGTCGGTCAGGGTGAACAGCCGGAAGCCGTGGTCACGCAGGCGACGGAGAGCCGCGGGCACCTCGGGGTGGGGTGGCATCGAGGCGAATCGGTCGGTGAGCTCGGCAGCGTCCGCGTCGGTGATCGTGATGCCGCGAGTAGCGGCCAGCATTCTGAGCACGGCACCACCGATGTCGGTGAACGGGACATACACACCGGTCAGCGTCAGCGCCTCCGAATACGTGATCAGGTGGCCGAACCACAGCCGCATCGCCGCGGGATCACCAAAGATCCGGTCGAAGGTGGGACGGATGGTCTCGAGGTCGAGCAGCGTCTCGTTGACATCGAACACGATGATCGGTCGTTCACTCATGGGGCGCTTCCTTTCCGGGGGCTGGACACCCACATGGGTATCTCGGCCGCCGTGCCTTCTTACCGGCCGCGCGGGAGACGTGAGTGGCGAGGTGGTAAGAACCGGCGTGCGCGTCGCGCTCATGGAGTCACACCGGCCATGCACCGCCGGCCCCGGCGACGAGGGAGCAGACATGACGGCATATCGGACGATCGACGCGAACGGCGGCGAAATCTTCTATCGCGAAGGCGGAGACCGATCCGCACCGACGCTGCTCCTGCTGCATGGCTTCCCGAGCTCCTCGGCTCAATACGATCAGCTGATGGCGCGGCTGGCGGGTAGCTGTCACGTGATCGCGCCCGACTATCCGGGGTTCGGTCAAAGCCCTCCGCTGGGTGGAACAACGACGTTCGATCGGCTCGCGGACGCGGTGGACTCGTTCATCGACGCCGCGGGATTGGATCGCTTCAGCCTGTACATGTTCGACTTCGGCTCGCCCGTCGGGTTCCGAATCGCAACCCGTCATCCCGAACGCGTCGAGGGGCTCGTACTCCAAAACGGCAACGCCTACGAGGTTGGTCTTGGCCCGGGAATGCGGGCCCTGGCGCCCTACTGGCGGGACCGGGTGGCAAACGAAGCCGCCGTCCGCGGCTTTCTCACGCTGCAAGCCACGCGTGCGCAGTACGTCGACGGAGTCGCGGACCCGACGGCGGTGAACCCGGACCTCTGGGAGCTCGATCAACGCTACCTCGAGTTGCCCGGTCGCGATCGAGTGATGCTCGACCTGCTCTACGACTATCAGAACAACCTCAGCCTGTATCCGTTGTGGCAGCAGTACATGCGGACCCATACGCCGCCGGCGCTGCTTGCCTGGGGCCGCAACGACGCGTTCTTCCCGCCGGAGGGCGCGCGGGCGTATCTGGATGATCTGCCCGACGCCGAGCTGCACCTGCTCGACACCGGCCACTTCGCCACCGCGACGCATAACGCCGAGATTGCGAGGCTGATCCGGGCGTTTCTGGACTGCAACTCGGTCGCGCGGGCGGCTGCCTAGACCTTTCGCCGGACGCGAACGCCGGTCATGACCGCGAGCGACGGCCAGGAGGCTTGAAGCCGGACAGCAGCTGCCCGAGGACAATGCTGCTCGATGACCGATCTTCGTCACCTGGACGAGCTTCTCCGCGCCACGGACGGAGATGCCGGCTGCAACGCGGGTGAGCGCATCCTTGAGGTCTACGTGGAGCTGGAGCTGACGGGCCAAGACCCAGCGAATGTCTACCCCGGGACGGCGATTCACCTTCAAAGCTGCGCCGGCTGCCGTGCCGATCACGACGGGTTGCTCGAAGCGGCACGCCGATTTGGGGAAACCAAGCCCGGCTAGGCAGGCCGGGCACCCCTCCAACCGCGGGCTCGGGGCCTAGCCTGGAGTCGCGCGGTGACTTATGGTTGCGCTGGACTTCATGACTGCGCCGGAGGAGGGTGAGGCATGGCTCACGCGAAGTTGATCGCAAACGGGACCGTCGTCACAGCCGAGGGTGAATTCGACGGGGACGTCCTGATCGACGGTGACAAAATCGCCGCGGTCGGCCACATCGCCACGCCCGACGGGACCGAGGTCATCGACGCAGCGGGCTGCTTCGTGCTCCCCGGGCTGATCGACAACCACACGCATCTGTCGATGCCGTTCATGGGCACGATGTCCTCCGACGACTACGACACCGGCACGCAGGCCGCCGCGGCCGGCGGAGTGACGTGCCTGGTCGACTTCGCGATCCAGAATCAGCCCGACAACCTGCAGTCGACGCTCGAGGAGTGGCGGGGGCGCGCCGACGGCGCGGCGCACGTCGACTACGGCTTCCACATGGCGATCACGAACGCCTCCGAGCCGGTGCTCGAGGACATGACGGCCATGTCGGAGGCGGGCGTCTGCTCGTTCAAGCTGTTCATGGCCTACAAGGGCGCCCTGATGGTTCGCGACGATGAGCTCGCCGCATGCATGGAGCGCGCCCGGGATCTCCAGGCGCTGACGATGGTCCACGCCGAGAACGGCGACATCATCGATCTGCTCGTCCACCGCGCGCTCGCGCGCGGGGACACGTCGGCGATCAACCACGCGCTGACCAGGCCGGAGTTCGTCGAGGCGGAGGCCACGGGGCGCGCTGCCCGGATCGCCGAGTACGTCGGGGCGCCGCTGTTTGTCGTTCACGTCACGTGCGGCGCCGCGGCGGCCGAGATCGAAGCCGCGCAGCAGCGCGGTGCGCCGGTGAGCGGGGAGACGTGCGTCCAGTACCTGATCAACAGCGTCGATGACCTTCGCCGCCAGGGTGTAGAGGGGTGCCGCTACGTCTGCTCCCCACCGCTTCGCGACGAGGTGAATCACGAACTGCTGTGGGGCTACATCCGACGCGGCGTGCTGGAGAGCATCTCGACCGACCACTGCCCGTTCAACGACGAACAGAAATCGAGAGGTCTCGACAACTTCAGCCTCGTCCCGAACGGGCTCGCCCAGATCCAGCACCGTCTGGCGAAGCTGTGGGACGAGGGGGTCGTCCCGGGCCGGATCACTCGCTCGCAGCTCGTCGACCGGACGAGCACGACGATCGCCCGTCGGTTCGGGCTGCACGAGAAGGGGGCACTGGCCCCTGGGAAGGATGCCGATGTCGTCGTGCTCGACCCCGCGGCACCGCATCCGTACGGCCAGGCGACGTCATTAATGAACGTCGACTACGACCTGTACGAGGGCGAGACCGCGAGTGCGAGCGTGCGGCACACATTTTCGCGGGGCACCCTCGTGTACGACCGAGGCGAGATCAAGACCGAGCCGGGACACGGACGGTTCGTTCCGCGCTCGCTCGGACGGGTTCGCCAGGCAGTGGTGTGAGCGCCGTAGAACTGGACCCGCAAGCGGTCATCGCCGACCTCGACGAGCTGGCGGCGCAGAGCGGTGGGCGGTTTGCCGGCGCCAAGCGGCTGGCCTGGACCCCGGAATGGGTGCAGGCACGCGCCTGGCTCATCGCGAAGCTCATCGGGCTCGGGCTGGAGCCCGAGCGAGACGAGGCCGGGAACCTGTGGGCGCCTATCGCCGGCGAGCGCGACGAGTTCCTGATCGTCGGGTCGCACATCGATGCGGTCCCCGACGGCGGCTGGCTGGACGGTGCCCTCGGACTGATGACCGCGCTCGAGACAGTGCGGCAGTTGAGGCAGTCGGGCGTCAGGCCACCGATCGGTGTCCGCTTCGTCGATTGGGCCGACGAGGAGGGCGCGCGGTTCGGGCGAAGCCTGGTCGGGTCCTCGGCCTGCGCACGGAACCTCGTCGCCGACGAGGTTCGCGGGTTGCAGGACTCCGGTGGCGTCACCCTGGCCGACGGCCTCGCCGCGTGCGGCATCGACCTCGACGGCGCGGGCGCCGCGGCGAGCCGGCTCGACGGGGCCTTCGCCTATCTCGAGCTGCACATCGAACAGGGCCCCGTGCTTCTCGACGGCGCCCGCCTGGCGTCGGCCGTGAGCGGCACCGTCGGCGTCGAGCGCCACCTGATCACGTTCGTCGGTCAGGCCGCGCACGCGGGTTCGACCCCGATGCGGCTGCGCCAGGATTCCCTGGCTGCCGCGGCGCGGGCAGCGCTGACGATCCGGGAGAGCGCGATCGCGCACGACGGAGTCGCCACCGTCGGGCGCATGCACTCGACGCCCGGGGTGATCACCGCGGTCGCCGGTCGGACCGAGATGCAGCTCGACCAGCGGCACCTCGACCCGGGCGAGCTTGCGGCGATGCTTGCCGAGGCACTCGAGGCGTGCCGCAGCAGTGCGCAGGAGTTCCAGTGCACCCTCGAGATACGCAACGTCTTCAGCGCTTCCCCGACCCCGTTCGATGCCGCGCTGGTTGAGATGGCGCGGGTGAGCGTCGAGCAGGCCGGTGGCGGCGCGCACGAGCCGATTCCGAGCGGTCCATTGCACGACGCGACCGAAATTGGCCGGGTCGTCCCCACAGCGATGATCTTCGCGCAATCGGACCCCCCGATCTCGCACGCGGCCATCGAGAATTCCTCCGAGCCGGCGCTCAGCGTGGCCATCGACGCGTACGGGCGCACCGTCAGTCAAGTGCTGGAGAGAGCCGGCGAAATCACTTAACACGGAGTGGGGTGAACCATGAAGTTCGGAGTCGTTTTGCAGACCGATCCGCCGGCGGCGCGCGTGATAGAGCTCGCCCGCCGGGCAGAGGCCTACGGCTTCAGTCACGCCTGGACGTTCGACTCTCATCTGCTCTGGGAGGAGCCGTTTGTGATCTTCAGCCGGATCCTCGACTCGACGGACAAGCTGATCGTCGGGCCGATGGTCACCAACCCGGCGACCCGCGACTGGACGGTCACCGCCTCGCTGTTCGCCACCTTGAACGAGATGTACGGCAACCGCACGATCTGCGGCATCGGGCGTGGTGACTCGGCCGTGCGAACGATCAACGGCAAGCCGGTGACCCTGGCCCAGCTACGCGCCTGCATCGAAGTGATCCGCGGCCTCGCGAACGGCCGCGAGGTCGATTACAAGGGCACCAAGCTGCGCTTCGCGTGGAACCCGGACAGCCGCCTGTCGATCTGGATGGGGGCCTACGGGCCCAAGGCGCTCAAGCTCGCCGGGGAGGTGGGCGACGGCTTCATCCTGCAGCTCGCCGATCCCGCCATCGCCGCGTGGAGCATCCAGGCGGTGCGCGATGCCGCGGCGGCCGCGGGTCGCGACCCGGACGCGCTCACGATGTGCGTCGCGGCGCCCGCCTACGTGACCGACGGCACCGAGGCGGGGCGAGCCCACGCGCTCGATCAGTGCCGGTGGTTCGGCGGGATGGTCGGAAATCACGTCGCCGACATCGTCAGCCGCTACGGGGGTGACGGGAGCGCGGTGCCAAGAAGCCTGACCGACTACATCGCCGGCCGTCAGGGATACGACTACGCCGAGCACGGGCGCGCGGGCAACACGCACACGGAGTTCGTCCCGGACGAGATCGTCGAGAGGTTCTGCATCATCGGGCCACCGCAGACGCAGGTTGCGCGGCTGACCGAGCTCGCCGGGCTGGGCGTCGGTCACTTCGCGCTCTACCTCCAGCACGACGCGCAGGAGGCGACGCTAGCCGCGTTCGGCGACGAGGTGATCCCCTCCGTCACCCGGCAGCTCGTCACGACCGCTTGAACCAGTCGCAACGGATACGTCTGGCAACATTGCCGGCCGTGACCGTCACCGACTCGCACCGCGAGGCGCTGGAGAAGCAATTCGGCCTCGCCGATCGGGTCGTGGACGCCGACTCGCTGGCTCGCAGCGTGGAGCGCTTCCGTGAGCGCGGCATCACGCTGCCGACCTTCTCCGCGCTCGCCGACCCGTCGAGCTTCGACCACGCCGAGCGGGTCGGTGACGCCGATCCACAGGGACCGGACGCTCGCAACCTCTGGCGAGTGCACTGGCACAACGACCTCACGGGCACGCGCGTCGACGTGCCCGACCACGTCGTAATCGGGCCCGAGCTGACGGGCGTCGAGAGCCCCATCATCGTTGCTTTCGGCGACCGCTTCCCGATGATCACTGCCCACAAGGTGCTTGCGGCCTACGCCTGCCTGGCGCCGCGCATCGTCACCGGACAATTCGATCCCACGCGTCATCGGGCGATCTGGCCATCGACGGGCAACTACGCGCGGGGCGGGATCGCGATCAGCCGGATCATGGCGAGCCGCGGCGTGGCGATCCTGCCCGAGGGGATGAGCCAGGAGCGCTTCGACTGGCTCGAGCGATGGTGCGAGAACCCCACCGAGGACGTGATCCGCACCTACGGCACCGAGTCGAACGTGAAGGAGATCTACGACGCCTGCAACGCACTCGCCGAGGATCCCGGCAACTTCGTCCTCAACCAGTTCAGCGAGTTCGGAAACCACCTCGGCCACTACACGGTCACGGGCCGCGCGCTCGGGCACGTGTTCGAGCATGTGCGGGCGACAAGCGGTCGCGACCTCCGGCTGGCGGCGTTCATCTCCGCCACCGGCTCGGCTGGCACGATCGCGGCCGGCGACCTGCTCAAGGACGAGTACGCCACCAAGATCGTCGCCGTCGAGGCGCTCGAGTGTCCGACGATGCTCGAGAACGGGTTCGGCGAGCACAACATCCAAGGGATCGGGGACAAGCACATCCCGTTGATCCACAACGTGATGAACACCGACGTCGTGTGCGCCATCAGCGACGTCGCCACGGACGAACTCGACGTGTTGTGGAACAGCGAGGAGGGACGCGAGTACCTCAGCCGCTGCAAGGGCGTCGACGAGGCCACGCTCGACGCCCTCGGCCACTTTGGCTTCTCGTCCACCTGCAACCTGCTGGCGGCGATCAAGACGGCGAAGCTGTTCGACCTCGGTGCCGAGGACGCGGTGATCACGGTCGCCACGGACGGCGGCGCGATGTACCCCAGCGAACGCGCCAAGACGCTCGCTCGACGATACCGCGGCGAGTACAGCCACACCGACGCCGCCGAAGCGTTCGGTCAGCATCTCGCCCACGTCTCGACCGAGCACATGATCGACATGACCGAGGCGGACCGCCGGCGCGTCTTCAACCTCGGCTACTTCACTTGGGTCGAGCAGCAGGGCACACCGTTCGAGCTGTTCGAGCAGCGCCGGAGCCAGGACTTCTGGCGTGGGCTGCGCCGCTACGTCGGGGTGTGGGACGAGCTGATCGACGACTTCAACGCCCAGGTGGCCGCCGGCTCAGGATCCTTGTGATCGCCGCCTATCGCTGCGCCGTGTGCGATGCGGTGCTCGATGTCCGCACGCCCTTCCCCTGGCGTTGTCCGAACGCGACGCTCGCCGACCCACACCACGTGCTGCACCTCGTGCAAGACGGCCAACGTGGCGAGGAGATCGAGGACCCCAACCCGTTCATCCGTTTCGGTCCGCGCATGGCATGGTGGGCGTTCGCGCGGGCCAACGGGATGTCGCAGGACGACTGCATCGAGCTCACAGGGCGTGTCGCGAGCCGCTTCGCGGTCACCCCGTTGCGTCGATCACCAGAGCTGTCCGACCTGACTCCCGGCGAGGTGTGGGTCAAGGACGAGACGGGCAACGTGGCCGGCTCACACAAGGCGCGCCACCTCACCGGCATCCTGGCGCACCTGCTCGCCGCCGAGCAACTCGGCCTGCTCGTCGAGGGCCCGCCGCTCGCGATCGCTTCCTGCGGCAACGCCGCAATTGCCGCCGCCACGCTGGCGCAGATGGTCGACTGGCCGCTCGACGTGTTCGTCCCGGAGTGGATGAGCGATGAGGTCGGGGCGCTGCTGCACTCGCTGGGCGCCCGGATCCACCGGTGCGAGCGCAGGAGCGAGGACCCGCCCGGCGACCCGGCGATGCTCCGCTTCCGTGAGGCCGTCGCCGATGGTGCGGTGCCGTTCAGCGTGCAGGGCCCGGAGAATGCGGTGTGCCTCGACAGTGGGCGCACGATCGGATGGGAGCTCGATGCGCAGCTCGCCGGCGCCGGTGGTGCGGGCGATTGGCGGGTGATCGTGCAGGTCGGCGGGGGAGCACTGGCCGCTTGTGTCGGCGCCGGGCTTGGCCGCCACGTGCGGCTCGACACGGTCCAGGCCGAGGGCTGCGCGCCGCTCTCCGAGGCCTGGAGCCGGATCGCCGACTTCGATGATCCCGAGCGCCACTGGTCGCAGGTGATGCGCCCGTGGCCGGACCCGCACTCGTTGGCGGACGGGATCCTCGACGACGAGACCTACGACTGGATCGCCGACGTGTCGGTGATGGTGCAGAGCGGCGGCTCTCCGATCGTCGCCGGCGAGGCCGACATCCGGCGGGCCAACGAACTCGCCACGGCCGCCGGCTACCACGTCAGCGCCACGGGATCGGCGGGACTCGCCGGCTTGCTGGCGATCAGCGGCCAGCTGCACCGCGAGGACCGCGTGATCGTGATCATGTCGGGCGTGGCGCGCTGAGAGGCCGCTGCTGACCGGAGGCTTTTGTTAGCTATATCGGCTGGTGGTGTTCGTCAGGCGGCGAGTCTGGGACGGGATCCGGGTTCGATGGTTCGGTCTCGTCGCCGCGCTCGCTCGCTGCGATCTCCCGCTGGATCGTGGCCTCTTCCCTGGCGGCGCTTGCCCGGTCGCGCTCCTGGCCTGCTTCGAGACGTCGGACGCGTTCTCGCTCGCGCTCCTCAGCGGTTCCCTCACGTTCGTCGGCGAGGACCTCGCGCTCGTCGGCGAGATCCTCGCGGTGGTCGGCCATCTGGTCGCGGTCATCCGCCAGTCGGTCGCGCTCATCGGCAATCCACTCGCGCCGAGCGACCGCGCGCTCTCGCTCCTCAAGCGCCAGCTCACGTTGATCGTGCAGCCTGGTGCGCTCATGCTCCAGCGCCACATCCCGTCCTCTGAGCTCATCGCTTTTGCGAGTGATCTCCGCGCTGTGGCGCTGGATCTGAGCCCAGGCGGCGTCGCTGGGCTGCTCGAGCCAGTTCTCGCGCAGCCGCTCTAGCTCGGCTCGATCTGCCGCTAGCTGCGCCCGCTCACCCTCGAGCGCGGCGCAACGCCGCTCGAACTCCGCCCACTCAGGCTCGCCGCGCTCCTCCCAGCGCGCGGCGGCCGCCAGGTGCCGCTGCGCGCTCTGTTCATGGACGCGCGTGGCGTGATCGTGGGGGCGCGGGTGGCGACGCGGCAAGTCAGTCCTTGCCGATCTCCCTGCGCGGCCGGCCGCCCTGTTGGCGCGCGAGCTCACGCTCGCTGGCGGCAATCTCCCGGTCAACCTTTGCCTGGTCGCGCAGCCCGGCCTGCCGCTGACGCTCCTCGCGCTCATCGGCCAGCCCCTCACGCTCGTTCGCGATCCGCTCGCGCTCCTCGGCAATCAATTCGCGCTCCGCCGCGACCCGATCGCGCTCCTGCGCAGTCCGGATCCTCCCTCCGCGCTCGAACTCAACCCCGTCCAGGCCCGCCGGATCTGCCTCGGCACTTTCCTCACACGGCGTCATCCCCACATGATGGCTCGCGCGCCCACGCGCGTCTATCCGCAGCCACCAACGGTCCGAATGGCGGACAACTGCCTACCGCCCGCCACTCCCGCGTGACCGCTCCCATGTCAAAAGGACCCACGAGAATCGACGATCTTGCCCCGCCGATCCGGTTGCGGCGTGAGCTCAGCGCAGGCGCGATGCGAGCGCGCGGCCGCGCTCGGCAGCGGCGCGTGCGCGCTCGGCCCGTTCAAGCTCAACGAGAGCCAACTCGCTCCGCCCGCTGCGGCCTAGGCGCTCGGCGTGTTCCTCGGCCAGCGCAGCGGCTCGCTCCATCGCGTTGGCCGCGCGAAGGTACAAGGCGTCCAGTGATTCCGAGTCACCACGATCGATCGCTCCGGAGAGGCCCCTGGGCGCGGGTGTGTCATCCATAGGCCCGCCCGCTGCACCAATAGGGCAACATCGGTCGGGCCGGGTGAGGGCCCGACGTGCTCCCCGGCACGAGCGCCGCGCACCGTGCGCCGGATCCCATGAGGCCCATCTCAGAACGGCTTCACAAGAACGCCGGCGGATGGTTCAGCTGGGCCGCCGCGGCGGCCGCGCGGCCCTGGAGGTAATTGCGTTGATCTGTACATCCTTCGCGCTCCGTCGGCTATCGCTACGGACCTACCGCTGGTAGGTATTGCCCCACGGCCTGGCCGTGAAACAGCCGCCGTTGCCTAACAACCCAGGCCCCGGCTGAGGCCCGGTAAGCCGAAGTCGGAAGGATCCCGCCGGCTGTGGTGGGCGCGTCGCGTTCCGCGCCGAGACTCATCCCGACGGTGACCGGCCGATGGCGCCTTGGGCGGACTCGTGGGCGCTCCCATTATCGGCTCCCCACTCAAGGTGGTGTTCCTCCTCCAGGTCGTTCTTCCTTGAGAGCTCGCGCCAGAAGAAGTCAGGTCATCGCGGTCAGGACGCTTCGTAGCCGCACAGTAGGATGCGGCCGCCTGCTCCTAGTCGTGGCTTCGGGTCGTTTTCTTGAAGCCAGGCGGGCTTTAAGCAGTGCGTAAATGCGGGGGAGGCACATGCGAGCGCCAAGGGAAGAGGAGGAGTTGCTGAGGTCCTCGCCTCGGCGTTGGCGGATGCTGGCGGCGACGTCGTTGGTCGGTTTGGTCGTTCTGTTGTGCTCGGCGTGCGGCGGCGGTCTACAAGCGACGGGGCCGTCCTGCAATGGGTTGCCGGAATTGTGTTCTCGGACGCTGAACGAGGTGATCTTTCCTGGAACACACAATTCGTTCGCGGCAGCGGACGAGCCCGGCTGGTACTTCGCCAACCAGACCTATCCGATCGCTCGTCAGCTGCAGGCCGGCATCCGTGCATTTCTAATCGACATCCATTACGGCGTGTATGACCCGGCCACCGGTCGCGTGCGAACCGACCTCAGGGCCGAGGGATCGGATCGAAACAAGGTGGCCGAGCAGCTGCCCGCGAGCGCGCTGCGGGTCGCCGATCGTGTCGCCGGCGGTATCGGTCTGGGAACGCTCAAGGGCAAGCCCGAGCCATATCTCTGTCACACCCTCTGCGAGCTCGGGGCGGAGCCGCTCGGTCGCGAGCTGGACGTAATCGCGGCTTTCCTCCACGCACACTCCAGCCAGGTGCTCGTCGTGATCGTCGAGGACTACGTTCCGCCCACCACGATCAAACAAGCATTCGCCACCGCCGGTCTCACGCGGTACGCGGTGACCCTGAAGGCGCACGCACCACTTCCGACCCTCGGCGAGCTGATCAAGGGCGACCACCGGTTACTCGTCTTCGCGGAGGTCGAAGGAGGATCACCGCCCTGGTACATGCCGGCGTTCTCATTCATCCAGGACACCCCGCTCGGCGCAGTGCACCCAGGTCAGCTCAGCTGCGCCCGCTACCGGGGCGGGGCGGACAGCCCGATCCTCCTGATAAACCACTGGATCCCGCCGTTCCCACCCAGCCCCACCCTGAACGCGCAGATCGGGCGAGCGGCCTTCCTCCGCGCCCGGATCATGCGATGCACCCGGGAGCGCCAAATCTCCGGCGCGATCGTCGCGGTCGACTTCTACCAGCGCACCGCCGTGATCAAGGTCGCAGAACAACTCAACTCCCGACGCTAGCCGTACGAAATCCCAGCGCCAAAACCAACGTCGCCTCCACCGATCGCATCCCCGTCATCGCGCCGGTCAGTAGCGGTCGCCAGCCGCGCTGGCGGATCTGCGGAATCCCCCGTATAAAACGGGAATCCCCGCAAAAGACTCGATGCCGGAGGAGGTGCAGCGCCCGGCTCCACAGCATCGTCGTCGCGTATTGCTTCGACATCGCGATGCGTCCGTCGAGGCGCAGAGTCTTCTGGACCGTTGGACCATCGAGGGCGATGAGCCTGAGCGACCGGTTTGCGATGAGCGTGCTGAACCGGCGGTCCGTTTCCCTTTCGCTGATCAGCTGCGTGTCGCCGTACACCTCCGCGAACGCCCCGTGACCGGCGAGGTTGGCGTACGTGACCGGATATTCAGCGCCGTCGCGAGGGGCATCGAAGCGATACGTCCCGTGCGGGTGGCGCTTCGGCCGCAGTGGGACATACGGGCAGAGGTCGCCGCAGCCCATCGTAACCGCCCAGTCGGCGTGCAGCTGCATCTCGACGGTGAGCCGCTTGGGCTTCTCGCGCGAGGGGTCTATTCCGACCTCGCGCATCACCTCGATCACCTCGGGCCATACCTGTTGGGCGGGTTGTGAGCCGGCCGACTCGGCACCGCAGTCCTTGTTGGTGCACTCGCGTTCGAAGAACGCCCGGGCCATCTGTGAGCGCCCAGCGTTGTGTGTGCAGACGAACAGCACTACTTCATTTCACGAGCCTCCTCCTGGTTATGCGGCCGCGACCAGCTTCTCGGCGTATTCGCTCGGGAGGCCGGCCGCGGCGACCTCATGGGCCACCGCCTCGGCGTCGTAGGGGACCCGTTCGATCGAGGCGCGTACCTGGCCGGTCTCGTCGAGCTCGAGGAGCGCGAACCCAGCGCGCGGGTCGCCGTCCTTGGGTTTGCCGACCGAGCCGCAGTTGACGAACAGCACGTCGCCGTAGGTGTGGATCCAGGGTTTGTGAGTGTGTCCGAACACGAGGGTGCCGGCGGTTTCGGCGGCGGCTAGCCGCTCGTAAAGGCTGGCGGGCTTGTCCTCGAACAGGTATTCGTTGACCTTGCGCGGTGAGCCGTGGACCAGATGAATCTCGTGCGATCCGAGCTCGAAGCGAAGATCGAACGGGAGGGTGCGCATGAAGTCCTTGGCGGCCTGGTCGGTGTGCGCGAGGGTCCAGACGACCGATTGCTGGCCGAGCTCGCGGTCATGCTGGGTCACGTACGCGCACCCGCAGTCATCGAGCTCGCGCGCGATTGCGTAGTCGTAGTTGCCGTAGATCGTCGGGATCGCGAGATCCTGGATCAACGCGCACACCTGGTTGGGGTGCGGGCCGTACCCGACGAGGTCGCCGCCGCAGTAAGTCGCGTCGACACCGATCGCGTCAATCGCCTCGAGACTCGCCTCGAGTGCGGGCAGGTTGCCGTGGATGTCGGTTATCACGGCTACGCGGTTCACTGAGGGCCCCCTTTGGGCTTGTGCAGGTCGAGGAGATTGGCGTCGGGAATGAGTGTCTCGATCAGGTCCCAGACGTGGTGGTGGAGCTCGTAGCGGATCCTTCTGACGACATCGAGCGGTTGCCCCGCTGGGTCCGCGACCGGCCAGTCCTGGTAGCGCTTGCCCGGGTACACCGGGCAGGGGTCCCCGCAGCCGAGCGTGACCACCACGTCGGCAGCCTGGACCACCGCATCGGTGAGCGGCTTGGGAAACTCAGCGGTGACGTCAAGCCCGATCTCCTCCATCGCCGCCACGACCAAAGGATCGATGCGCTCGTCCGGATGCGACCCGGCGGAGCGAACCCCGATCCAGCCCTTAGACAGATGGTGGGCGAGGCAGGCCGCCATCTGGCTGCGACCGGCGTTGCGCTCGCACACGAACAGCACCTCGGGAAGCTCCTTCTCGACCACCCCGGTCGATTGGGCGACCGCCCACAGTTGCTCGCGCGCGAACCGCTCGATGATCACCGGCAGGAAGTTCGGACCGACCGTCGGCCGATCACCAATTTCCGCGTAGGAGGCCTCGACATGGCGGGTGACCGTCTCGGGCGAGAACACCCCGTGGAACTCCTCGGCGAGCTTCGCCGCCGTCGTCTCGAGGCAGTAGCGGAGCAGAGGGGTGAGATTCGCGGTCACGTCGGCCTCCGGTCAGAACAAGCCGGAGTGTATAGATTGACAAGCGTCAGTTCAATCGATATAAGTAGATAGATGGCTATCAATATGGAGCTGACCCCGAAGCAGAAGCGCCCGGCCGGCGAGCCATGTTGCGAGCCGGTCGTCTACCCCGACGTCGAGCGTGAAGAAGCGGTCCGGATGGCCACCGTCGCCAAGGCGCTCGGCGACCCCGTCCGCATCCAGCTCGTCGACGTGCTGCGCAAGCACGCCGGCAAGGTGTGCGTGTGCGAGCTCGTCCCCCTGTTCGATCTCTCCCAGCCGACGGTGTCGCATCACCTCAAGGTGCTGCGCCAGGCCGGGATCGTCGGCTCCGAGCGCCAGGGCCTCTGGGCCTACTACTACGTGATCCCCGAAGCGCTGAAGGAGCTCTCCGCATGGCTGACCTGATGAGCACCGAATGCTGCACATCGGCCGCGCAGGAGACCTGCTGCGAGCCGACCGCCAAGGCGTCCTGCTGCTGCGATACGCCTGCCCGCGGCTGCGGCTGTGCCGCCGGCTCGGAGCTGGCCACGGCCAGCTCGTCTGAGGACATCCGCGAGGCCGTTCGTCTGAAGTACGCCGAGGCGGCCAGTGCCGCCGCCCGCGGCGAGTACCGGCAGGCCCAGGCGGCGGAGTCCGACTCCGGGAAGGACGACGCCGACTTCTACGGCCACAGCCCGGCCGATCGCACCGGCGTGTTCGGCTCGGCGTTGTACGACGAGGCCGAGTACGAGCAGCTCCCCGACACGTCCGTCAAGGCGTCACTCGGCTGCGGCGTCCCGACAGCGGTCGCCGACCTGCATCCGGGAGAGGTTGTTCTCGATCTTGGGTCCGGCGCCGGCGCGGACGTGCTGGTCTCCGCCCGGCGGGTGGGTCCGACCGGGCGGGCGATCGGGCTGGACATGACCGATGAGATGCTCGAGCTCGCGCGCACCAACGCTGCCGAAGCGGGGGTGAAGAACGTCGAGTTCGTGAAGGGCTACCTTGAAGACATGCCCCTCGACGACGAGACCGTCGATGTCGTGATCTCCAACTGCGTCATCAACCTCTCCGGCGAGAGGATGTCGCGTAATTACCGTGTCGTCCGGCGGGTTTAAGACTATTCCGGGATGGCTCAGAGCTTCATTGGTTGTGATCGTGATCAGTCGTTTCTGCTGCCGCCCGATGTGAGGGACTGGC
>Ga0335074_10001523_pt1 | contig 31435 bp, 32 predicted proteins | sample Lox_Sample_23_FD_206715 | JGI IMG/M metagenome (GOLD analysis project Ga0335074, IMG submission 206715) | Soil microbial communities from Loxahatchee National Wildlife Refuge, Florida, United States - Lox_Sample_2.3 | ecosystem: Environmental > Terrestrial > Soil > Wetlands | place: USA... | reverse complement strand
CCGTATTGCGGGACAGCCGGCCCTGGCCTGCCGGGACGGGGGACGTCGACGCCCTGTTCGGCCTGTCCATCAACCTTGCTGAGCTGCGCCGGCTGCCACTGCGGGTGCTCGTCGGCGACCGTGACACCGATGTCGCCACCATGCGGCCAGGGACGTCGCCCGATGACACCCGCCTGGCGCGTGCGGCTGCACTGACGCAGGCACTGGCCCGGGCCGGGCTGGCGGCCGAGCTGCGGGTGGTCCCCGGTGCGGCACACGACCCCGCCCCGCTCGCTGCTGCCGCCGCCACGATGGCCGCGGACCTGCTGGCCGGCTGATCAGGCAGCCGGAGCACGGGAAATGCGATTGCGGGCACGGCCGAGTGAGGAACTGGGCGGGGCGGACGCGCGACCTCGGGAGCGAATGGTCGTCACAGGTCAGCCGGTGCTGGATCGGTGCTGGAAACCAGGCTTCGGACAGGCCGTCTAGCTGCGGGAACCGCCTATAGCTCCGGTGGCACCCAGATCTACGAGGGCACCAACCAGATCCAGCGCGTTGTCATGGCCCGCTAGCTCCTGAAGTAGCGCGGCTGTCGGCGTTTCCGCTGGTCAGCGGCCTTGGTCTGGGGTGGCGCCTTGCCCGTGCAGGCGGTCACCGGGGCCGGGCGGTTCGGCGCTTTGCCCGTTGTTCCGGGTTGGTTCCCGTCGTTTCCAGACACGGTGCTGGATCCGTGCTGACCCCTGGGCGATCATGGTGCATATCTTGGCGCGGTGGCCGCGTCCTTGGTTGTCGTTGCATCCCGGGCGGCGAACACCACAGTCAGGTCTGCCTCGGTGGCCTCGCGCTGATGATGAAATACCGGCCGGGCACGCGGGTCCGTCTTGGTCATGCGGAACGACTCCTCGACCTTCCGCGGGTCGTGGTAGGCGGCGATGACCGCGGCGCCGTCCATTGCCGCGGCGGGCAGGTTCGTGACGTGGCCTTTCAGGCCGACGAGCCGGGCGACGAACTGGTCGGACTGGGATTACTCGGTCGCCTGCCGTCAGACTCCTTCGTAGGTGTCGGGGTTGGGTCCGGCCCGGCCGATCTCGCCCCGGTCGAGCGCGTCGACAGCCGCGATCTCCTCGGCGGTCAGCTCGAAGTCGAGCATGGCGAGGTTTTCCGCCATCCGCTCGGGGCGCGCCGACTTGGGGATGACGATCGTGCCGTGCTGAATGTGCCAGCGCAGGATCACCTGCGCGGGGGTCTTCCCGCGGGCGGCGGCGATGCCGGTGATCGTCTGGTCGGTGAGGGGCTTGCCGTTGTGCCCGAGGGGGCTGTGTGCTTCGATCGCGATGCCGTGGCGGGTGGTGGCGGCGCGGACGGCGCGGTTGGTGAAGTAAGGGTGCAGCTCGACCTGGTTGACGGCCGGGGTGATGCCGGTCTCGGCGATGATGCGGTCCAGGTGGGCGGGCTGGAAGTTGGAGACCCCGGCGGTGCGCAGCCGTCCCTCGGCCGCCAGGCCGGCGACGGCCTTCCAGGTCGAGACGTAGTCGCCGTCGTACAGGGTGGGCAGCGGCCAGTGGACCAGGAACAGATCAAGCTGGTCGAGGCCGAGGCCGGCCATGGTCTCGTCGAACGAGCGGCGGACGTCGTCCGGGGCGTGGTTGCTGTTGGCGAGCTTGCTGGTGACATACAACTGGTCGCGGGGGATGCCGGAGGCGGCGATCGCCTGGCCCACGCCACGCTCGGTGCCGTAGGACTGGGCGGTGTCGATGTGCCGGTACCCGGCTTGCAAGGCCAGCCCGACGACCTCGGCGGTCACGTCGATGTTGGCCTGCGAGGCGTCGCGGCTCGGCTGCACGCGCAGTGTGCCGAAGCCGATCTGCGGGATTCCGGTCCCGTCCCGCAGCGGGACCACCGGGACCGGGGTGTGGATCGTCGGCATTGCTGGCTCCCTTGCTGGTGGGCGGTGTGCTGGTGAGCGGCTAGGGCTGGAGGAGGGTCTTGACGGCGCGGCGTTCGTCCATGGCCCGGTAGCCTTCGGCGGCCTGGTCGAGCGGCAGGGTGAGGTCGAAGACCTTGCCCGGGTCGATGTCGTGGTTCTCGATGCGGTGGATGAGGTCGGGCAGGAACCGGCGGACCGGGGCCGGTCCGCCGAGCAGGTGGACCTCGGCGTAGAACAGCTCCTCGCCGGGCAGTTCGACGCCGTGGGCGACGCCGACGTAGCCGACGTGGCCGCCGGGGCGGGCGGAGCGGACGGCCTGCATCATCGACTCCTGAGTGCCGACCGCCTCGATGACCGAGTGGGCGCCGTACCCGCCGGTCATCTCCTTGACCGCCGCGACGCCGTCGTTGCCGCGTTCGGTGACGATGTCGGTGGCGCCGAACTCAAGCGCCAGCTTCTGCCGGGGCTCGTGGCGGCTCATCGCGATGACCCGCTCGGCGCCGAGCTGGCGGGCGGCCAGCACGGCCAGCAGCCCGACCGCGCCGTCGCCGACGACCACGACCGTCTTGCCCGGGCCGGCCGCGGCCGCGACCGCGCCGAACCAGCCGGTGCCGAGCACGTCGGAGGCGGCCACCAGGCTCGGGATCAGATCGGCGTCGGGCTGGCCGCGCGTGGCGACCAGGGTTCCGTCGGCCAGCGGGACGCGCAGGTACTGTGCCTGAGCCCCGCCCGCGCCGACGAACTCCAGGTGCGCGCAGCGGCTCTGGTAGCCGGCCTGGCAGATCTCGCAGGTGCCGTCGGAGGCGAAGAACGAGCCGACGACGAACTGGCCCGGCTTGACGTTCCGCACGTCAGATCCGGTTTCCTCGACGACGCCGGCGTACTCGTGGCCGATCGGGGTGGGCTGGGTCACCGGGTTGATCCCGCGCCAGTCCCACAGGTCCGACCCGCACACGCTGGTGGCGGCCAGGCGGATGATCGCGTCGGTCGGCTTGGCGATCGTCGGGTCGTCGCGCTCCTCGACGCGTACGTCTCCGGGGCCGTACATGACTGCGCCGCGCATAAGTGCTTTCCTCTCAGTCCGAGTCGGCGGCCGCCAGGGCAGCCTTGTACTGCTCGTCGGTCACGTGCTCCCGCCAGCTGACCCCGTCGCCGTCCGCGGTGCCCTCGTACATCGCGATGTGCACCACGAAACTGTCCGGTGCGGCGCCGTGCCAGTGCTCCTCGCCGGGCGGGGTGTAGACAACCTGCCCCGGGCGGGCCACGATGACCATCCCGTCCCGCGCGCCCAGCAGGGCGATGCCCTCGGTGACGTACAGGGTCTGGCCCACCGCGTGCGAGTGCCAGGCGGTGCGGGCGCCGGGGGTGAAGTGCACGCAGCCGCACGCCATCCGGGACGGCTCGTCCTTGCGCACGTGGATCGCGTCGATGTAGACATCGCCGGCGAAACCACTCCGCCGGTCCCTTGCGGGTGGGCTGCCTCGGCTCGATGTTCACGTCCCGCTCCTCAGTTACTTGTCGGGGTCGGCGGCGAAGACCTGCTTGGCCACGGTCATCGCCGCCATCGCCTTGGGCCAGCCGGCGTAGAACGCCAGGTGGGTGATCGCCTCGACCAGCTCGGCCTCGGTCACCCCGTTCTGCCGCGCCAGGCCCAGGTGGAATGTCAGCTGCCCGGTGTTCCCGCCGGTGGTCAGCGAGGCCACGGTGACCAGGCTGCGGTCCCGCGGCGACAGCTCCGGACGGGTCCACACCTGACCGAACAGCACGTCGTCGGTAAAGCCCACCAGGCCGGGCGCAAAGTCACCGAACTGCTTCGCAGCACCAGACGGCTCCCTGTCCTTAGTCATCTCTTTCCTTTCAGCAATCCCTTGACTCTCAGTCGCGGTCATTGCCTAGTTGCCTTTTCCGGGCTGGCTGGATTCAGGCTGGCGGTGTGCTCCGACACCCCGCGGCTGCCATGGCAGTCAGTTGCGCAGTACGGCCGACAGAAAAGCAGCGTCTTCCATGTAACTGGCAACCGGGCGGCCGCGGGGGGTCGAGGTTACGGGGGGTACTGCCGCAACCCCCTGCCTGCGATAACCCGGCGTAGCGTAGGTGGTGTGGATAACCGAGCCGAGATCCGCGAGTTCCTGGTCACCCGGCGCGCCAAGATCACCCCGGTGCAGGCCGGGCTGCAGCCGGGCGGCGGGCGCCGCCGGGTGCCCGGGCTGCGCCGTGAAGAGGTCGCCGTCCTGGCCGGCGTGAGCACGGAGTGGTACGTGCGCCTGGAAAAGGGTCACATCAGCGGGGTCTCCGACGAGGTTCTCGGTGCCGTCGCCAGCGCGCTGCAGCTGGATGAGGCCGAGCGGCTGCACCTGTTCGACCTCGCCCGGGCCGCGAAGCCCTCCCGGCCGGCGCGGCGGCGGGTCCGGCAGGCCGTCCGGCCCAGCGTGCTGCGCATCCTGGAGTCGATGGCCGCCACGCCGGCGTTCGTCCGCAACGGAAGGCTCGACCTGCTGGCCGTCAACCCGCTCGGCCGCGCCCTGTACGCGCCCGTCTTCGACGACCCCGTCCGCCCCGCCAACCTGGCCCGGTTCTGCTTCCTCGACCCCGTCTCGCGGGACTTCTACCCCGACTGGGACGAGGTCGCCCAGTCCACCGTCGCGCTGCTGCGCACCGAAGCGGGCCGCGACCCCTACGACCGCGAGCTGAGCGACCTGGTGGGCGAGTTCGCCACCCGCAGCGAGCAGTTCCGCAACCTCTGGGCCGCGCACGACGTGCGCCTGCACCAGCACGGAACCAAGCACTTCCGGCACCCGGTCGTCGGCCTGGTCGACGTCGCCTTCGACTCGATGCCGCTGCCGGCCAGCGAAGACCACGGCCTCACCATGACCTGCTACACCGCCGAACCCGGCTCGCCGTCCGACGACGCGCTGAAGATGCTCGCGAGCTGGACCGCCAGCGCTTCCGTCAGCGCCGGCGAAATCCTCAGCCCGGACGGGCACGCCCGCTAGCGGCCGCGTTGGCCTGATCATGTCCAGCCCCGCTGGCCGCGTCCCCGTCTGCCGCCGACGAGTCAGGTCGCCCGCCTAGCCATCCCGGCTCGGCCGGGCCCTGGCGGCCGCCGCGCAGGTCCGCTCGGCAGTGCTGTTAGATGGCGCGCAAGTACCGCATCGCGATCTCAGGCCACCAGGGCCTGCCCGACCCGACAGCACGCCTAGTCGAGCAGGCTCTGCGCGAGTCCCTCGCGCCCGACCTGACCGGCCTGTCCTGCCTGGCCGACGCAGTCGGCCAGATCTTCGCCCGCGCCGTCTTGGCGGGGTGCGGTGACGATGTCGGGTCCGGAGCAGGACGATCCGCGGCTCCGCTCGAGTGCTGCGGGTCAAGGCTGGTCGCCCACGAGAGCGATTGCGCGCGTCTCGGGAACTCCCAGCATCAGCAGGCTCGTGATCGTCGCTGCTCGGGCGCCGAGGGTCCCGTTCGACAGGTCGCTGTCCGCGATGGCGAACACGACGCCGTAGGCAACCTGGCTCAGAATGCCCGCCGGCAGGTGCTGTGCGAACACGTCGCCGTCCTGGCCCCGTTTCACGAGGTCGGCGAGGAGCTCATCGACTGGCCCGAGCAGGCCGTGGATCGCCTCGCCGTACTCGCCACGGCGCAGCGCCAACAGCACTCGGTACCGGTGCGCCACCGGCCAGACGCGGGCGATGAATTCGACCCACGCCGCGTCCGCTTCTGCGTCGGAGGCGCTGACTTCGGTGAGCACGGCTGTCACCTCGGTGACGGCCCGTTCCGTGAGTGTCCGAACCAGGTCGAGGCGCGAGGGGAAATGGCCATAGACCGTGCGACGGACGACGCCGGCAGCGGAGGCGATGTCGCCCATTCCGGCGTCGGGGTTGTCTCCCAGCACATCGAGGGCGACGTCGAGGATGCGATCGCGTGTCTCGTTCATCGAGCGCACACGGGAGGACTCGGTGGGCACGACACCATTGTTGCACACCAGTGTGCAATGAAGTAGACTGCACACCAGTGTGCAACGGAGAGTTGCGCTGTGCTTCGAACCCAGGAGAAGAGAAGAAGGCAATGACCGCACCGACGCCGCCGACCCAGGCCCTCGTCCGCCCGTTCAACGTCTCGATCTCGGATTCGGAGATCGACGACGTGAAGCAGCGACTCGCCAGAACTCGATGGCCGGATCCGGAAACGGTGGGCGACTGGTCGCAAGGGGTTCGGGTAGCGAACGCCAGATCTCTGGTCGACTACTGGGAAAGCGGCTACGACTGGCGGCGCTTTGAGTCCGGGCTCAATCGCTTCCCCCAATTCCTGACCGAGATTGACGGGCTGGACATCCACTTCATCCACGTCAGGTCCAGCAATCCCAGCGCGATGCCGCTGATACTCACGCACGGATGGCCGGGCTCGATCGTCGAGTTCCTGAAGCTGATCGGCCCGCTGACCGATCCGGTTTCGTTCGGAGGAGACGCCGCCGATTCATTCGACGTCGTCGTTCCGTCGCTCCCCGGGTTCGGGTTCTCCGGCAAGCCCACGGGGACCGGGTGGACTGTATCGCGCATCGCAAGCGCGTGGGTGGAGCTGATGAAGCGTCTGGGCTACACGCGATGGGCCGCGCAGGGCGGCGATTGGGGTGCCGTCGTCACCACCGCCCTCGGGGCCATGCAACCTGAGGGGCTACTCGGAATTCATCTGAACACCCAGTACGCCTTTCCCGCACAGATACCCGACACCTTGTCGCCCGAACAGCGCTACGCCGTGGAGACCCTCGCCCTCTACACCGGCGATCTCGGTGGGTCGAACCACCTTCAGGGCACGAAGCCGGAGACTGTCGGATTCGCCCTGGCGGACTCTCCCGCTGGTCAAGCAGCCTGGATCTACGAGAAGTTCCAGTCCAAAACCGACAACCACGGGCTCGCCGAGGACGCCCTGAGCACCGACGACATGCTCGACGCGATATCCCTGTACTGGTTCACCAACAGCGCAGCATCGTCCGGCCGCATCTACTGGGAGAACAAATCGGCCACTTTCGCCGGCCCGAAGCTGACGCTCCCGGTCGCGGTGACCGTCTTCCCGAGGGACATCCCACGCCTGCCGCGAAGCTGGATCGAAGACACCTACAGCAATCTGATCCACTACCGCGAGGCCGACACGGGCGGGCACTTCGCGGCCTTGGAACAGCCCGAGATCCTGGTCAGCGAAATCCGCACCGGCCTGCGCACCCTTCGTTCCTGACGCCATGCCGCCGAAGCGAGCGTGACCGCGGACGCGTCCGGCCGCGTGCCCTGGGCCAGGGCCAGGGCTGATTCCGCCGTGAGCACGGCCGCGAAGCCATCCGGATGTCCATCTACCCGACGGCGGCCCGTCGCGATGGTCCTGGCCAGCGGTAACGCCGCGCATGTTGCCTGAAAGTCCCAGCAGGCGAGAAAGTCGGCTAGTGAACAAACCCGATCAGAACTCGCGGCGTGATGGCGCCCGAGCCGACAGTGCCTTAGATGTAGTCGTGGACGGCTACGACGCGGTCTACGCTGCAGCCGCATCGAGTCCGGCCTTCGCGAGGCTGTGGGCTGACCACGCCTACGGTGGCCCATTCCACGCTGAGTTCGCTCAAATCAGCTTCCTCACATACGACGAGCTTCAAGTCATGGCGCACTACCTCGAACTTGGCGAAGGAACAGTGCTCGCTGATCTGGCATGCGGCGCCGGAGGACCGGGCCTGTGGATCGCAACACAATGCGGAGCATCGGTCATCGGCGTCGACCCGTCATCCGCGGGCGGTCATCGTCCACGCAGGACGCCTCGAACGCTGACCTCCCTTGGCGACTGCGGACCAGCCCGGACTGGGGCCGGGTCATCGATGTCCGGCGCACAAATCCGTGCGGGCGATTCCGCCCCGCGTGTGGTGCTGAGTTGGTGCTGACAAGCGGGGTGCTATCAGGCCATCTACCTGCGGAAACTGCCCACACCTCCACGAGCTTCACCATTTTCGAGGGCACGTCGGAGATCCAGCGCATGATCATCGGAAGGGCCGTCACCGGGCTTGACGTGCGGTAATAACCGCTGGTCATGGCGCTGACGCGGGGTTGGCTTGGCGGGCAGAGCGGGGGAGCCGGGCGCCTGGTTGTTTGCCTGTTATTTCCCGTTGGTTCCGGCCGGTTCCCAACACGGTGCTGGATCCGTGCTGACCCCTGGCGCCTGCCCGGCCGTCGGCAGCTGACCGATCGTGGTTACAGAGGGTAATCAGCGAGGGCGGGCCGGTTTCGGGAAGGGCGGCGACGGCATCTGGAGGTACTCATGACCGCGACGGTGCACGGCACCTTCGTGGATGGCCGACCGTCATGTGCTCTACGGCCTCCATTGGGGCTTTGCGCAGGTTCGATTCCCCAGCGGGACACCCAGCGGGGGACCCGAAACTGCGGAAAGCGCGCTGGCCAGCGGATATCTGCTGGTTGAAGCCCGGTCCTCGTTGCCTGGCGCGCCGCGCGTCAGCGGTAGCCTCCTGTGATTTGCGTGTTCACCTCCGGCTGATCAGCCGGCAGCCGGTCCTGCTCGCGGCCTAGTCTGCTGCAGTGCGTGGGGAAGTCGCTGCCGTGCTGTTCGACCTGGACGGGACGCTGGTCGATCACGCTGGGGTCGTCGCAGCGGCACTGCGTGCCTGGCTTCCGTCGTATGGTCTCAGCGCGGATGCCATCGAGGCGGTAACCCCGCTGTGGTTTGATCTCGAGCAGCGGCACTACCGGGCGTGGCGGTCGGGGGAGATTAGCTTTGAGGAACAGCGCCGCCGTAGGATCCGGGATTTCATGCCCGCTGTCGGCGCGCTGATACCGCTCGGTCAGCTTGACGGGGTGTTCGCCGAGTATCTCAGGTGTTACGCGTCGGCCTGGGCCGCGTTCGAGGACGCTGCTCCAGCGCTGCGGCGGATTGCTTCTGCCGGGTTGCGGGTCGGGGTGCTGACCAATGGCGACTATGGCCAGCAGACCGCTAAGCTCGCCGCGACCGGGCTGATTGGCTTGTGCGGGCCGGTCTTCGCATCATCCGAGTTGTCGGCCGGCAAGCCCGATAGGCGGGCCTACCTGGTGGCATGCCGCCGCCTCGGGGTGCTGCCTGGACGGGTTTTGATGGTCGGTGATGACCATGAGCTGGATGTGGTGGCCGCGCGGGCGGCCGGCTTGTCCGCGGTTCTGCTCGACCGGTCCGGATCTGGTTCTCAGCCCGTCGCCGGCATCGGGTCGCTGCGCGACCTTCTTCCTGCGTAGCCAGAAGTGTGCGCCCGGCCAGTCGGGCATTAGATTGTGCCGATGCCAGCCCAGAGCGATGATGGGTTATGGCGGATTTCGGCGGCCCTGAGGAGTACACGACCTGGGACGGCGAGCAGGTTAGCCGCGACCGGCCGCACGGTGTCACAGTCGTCGTCGCGGCCCGCGGTCCGCAGGGCTGGCGGTACGTGCTGCTGCATCGCGGTCATCATGGTCCTGACTGGGATGACGACTGGGCGTGGACTCCGCCGACCGGCGGGCGCAAGCCGGGCGAGGACGTGGCTGCCTGCGCGGCCCGGGAACTGCGCGAGGAGACTGGCATACGGGCCGGACCCCGCGCTGTCAGAGCGACTGACACCGACTGGGCGGTGTTCGGGCTGGAAGTGCCGTGGGGCACGGTGGTCGCCGTGGACGGCACCGAGCACGACAGGTTTGACTGGGTCACCTATGCAGAGGCGTGCCGCCGGTGCCGCCCGGCCGAGTTGGCTGCCACGTTCGTCACGGCCTGCCAGGCGCTGGGCTGGCAGTAAGGCGCTGATCACTACCTACCCGAGGTTCTGTCTTGCTTTTCGCTGGCGTCGCAGGTCATGGCGATGAGGATCTGGTCTCCGGTCGGCTGGTCCGGCGCGGCGCGGTGGCAGGGAGCCTTGCCGCCCCGCCGGTCTGGGATCCGGCTGCCGAGGCGATCTACATCTTGCGCGGTGGCGGAGTCAGCCGGGCCGGGCACAGCTGGGCGGGCCTTCACCTGGCGATCGCCAGCGGCCGGTGGTGCGGCGCAGACGTCGTGATTGATCCGGCCTCGGAGGAACGTGACGCGTTGTGGGAGCGCCGGCTCGTGCCCTTTCGAGGTCAACCTGCGCACCGGCCGCCGGGCGCCCAGACGGCAGCAGGCCGTACTGGTCGAGCCGGACCCGGCATGGCCGCAGCAAGCGCAGCGGCTGATCGACCGGCTGCTGTTCAGCTGGGCCGGATGATCACGCGGGTAGATCACATTGGTTCTACCTCGGTGCCGGGCCTGCCCGCTAAGCAGCTGATCGACATCCAGGTTGTCGTCAGTGCACTCGCGCTGGCCGGGCCGGTTGCTGACGCCGCTCGCAGGTCCGGGTTCGTGCGCGCACCCGGCGTCTGGTTCGGCACTGATCAGCGAGGCGTCGACCACCCGGAGGAGGTGGTCGTCGATGCAGACCCCGGCCGCTCGGTGAACATCAACGGATCTGCGATCAAGCTGAGTCTTCCGTTCGAGAGTGTGTACACCTTTACGCCAGTCGGGGCTGCTTCCGTACCAAGACCATGGTGAATGAGATCTGATCGCCTCTGAGGGCATAGGTTGCCTGGCTGCTGAAAGGGTGTTCGGGACCTAGCCATACGGCCACATCTTCTGCGTCCGCATTCTTCCGCATGGGTTTGTCGCTCACTTTCTGGCGCTGTGGGAACCAGCCATATCTGCACTAGTTGCCGCCGACGACGGTGATGCGCGGGCCGATGCGGCACTGGACCGGTATCTCGGTTCGTGGGCAGACTCCACGGACTGGGCAGCGCTCGCCAACGTGCTGGCTCATATTAAGGCCGGCGACCGCCATGCCCCGAACCTGCTCGACGGGCTAGACAAGGTCGACAGGGTCGTCGTTACTCGGGCTTTGGACGCCCTGGCGGGGAAGGTGACCGTTTCGGTCGCCCTGGGCCGGCGATGAATTCGGTACGCTACTGGCCGACCTTGTCTTCGCCGCCGCCCACGACGACCGCACAATGGCTGAACTTGCTAGACGTAACCTCAGGATTATGGCCCCCAATGGATATCCCAGCCTCGCTGCGGTGCTCCAGCGGATCCTCGACGGCGACCGCCACCCCGAGTTGTCCAGTGCATTCACCGACCCGCTTGAGCGCGATGTCGTCAAGACAGTGCTCCGCTACGTCCCACTTGCCGAGGCTGAAGACCCCAGAAGTCGTTAGCCGTGAAAACGGGGCCACCACTCAATGCGGCACGTGCCGCACCCAACGAGGTCGCCCGCGGCGGGATCACGTGAACCACCATGTCGGCCTGCCTACCTGGCGAGTGGTAAGGCGTCACGCCTGGCCGCGGTTCAGTTGGCGCCAGGCCCAGATGGTGGTGACTGCCCTCGCCAAACGAGGGAGCACCTGACTCACCTGCTGCTGCGAGTTCGCTGCACCGCGCCATCAGCGAGGGCATCGATGTCCGCTGCTACCTGCACTGGTCGCTGCTCGACAACTACGAGTGGGGCTCCTACCGGCCCACCTTCGGGCTGATCGCCATCGACCGCCACACGTTCACCCGCACAGTTAAGCCCAGGGCCCGCTGGCTCGGCGAAGTGGCAACCGCAAACGCCCTGCATTCGTCGCCAGCAATAGCGGCCGGGCAGCTGACCGCGTCGCCGAGCTGACGCTGCCGGGAACCGGGCAACCGGTGCTCGCCAGGTGGTGCAGCTGGCCGAAGGTCGGGCGAACGTCGTCTTGCCGCCCTGGTTCGGCCCGGACACCACGATGACCCGCTCGGCGCCGGTCAGGCGGAACTCGTTGGTGACCACCGGCCCTGTCCGCTCAGCCTCGCGCGCCGGGGCGAGACGGGGCCCGGTCACTGTGCCGGGTCGTGCCGCGGCAACCGAGCAAACAGCGAGCAAGCAAGCGTGGTCGTTCTGGCTGCTCGACGTCGCAGCAGGTCCCGGCGAATGCCTGGCCGGGAGCAGGCGGGGCATGGCGAGCCGGGCGCGGCGTGCTCACGTATTCTTCTCTGCGTTCGAGTTCGTCCGGAGCTCACCCGCGTAGAGGTCGAGGAGGACCGCGGAAGCGTGGTCGCCGCCAAGGTGCACTGTCTGGCTGGCGGGAAACAGTCGTGTCGTCGTCGCGGGTGGCTCGGTGCCGCCGGGGTTACGCGAGTGCATCGGGTGCGCGCCGCTGGAGACCTGGATCCGGATGGCGTGGCCGGGGTCGATCTGGTGCGCAACGGGACCGAGGTCGACCTCGATAGCGACGGGTTCATCCCCGGCCAGGTCCTGCGTGTGCCCGACGCGGGTGATGCCGTCGATGATGTTCATGCTGGTTCCGTCCGGGTGGACGTCGGTGATGCGGACGAAGAAGTCGGCCGTGGGCTCAGTGGAGTTGACGAAGAGCCGCGCTCGCGCAGCCCCCACGAGCGTGACCGCGCGATTGAACGCCTCGGTGGTGTAAATGAGTACATCGGGCCGGGCCTCCAGGGCACGGTTGTCGGCAGGCATGGCTTCGTCCGGTCCACCGAGGCTGGATATCCCAACCGATGGCGTGGGGTCGGCCGGGTCGTAGGTGTAGGTGTCGACCGCCGCGTCCGCATCGGCTATGGAGGCGATGGACCGGCCAGTGTCTAGGTACAGGCTGGTAGGCGTCGAGCCTGGCGGCGGCCACTCCGGTGCCTCGACCCAACCGCGATCCGGGGTGACGTATAGCCGCACGGTCGCCGAGCCTTCCGGCTTCGTGTCCTCGCAGGCACAGCGAGCGTGGTTGTCGAACCAGCGGCGAGTCTCCTCGTTGACTACGTGTAGGTCGATGCCGATGTGGAACCAGGGGCCTATCACCAGGCGGGCATGGGCGTGTCGCCGGGACCGCAGTGTCTGGTAGTCCTGCCACATGTAGCGGCGGTGATAGTCGTACCAGCCGTCGAGCAGCAGGACGGGAACGCTCAGGTCGGATAGCAGGCTGCTGAAGTTGAGCGGAGCCCAGTGGGGGTCGTCGCGGCCGTAGCGGAGGCGCTCCCGGTAAAAGGGTATGACGGCACCGCCGAGTGCGACGTCAGCGTCTTGGAGGGGGAGGTGACTGAACGCGGCGTTAATCCCTTCCAGGGGTGAGGACGCCTCGCTATGGATCTGGTCAGCAGAGGCACTCCGTTCGGTCTCGTCCTGGACGCCGGCCTGGGTTGCCGCCCAAGGGAGCGCGATGTCGAGGCCAAACGTCCCACCGGGATACCAAGCGGAGACGCGGTCGGCGCTGTAGATCTGGACCGACATTGCCCGCAGTGAGGCCGGCCGGCTCGAGGCCACTGCCCAGGCGGCGAATCCGAGGTAGCTAGGGCCATGCAGCAACAGGGATCCGTCGAACCACGGTGCGCGCTCGATCCACTCAACCGTATCGGCGCCGTCGTCCGCCTCAGAGAAGTAGGAAGTCGTCCCCCGGCAATCCTGGAGCATGAGGCGGTAGCCATGGGAGGCCCAGTAGATGCCGTGGTCGCGCCACGTGCCGCGTCCGTATGGCGTCCGCATCAGGACGACCGGACTCTGCTCCTGGCCGTCCGGGTGGAATACGTCGGCGATGAGCGAAACCCCGTCGCGAGCCTTAATCTCGGCGGTCTCGCGAAGCACCCCGTGCTGACCGAGACTGCCCATGGCACTCTCGGCAGCGGCTCGCCGATCGTCGTTGATCCGTTCTGCCACGGTCACGCGACCACTCCTTGCCGGCGCCACCGCTCTCTAGTGGCTGCATCGATGTCAAGCTCGTCCAGGACGGCGTCAGTGTGCTCGCCGATCCGTGGGGGCGGGTTCTGGGTAGCGCCACGTCGGCCGTCAAGACTGACTGGCATGGGTACGAGGCGCAGGCCGGGAATGGCGGGATGCGGGCAGGGGATCAGCATGCCGAGGGCGCCGAGCTGGGGGTCGGCCGCCAGGTCAGCGACGGTTCGCACGCGGCTGCACGCGATGCCGCGCTTGGTCAGCAGTCGCTCCCACACGGTAGCGGTACGAAGCAGGAAAGCGGGCGCGAGCAGAGCACGTAGTTCGCCGCGGTGACGGACACGTTCAGGATTAGTCGCGAACCGTGGGTCGTTTCCGATGGCAGGCATCCCGAGCTCCGCGATCAGGTCGGCGAACTGGCCGTCGTTGGCTGCCGCAACAAGAAGCTCGCCTTCCGCGGTGGGGAAGGTCTCATACGGCGCGATGAAGGGACTGCCCGTGCCTTGTCGGCCAGGCGGTTGCCCGGTCGCGAGGTAGCCCACCAGGTGGTAGCTCATCCACCACGTCGCGGTCTCAAACAAGCTGGTCTGCACGTAGGTGCCTGCACCGGTCGCTGCGCGCCGCATGAGCGCTGTCTGGATCCCGATCGAGGCCCACAGCGCGGTGCCAAGGTCGACGGCTCCGATCCCGACGCGTGCTGGGGGCTCTTCGGGGTAGCCAGTCAGGTCCATGATCCCGGTCTCGGCCTGCAGGACCGGATCGTAGCCGGGTTGGTCGCTTTTGGGCCCCCGATCACCGTAGGCACTGATAGAGCAGTAGATCAGGCGGGGATCTGCCTTCGTCAGCGTTTCGGCATCCAGCCCACGCCGTTGCAGCGAACCAGGACGGAAGCTCTCAACAAGTACATCAGAGCCATGAACCAGGCGCCGAACGAGGCCCTGTCCCTCGGGATGGTTCAAATCGACCGCGATGCTGCGCTTGTTGCGGTTGGCCGAAAGAAAGGTGGCGCTCTGGCCGTTCCAAGACGGCGGGTGCCACCCACGCGTGTCATCGCCCGTGCCTGGACGCTCGATCTTAGTTACCTCGGCGCCGAGGTCCGCCAGCAGCATGGTGCAGAAAGGGCCCGCGAGATTTCGCGTCAAGTCGACAACCCGCACCCCGCTTAGCGCGTGGGATACTGCTGACTCAAGAAATGGCATCCATCCTCCGTCGCTATTACGGAACAATCGTACGCTTATATTGAACAGGGTCAAGGGCAGCCAGGGCAGGAGGTGCTGATGCCTGCAAGCGACGGTGCACGACGCGAGCGCAATCCGATCGCAGCGGTTGTACGGCTTCTGGGCGCGCTCGCCGAGCACCACGACAGCACGGCCGGGGTACGCGAGTTGGCCAGGGTGCTCGGGACCGCACCAAGCTCAGTGCAGCGAACCCTCGAGGCGGCACATGAGGTTAGTCTCGTCGCCGTTGCCGAGAACGGCCAGTGGGAACTCGGATGGGAGTTGTACCGCATCGCCGCGATCGCACAGTCCAAGCGTCCCTACCAAGCAGCTGCCGCGGTGCTGGAGTCCCTGGCCAAGCAGACCTCCGAGACCGCGGTGCTGACTGTCTACGATCCCCAGCGGCGAGCCAGGATGTACGTGGCGGCGTCACCGAGCCAGCACAGCGTCCGATTCGTGCCCGATCTTTTCACCTGGCTGCCGGCCTACGCAGGGGCAAGCGCGACGGCCATCCTGGCCTTCAGGCCCGAAGCCGAGCAGGAAGCCGTGTATGCCCTGGCTGACACGTTCTCCGCAATCGCAGCCGCACCTGACGCAGGCGACCTTCGAGCCTCGCTCCGGGAGATTCGCAAGCGCGGTTACGCGATCAGCCATGATGAAGTCAACCTGGGCGCCAGCGCGGTGGCTGCGCCAGTCAGGTCCTCCTTTGGCATCACATCGAGCGTGGCCGTCATCGCGCCCAAGCAACGCTTCGATTCGGCTCCGCAGGACGCGATCATCAAGAGCGTGATGGAAGCCGCGGATGCCATCGGGCACCGGATCGGCGACCCCCTCGCGCCTCTCGGGGCGGTCTGATAGACGTCGCGACGGGCTCTTCTCACGATTCCCTATCTGGCAGGCTGGGCCAAATCGATTCAGCTCCGGACTTTGTCGCAGCGGTACCCGCGTGAGGTGAGCAGTCGGCCCATTCGATGAGAAGCAGCGTCGTCTCAAGCATTGCGACAGCGCTGGCATCTTGAAGCGGCCGGAGGCGGCAGAACCAGGACGGGCCCATGCCCGCGCCACCTTCCCAGGCTTGCGTCATGCGCCCTTCAATGATCAGGCAGACCCTCTCAGAGTCCGCCTGCGGCAGGTCGAGCGCAGACCCGGCGGCGACTTGCAGCAAGAGGGCGCGACGGGCCGCGCCGCCGTCGGGAGCGGGCACGGAAAACAGTTCCGCTCCGGCGACACCGGCGGCCTGACTCGCTGACCGTGCGAAGGTGGGAGGCGCGAGCGGGTGAGAGCTCCGGCTCTTCTCGGTCGCGCTCGCAGGTACCGAGGTGCCGGTCGCAACCACCAAGACGGTAGCTCCTTCCGCGCTCCTGACCGAGTGCGTGCACCCGACGGGCCGGTAACTCGCCCAGCCCGGCCAGAGAGTCCCGCCGTCGTCCTCGACGAGGCCCTCAGTGACGTAGATGAACTCATCGCCCACGTGCCGGTGGTGCGGAATCTCCCCGCCGCGCGGAAATCGAGTGAAGCCGACATACACGCCGCCAGGCGAAGGCATGACTAGGGGCTTCGCTGTGAGCTCGCCCAGTCCGGCCGCCTGCCACGGCATGGATCCTGCGTCCACCCAACGAGCTTGTCCGGCACCCGATTCGCTCACTTTCGCCTCTCTTTTCTTGTCTGCCAATTAGCGGTTGAATGTACGCAACAACGGAACAGCCTCGTCCGCTAGGCCCGTCCCTTGCCCGCCGCGCGAACCACCTCTAACCCTTGACGGGCGTTCGCTACAAGCATACACTCCAACGCTTATAGCGTACATACGGTGACGCAGATCACATCCAGGCGGTGGCGCCGTCTGTCCACCGGAAAGCTAGCGGAGGTTTGCCGTGTTCGCACATGAGGCCGATACCGGACTACTCAGGCCCTCGGGCGCCTCGCCGCGGGCACCCTGACCGCGGTGGTGGTCGAGTTGCGCTCAGCGCCCCCATCCTTTCGGCGCCGGCCGCCAGCCATACCCACGAGTGGCAGTTCTACGTGGGATCCGGCCTCTTCGGCGTCGGCGCTGGGATCTGGGTCACCGGCATGTACGCCCTTGTCGCCAGCAAGGTACCCAACGGGAAAGCCGGCATGATCCAGGGGGTCAACTCCCTTCTCTACGCCGCAGGCGGCTCGATCGGAGCCGTGCCTGGCAACCTCCATCGCGACCTCGAAGCTCACATCCCCATACCACAATCCCCGCGGCGAGTGGTTATGCCCACGGGCTGATCGCTCTGGCGATCGCAAGAACGATCGGCCTTGTCATCGTCGTCGTCGACAACGTCCGCTCCCACGCCGCCGAAGGCCGACGGCACCAAGAAGATCCCTCGTCGCCGTCTCTCTCGGTACCCGCATGAACTGGCCCGAGGAGAAGCAGGTCGAAATCAATTGTCGAATAGCGGCGCGATGAGAAGCGTCACGAGGCAAGGAGGAAACAGATGGGTTCGACCTTTGAGATCGCCGACCGGCCTATGTTCGGACGTCTCGCGAGACCTCCTATGACGCCGGCGACTGATCCGCGGATTCGCCCGGCTTTGCGCGAGGCGCTCGCCAAGTTCGGTTTGGATGGCTTTCAGGAGCCGCCACTGGTCGATCGCCACGGTCCTCTGGAGCGTGTGCTGGAAGCCGTGCGCCTCCAGCATGACAACTTCGAGGGGTTCCTCGACGCTCTGATGGACGGGCGCTCGGTGGAGCGCGACGACGTAGAGGAGACCTCCGCATTCGTCTCGGGCGAAGACGGCCATCAGATCGAGGTGAGGATTTACCGGCCGCGTGACGTCACTGGCCCGCTCGACGCCGTGATCTACATGCACGGTGGCGGGATGGCGATCCTGAACACTTTCAACAAGGTACACACGCGCTGGCTTGTGGACATGGCCAGCGCAGGGCTGGTGTCGGTCAACATCGACTTCCGTAACTCGTATACGCCGCAGGGACTGAACCCGTTCCCCACCGGTCTTCAGGACTGCGCCACCGCAGTGCAGTGGGTGCATGAGAACCGGTCAGGGCTCGGCATTTCTCGTCTGGCGCTCCACGGCGACTCTGGTGGTGGCAATCTCGTGCTTGCCACGGCGCTCAAGGCACAACGAGAAGCCTGGGTGGAGATGATCGACGGTGTCTACGCGTCGGTGCCGTACACCAGTGGTGCCACTGCATGGCCGCTGGAGCGTCGGTTGAGAGAGCTTCCGTCGCTGGTCGAACTCGACGGATACACCATCACCACGGCTGGCACAGACCTGCAGACGTTCATCTATGACCCGACCGGCGAGCACGCGGAGAATCCGCTGGCGTGGCCGTACTACGCGCAAGCGAAGGATCTCGAGGGCCTGCCCCCGCACAGGATAGTTGTCGAGGAGCTGGATCCCCTCCGAGATGACGGCATCGCTTATTTTCACAAGCTCCAGCAAGCCGGGATCTCGGTGACCGGTCGCGTCAACCTCGGCCTCGTGCACGCGGCCGAGATGGTCTTCCACGAGGCGCTCGCAGATGACTACGCCCTGAGGCTGGCGGACGTCAAACAGTTCACACAAACCCTATAACCCGATGTCTGCCGAACCACGCGGGATCGGTACTCGATGTGAGTCGGTTGCCCGGACGCTGCCCCGAACTGCCACTGAGCCACACATCGGCCCTTTCTCCGGGCGTCTGAGTTTGAGATTTCCCGAAAGGAACTAGTCATGAGGTCAAGTAGGAAGCGCCTCCTCGCGCCGCTCGTGCCGTTGCTAGCAGTGGGGGTCGCCGTCATCGCCTCGGGATGCGGGTCCAGTCCCAACCAACCTGCATCGGGATCCAGTACCGGCACGACCTCCGCGCGGACCCGCTCCCAGGTCTCAGCCGCCGAGACGTTCTTGGCGCAATACAAAAACCGCCCTACCGAATGGGGTGGTCTGACCCCGTTGCAGCGGTACGAGGTGCGGTACAAGCCTCCGACGGGCAAGACCTTTGCCATTCTGCAAGTCGCCGGATCTAGTCAGGCCGAAGAGGAAACACAAGCGTTTGCCGCCCCGTTGGCCGCGCTTGGATGGAAAGAAAAGGTCATTGACTACGACGAGACGAACCCCGCCACTCTGATCAGCGCCATGAAAGCGGCGCTCCTATATCACCCGGTTGCGGTGACCTTTGCGGCTATCCCCTACGCCGAGTGGGCAGTAGAGGTTCCGGCCTACGACAAGGCGGGCGTGGCCCTCATCCCGGTAGCGGCCGGGCCGCTACCGGCGAACAAGGAGATCGCGGGGAACATCACGGGGCCGATCTATCTCCAGCTGGCCGCTCACGTCATCGCTGACTGGTTCATCGTCGCGTCCAACGGCTCCGGCCACGGGCTCCTCTACAACGTTCCGGACGCCCCGGCGGTAGCGGAGTGGGGGCAAGACTTCAGAAAGTACGTCGCCGCTGGATGCTCTCGATGCTCGCTGACGGTGGTGTCCCAGAGCATCGCCGACGTAATGGCAGGCGGCGAAAATGCCGACATCGTGTCCGCGCTCCAACGCAATCCGAGCGACAAATACGTGTTCATGGCAGACTATCCGCTCACTGTGGGCCTACCGTCCGCGTTGCACGCAGCCGGGATCTCGGGCATCCAGATTGGCGGAAGCTACGCCGGCGCAGCCGACCAGGCCTTGATCAAGGAAGGCCAGGAGGCGGCGGGGACCCCCCAAGCGCTTGACACCGCGGACTGGTCAGCGATCGATGCTGTGGTCCGGCACCTTGAAGGCATGCCGCAGGCGCCAGGGGACGACATTCAGCCAATCCAGCTGCTCACGAGCGCCACGGTCGGAACTCCAGTCAACTCCTTTAATTACCCCGCGGGCTACCAGGAGTATTTCAAGAAGCTGTGGAGGGTCGGATGACTGCGTCGCTGGTCGCCAACGGCGTCTCAAAGACCTTCGGTACGTCAAAGGTGCTGGTTGACATCGACTTGACTGTCGACGGGGGCTCAGTCCACGCGCTACTGGGCCAAAACGGGTCGGGCAAGTCGACCTTCATCAAGATCCTTTCTGGCTATCACCGGCCTGATCCTGGCGGCGAGGTTCGAGTAGGCGGCCGCGAGTTGCATCTCGGCACCGTTGGAGCGGCGCACGCTCTTGGCGCACGGTTCGTGCACCAGGAGCTCGGGCTGGTCGATTCGCTTTCGATCACGGACAACTTGGCGTTGGGCTCGGGATTCCCTGTCAGGTACGGAACGATCATGCGAGCAAGCTTCGATGCCTCAGCCACGGAAGATCTCGCCGTCGTAGGTCTGGACGTCAATCCTCAGATGCCCGTGGAGCGACTCTCGCCGGCAGAGCGGATGTTGGTTGCCATGGCCCGTGCTTTGCGAGCCGAAAAGGCCGGCCCGGTCACCTTGCTGGTCCTGGACGAGGTCACCGCCGCGCTTGCCAAGCGGGAGGTGGAGAGGGTAATGACCGCCATCAAGACCGTCACCGCGCGCGGCGTAGGCGTGCTTTACGTAACCCACCGGCTCCAGGAAGTCATTGACCTGGCGGACGAGGTTACCGTGCTCCGCGATGGGCACCGCGACACCCAGGCGAAGGTGTCCGGCCTTGATAAGGCTTCTCTGGTCAGGCTCCTGGTCGGGCACGAAGTAGCTGAGCCTGGGCGCCAGCCACCACCCGTCGGTCCTCGTATCGAATCTGAGGCGATGACCGTTCGCGGATTGAAGTCGCCGTCGCTGCACGGCGTCGACCTGCAGATCCGCGCAGGCGAAGTGGTCGGCATCGCTGGCCTTATGGGATCGGGTCGAGAGGACCTATTAGGGACGATTTTTGGGGTCCAGCGTCCGTCTGCCGGCAGCGTCGCCGGTCCCGGATTCTCGATCTGTGCCGGCAAGCCCCGCGAGTGTCTGGCGGCTGGTATCGCGTACGTGTCGCACAGTAGGCAGCTCAGTACAGCCGGGAGCCTCACGGCGCGAGAGAATCTGACACTCGGCGATCTCAGCGCGGTTTGGCGACCGCCGCTCCTGCGCCACAAACGAGAGCGGGCAGAAACGCTCGTGTGGTTCCGCAAGCTAGGTGTGTCACCGGGCGATGCAGTCGACAGACCGCTGTGGACGTTCAGCGGAGGGAACCAGCAGAAGATCGCGATTGCCAGGTGGTTGAGATGTCGGCCAAGGGTCCTGCTGATCGACGAGCCAAGCCAAGGCGTGGACGCGGAGGCCCGTGCCGGACTTCACGATCTCCTGCTCGGGGCTGCGCGCGAAGGAGCAGCGGTAGTCACGAGCTCGTCTGACGTCGAGGAGCTCGTGGGCTTGTGCGATCGCGTGCTCGTGATGAGGGACGGACGGGTGGCCGCGGAAGTCACCGAACGCGAGCGGACGACCGAAAGGGTCACCAGCTTGTTGCACGGGCCCCGATTGGCAGGTGTGTCGTGAGGCTCCCGCGCCGCAGTCTCGGCCTAGATCGGTTCAGTGGCATCTACCTGTGGGCGCTGTTCGTCCTCGTCTTTGGCCTGTGGGAGCCGGGGACGTTTCTGACCAAGGCGACTCTGGATTCGATCTCGTCAGAGCAAGCGGTCGGCGCCATGCTCGGCATAGTCGTGGTTCTGCCGCTCGCTGCAGGCGTCTATGACTTGTCGATCGGCGCGACCGCGAACCTGTCAGCCATCGCCGCAACGTGGCTGCAAGACAGTCACCACTGGGCCGTGTGGCCGGCCACGGCCGCAGCCGTCGGCTGTGGTGTGGTGATCGGAGCGACCAACGGGTTTCTGGTCGTCAAGCTAAAGGTCAATGCCTTCATCGCCACGCTGGGGATGGCGACGGTAGTGGCGGCAGTCCAAGAGATCATCTCCGTGAGCCAGCCGTTGCCTCCGACGTCGCAGGCATGGGCGCACCTTAGCGGCCTGGAAATCGGCGGCATACAGATCGTGGTCGTATACATGCTCGTGCTCGCGGCCATCCTGTGGTGGGTGCTGGAACACACACCCGCCGGCCGGTACCTACGGGCGATCGGGGCGAACGCCGAATCTGCGCGCTTGGCCGGGGTCAACGTCGGAGGATGGCAGTGGCTGGCATTCGTGGTTGCTGCCGCGGTAGCTGGGATCGCGGGCGTTTTGTATGCCTCTCAGAACGGTCCATCGACGACCTTTGGAACGGCGCTCCTACTCCCAGCCTACGCTGCGGCATTCCTCGGCTCCACTCAGCTTCGGCCGGGTCGGTTCAACATCTGGGGAACTGTTCTGGCGGTCTACGTTCTTGCGACCGGAGTCGACGGATTGGAATTGGCGACAGGCGTCGCCTGGCTGAACGACATGTTCAACGGAGTTGCGCTCATCGTGGCGGTGGCATTTGCCGTCTGGCGGCAAGGTAAGACCGGACGTGTCGAGAGCGCGCCGTCGGCCGATTCAAACTCAGACTCCGACGTGCGTGATCGCCTCCGTCAGAGATCAGTGCGCACGATGCTGACACTGAGCCGTCGCTACATGTATAGCGGACAGCAGAGGAAACCAACGACCGAGTAAGCGCCTGCTTGTCACGTGAGAATTGTTGACCGCAATGGCGGCACGACCTGACTAAGCGCTTGCGTATATCGCGACTGGTGTTACGTTGCTCGGTTCATCCCGGACGCGACAGCCGAGTAAGGAGAGATCATTGATGGGCAACATCGCGCTGAGCCTTTGGCAGCGCACGATTGATGACGACTGCCCCGCGCTTCGGCTGGACGACCAGGTACTCACGTACCGGGAGCTCGAGGAGGCGATTGCACGTGCTGCGGGCGTCCTACGAGAACTCGGTGTGGAGCCTTCAGATCGTGTCGCGATCCAGATCCCTAATGTGATGGAGTTCCCGATCTTGTACTTCGCCGCCCTAAGGTTGGGCGCGATTGTCGTGTTGATGAATCCACTGCTGACGGCGCGAGAAGTCGCGTATCAGCTTTCGGACTCCGGTGCGCGGTTCATGTTGGCCTCGCCGGCCTCGGCCGACCGGGCGCGGGTCGCTGCGAGTGAAGCAGCAGCAGAGTTTGTCCTGATTGAGCGGGCCGCGTTCGCACGCGCCATGGAAGCCAGCGATCCGGTAGCGGACGTCTTCCAGTGCGACAGTACGCAGGTGGCGGTGATCATCTACACGTCTGGCACCACGGGCCAGCCGAAGGGGGTCGCGCTGACGCACTTGACGCTCGGCAGCGCCATCGAGACCGGCCTGCAGTTGCTGGAGATCGGACCCCAGGCCAACGCGGTCACGTTGATCACGGTGCCGATGTTTCACTTGTTCGGACTGACGTACCTGCACCTTAGCGTGCGGATCGGTGGCCTCGTGACTCTCGTGTCGCGCTTCGACGCCGAAAAGGTGCTCCGGACAATCGAGCGTGACCGCGTCACCTGGTTCCCGGGCGTCCCGACGATGTACACCGCGATGCTGAACTGCCCAGGTGCCGGGGGCTACGACCTGTCCAGCCTTCAGATGTGCGTCGCGGGCGGAGCGCCATTGCCGGTCGAGGTCTTCCATGGGTTCGAGAAAACCTTTGGCGTGATCGTCTGCGAGGGGTGGGGGCTGACCGAGACCACCAGCCTCGGGACGTTCACACGACCTCAGATGACCCGCAAACCGGGTTCGATCGGCACTGTGATCCCCCCTGGCGAGGTTCGCGTTGTCGACGATTCAGACCAGGATGTTCCGACCGGTGAGATTGGGGAGCTCATCATCCGAGGGCCGTTTGTCATGCACGGCTACTGGAATCGACCCGATGCGACGGCGGAGGCGATGCGTGGAGGGTGGTTCCACTCAGGGGACCTGGGCAGAGTCGACGAGGACGGGTACTACTACATTGTCGATCGCAAGAAGGACATGATTCTGCGCGGCGGCTACAACGTCTACCCGCGAGAACTGGAGGCCTTGCTCTACGAGCACCCCGACGTGTTCGAAGCCGCTGTGATTGGGCTCCCACACGATGTGCTCGGAGAGGAGGTGGCGGCGGCCGTCGTGCTTCGCCCCGGTTCCCATGTCACCCCTGACGGGATCCGGGAGTACATGCGCGAGCGCGTAGCTGCCTACAAATACCCGCGCGTCGTTTGGTTCCTCGACGAGTTGCCCAAGGGTGTGACGGGAAAGATCCTCAAGCGCGAAATCCCACGGCCCGATCTTCGCCGCGAGCAGGGACCCCCAAGCAGGTCTACTCGTACGGAGCGCTCGACGGGTCCGCGTTGAAGTTGCGGCGTGGATATGGGACGAGCTGGGGTGTCAGCAGTTGGCTCCTGGCCACGTTCCGGCAGCAGTGTGGGCCGGAGGTCGCCGCGCGCATGCATCGCCGTATAGCCGGATCGCTTGCGACCACGTTCGCATCTGAGTTCACGAATGTCCTGGCCCTGACTGATGCCCTGCCAAGCTGACGCCGTCGCCGCCAATGGACAGCCGATCACGGGCCGCAAGTTCCTCATCGTCCCAAATGGAGAGGGCGATGCGATCCGTTGAGACAGGCTCACTTTGCCGAGTTAGCAGTGAAAGGAAACTGGTGTGGAAATCTCTAGGTCGTCTGCACTTGTTACTGGCGGCGCCTCCGGCCTCGGCTTGGCAACGGTACGCAGGCTGTCAACCCACGGTGCGCGCGTTGTCGCTGTCGATCTGCCGAGCGCGAACACTGCACCGCTCGATGACCTCGGCGGCAAGGTCGAGTTCGTCGCCGCGGACGTCACCGACGAGGATGCCGTGCGCCACGCGGTTGAGACCGCCAACGCTTCAGGAACGCTGCGGATTACCGTCAACTGCGCGGGGACCGGGAACGCCGTCCGTACTGTCGGCAGGGACGGGCCGTTCCCACTGCCGGAATTTGAGCACGTGATCCGCGTGAACCTGCTCGGCACCTTCAACGTCATCAGGCTGGCGGCGTTCGCGATGTCGCGCAACGAGCCGGTTGGCGAAGAGCGCGGCGTGATCGTCAACACCGCGTCGGTCGCGGCCTTCGACGGGCAGATCGGCCAAGCCGCCTACTCGGCATCGAAGGGTGGCATCGTCGGCGCGACGCTGCCGATCGCCCGAGACCTCGCTCAACTCTTGATCCGCGTTGTCACGGTCGCACCCGGCTTGTTCAAAACGCCGCTCCTGGGACGGCTGCCAGAAGAGGCACAACAGTCGCTCCGCGGCCAGGTACCCCACCCGGCGCGGCTGGGCCAGCCTGATGAATACGCACAGCTCGTGGAGTCAATCGTTTCGAACCCGATGTTGAACGGCGAGACGATTCGTCTGGACGGTGCGATTCGGATGGCTCCGCGTTGAGTCGGCCCACGACACGACATTCGTAAACAATCACAGCCACCAGCGAGACCAGCACATGACAAACCGCCCTAAGTGATCGGCGTTGGGATGACGTAATTTAGCAACCCTGGCACCAAGCAGGGCGATTGCCCCGACTGGCAGAGGCTCGCGGCTCAAGGGCTACCGCGTGGCGATGGCGCCCTTCGGGCAGCTAGCCTGGCTTGGAGGACGTGTTCGAGTTCGGCCAGGCAGGTCTGGAAGATTCCGCTGCCGAACCAGTCGGCTACCGCGCCGGCGTCGCCGGTGGTGTCGAAGGTCGCTGTCAAGGCGACGAACGAGCGATTGTCCTCGCTTACCTCGTGCACGGTGATGACGGCGGTGAAGGCGTCGACCGGCGGGTCGCCGCCGATGATGTCGTAGACCACGCGCCGGTGGCGGTCGGATAGCTCGGTGAGCTTTCTATGCCGGCGGTGCCGTCACTGAAGTGGTTGGTGCGCGTGGTGCCGACCTGCTTGGGCCGCCGCCTTCGCTGAGGTGGCTGCTGTCGATGATGGGGCACCAGCGGGGCAGCGGCGCGAAGTCGCCGAACACCGCCCACACCTCGCCGGCCGGAGCGTCTAGGACCCTGCTGTAGTAGACGTAAACCACCGCTACCTCTTGATGAGCGGAATCTTCCTGGCGAGCGCCGCCATCGGCATGTTCGGCGGGCCGCCGGCGTAGCTGGTCAGGTCGGTGCGGCCGGAACAGCCGACGGTGGCTGGCCAGGCCGCGGGGCTCCTCCCCGGCGTGCCGCGGCGGAGGTACGGGCCATCCTTCATCGCGGACTCGCCCCGCGTCACGGCGGGGTGACCAGTCATCCGCTCACTTACTGTGATCCCGCCCAAGACCATCGAGCTTCAAGCGATGCGATCGGACCAAACCAGAGGAAAGCGCTGTGAGCGACGATCAAGTCGCCGGGCTCCTGGCCGATGTGGTGCTGTGTCATCCGCCGTTCGGCGAGCGCGAAAGATCCCATCGGGCGACTGTTGATCCTCGACGAACTAGGCGACGGGCTGGGCGAGACGCACCGCGAGCGGGTCCTCGACGCGCTGCGCCGGGCCGCAGAGGAAACCGGCATCACGGTCCTGGCAACAGTCCATGCTTCTTGTCGCCGCGCAGGTGCTGGAGTGCGCCCGCCCGGGACAGCAAGTCCAGTCGCGAGCCGAACCTGGGGTCATCCGCGTCAATCCCGGGCCGGGGGATGGCGGGCCAGACGGTGACCGGCACGGCGATCGCGGTGACCGCCGCGCCGTCTCGGAACGGGGCCGGGGACACGCTGGGCGCGAGGCTGCAGTCGCTGCTGCCGGATCTGCTGATCCGCCGGCTGCTGGGCGTGCTCGAGATTGCCATCGCGATCCGTTTCCTGATTGCCGGCCTGGTCTGACCGCGCTCGCCGCGGATCGGGAGGCAAGACTTTCAGGCGAGCAGCTCGACGGTCCCGGTGTTTGAGGTGTCGTATCCGCCGAGCGCATCGACAGCAGAACGGACCGCAGGGTCACGGAGGGCAGCTATCAGTGATTCGGCTGCGGGCAGCAGGCTGCCGCCGAGGATCAGGTCGAAGTCCTCCCAGGCGGCGGGAATGAAGTCCAGGTCCAGTGCGGCAGCTGCCGCGCGCACGCCGAGCCCGGTGTCGGCCTGGCCGGTGGCGACGGTCATGGCGACCTCGAGGTGGGACTCGGCCTCGGGTCCGCGGACTTGCTCGGGCGGTATGCCCGACTGCGTGAGAAGGCGGTCGAGCAGGATGCGCGTGCCGGTGCCGAACCGGCGGCGTGCGACCCGTAGCCGTTTCAGGTCAGCTGGCCCGGTGATCCGGTCGGGATTGCCGGGCGGGGTGAGCAGGCCCTGTTCGCGCCGCCACAGGTGAATCACGACGGGCTGGCGGTCACGCAGGACGGTTGCCGCGAATGGCTTGTTGGCGACACCGGAGCGGTGCGGCAGGTGAATGGCCGCGGCGTCCGCGGTTCCCTGCCACAGCCGGGTCAGGCCCTGGAAGCTGCCGCGCTCGCCGACAATGACCACTGATCCGCTCGCGGTGCGCAGCGCGATGTCCAGCGCCGGGTCGTCGCTGCCCGCCAGCCGCAGCTCCGCCTGCCCGCTGAGCAGCCGCCTGGCAGCAGCAGGGCCGGCTTGCGCGACCGTGCTCCGCGCCCGGTCACGCACGTCGATCACGCCCGCATCGGCCAGCTCGCGGTAGGCGCGGCCGACGGTCGCGGTCGTGGTGTCGTAGCGGCGCGCTGCGTCGCGGATGCTCGGCAGGCGAGCCCCGGGAGCAAGGAGCCCGGATTCGACCTGCGCGGCGATCTGATCCCTGGTCTGGCGGTACAGCGCCATGCCTCCGGACTCTAGCGGCTGGCCGGGAGTTTCCCTATCGCCACGTGAATGTTGTTCTTCCCGCTGTTATCGCATCCCGATAGGCTCGCCCCGATCTGTGGTAGGACAGAAGGAGGCAGATAGTGCATCGCAAACTCAGGGCAGCCGGCCTCGTGGCGGTGGCTGCGACCTGTCTGGCTGCCGCTGCCTGCGGGAGCAGCGGCAGCGGCAGCGGCGCCTCGCAAGGCCTGCACGGAACCCTGACGGTATTCGGCGCGGGCACGCTGGACACCCCGTTCACCGCCGAGTTCCAGGCATTCAAGAAGCAGAATCCCGGTGTCACCATTCATTCGATGTTCGAGGCGAGCGCGGACGCGATCAAGGCCGTGACGCAGCTGCACCAGCCTGCCGATGTCGTCGGTTCGGCCGACTACTCGCTGATCCCGCAGCTGATGTTCGGCGGCAAGAAGCCGTACGCCACCTGGTACGTCGGCTTCGTGTCGAACCAGATCACCTTCGCCTACACCAGCCACAGCAAGGGAGCCAGTCAGCTCACCGCATCGAACTGGTACAAGATCCTGGCCGAACCCGGCGTGCACATCGGCCGGTCCAACCCGGCTGCTGACCCATCGGGGTACCAGATCCTGCAGATGCTCCAGCTCGCCGGCGGCTACTACCACGACCCCGGGCTATCGGCAGCTGTGCTGAAGAACTCACCGGACTCCAGCGTCGCAACGACCGAGACATCGCTGCTGTCGGCCCTGCAGTCCGGGCAGATCGACTACCTGGCGATCTACAAGTCCAACGCGCTTGAAGACCATCTCGACTATCTCAAGCTGCCGGACGAGATCAACCTGTCCGACCCCGCCATGGCGGCTGCCTACAGCAAGGTCACCATCAACGGCGGGTCGCTGGGCGAGCTGACCGGCAAGCCCATCATCTACGGGCTCACCGTGCCGACCACCGCGCCCAACGTTGCCCTCGGCGACGCGTTCATCCAGTTCGTTCTCAGCGCCAAGGGCCAGGCCATCATGGCCAGTCAGGGCTTCGTCAGCATCAAGCCCGCGCTGGCCAGCCGGCAGACCTCGATCCCAGCGTCCCTGCGATCCCTCACCACGCAGTGGACCAGCGCTGACGGATGACCAGCACGTACGTGCTCCCGGTCCGGCTGCTATGAGCGGGCCGGGAGCAGCCCTCCCCATCCCGCCGGCGCGCGACCTGCCGGCGGCGACTGCAAGTTCGCGGACCGGTCGCTGGCCGTCCGGGCCGTTCCAGGTGATCGCCTGGCTGCTCGGCGGGCTGCTGCTGGCGTTCATCGTGCTGCCGCTGATCCGGCTGGCGGCGACCTCGTCAGTGAGCAGCCTTCGCCAGGCGGCCGCGTCCGCGCAGATCCGCGATGCCACCCTGCTCAGTCTCCAGGACGCCGCCATCACGGCAGGTATCGCGACGCTGTTCGCCGTCCCGCTGGCCTACGTTCTCGCGCGCCACCGGTTTCCCGGCCGCGGCACAATCCAGGCCCTGGTCGACCTGCCGCTCGCGGTCCCGCACACCGTGGCGGGCATCGCCTTGCTGTTCCTGCTCGGCCGCACCGGCTGGATCGGCGGACCGGCCGGCCGGATCGGCATCTCGTTCTACGGGTCGCAGTGGGGCATCGTCGCCGCGATGCTGTTCGTCAGCTGCCCGTTCGCCGTCAACAGCGCCAGGGTAGCCTTCGAAGCCATCGACCCCCGCCTCGAACAGGCTGCCCGCAGCCTGGGCGCCACGCCGTGGCACGCCTTCCGCCGCGTCACCCTGCCGCTCGGACTGCGCGGCGTGCTGACCGGCGCGGTGCTGGTCTACGCCCGGTCGATCAGCGAATTCGGAGCCGTGGTCATCATCGCCTACTACCCGGCCACCGCCCCGGTCGAGATCTACAACCTGTTCCTGCAGTCCGGCCTCACCCAGTCGGCATCGGCCGCGGTCGTCCTGCTGATCGTCACCCTCGCGACGTTCCTGGTGCTGCGCACACTCGCCTCAGGACGGCTGCTGAGCCGGATCGACCGTGCCTACACCTGAGTCCGGCCTGGCCATCCGCGAGCTCACCGCCCGCGCCGGCTCGTTCATCGTTGGCCCGGTCACCCTCGACGTCGCCGCCGGCCGCGTGCTCGTCATCCTCGGGCCGTCGGGCTCCGGCAAGACCACGTTGCTAACCGCCATCGCGGGGCTGCGCGCAAGCCTCGCGGGCCACGTCCACCTCGCCGGCCATGACGTCACACGCTGGCCACCCGAGAGCCGGCGGATCGGCATGGTGTTCCAGGACGGTGCCCTCTTCCCGCACCTCACGGTGCGCGAGAACATCCAGTTCGGGCCCAGAGCCGCCGGCCTTGAGAACGTCGCCACCGCAGACGATCTGCTCGGCCGGCTAGGAATCACCCAGCTCGCCGACCGGGCCCCGCGGACCCTCAGCGGCGGCGAAAGACAGCGCGTCGCCCTCGCGCGAGCCCTGGCCATCCGGCCACGGCTTCTGCTGCTCGACGAGCCGCTGTCAGCCCTCGACCAGCCCACCCGTGAAGAGATGCGCGGACAGCTCCGCCAGCTCCTTGCCCAGCAGGCCATCCCGGCTATCCACGTCACCCACGACAGGGACGAAGCGCTCACCCTTGCTGATGACCTCGCAATCATCGCGAGCGGCACCATCCGCCAGGTCGGCACCGCCGACTACGTCGCCACCCACCCGGTCGACCCCGTCGCGGCGAAGCTTCTGGGCTGGACCGAACTCGGACCCGGACTACACCAGGACAAGCACATACGAACAGGCGACCTCACGCTGCCCGCCCCAGAACCGGCAACCGGCACTGGGCCCGTGCAGCTCTACTACCGGCCCGAGGACGTACTCCTGCACCACGCCGATGCACCTATCTCAGGAGACAGCATCACAGCCCGCATCCGCCAGATGGACATGACACTCCCGCTCGCACGGGTCATCCTCGACAGCACTCCAGCGCTCCACGTTCTCGCGCTGCACCGCGACATCCGGCAGCACGCTCTCCAGCCAGGAGCGCAGGTGAAGGCGATACTGCCGCCGCACGCGATCCGGATTTTCTCTGGCGAGATCGCAAGGACCAGCAGCGGTTACGATTCCGCAGACGTATGAGTCCCCGGGCAGACGCCGCCGATAAGCCGGCGAACCAATAGGTGGGGCCCGCACCGGATGGATGGTGGCCCTCTCAGAGCGGGCCCCTCTTCACGTTAACCCAGGACCTGAGGCGCCAGGAACAGCCGTAGCCGTTGTGCCGCGGCGCCACCAGCGTCTTGCCGACCGTTACCCGGTTGGTCGGACTCGGTTTACTCTGGCGCCAGCCCAGGCCGGTCCGGCTACTGCGGACGGTCACGGCCGAACACTCGCGGGCGGAAGCAGTGCCGCCGACCTGCCGACTGCCTAGCACGAGCGGCCCTGGCTCACCCGAGAGCATTGCGGTGGCTCACCCCGCCACGGAACAGTGGCTCACCCGACAGCGGAACAATGGCCCTCAGCGGGCGTGATATGCAAACAGCGCTGCGCGTCCCTGCGGGACCGGCCTGCGGCCGGCTGCTGACCCGCGGGACCCTGCCGGGCCTGCGGCAGGACCCAAAGGGGCAGGGCAGCAGCTCTGGCCGCGACGGCCACCGCGCCCACCCCTCCACCTGAGCGGGCAGGGTGCACAAGCCCGCGCCAGGGAACCGGAGTTACCATCGAACACACCGCCAGGGGATTCGGATCACACGAGTCCCAACTGGAAGAGTCTCCACTGGAGCCGGAACACTCCAGAGAGCTACGGACTGACGGCGTTGGCGAAGCCCCGGGCGAGTACGGCCCGGTCACATAGCCGCATCGCGGAAGGGCCGCATCTTGCCCGATGACACACGGCACGCCGCGGGGGCGGACGGGGAGGCAATCCAGTCCTGCTGATCTCTGGGCAGGTTCCGGCCTTCGTCGGATAGCGGCACCCGCGGCTTGGCCCTGGCCTGCTATGGTTGCGGCTGTGCAACCCGGCTGCTAGGGCACGCGCTGACGCGTAGGTCTGTGACCTGTCATCGCGTGCCGCTCAAGACTGCGCGGCACG
>Ga0335074_10001522_pt1 | contig 31437 bp, 30 predicted proteins | sample Lox_Sample_23_FD_206715 | JGI IMG/M metagenome (GOLD analysis project Ga0335074, IMG submission 206715) | Soil microbial communities from Loxahatchee National Wildlife Refuge, Florida, United States - Lox_Sample_2.3 | ecosystem: Environmental > Terrestrial > Soil > Wetlands | place: USA... | reverse complement strand
ACGGCGGTGGGTGTGGGCACGGCGTGGATCGCGCTACTTCTGACCGCCTTCAACGGACGCGCATGACCACCGAACTGCTTCTCCTGGGAACCGCGGGAGCGCCCATGCCGGTGGCCGGGCGAGGCGGCATCGCGTCGGCGCTCGTCGTCGGCGACCGCGTGTTCGTCGTCGACTGCGGTCGCGGAGCGCCATCGGCGTTCGTCGACGCGGGCCTCGATTTCCGGCGTCTGGATGCCGTGTTCATCACCCACCTCCACGCGGACCACGTTGGCGATCTCCCCGGCATGCTGTTGTACCCGTGGGGGGTCCGCACCGGGCCGGACGGCCCGCTGCCTCCGATCTGGGTCCACGGCCCGGGTCGACCGAAAACGCTGCCCAGCGGTGACGGTGCGTTTCAGCGGCAGACCACGATCGACCCCGAGCGCGCGGCACCGGGTACCACGGACCTGGTGCAGAGCATCCTCGCCGGCTACGCGTACCACCTGAACGTGATGCCGCTCGACGCACGGATGCCCGATGCCGGTGAACTCGTCCGCGCCATCGACATTCCAGTCCCGGCGCCGGTCGAAGGTGAGGCCCAGAAGCCGATCGAGGTCATGGACGACGGCCTCGTTCGAGTCACCGCGATCGCCGTCACCCACGGCCACGTGATGCCCGCGCTCGCCTATCGCTTCGACACCGCCGACGGCACCGTCGTGTTCTCCGGGGACACCACGGTCAACGACGATCTCATCGTCTTCGCCCAGGAGACCGACATCCTCGTCCACTGCGTCGCCGACCTCGGTTACCTCGGACGCCACGGAACGACCGGCGCCGAGCTCGAACGGATGGCCGGACTTCACACCGACGTGACGCAGGTTGGAGGAGTCGCCGAACGGGCAAACGCGGGCGAGCTCATCCTCACCCACTACCTGCCGGCCGAGCCGGAAGCGGTCAGCGAGGAGGAATGGGCGACGCGCGCAGCCGCAACGTTCACGGGAACGACGACCGCGGGACGCGACGGCCTGAGGCGCGTTCTGCCCCGCATGGAGGCTCACGGCGCGGGTTCCTGACCGTTGAACCGACTCGATCGACCTACACAATTTGGAGTGGATCATGCACTCACGCCGGGGAGTCAAGACTCAGACGGCGGCAAATAAGCTGGCCATAAAGTGTGGTCGGCCGCCAGCCCTGGGTCGGGCGCCGCGCGATAACCGATGCTTCAGTTGGTCGCCGGCGCGAGTGGGATCTCAGTCGGCTGCGCCGCCGCCGTCACCTACATCGTCGTGGCCGGGGCGGGTGTCGATCTTACGCCGGCCGGTGCGCTCTCCGCTTAACTCCTCGGCGCCGACGCGGCTCCAGACCGGGCTCGATTGGGCCGTTCAGCTCGGAGACGCCACCACGCGCCGTACTCAAACTCGGTGAGATTGGTGTGGGGCCCGCGGGCGAACGGCACCTGATACCCGCCACGGGGCTCACCACTCGTGTTTATGTTGCATCCGTGACATCGAGACCTGCGCCGTGATCCAGATCAGGCGTCCGCGGATCGTGCTCGACGGACCGCGGTGCCGCTCCTCCGCCGATCTCGATTTGTTTAGGGCATTGCCGCGAACGGGTGGAGGAACGCAAACCGCGCCTCGCGCGGCTCGACCGGGTAGCAGAGCAGAGGCTCATCGCCCGTATGTCCATCTTCGCACCGGATCGATACCTGGTCGGTCTCGGAGTCCCACTGAAGTGTGATCGTCAGGCCCGCGCTGTTACGTTGGTCAAGTTGGCGGAGCATGGTGGTCTCGATTCTGCGTGCGGTTGGTTTCGGAATGGGCACGGGGTTCGGGGGCGCTGATCGATCAGTGTCAAGCAATGATGAACAGAGCGATCAGGACGGCAATCCACCACGGGTAGTCCTTAGCCAGGATGTTGACGCTTCCGCGGCTCCCAGGGCGGGCCTGATACCAGCGTCGCGGGGCGTCCGCGGTGGGTTTCAGCTCGTCCGTGCCTTGATTGTGATCGGGACGGGTTCGGGGGGTTTCTCCAGCAGCGGTCATGAGGTGCCTTTCTTTGAGGTTGTGGCCGTTTCGGCGGTACGGAAAGTGTCGTGTGGGCGGTCCGTGTTCGCATCGGCCACTGGACAGTGCATCGGTCAGTCCTGCCGTGCTATGTGCACAGAGGTCAGTGGTCGCCGCGCCTAGCCCGCGCGGCGCGACGGCGCACCTCGACTCGGGCGTCAGGCCGGAACGGCAGTTCACCGGCGGACTCGCCTCTGATCAAGCCCCCGCGATTGCGTGCAACTTGCCGGGTCGGCGATCCGGTTGCCGTGAGCGCGAGGCGCTGGCACCCGGGTCCGGCCTTCAGCCCTGCACTCTCATCCCAGACCCCGGCGCCGGGTGAGGCGGCGCCTTACCTTGTAACAAGAAATTAGCTTGCTCTGGCACCGCGACGCGGAAATGAGATTGAGCATCTCGACCGCTGCCGGCAGTTGCCGCGGCTCGCGCGAAAGCTAGGCCCCCGACCAGCCGGGAGCGCGTAGGTCACCCGGTTTGTGACTTCGCAGCGGCTGGTGGAGTGGTCGGAAGCCATCCCATCTGTCGCTCGCAAACCTGGGATGTCTCCAGCAACTTTGCATCGCTGAACCGAGGTGCGACGAGCATCACACCAACAGGGAGGCCGTCTGCCTCCGCCAACGGCAGGCTGATGGCTGGATGGCCCGTCAAATTGAATGTTGGCGCATTGGCCAGCATGTCCCACCCTCGAAGAACACGATCAGCGATTCCAAGCGTCTCATCTGCTCCGTGCGCATAGTGCGTGGTTGTGGGCATCGCCAGGACGTCGAAATCTACGAACAGCCGGTCGACAGCGCCGCGGAGGGTCATGGCTAGTCGCCGGGCGCGCGCATTCAGCGTCCCGCCGAAATCATCGTTGAGGTGCATGCCGAGCATCAATACGAGCTTGAAAGCCGGGGGAAACTCGTTGGCGTGGTTGGTCCTTGCGTGATGCGAGCCACGCGCGAGGTCCTCGGACGGCTCGGTTAGCTGGTGGGAACCAGTGGGCCAGCCCATCGCCGCCGACGTTGCCGCTTCCACCAAGGACGCGAACATGACGTCTGCGCCGTCGAGTAGTTGCGGGAAGCCGAGGCGCGTGACGACCGCCCCGAGGGCGCCGAGCTCTCGCACCGCCTCGAATACAGCTGCCGTCGTCTCGCGTGTCCCTTCGGGGAAATCACCGCCTGGCTCGAGAATGTCGGGGAACCCCTCCTCGATGACGGCGACACGGAGTCCACTCAAGGACGTCGGGGCCGCCGTAACCGACTCCAGATATCCTCCGGTCGGCACCGTTCGCGCCGGATTTGGATAGTCGATATCGAGTGAATGCCCTGAGACGACCGCATCGAGCCCACGAGCGATCATCGCGGTCGAACGGGCAAGTGGTCCGAGGTGATCACAGCTCCAATCCGGGCTAAGAATGCCCGTTGCCGGCACGATTCCGTGGGTTGGCTTCAGCCCAATCACGCCACACCATGAGGCGGGGATGCGAATCGAGCCGGCTGTGTCAGTGCCCCAACTCAGATCGATAGCTTCATAGAACAAGCTGGCGGCTGCCCCGCTGGAGGATCCGCAAGCGGTGCGGCTGGGATCGAACGGATTGTGTACGACGCCGTAGCGGCAGCTATCACCGCCTGCTGAGAACGCCATGGCGTCCATGTTTGTGGTTGCGACAATTGTTGCGCCTGCGTCCAAGAGTCTTCGGGTGAGCTCCGCATCTTCGCTTGGCACGTAATCGGCGAACGCTTCGGTGCCGGCGCTCATGGGTACCGAGGCGATTGGGATTAGGTCCTTAACAGTCGTCCGCACGCCGCTCAGCACACCATGGGCGGCGCCATCGACGAGGCAACGCTGGGCGATGGCGTTCAGCGGGTCTTCGCCCCGGGCTGGCCGGCCAAGAGCCTCTCGACGGGTGGTCCGCGCAATCCGCGGTTCCGGCGAGGGCAAGGATTGAAATCTGTCAACTGTCTCGAACATCGTCGACATGAGCCGCTCGTAGTCACCCACTTCCGACGCGCCGATCCCAAGACCTAGCCGCTGGCTCAGCTGCACGATGTCAGCTCGCGGGCGCATCGTGCGGCTCCCGCGGTGTCTGCGTGTCCAGCTCGCCGTTCGGCATTACGGGGAACATCTGTTGTCCGACGCGGCTTTCTATAAACGCGGCTGTTATTGCACCAGCCTGACTCGGCTCGAAGCCCTCGCTCATCACTTTGCCGCGGTGACCGTCCGGACGGCGGCAGGCAGCGCCGCGCCCAGCTCGTTGCGGGAGGTGATCTCGAGCTTGGTGAAGACTTTGCTTAAGTGGTACTTGACCGTCCGCGGACTGATGAACAGCTGGGCGCCGATCGCGACGTTCGAGAGTCCGTCGCGGGCGAGCCGCGCGATTTGGACCTCCTGCGCGGTGAGCTCGTCGCGGGTCTCCACGGTGCGTTTGCGCGCCGTTGCTCCCGTGGCCATGAGCTCGCGACGAGCGCGTTCGGTGAATCCGTGTGCCCCCATCGCGGTGAGCATCTCATGCGCGACCTGAAGGTTCTCGCGCGCGTCCACGCGCCGGCGGGCGCGCCGCAGCCATTCTCCATACAGGAGATGAGCCCGGGCTAGCTCCAGCGCGACGCGGCAGTGGCCGAGCCGGTAGATCGCCTCGCGGTAGAGCTCCTCGGCAACCGTCCCCGTGCTCAGAAGCGCGCGCGACCGCGCTTCGATCCCCAGCGCCCATTCAGTCCCAACGGCCCGGGTTCGCTGGCAGAGGCTCTTAAGCGCCTCGGCCGCAACCTGGTTCCTGCCGGTGCGCGCCGCCGCCTCGACCAGCTCGGGCATCGACCAACCCGAGACACAAAGATCATCCTGGGCAGATGCGCTCTCTGCCGGGGCCACCGCCGTCTCGTAGTGGCCAAGGCCGTTGTGCAAAACCGCGCGCGCGTGCTCGCCCCAGGTGAGCACCACCCCTTCCCCCCGCGCGATCAACGTGGGTTCGCCGGCCTCGAGGAGAGCTGCCAACTCCGCCTCGTCGCCACGGCACCCGGCGAGCAGAAATCTTGCGGGAAAGAGCGCCACCGGTGAGTTGCCGGTCGCATCGACGATCGCGTCCGACTCATCAAGCACCCCTTCCGCGCCATCGAGGTCCCCCTCCAAGCAGAGGACCGTCGCGAGATGCGTGAGCGCGATCGGGAGCACCCCGAGCGCGCCTAGCTCCCGGGCGATCTGAACATTGCGCGTCACGAGGTCATGCCACGCCTCGTCATCGAACAGGTCCGGCGCAACTCCACGAGCGATCCACGGCCAGTACCCGTCGTGGCTGGGACGCCCGTCTGCCCACGGCCGACCGTCCGCCGCGCGAACAGCGCCCAGCGCCCGCTTGAGAGCCGGCGCGCTGGCCGCGCAGCCATCGGTAAACCGAACAACGATGCCGTCGAGCAGCAGGTCGACGGCACTTGGCTCGCCTGCCGGCGGCGGCGCCTGTCGGGCCGCCTCGGCCGCGGACAGCACGCCGTCACCGAGACGGCCGGCGATGCTCGCTGCCCTCAACGCCTCCAGATAGGTAGCGCGTGCGAGGCTGAGGTCGATCGATTCGAGCCGCCCGGCCGCGTCGAGGAGAAGTGGGACGGCGTCGGTACCGCGCCTGAGGTCCAGCGCGATCTGTCCACGAAGGCGCACGAGCATCGCCCGGTCCAGCTCATCCAGAGGTCCCGCGCCGACACTCGTGAGTATGGTCAACGCATCCTGAGGTGCGCCGGCCAACTGCTTGGCCGCGGCTGCTTGGAGCCCACGCCGTGCGCGCTGAGCGGGCCCGGGGGTGAGGGCCGCGGCGCGCTCAAGCAAGGCGCCCGCCGCGGCCAGGCCGCCGCGCTCCTCCGCTCGCCCAGCCGAGCGTTCCAGCTCGCGGGCGACGGCCTCATCGGGTGCAAGCGTGGCGTGGGCACGATGCCAGGCTCGGCGATCGGGATCGATGTCGACGTCGGTCGCCTCCGCCAGCACCCGATGCGCTTCGCGCCGGTCCGCAGTCGTCGCCATGCGGTAGATGGCCGAGCGCAGGAGCGGGTGCCGAAAAGAAACGCGAGCGCCGAGTTCGAGTAGCCGATCAGACTCCGCCGGAGCTAACGCGTCACCCGGGATGCCAAGCTCGGCGGCGGCGCGCCAGAGCACCGTTGCGTCGCCGGTTGGCTCGGCCGCGGCCACGAGCAGCAGACGCTGGGTCTCCGCTGGCAACTGCTGCACTCGCCGCTGAAAGCTCACCTCGATGCGTCCGGGAACGTGGAGGTCGTCCAGGATGCCGAAGCCACCTGCCAGCTTCGGCGGGGACAACTCGTGCGGCAGCTCCAGCAGCGCGAGGGGATTGCCCCGCGTCTCGGCAACGATCCGGTCGCGCACGCGCTCGTCCATCCGCCCGCCGATCACCGTTGCGAGGAGGTCGCGCGCCTCGGCCTCCGACAGCCCCTCAAGCCGCACCTCGGGCAGACCGGCCAGCTCGTCGGGCTCGTCCACATCGCGTTCTGCGAACAGCAGGACAACCGACTCGGCCTCCACCCGCCGAGCCACGAATGCGAGCACCTGTGCCGAGGACCGATCAAGCCACTGAGCATCATCGACGAGACAGACAAGCGGCCGTTCCTCGGCGGCGTCGGACAGAAGCGTCAGCACCGCGAGGCCAACGAGAAACCGATCCGGCCGCGCCCCCATGCTCAAACCAAAAGCCGTCCCGAGAGCATCACGCTGCGGCACTGGTAACCGGTCCAGACCATCCAACAGCGGCGCACACAACTGATGCAGTCCCGCGAAAGGGAGCTCCATCTCAGACTCCACCCCGACTGCACGCACAATCCGGCAGTCCTCGGCGTGCTTCGCTGCATAACCCAAGAGCGCCGTCTTGCCGATCCCCGGCTCGCCCCGCAGGACCAACGCCGCGCTCTGCCCGTCCCGCGCGCCCGACAACAGCTGATCAACCCTCGCGCACTCAGCACGACGGCCAGCCAACGCCGCTTCGGCGTGCCGAGGCGCGCCAAGAGTCATCCCATCGGCAGCATAACGCCGCCCGCCCGGTCGGCCTAGGCGGCGATCGCGAATCCGGCCGATCTGTTACGCCTCGCGCAGATAGCCGCCCTCACGGGCGATCGGTGCGGCGCCATCCGCACGGCTCGGTCAGGCGCCGCGACTGCGCCGACGACCGCGGGTTTCTCAAGCCTCGAGGAGCAGCGGCCTATCGACCAGGGCGAGCATCGGGGTGTCGCGGACGTCCCGTGCTGCGAGTTCTCGCACCTGGGGCGTCAAAGACACGCGCGGCCCTCCGACGCGGCGTGCACGCGCTGTTCGAGGCCACCCTCGCAAGCGGCGATCGAGCGCATCGGCATTGCTCACGGCATGGTCGGCATCCTCGCCGCCCGCCGGTCTCGTGCCGTGCTCTTGCGGCCATCCCCGAGACGTCGAAGGTCTCGACAACGGTATTTCCCGGCCCATCCGACCCGCACTCAGTCAACCACCGGCGGCGCCGCGGCTCTGTGCAGAGCGTGAGCCGCCCGTCCCGATGCCCGCTGAGCTCGATCCTCTTTGTGTGGGCCTACTCGGTAGTCGCTGAGCCGCCGCTGGGCTACCACGAACTTGTGAACATGCTGTTGCCTGCCTTCAGTTCGAGGCGTCTGAGAGCGCTTAGGCCACCGTCACCGGGTTGGATTGGTCCCCCCACTAGTACCGACCGACGGTGCGTCCGTTTGCTCACCGAGCGCCCGGACCAGGGTTTCGACGATCGATGCGGTCACCAGCAGCAAGGCCAGAAAGGCAAGTCCAACGACGACCAGACTTCCGGCCAGGGCGCCAGCCGCCAGCGCGCCCACGACGAATAGGCACCCGACGATGGTGATCGAGAGAAGATGAGGATTGCTGTTGCGCATATATCACTCCGTTGGCGGCTCGCCTGGTCGCTTGTTTGACGTGCTGTGAGTGTCCAAGGCGTGCCTCTTGGTCGCATCCGCCGCAGGACAGTCGGAATGGGCAGTTGTGGCCACACCGCGGGCACTCGTGCGTATTCCGCCCAGATTCCGCACGCCGAAAACGGCCGCATCTAGCCTCCCGCATAGCCCGAACGTCCCCGGGCGTGACCCTCCACGTAACCGCTGTGACCCGCGCGCGGCGTAGCCGCGCTCGCAGGCGGCGTCGGCAGCGCTGCCTGTACAGACTGGCCACTCGCACTGTCCTGCGGCCGATGCGATCACGGCCCGCGGACACGACACTCTTCCGGCTGGCCCAAAGTCGCTAGCGCCATCAACGAAAGGAGCCATCATGGCTAACGCAGAAGAGTCCCCGCAGGACAGCGCGGTTGAGCCCCCGAGCCCGGGTTACCGTCGCACTGCAAACAACGACCGCGGACGACGCTGGTACCACCCGCGGCCCCAACCTCGCTGTCGCGCCGACGTCATGGGATTCAACTACACGCTCTGGTTGCTCTGCCTCGTGCTCGTCATCTTCGTGCTCCCATGGTGAGAGCAAGGACGGTTGCAACAAACGCGAGCTCTGACTACTACGACGCGTTGCTTCGCGATGCGGCAGACGACCTCGTCGAGGCATTGGCCCCTATCGGGTGCTGCAGCGCGGGAAACTGGCGTCCCTCGCCGGCGCGAATCAATGGCGCACCATCACGCTCGACGACGCGCTCCAATGGGCGATAACCCACGGCATCCTCCGTCAACTCGACACGGATCTATACGAGATCCCACTCACCAGCTCCGCACGCCCAATCTCTCAGCCCGCCTCCTGAGCCACGACTAGCCACTCTCCGAACCTCTGGCAAATGCGAGACCGAACGGTGCGCATGAGAGCCACGGATGCCGTTGCTCGATTCACCAACCTCAACACCAAGGAGACACACAATGACAAGCATCGGAAAAGAGCCCACGCTGAATCACGATTCCCTCGCCCTGCCCGGCCATGCACAACCCGCCCCCAGCAGCGAGGTGCTCGGACACGACCAGACCCGAGCTCTGCTCGGGCAGGTCATGGGGCTCGTGGCCTTGACGGTCGGATTCGCAGCGCTTGGCGCCTACCTCGGGCGCAACCTCACCGGCGGCACCGGAATCGTTCTCTTCATCGGAGCGTTCGCGTGCATCTTCGGACTCAACGCCGCCTCATCTCGCGGCCGGGAGCAGCTAGCGATCGGCCTGCTATTCGGACTGGGCCTCCTGCTCGGACTCGCCGTCGGCCCGATCCTCGCGGACTACGCCAAGGCAGATCCCTCAGCGTTGTGGCAGGCCGCCGGAGCCACCGCCGCCTTCGTCGCCATTCTCGGATGCTATGGCTATGCAACCCGCCGGGACCTATCCTCGTGGGTGCGCGGCCTGTTCTGGGCGCTGCTCGGTCTCATCGCCTTCGGAATCGTTGCGATCTTCGCCTCGATCCCACACAGCCACATCATCTACGCCGTAGCCGGACTCGTGATCTTCGGCGGGTTCACCATCGTTGATTTCAACCGGCTTCGCCGAGCCAGCGCCGCAAGCGCTCTGGCGATCGCGGCCAGCATCTTCCTGGACATCTTCAACGTCTTCCTGCTCTTCCTGCAGCTGTTCGCCGGCGGGCGGGAGTAACGGTCGCTCAGAGCTACTACGCGCCGGTCGCCGTGCAGTCAGAGCCCTCTGGCGAGATGGCGATCGGCCCGCGTGGCCGGTTGACGGGTGCTCCGTCGCCGGAATGAGGCCCGACGGTTTTCGCTGACGATCCTGCTCACCAGAAGCGCTTCGGGAAACGCCCATGTCAGTCGGAAAAGCAAAAGTGTTAGCGCCGGAGGTCGCCAACGACCATTTTCCGCTTGCGGTGGCGTGCTTAACACGGATCGACGAGGCGAGCATCCGTGAGCATCTGCAGCGCGACTATTTCTTTTGGCTGGATCTCACCGCACCCACTCACGACGATCTGGGGAAACTGCGCGAGCTGTTCGGCTTTCATCCGCTCGCGCTTGAGGACACCGAGCAGTTCGCCCAGCGCCCCAAGCTCGACGACTACGGCGATTACGTCTTCGTCGTCTTCTACGGCGCGTGGCGCCATCGGCGCGACGACCCGATGCCTCTACGCGAAGTCCACTTCTTCATCTCCGGCCGCTACCTCGTCACGGTGCATCGTGACCCGCTTCCCTCGCTGGACCGCGAACGAGAAGAGCTCGATGGTCGTACGCTGCACAGCGAGCAGTTTCTGCTCTACCGCGTCTTCGATGCGGTCGTCGACACCTTCTTCCCGATCTTGGCGGACATGGATGACGACATCGACGGACTCGAAGCGGCCGTTCTGGCCAGCCCGACCGATGAGCAACTTCAGAAGCTATTCTCGCTCAAGCGCCAACTCGTGGCCATGCGCAAGGTCGTCACGCCGCAGCGCGACCTTTTCGCCCGAGCCGTCGACCAGATCGCCGAGCTTCCCGGCCTCGAGCTAGATGAGCGCGATTACTTTCGCGACGTCTACGACCATCTGATCCGGATCAGCGACCTGATCGACTCCTACCGCGACCTGCTCTCGGGCGCCACCGACCTTTACCTGTCGACCGTCAGCAACCGCCAAAACGATGTCATGAAACAGCTGACGGTGATTGCGACGATTTTTCTCCCGCTGACGTTCATCACCGGCTTCTTCGGCCAGAACTTCGGATTCATGGTCAAACACATCGCCGCAACATCGACGTTTTGGGTGCTCGGGCTCGGCAGCATGGTCGTGACCTGCATCGGACTCGTCATTTTCTTCCGGCGCAAGGGCTGGATCTAACGCTCAAACCAGGTTCCCCACTGCGTGAAACGCACTGAGCATCGAGGCCGCGTCGCCGCTCACGCCGTCCGGAGCACCCGGAGCCCCGGAACTCCGGCGATCCAACAAATGTAGGAGCGCCCCGTCCGAAGCCGACAAGGCGGCCACGGACGGCCGCTGGGACACCCGCGTCGCTTACAGTTCGACGCAAACGGAGCAGGAGCGGTCGAGGGCTTGAGGCCTTGATCGGATGTGGCGGTCAACTCGCCGACCGCGCTGCAGCTCTAAGACCCAACGCGCCACGGCGTGGATGGACTGGCGGTCGCTGAACGCGACCGCGGTCGGACACAGGCAGTCACGCGCACCGCGGCGGCGGATGCCCGTCCGAATGTGAATGCGGAGCTCGCCGCGCACGAGGCAAGAGACCTGAGTTTCGCCAAAGGTGCGCATCTCGGTGCCGTGGACCGTGGGCTCCGGTCGGCTGCCCTCCTATCCCGCGAGTGGAGGAGCCGGTGCTTACTCGATTCTGGCTAGCGCCGATCGGTGCGTTCGACGAAAGCGATGACCCGCGCGCCGGCACCGGCGTGATCGCGCTGCCAGATCCGATCCAACTGACCTTATCGTCCTGCGAGGTAAGATCGATAAGGTACGGTAAGCCTGATAAGCTCGATATAGATGGACGAGCTTGATAATCCGTTTCGACCTGGAGCTGGTGCTCCGCCGCCTGCGCTCGTCGGACGCGACGAGCTGGTCGAGAAATTCCGCCTCACGGTCGGCCGTGCAGTTCGCAAGCGGCCGGGCAAGAGTGTCATGCCGATCGGGTTGCGTGGCGTCGGCAAGACCGTCCTCCTGAACACCTTTATCGAGGTCGCAGAACAAGAGGGCCTGAAGGTCGGGTACATCGAAGCTCCTGAGACCGGCGATCTGCGCCGGCTGCTGGCCGTACGTCTCCGCAAGATCCTCCTCGACCTCGACCGCGCCGGGAAGGTGTCCCGTGCTGTGCGACGGGCGCTCGGCGCGCTTAGCTCGTTTACGTACAACCTCCCCGACGGAACCTCGATCACTCTGAATATCGATGCGCTTGCCGGTGTCGCTGATTCCGGCGACCTGTCGGATGACCTCACAGATCTACTCGTCGAGGCAGGACGGGCGGCCGAGGATCGCGAAACGGGAATCGTCCTTGCAATCGACGAGGTCCAATATCTCGGGTCCGATGAACTGGCTGCGCTGATCAGCGCGATCCATCGCACCGTGCAGCTCAACCTCCCTGTCGTTCTGGTCGGTGCGGGGCTGCCACAGCTGCCGGGACTCACCGGTAATGCGAAGTCCTACGCTGAACGCCTCTTCGAGTTCCCCCGAATTGACTCGCTGGATGACACCCAAGCCCGCGACGTGCTGCGTCTCCCCGCCAACGATCAGGGGGTCGCATTCGAGAGCGACGCGCTTGATCAGCTACTCGCTCGCACCCACGGGTATCCCTACTTCCTCCAGGAGTGGGGATATGAGGTGTGGAACGTGGCCGCAGCCTCCCCGATCACCTTGGACGACGTTCGTGACGCAGCACCTCTCGTCCAGGCCAAGCTCGACGACAACTTCTTCAAGGTCCGGATGGACCGACTCACACCCGCGGAGCGCACCTATCTCCACGCGATGGCTGACCTCGGTCCCGGTCCTCACCGTTCCGGCGACGTCGCGGCGCGCATGAACGTCCAAGTCGAATCAGTCGCGCCTCGCCGCTCGGCGCTAATCCGGAAGGGAATGGTCTACAGCCCGGCGCACGGCGACACCGCGTTCACCGTGCCTATGTTCGACGAGTTCCTCAGGCGGTCAAGGTAAGCTCGGCGTTACTTCAGCGAGAGTATTGACGACGACAGTGCCATAAGGGACGGGCTGTGGCGATCACCGCTCTCGGGCGAGGACTAGGAGTAGGGGGCCGCATCGGTGACCACGTAGCCGAGTTGCGATTGGCTCCAGGTCGCAGTGTGTGCCCCGCGAAGACGGGCGGGCCGCTCCATTGGTCTGTTTGGGGAGGTCCAGCGGTGCTGCAAGCCGCCGTCAGCGGGTACGTAGGCGGCTAGGACCTGCCGATATCCTCAAGCAGACCATGACGTACTCCATCTTCACCAGCACCGGCAACCTGGTCGATGCGTTCGACGACCGAGACGCCGGGGTCGCGGCGTTGACCGACATCGTGCGCGCCGAGCCCCAGCCTTCTGATGAAGTCTTCCTCGTCGCGCAGGACGACGAGGGCCACATGGGCGAGACCGTCTATGCGTCTTCGCTACACGTCACGGGATAGCCGCCGTCCCTAACGACCACCCGCCGACACGGAAGCTTCGTGGAAGCCTCCGGGGCCGCTACCGCGTCATCACGTCGTTGCGGCTCATGACGGAAAGCCCGTGTTTGCTGGGCAAGTCATCCCTCGATCATGACTCGACAGTCCACGCCGACTCGTTGCAAGCAGGAGGTCACTGGTTCGAGCCCAGTACCGCCCATTCGCGAATTCCCTGTATACGGCGCCATTTCTCAAGTTCGCTCCGAGACAGCGCGTTGTCGATTCGTCTCGAGCCACGGTCGCGGGCAACGATTGCGGGCCTCAAAGGCTCCTTGCAGGGAGGACAGTCCGTACGGCTCGAGCGTGGTAGTGAGCGACCGACTCCGGCGAATCACGTTGACTTGCGTTTCGGCGCCGATGCAATCGTTGGCCGGGGGCTGCGGTCGCGGCGAAAGGAATAGTCCGAGCGGTGGGCCGACAGCAGGGGCGCCTTAACTCGATTCCTCGAGCTCAATCCGCTCGCACGCGAGTGTCAACTCATCGATCGCGGCGTCGGCGCCCTTGGCGTTGACCTGACCACCGACGTGCTTGATGATGCGAGCACGCGTTAGAACCCACGTCGCGACCGGAGTGTCGCGGTCCTCGCTCGTCTGCCTGATCCGCACGGTGTGCGGCTCCGTCTCCTCCCTGTCGTGAACCGCCTCGAGCCACGCATATAGAGGACCGAAACCAATCACGCCGCGTTTCAGCGTTACATCAGGCACCTTGTTTAGCCCGATGATCTCGCGTAAGCGGTCGTCGGTCTCATCTGCGGCGTGATGGTCGGTGACAGCCGCCCCCGAGAGGCTGCATTCCCGAAAGCCGGCGTCTGAACCATCCGCGTGCGCGTCGTCGAGCTCGACCAGGAAATCGAACTCAGAATAGGGTCGAGCTCGCTTAGCTCCGACCTCGTGTCCGAGCCCCGGATTGTCCTCGGTATCGTGTCGTGCGCACATGCCGCGGCTGCCGCCGAGTCTAGCCGCCCATACACGAGATCAGGGAGCCTGGCGGCGGCTTGTCGCCGAAGCGCGAGTCAGCTCTGGCCGGGCCGAAACCGCGAAAGGAATAATCGGCGCTGACAATCGTCGGCAGTGGAATGGAGCAGCGCGGGACGGCCCACCTTGCGCGGCCGGGTCATGACTATGGCGGTCACGCGGCCGGCGCGACTCCTCTGCCCGGCGACCGGTAACGCGGCCGGGCCAGGGTCGGCCCTCGCGCAGGAGCCAGGATGTCTGGTGCGTGGCAAGGCAGGATCGCCGCAGCTCGCTCGTGAAGATGCCGAGGCAGACGAGCAGCTGTCTGATCGCGCGGAGTAACACTAACGCTGCTGATCCCCATAGAAGGAGCCCGGCGTGAGGGGGCGTTAGGAGGGCAGCGAGTAGTCGAGCCACTGCTATGCGGTGGCGCCGACCTGTTCGTAGTCCGCCTGTGCGCGAAGGTTGTCGAGCGCGGTCTGCCATGTGAGCTTCCTCGCGCCATGCTCCGTGCTTTCAGTCCGGCAGGCGCGGATCAGCGCTGTTGCTAGTCCCTGGCCGCGCGCGCCCTCGGCGACGAACAAGTCGTTCATCACTCCGATGCGGCACGCGCTGGTCGTGGACCAGCTCCAGTACACGGTGGCGAACGCGTCGGCGCGGCGGTCCGCGTCGCGAGCGATCAGCTGGATCCCCTCGCGGCCGGGGTCATCGAGCAGAGCTCGGGCCAGGGCGAGGAGATCCTCGTCGGCCGGGGAGGCCTCGCAGAAGTCGCAGTAGGCGCGCATCAGCCCGAGCAGGTCGTTCAGATCGCTCGCGATGACGCGCCGAATGGCGTGCTGGTTCACACTCGTGCGAATGCCGGGAGGCCGAACCTGACCGGGTCGGGGTCGTGGGATGCGTTGAATTCATCGATCACGTGGCCGCCTTCGCCGCCGGCGAACACCGAGGCCTAGGCTCCGGCGCAGCCCGACCGGGGCAGTCAGGCGTTCCCGCGTGGTGTCAGCACGAGCATCGGGATGACACGGCTGGTCTTCCCCGCGGCTTCAACCAGCTGCGGGTAACGCCCGGTTGCCTTCGCCCAGAGGCGCTCGCGCTCCGCGTCGGTCGCCTCCTCTGCCACGGCCTCGATCGTTTCGCTGCCGACTTCGATCCTCGTGTTGGGATGCGCCTTGAGGTTGTGGTACCAGGCGGGGTTGTTTGGCGCTCCTCCGTTTGCGGCCCAGATCAGGTAGCGCTCATCGTCGGGCAGGTAAGCGACCGGGTTTACTCGAGTCACACCGGAGCTAGCACCCGTATGGTGGAGTAGCAGCAGCGGCGTTTCCTCCCAGATGCCGCCCACGCGCCCTTGGTTGGCGCGGAACTCCACGATGATTTTGGCGTTGTACTGAGCGGGCGTCTCGGACATTGCACTCCTCTCGTCGCCAGGCCCTCGCCGCTACGGCGACGGCAAGGTTCGGTTTCGGTCGGAACAGCACGGACAGCAGGAGCGGTTACTCGCTGCCGTACTCGTCGTGGCGACGCCACCAGTCTGCAGGGGTCTGCTCGTTGCGACCGAGCGGCGCGAGGTCCAGGTAGCGGTAGGTCCCCATCAGCTGCTCGACTCCACGCGCGTAGCTCGAGTAGGTGTGGTAGACGATCCCGTCCTCGAGCGCAAATGCGCTCAACCCGGTCGCCTGCTGCCCGGGATTGTCGGTGTGCCCGAAGTTGTATTCGGCGCCGTGTCGCTGCTGCTCGTCGCTGAAGGCGGCGCCGAAGTCGAACTTGAAGTCGCTCCCGAGGGACGAGACCCAGGGGAATCGCCAGGCCATCCGTTGCTTGTAGCGATGCAACTTCTCGAGTGGGGCGATTGACTCGGCCACCAACGTCACGTCGTGGCCGTTGAGATGTGGGACGACGGCGTCGAAGTGGTCGGCGACGAACGAGCACCCCCTGCAGCCAGGGTTGCGCTCGTCGACGTCGTCCCCATAGCCGAACATGAAGTGGTAGACGAGCAGCTGCGACCGGCCCCTGAACAGATCGGCAAGCGACACGGCGCCCTCGTCGGTCTCGAACCGGTACTCCTTATCGATCCTAACCCAGGGCAGGGCCTGCCGCCTGCGCGCGAGCTCGTCGCCCCGCCGCGTGTGCTCTTTCTCGCTCTCGAGCAGCTCGCGCCGGGCGGCAAGCCACTCCTCTCGCGAGCCGATCTTGTGATTGGTCATCGTTTCCCTTCCAGTGCTCGGGGCGCTAGCCCATTGCTTTCATCGCGTGGGTCGTTACGTGCGATCCGGGAACCACAAACTCGGCGACTCGTGAGGAGCGGTGGAGATTCCGGCCGCGGACGCGACAAGCATCACTGCGGTAGCCACGCTCGCGTCGCGGGGCCAAGGGGCCGAGCTTCTCGAAGACCACCTCTCGGCGCTGTCGTGCCAGCTCATCTCCCATCCGCGTGATTTCCTTCTCGCGCTCCAGCAGCTCGGCGCGCGGCCTCCCATCCCTGGGGCGCTGCGGTCCCGCGCTCAGGCATCGGCTGGCTCCTCGGGTAGTTGGCAGATCGCCGATGTATAGTTAGCACATTGGCTAACGATTCGTTCGGTGCGCTCGCCCATCCGCTCCGGTCGCGCGTGCGGTCAGCTGGCCTGGACGAGGGCTGTGGCGGTCGGTTGGTGCGGTTGGGAGGCTCGCCGCGCTGGTGCTTGCTAGGCGTCTGCCGCTAGGCTGGCGCGAGATGAGCAGATCGGGGGATGGACTGCGCGCTCGCCTTGTGGCCCGTGCGCGTGGGGTGCCGACGGAGCGCCATTGGGAGCGGTCCAGCCTGCTCGAGCCGCGTTACGCGCCGCGGGTTCCCGAGCTGATCAGCGACGCGGGTGGCCTGGCGTTTCCGCCGGACGCTCTGGAGGGGCCATTCAAGCGGTTGGACCGGAGAGACCCTGCGGTGGAAATGCTGGCGGCGTGGGTGGAAGGCCGGGCCGGATCAAGTCCGCTGGGTAAGACCCAGCAACCGTCAGAGCCGCCGTCGCCGTCCGCTTTGGACGGGTGGCGGCTGATCGCGCGGACCGGGGATGAGGCTCTGTTTGGACGTGGGATGCCGCCGGATCTGGTGATGGTGGCGGTGCGGAGGGATGCCCGTAGCGGGACCTGGTCGCGCGCTGATAAGACGGCGGGGCGGCCGCTGCGCGTGACCCGCGATGGGGTCCGCGCCTCCTCCTGGCGACTGGACCCGACTTACGAGCCGCGGGCAGATCACACAGTTCTGCGCGTACTGGTGACCGAGCAGACGTACGCGGGCGGCAAGCGCGCCGACGGACGGGTACTTGAACCGGACCTACATGAAGGCGAGCACGAACTTGTCCTGACCATGTTCGTCACCCCGCTCGAGGGCTTCGTAATGCGCTCCCCGAACCCCGAAACGCCAGTCCGTGTCGCGCTCCCGCAACCCGTTGGCAGCCGGGAGCTGATCGACGGCGGGATATACGACCAGTCGCGCTAGCCGAGCACCGTCGCTCCAAGCTCGCCCTCTCCGCTTCCAAGCCGCCCGCGGGCCGGCGGCCTGCGCGGCACACCGGTCAGCGAAGTCCGGTCCAGGCAAGACTCACACGGATCGCGGGCTATGCCTGGAGCTTCGGCGACGGGCAGACCGCGACCGGCTCGAGCGCGACCATCCCCCACACATACGCGAAGGCGGGGACCTACACGGTCACGCTCACGGTGAGCGATCAGGCCGGGCTGCTCCACCGTGGTCATCTACACCGGCCAGACCGCGTCGTGCAACGGGTCACCCAGGCGATCGGCACGCACACGATCACCATCCCCGCCGCAGCATCGCCCCCACCACCGGCCGCCGCCACCGCCGGCGCTGTCGCGTTGAGCGTCTCGCCGCGCCAGGCCTCGCTGGCGGGGCGCAAGGTCAAGGGCAAGTGCGTGACGAGCACCACCAGGAACAAGAAAAAGCCCAGCTGTACCAGACTGATCGCCGGGCGCGGCGCGGACTTTGGCGATGCGGTTGGTGCATATACGGGGCTCCAGCGCCAAAGAACGCCGGCGCGGCCGTCCGTCGGGGCGGATCGCGTGGCGGTGTCCGCCGTCCGGCCCGAGTCGCTCGGCTTCGTGAAATCGCGGGTTCAGTTCCCCGGGGCACGGCGAGCGGTGCTAGCGCTGGCTGGCGTCGCTGTGTGCGGCGATCAGCTCCAGCATTGCGTCGAGTGCGGCTTGGAGTGGTTTTGTGTCGCGTTCGATCTGGGTGAGGAGCAGGCCGCCTTGTAGTGCTGCGAGTAGTGCGAGCGCGAGCGTGTCAGGGTCGGCGTCGGGTGCGAGTCGGCCGTGCGCGTGCATCTCGCGCAGGCCGTGTCGGATGGCGGCCTCCCAGCGTTTCATCCCAGCAGCAACCTGGTCTCTGGCTTGTGGCTCGGTCTCCGCCAATTCGCTTCCGAGAGATCCGATCGGGCAGCCGCCGCGACATCCGAGCGCTCGTTGGTAGTCGATGACCCAGTTGCGCCATTTGCGTAGACCATCGAGGGTGCTGAGGTCGAACGTCTGCTGGTTGGAGACGATCGCGTCGGTCTGGTGCTCGATCACGGCACGGACCAGTGCCGGTTTGTCGTCGAAGTAGTGGTACAGCTGTGAGCTGCTGACGTCCGCAGCCGCGCGCACATCGTCAATCGTCGTGTGCGCGACGCCCTGATCGAAGATCAAATCGGCCGCCGCGTCAACGATCCGCTGGCGGGTCTCCTGCCCCTTACGCGTCAGCCGGCGAGGCGATGGGCTGGCGGAAGCGCTCATTACTGGACCGTAGCAGCAGATTGGATCACACGCTCCAAATTAGTGCTAGAGTGGAATGCACGATCCATTTTGTCCGGTTCACAACCTTCGATGAGAGGACACAGAGACATGGCGATCCAAGGCAAGAAGGCGCTCATCACCGGCAGCACGTCCGGGATCGGCCGCGCGATAGCAGAGCGGCTTGCGAGCGACGGTGCGGAGGTGCTCATCACCGGCCGCGACGAGATTCGCGGACGCGAGGTCGTGGAGGCGATCGAGTCCGCCGGCGGCATGGCACGCTTTGTGCCCGCCGACCTCGCGAGCTTCGAGGACCTGAAGCGCTTGGCCCGAGATGCGGCAGACGTTGACGTACTAGTGAACAACGCGGGCGTCTCCCCTGGCGGGCCGACCGACCAGACCACAGAGGAGGCGTTCGACCTCACGTTCGACGTCAACGTCAAGGCACCGTTCTTCTTGACGGCCGCGATCGCGCCACGCATGGCCGCGAAGGGCGGCGGGTCGATCATCAACATCTCCACCATGGCCGCCACGATCGGCATGAACGGCCTTGCCGCCTACGGTGCCTCCAAGGCCGCAGTCGAGTCACTCACCAAGGCATGGACAGCCGAGTACGCCGCCCAAGGCGTGCACATCAACACCGTCGCACCGGGGCCGACACGCACCGCCGCGAGCGCCGCGATGGGCGAGATGTTCGACGTTCTGGCGGCCAGTACACCCGCCGGACACGCCGCGGCATCCGAGGAGATCGCCGCGGCGGTCAGCTTCCTCGCCTCAGACGAAGCCAGCTTCATCTACGGCGCGATCCTCCCCGCCGACGGCGGCCGCGTCGCCGTCTAACCACCAGGCCCGAGTAGAGAAGAAGAACCCATGACCTTCACATCCACGACCATCGCAGATCAGGTAGCCGAGATGAGAGCGAACCCCGCGCGCCCGATACCGGGCGACATCGCCGCCGCGTTCGCTACCTGGGTGGCGCACCTCGCGGCCGCCGGGGTTCCGGCCGGTGCCGCCAAACCGGGCCACGCACTACCCGACACGCCCATGCTCGACGTCCACGGCGCCCCTACCTCACTTCACGCCGCTACCGCCGGCCGCCCCGCAGTGATCGTGTTCTACCGCGGCGGCTGGTGCCCCTACTGCAACCTCGCGCTGCGCACCTACAGCCAAGAACTACACCCAGCGCTCACCGAGCGCGACATCGAGCTGATCGCGGTCAGCCCCCAGAAGCCCGACCGGTCGCTCACCACCCAGCAGAAGAACGAGCTTCCGTTCCCTGTCCTATCCGACGCGGGCAACGCGCTCGCTGGAGAGCTCGGCATCCTGCTGCCCGCCCGGACCAAAGAAATCCGCGCCGCTCAAGAAAAAATTGGGACCGACCTGCTCACGGTCAACGCCGACGGCACCGAGAACCTGCCGATGCCAACCGTCGCGCTACTAGACGCCGAACACCGGCTCCGTTGGATCGACATCCACCCCGACTACACCACTCGCACAGAAGTCGCCGACATCCTCGCCGCCGTCAGCAGGGTATGAGCACCACTAGGGCTTGCGTGGTTCCCGATAACAAGCACCAACGGACGAGGTCACAGCCTAAGTAGTCCGCGCCTCGGTCCCACGCGGGCAATCTGCCTTCCCGACGACGATCGCGCACTCGGACGGGTTGCGGTGCGTCTGCCCGAGTCAGCCTCGGAGGCGGTCCGATGTGCTGCGGTGCGAGCTAGCGATCAGCCGGCGGGTGAACTGAGCTACTGGTTGCTCCCGGAAGCGAGAGGACGCGGGCTGGCGTTCGCGGCCGTCAGCGAGATGATGAAGATCGCCGCCGATGCGGGGCTGAAATCCCTGGTACTCGACATCGAGGAGGAGAACGCTGCCTCGATACGCGTGGCGGAGCGCGTCGGTGCCGAACGGCGAACCCCAAGCCGAGCACACACGGACCGCTTCGGGGAGAGGTGGACGATGGTGGTCTACGTGCTCCCCGTGCGGTAGTTCGGCGATGCCGGCCGTCGAGGCCGCCGGTGTGAGACTCTCCCAAGGTAACCAAGTAGCGGGGCTGATCCGGCAGCCTGGGCCAGAGGAGACGAGATGAGCGTGTATGCGGTTGTCGACCCGGCGACGGGCGAGACGGTCAAGGAGTACCCGACGATCACCGATGATCAGCTCCGCGCGGCGATCGCGCGGGCGGATGAAACCCATCGCGAGTGGTCTAGCTCGACCACGGTGGCCGAGCGGGCGGCGCTGATCCGGCGCGTTGGCGAGCTCCATGAGGAGCAGAGCCAGCGGCTGGGAGAGATCATCGTGCACGAGATGGGAAAGCCAATTGAGGCTGCGGTCGGCGAGGTTGGCTTCTGTAAGGCGATCTACGACTTCTACGCCGACAACGCCGAAGCGCTGATGGCCGACGAGCCGATTACCCTGCTCGACGGCGGGGGGTCGGCGTTCGTGCGCCGCAGCTCACTCGGCGTGCTACTCGGGATCATGCCCTGGAACTACCCGTACTACCAGGTGGCGCGCTTCGCCGGGCCAAACCTGGTGATCGGGAACACGATCCTGCTCAAGCACGCCCCCCAATGTCCGGAGTCGGCGGCCGCCATGGAGGAGATCTTCCGCGAGGCGGGGTTCCCCGAGGGGGCATACATCAACATCTACGCCACCAACGAGCAGATCGAGTGGGTGATTGCCGATCCGCGTGTGCGGGGCGTGTCGCTCACCGGTTCGGAGCGGGCGGGGGCCGCCGTGGCCGAGATCGCGGGGCGCAACCTCAAGAAGGTCGTGCTCGAGCTCGGCGGTTCTGACCCGTTCATCCTGCTCCAGACCGACGACCTCGACCAGGCGGTGCAGGCCGCGGTGAACGCTCGCCTGGAGAACACCGGGCAGGCGTGCAACGCCGGCAAGCGGTTCATCGTGGTCGACGAGTTGTACGAGCCGTTCCTCGAGAAGTTCACCGCCGCGCTGACCGCGGTGAAGCCGGGCGATCCCAGTTCCCCGGACACCACGATTGGGCCACTGTCCTCGGCCACGGCCGCCGAGCGTCTGGAGGGTCAGGTCCGCCGGGCGGTTGACCAGGGCGCGAAGCTGGTCGCCGGTGGCGGGAGGGAAGGGAACTTCTTCGAACCGACGGTTCTGACCGACGTCACGCCGGAGAACGACGCCTATCGTGAGGAGCTGTTCGGCCCGGTGGCCCAGGTCTTTCGCGTGGCCGACGAGAACGAGGCGGTGCGGCTGGCCAACGACACCCCCTACGGCCTGGGTTCCTACGTCATGACGAACGATTCCGAACAGGCGCAGCGGGTCGCGGACAAGATCGACGCCGGCATGGTGTTCATCAACGCGGTCGGGGCCGAGGGCGCCGAGTTGCCGTTCGGTGGCGTCAAGCGCTCGGGCTTTGGTCGAGAGCTCGGTCGCTTCGGGGCCGACGAGTTCGTGAATAAGAAGTTGATCCGCATCGGCGCTTAAGTTCGTTCGGCCCGGTCTTGACGTTCAGCCGATGAACAGGTCCGGCAGCAGGTCTGGCTCATCGCCGTGCGCGTAGGCAGATAGGTCGGTGATTCCGGCGGCGGCGAGGACCTCGTCGTCGATCAACTGCTGTCCGGTCCGCTCTGCCGGCGGGCGGGAGATGATCGCGTAGGCGGCGTCGGCCATGATTTGCGGCGTGCGGGCGCGGGCCATAGCCTGATCGCCGCCGAGCAGGTGCTGCACGGCTGCGGTGGCGATGATCGTCCGCGGCCAGAGCGTGTTCGACGCGATTCGATCAGCTTCCAGCTCGGCCGCGAAGCCGAGCGCGGCCAGCGTCATGCCGTACTTGGCCAGCATGTAGCCGACGTTCGCGCCGAGCCATCTCTTGCTGAGGTTCAACGGGGGGGAAAGGGTGAGGATGTGGGCGTGATCAGACTGGCGCAGGTGCGGGATCGCCGTGCGAGTGAGCAGGAACGTGCCACGGACCTCGATCTGCTGCATCAGGTCGAACTTCTTGGTCGGCAGCTCCGTGGAATTTGACAAGTCGATCGCCGAGGCGTTGTTGATCACGATGTCGATAGCACCGAAGGCGTCGACCGTTTGCGTCACCGCGGAGATGACCGACTCCTCGTCGCGGACATCCCCCACGATCGGGAGCGCCTTGCCGCCCGCCGCCGCGATCTCGGCGGCGGCCGTGTGGATCGTGCCCTCGAGCTTGGGATGCGGCTCCGCGGTCTTGGCCAGCAGAGCCACGTTGGCATTGTCGCGGGCGGCCCGCACGGCGATCGCCAGACCGATGCCTCGGCTGCCGCCTGAGATCAGAATCGTGCGCCCACGCAACGTGGCGCCGTCGTCGGTTCTCATGCGCCGCGAACGTGGAGCACGGTGGGGCGATCAGCGGCGAGGGCACGAGTCAGCGCCGAGCTGAGCGCGTCGCCGTCATCGATGCGTTCTCCGTGGCAGCCGAGCGCGCGGGCGAGTCCGGGAAAGTCGGGCGAGGGCAGCTCCACGCCGAGTGGGGCGTCGCCGCGCTCGCTCATCTCGTTGCGGATCTCTCCGTAGCCGCCGTTGTCGACGACGACCACCGGGAGCGGCAACTGGAGCTGCGCGGCGGCGGCCAGTTCCGCCACGGTGAACATCAGCCCGCCGTCTCCATGCAGGACCACGACCGGATCCTGGGGCCGTCCGAGCTTGGCCCCGATTCCGGCCGGCAGCCCGTAGCCGAGCGTTCCGTAGCCGGTTGGATATAGGAACGAGCGTGGCTGGGAGGCCGGGAGGCTCACGGCAGCCCCGTAGTAGCAAACCATCGTGCTGTCTCCCGACAACACCCCGTCCGCGCTGAGCGCCTGCGCAACCGGAGCCAGAAGCCACTCCCACCGCTCGCTTTCGCGCCCGGCCTCCTCCCGCATCCGTCCCCTCCAGCGGCGAACGCGGTCCAACCGCTGCGCCGGCGGCGGTTCGAGTCCGTCGCGCTCCCAGATCCGGGCCAGCTCGGCCAACACCGCCGCCGCGTCGCCCACCAGGGTCAGGTCCGGCGCGGCATTGGTCACAGCCTGGACGGGATCGAGTTCGACCCGGATCAAGCGTCCCTCGAGCGGCAGCGGTCCGTTCCACAGATCGGCCGGAGCCAGCTCGGTGCCGATCGCCAGCACGGTGTCGACTTCCTCGACGAGCTGCCGGACGGCATCGAGGTGCAGCCCAGTACCGAGGCACAACGGATGGGCCGAGGGGAGCGCACCCTTGCCGTTGAACGTGGTCACGACCGCCGCGCCGAGGCCCTCCGCGACCGCTTGTAGCTCGGCGCAGGCGCCAGACGCCCCGCCGCCGGCGATAATGGCAACCGACTCGGAGTCCGCGAGGCGCCGAGCGGCTTGCTCGATCGGCGCCCGGCCGGGCACGAGCCGGGCCGTGGGGATCGGTGCCACGGGCGTGACGTCGCCTTGCTCGGCCAGCACGTCGTAAGGGACCTCCAGATACGCGGGCCGAGGCCGGCCGGCGGTCATCGTCGCGAAGGCCTGGGCGACCGCGTGCGGGATCTCGGCGACGCTGGTGACGCGATGGCTGGAGGCGACGATTCCCTCAAGCGCTCCGCGAAGGTCGCGGGTCTCGTGCAGGTGACCGTTCCCGCGACCGGGATGGCGCAGCGGCATTCCGGCCGCGACGAGCAGGACCGGGACCGAATCCGACCAGGCCTGGGCGAGTGCGGTGGCGGCGTTCAGGACGCCAGGCCCGGACGTCGTAACGCAGACGCCCGGACGTCCGGTGGCCCGGGCGAAGCCGTCGGCGGCGAACGCGGCGCCTTGCTCGTGCCGAGCGGGGGCGTGCCGGATGCCATCCGCCGGCAGGTGCGCGTAGATGTCGAGGTTGTGCGTGCCGGGGATCCCCCAGACGAGATCGACGCCGTGCGCAGCCAGCGAGGCGGTGAGCGCGCCCGCGCCGCTGATCACGGTCATCGGCTCGCCGCGATTGCCAGACCGGGCCGCTCGGCGCTGGCCGCCGCGCGAGCTCGCTCGGCGGCCATCATCAGCCCAGCGTCGCGTAGCCGTTCGCCCGGCGCGGTGCGCCGGAACGCCTCCAGGACCAGCCCGCCGATCGTCTCGTCGATGCGCGGGAAGGCGGCCTCCGGCGTCGGCTCGATGTCCCCGAACACGATCCACCACCACCACGCGTTGGTGGCCAGGTTGGCGATGAAGTCCGGCACGACCGGGATCCCGCGCGCCGCCAGTGACGCCTCTGCTCCCGGCAGGGTCGCCACGTTTGCTCCCTCGACGACAAGCGCCGCACGTATCGAAGCGGCGGCCGCGTCATCGATCGCGTACGAGGTTGCGGCGGGGACGAGCACGTCGGCCTCGAGCGCGACCCACCGCTCGCGGGGTAGCCGATCATCGTCCGCGTCGAGGGCGGAGCGGTCGACCCGGCCCCAACGATCGCGAGTCCTCAGCAGATGCTCGACATCGAGACCGCGCTCGTTGTGGACGAGCCCGTCGGCGTCGGCGATGGCGATCACGCGAACGCCGGCGTCGGCCAGATAGCGGGCGGTCGCGCCGCCCATCGACCCGAACCCCTGGACGACCGCCGTCGCGCCGTCCGGGTCGCGGCCAAGAGCGCGCAGACCGGCAACCGCAGCCCGAGCGACCCCGTAGCCGCCGACGAGGTCGCGGAGCTCCACCCCGCGCTCGGTCGCCGCGAAGCCGGCCGACAGGCGTTGCAGTGCCGCCTGCGCTCCGTCAGGCACGTGCCGGAGCGCAGCGTCGACCGTCGAGCGCAGACCAAGTTCCGCGGCGAGCGCGTCGAGTTCGCTCTGGAGGACGCCGAGATCCTCGCCGACCGCCCACCGCTCGTGGAGCAGCGGGAGCATCGCCTCCAGGTAACGGCGCAGAACCTCACGGGCGCGAGGGTCTTGCGGATCGAAGTCGATCCCGCCCTTGGCACCGCCGAGCGGCAGGTAGCGCGCTCCGTCCTGGAAGGCGATCGACTCCTTGTAGGTCATCGCTCTCGCCAGGTCGCTCACCTCCTGCAGCGTGCAGCCGGGGCGCATGCGCAAGCCGCCGCCGGCGATCCCGCGGATCAGCGTGTCGATCACGAGATAGCCGCGGGCGCCCGATTCCGCGTCCGTCCAGGTCACGGATAGGTATGGGGGTCGGGATTCGCGGAGGTTTGCGGTCACGCTGCGGCCTGATAATACTGTCGGGGCGTCGACAATAATATGATATTGTCAAGTAGTGGACGCGCACGTCACCGCCCTCCGAGCCGAGGCCGTGACGCTACTACGCGAGCTGATCCGGGTGGACACCTCGAACCCTCCGGGGGGAGAAACCCCCGCCGCCGAGGTGCTCGCGCGCTACCTGACGGCCAACGGCGTCACCTGCGAGCTGGTCGCGCGTGACCCCGACCGCGCCAACCTGGTGGCTCGGCTGCCAGGCCGTCACGAAGGCCCGTCGCTGATGCTCCTGGGGCACACGGATGTCGTGCCGGCCGAGGGCGAGCGATGGACCCATCCACCGTTCGCGGGAGTTCTCGATGACGCGGACTGGGTCTGGGGCCGGGGTGCGCTCGACATGAAGAACGAGCTCGCGACTCGTGCGGTGGCGATGGCCACGATCGCGCGCTCGGGGGAGGCGCTGGACGGCGAGGTCTTGTTCGTCGCCGCGGCTGATGAGGAAGACGGAACGGGTGCAGTGGGCATGTCGTGGCTGGTCGACGAGCGCCCGGACCTGAAGGCCGACTACGTGATCAACGAGGGGGCAACCGAGCGGCTCGAGCTCGAGGACGGGCGGACCATCGTGACGATCAGCGTGGGCGAGAAAGCCGCGGCAGCCGTGCGCATCACGGCGCTGGGTACGGGAGGCCACGCCAGCATGCCCTACGGCGTCGACCACGCCGTGCCGGCGCTGGCCGAGCTGATTCGCCGCCTGACCGCCTACCGGCCTCGGCGGCGGCTGATCCCGGCCACCGAGGCATTGCTCGAGCGGTTGCTCGGACCCGGCGGGTCCGACGACCTCGATACGGCGATCACGCGCGCCGATGCGCTTCACCCGGCGCTCGGCCGCCTGATCGCCCCGCTCTTCTCCACCACGATCGCGCCGACGCGCCTCCACGGCTCGCCGGCGCTGAACGTACTCCCAGGCCGGGCCGCCGTCGACTGCGACTGCCGGCTCCTTCCTGGGACCACCGTTGCCGACCTGCGCGACGAGCTGACGCACGCCCTCGGCAGCGACGTGGCCTACGAGCTGGAGCTGCTCGAGCAGCCGGTCGGCGGCACGATCTCGACCGTCGACTCGCCGCTGTTTGAGGCCTGCGCCGAGTTCCTGGCGCGTCACGACAGCGGCGCGATCCTGGTGCCAGTCCTGTGTCCCGGCTTCACCGACTCGCACTACGTCCGGGCCGCGTTCGGATCCGTCGCCTACGGGATTTGGCCGTCACGGTTCACCTCCCATCAGATCTGGAGTGCGACCGTGCACGGGGACGATGAACGGGTCCACGCCGACGACCTCGGCTACGCCACGCAGTTTCATGTCGAGCTCTGCCGGACGCTTCTGAACCGCCCGTCGGGCCCCACCTCCGACTCCCAGCCCGATCAGTTCGGCGGGCTGTCCCCTCCCGTCCCGGCCTAAGCTATCGCCATGGCCGCCTCGCAGGAAACCAGCCGCCGGGAGTCGATCCTCGAAGCCGCCGCCATCGTCATCAGCCGGCGGGGCGTGGACGCGGCGCGCATGGCGGACATCGCCGAGGAGGCCGGCGTCAGTCTCGGACTTGTGCAGCACTACTTCCGACATCGCGACCGTCTGCTGGAGGAGGTCTTCCGCCACGAGCTCGAGCGGATCTCACTCACCTGGCGCAGCTTCGTCGAGCCGGAGTCACCTCCCCTGGAGCGGTTGATCGATTACTGCGCGCTGACCGTGCCGACCGGCTCTGACTACGAGTCCAGAGAACTCGGCCCTCGCTGGGGCTTCTGGCTCGAGCTGTGGTCCAAGGCCCACCGCGACGACGCGATCGCCGCCCACGTTCCCGGCGTGTACAGCAGCTTCTCGGCGCCGTTCACCCAGGCGATCGAGGATGGCATCGCCGACGGACTGTTCGCGCCCCGCTCGGCCGTGCCCGACGTCATCGATCGTCTGATCGCGATGATCGACGGGTTGGCCGTGCAGACGCTGGTCGCGGGGCGGCCCAACGGTCGGATGCTGGCGTTGCTGGTCGATGCCCTGTGTGGCGAGCTGGGGCTTGACGAGCAACGCAGCAAGCAGGCCCAGACGTATGCCCGCGCTGTCGGCCGGCGGCTCTCGCTCGACACCTCGCCAGACCGCAAGGCCGGTGCCGCGCGCGGCCGCCGGCGGCGGGCCGCGGCCTGAGCGGCGGGCGGCGCCCTGCGCTCAGATCAAGACCTCGGCGAGAGTCGTCGCGTGCGCCGCCTCGCCCTGGATCGAGAGCTCAATGCCGTTCGGAGCGCTGATCGCGCTCAGCCGGTCGAAGATCAGCCGCGCCCGCTCACGTCCCGCCAGGCGTGGTAGACCGCTGAGCGAGAGCGGATCGCCGTAGCCCAGGTCGACGGGGTGCAGGATCAGCTCGCGCAGCCCGGTCGGATCGAAGCGCATCTCCGCGACGGCGCCGAGGAAGTTCTCTTCGTGCGTGAAGTAGGGGTGGTTCATCAGCAACGTCAGGTCGGCGTCGGTGGCGCGCTCGGGATATCCGAACGCCTCCTTCAGCGCGCCTCTGGCGCTCTCGTAGATGTCGGCAGCCAGGGGTGTCTGCACGTCGCTCCAGAAGAAGTTGCCGAGCCCGGTCAGGATCGGCCGGCGCCGATAGATCTCGATCGGGCCGAGATGGTGGACCCCGGTGACGATCACAGCGTCGGCGCCCGCGTCGATCGCGCGGCGCCCGAATTCCGACACGAAGGTCGCCGGCAGCGGCGGCGCCCAAATCGGCTGCCCCGGGTCGGGAGTCGTCAGGGCCTCGTGCGAGTGCAGCGCGACCACCATGAAGTCGGCGAACTGCTTGCCCTGGCGAACCTGTTTCAGGATCTCCGCCAGCTGACCGGGATGCATCTCGTAGCGGTAGGTGGCCTGCGCGCCGCCATGGGGCTCGATCTCGAGCAGCAGATCTGCGATCCCGTCTGCGGCGAGTTGCTGGCGGACCGCCGCGAGCTGGCCGAACAGCTGATCGGGAACGCTCAGGAAGCGCTTGAGCGCCAACCCGCTCACGCCGGGCCGGCCCGGCGCCGCCTCGCGCTGGTTCAGACCATCGGTCGTCTCCCTGAATGTGGTCGTGCACGAGACAAGCCCGACGCGGCCCTGCGGGGTCTCGCGGAACTGGGCCCGTCTGGCCAGGGCAAGGGTCTCGCCTGTCCCGGCATGGGTCAGGCCGTGGGCGTCGAGCAGGCGAGTGGTCTCGCGCATGCCCTCGGGCCCCCAGTCCAGGGCGTGGTTGTTGGCCCGGGAGAGTAGGTGGAAGCCCATCGAGCGCAGGTCGTGCGCCACCGCCGGATCGCAGGACAGCGGCCAGTCGCCGCGCCATGCGTGCGGCGCTCCGTCGCAGCGGCCCGGGTCGAGCAGGACGGTCTCGAGGTTGCCGTAGACGGCAGTGCCGGCCGCGAGCACGTCCAGCAGCGCTGCGAACGCTGGTCGGGCGCTACGCAGCTGCGACACCGGGCGGGACAGGATGCAATCGCCGACGGCGATGAGCGTGAAGCCGGCGCCGACGGTGAGCTCGAGCTCGCGGTCGACGGGCCGGCGCGGATCGAACTGAGCGCGGCGGGGGTCGGGGTCGGCGCTCTCGCTCACGCGCGGCGAGGCTCGGATATCACACGACTCCGATCTCGAGGTCGTTGACCGGGGTGTTCGGACGACCGTTTCGATGCCACCCGATCACGTTCTCGGCCTGGCGCAGCACGTAGGCCTTCAACGCCTGGGCAGAGAGGAACGCCGCGTGCGGCGTGATCAGGATCTGCGGATGCCGGCGAAGCCGGTCGCCTGCGTCTGGTGGCTCGGGATCTGTGACGTCGAGCGCCGCCCCGCCCAACCGTCCCGTGTCGAGCGCACCGAGCAACGCGCCGGTGTCGATCAAGCCGCCCCGGCTGACGTTAACGATGAATGACCCCGGTCGCATCCGAGCCAGCGCGTCCTCGTCGATGATGCTGCGGGTGAGGTCGTTGAGCGGGAGGTGCAGCGAGACCACGTCCCCCTCGGCGAGACACTCGTCGAGCCCGACTCGGCGTATGCCGGCCGGCCACGATCCGTCGGCGGCCACCGCGTCGAAGCCGATGACCTGCCCGAACACGGCGGAGCCCATGTTCGCCAGACGCCGCCCGATACGGCCCATGCCGATCACCGCCAGCGTCATCTCCGACAGGCGCCCGGGCGTCCCGGTGGCGGCGTAATGCCAGCCACCTTCCCGCACGTGACGGTCGAGCAAAGGCAGGTGGCGGACAAGCGCGAGCGCCATCGCCAGCGCGTGACTGGCCACTTCCTCGGTGGCGGCATCGGGGACGTTGGCGACCCAAACCCCGGCTGCGTTGGCCGCCTCGAGGTCGACGCAGTCAAACCCGACGGCCGAGCAGCTGACGATCTGGATCGACGGGGCGGCAGCGAACACCCGCTCGCCGACCGCAAGGTAAGAGACCAGCAGCGCCGCCGGCTGGAGCTCGGCCGCCAGCTCCACGAGCTCCTGCTCGGAGTCCAGGTCATGCACCTCGACGCGGAAGCCGGCAGCCGTGAGCATCTGCACCCCGGCGCCAACGTCGCTGCCCGCGGGATCGGTGTAAAGCGCGAGCGGCCCGTGGAGGACCTCACGGTCCGGCGCCAGCGAGCCCTCATACATGGCCGGCCGCCGATCCCGTCACCGCCAGCGGTCGGTCGGGCTGCGCGGCCAGGGGCCGGATCAATCCGCGCGAGATAACCAGGCGCTGGATGTCGGACGTGCCCTCCTCGATCTCCTCGAGCTTGGCGTCGCGCATCCACTTCTCGACCGGATACTCGCGGCTGTAGCCCCAGCCTCCGAGCGTCTGGACGGCCGCCCAGGTGCACCACATCGCCGTCTCGGACGCGTGCAGCTTGGCCATCGCCGCCTCGGTGCTGGTCCGCTCGCCCCGGTCGAGCATCTGGGCTGCTCGCCAGGTCAACAGCCGCGAGGCGTCGACGCGCAGCGCCATGTCGGCGAGGCGGAAGGCGACCGCCTGGTGCTCGGCGATCGGTTTGCCGAACTGGACGCGCTCCTTGGCGTATTGCACGGCGTAGTCGAGGGCGGCGCGGGCCAGGCCGGTCGCCGACGCCGCGAGCGTCACGCGACTGCGGTCGAACGTTTGCATCAGCCCCAGGAAACCCTGACCCTCGGCTCCCAGACGCCGGTCCTCGGAGACGAACACGTCGTCGAGAAACAGCTCGGTATTGGGGATCGCGCGCTGGCCCATCTTGCGGATCGGCGGTCCAGCGCGCAGCCCTTCGTCGTCGTCGCGTAGGAGGAATGCCGTGATCCCGCGGTGACCGCTGCCGGGCTGCACCGTCGCGAAGACGACGTAGAAGCTGGCCACGCCGCCGTTAGAGATCCACGCCTTCTGCCCCGACAGGATGTAACCACCGTCCACCCGGCGAGCTCGGGTCCGGATCGAAGCGGCGTCGGACCCGCTTTGGGGCTCGGTCGCGGCCAGCGCGGTCATTGGCGGGTCCTCGGCGGCCAGCGGCTCCAACCATCGCCGCTGTTGTTGCTCGTCTCCTAG
>Ga0335074_10001520_pt1 | contig 31457 bp, 29 predicted proteins | sample Lox_Sample_23_FD_206715 | JGI IMG/M metagenome (GOLD analysis project Ga0335074, IMG submission 206715) | Soil microbial communities from Loxahatchee National Wildlife Refuge, Florida, United States - Lox_Sample_2.3 | ecosystem: Environmental > Terrestrial > Soil > Wetlands | place: USA... | reverse complement strand
GCCAAACACATCGTCTCGGCATCCGCAATCCTCAGTGATTTCATGCGTGGCCCTCCTGGCGCACATGAAATCACACCTCTATACTATGCGCAATTACTTATGACGCTGTGTATAGAGAGAAATGATTCAGCCAATATTTCCGAAGTTGGGATTCTCCGTGCAGGAAGGTCGACCGGTGTTAATGGCTACATCCCGACGGCACGGCCACGCTTGACCAAAACCAATCAGATGTGGCTAATTTGCGCAGCCGGGAAGGTGCGCGGCCGCCAACTCCTCGCGGATCAGATCGATTGGAGGGGACTTTTCGTTGAGGACTTTCCGACGTGTCTCGTCGTCCAAATCTCGACGCATTACATGGTATCGTGAATACATGCACGCGATTTGATACGCGGCAAAAATCCGGTAGTATCGCAGCTTCTTGCGGTCCACCGGCTTGCCCGCAGCTTGCTCGTAGATATCCACCATCTCCCTGCGGCTCGGCCAGCCCGTCAGGCGTGATCCCCCCATTTCTTCGGCGACGCGCTCGAACTGAAGATCCATCGCGAGCCAATAACCGAGGTCCTTCTCCGGGTCGCCTGCACTCACCATATCCCAGTCGATGATCGCGACACAGTCGGTGCCCCTAAACATGATATTGCCCGGGCGGGAGTCTCCCCAGGATATGACGAGATTCTCGGTGCCCGGCTTGTGGCTCTCCAGCCAGGCGCGGCCCTCCGGCACATGCGCCATCGGCCCGTCAGCCCACGAAACAGCACTGAAGCGATCCCAATAGTCGAGATCCCAATCAATCTGCTTCCCGCCTTTGTTACGGCTCAGGAAATTCGCGCCGGCCTCATTCAGGGGTTTTGAATGCAGCTGCGCCAAGGCCCTCAATCCCGATGCACCGACAGCGCGCTGATCTTCCGACGGCAATTCGGCCAGCCACCCCTCGACATAATAGTCCGGCCTATCAGGCACCGGCCGCCCCGCGACAAAGTCAATTAGATAGAAAGGCGACCCGAGGATGCTTGTGTCACTTTCGTACCCGCGTATGCAGGCCACGGGAGCCAGCGCGATCTTGGCAATCGCTTCTTGAACGCGAAACTCCGCCTCGAAATCATGGTCAGGAAAATAGACGTGTTGCGTGGGCTTGCGCTTCAGCAGATAGCGTTGTTTTCTCTTGCCGCGCCCATGAACAACCTCAAGAATAAAAGACTCCCCGACCATGCCGTTGGCGCTTGCCGGTGTCGGTTCAAGATTCGTCATCAGGACTGGCTCATCCCGGCCGAGCCGCCGCGAGACCCACTGGGACATCGCCCCGAAATATGGTGCCAGATCGCGCGTTTGCGGCTTTTCGCCGTAAGCAGTCTCGTGTTTCATAGGCACGTCCTTTTTTTCGGTAGATACCTGACTGTCCGACAACTCCACTTCTCCGGCGAAGCCCTGCGCACGCACGATCAGCGACTTCACCTGCAAGGCCCTTCGACGCGTCCCTTACCCAAATGCTAGAGCGGCAACGGTCGCTGAATCAGACGTTCGGTGGCGCTCCACAAGCGGTCCGCGTTATCTGGGTCCATCGCGTAATTCATCACGCCGTAGCGATAGTTAGGCGTATCGAGTAACGTCGCGACGTTGCAATCCTCGAGATACAACGCGGAGCGCCCCGTAAGCAAGGGTTCAGTTGCCGCCCATACACTGGTTGCCGCACCGCCTTCCGGAGATTTGAAATCCTCCGGTGCGGGTATGCTGCCTCGTTGCTTGGCGAGGAGATAGTCTTCTTCCGACATATTCCGGCCTAGTTCCGTCCATATCGCGCCAGGATGAACAGCGAACGCGTCGACCCCGTTTTGCCGTAACGTCGTTGAGATCTTAACCGCAAGCAGCACGCAGGCCGTCTTCGATTGTCCATAACCATCCCAGGCACTGTAGGGACGACGCTCGAAATTCAGATCGTCAAAGACGACGGGCGAGTAGTGATGTCCGAAGGAACTGAGCGAAACTACCCTTGCGTTTCCGGACTCGACGAGAGCACCTGCCAATCGCGAAGTTAGTACGGCGTGGCCGATAAAGTTTGTCATCAATTGCGATTCGACGTGCTGGTCATTGCGAACCAGTTGGCCGGTAATGCCGGCGTTATTGATGAGAATATCAATTGGTCGGTGAAGGGCCCTTACTCTGTCCGCAAAGTTGTCGACGCTCGCCATCGACATCAAATCCAATGGGTAAGCATGCACCGCGTTGCCGACAGACACAGACAATAGTTCCAATCTCGCACGATCCAGCGCCTCGGCGTTTCGGCCTCCCACTACGATCTCGGCTCCTGCCGCCGCTAATGCCACCGCGGTTGCCTTTCCAATTCCGGCCGTAGCGCCGGTTACGACGGCGATTTTGCCCTTGAGCTCCACACCACGGAGCACGTCACCGGCTGTCGTCTTCTTCCCGAATGGGCTTTCGATGCGTTGCCCGGACCTCTCACGAAAACTCACGTTCTTGCTCCTATCGCCGCCCGCCAAGGCCCGCTAAGCTCCACATGCGACTGCGTGACTACTCCCACTGACGCGCGCGGTTCCCTACGACGACAGGGGCCATTTGGCACGTAGTTCCTGTTTGACCACCTTCCCCGCGGCGTTTGTGGGCAGTGGCTGGTCACGCAACCACCATCGAGTAGGCACTTGAAAATAGGCGAGCTCGGCGCTGACAAACTCAGCGAGTTCATGGCTAGTCGCTGTGGCGCCCTGCTTGAGCACCACGGCGGCGGCCACTTCCTCGCCGAGATCGGCGTGCGGCAATCCAACGACGGCCGCCTCCACTACGGCCGGGTGCTGGTTCAGGCGCTGCTCGATGCTCATTACAGAGACATTCTCGCCTCCGCGGATGATGATGTCTTTCTTACGACCGGTGACATAGAGATATCCCATGCCGTCAATTCGGCCAAGATCGCCACTGTGGATCCAACCATCGTCATCGATTATCTGCTCTTCCGGACCCCAATATTTGGTCATTGCAGATGGCGCGCGCATCCATATCTCGCCTTCGCCATTCCCGTCAGGATTCGCTATGCGTAGATCGCACGTCGGGAACGGTTTCCCGGCCGAGTCCACGTGCGAGACGTATTCCGCGCCATTGATCATGGTCACCGAGCCACCCGACTCGGTCATACCGTAAGTAGATCCCCGGTTACCGCGCGCGGACGGAAAAACGCCGGCGGCGCGCTCCATTAACTCCGGGCTGACCATGCTGCCAGCCGCCGAAACGCTCAACACGTTGCCTAATATCGTGCCCTTGGCTTGCGCCTCCTCGACTACGCGCGATAGCAGCGTTGGCACAGTCGCCCAAATGTTAATTCTCTCGCGCTCGATCACTTCCATCATAGCTGCGCCCGTAGCGCGACCCTTCAGCAGTACCAACCGATGGCCGCTCAGCAGTGCCTGACACTGCAGCAGCATTCCTCCGACATGGAATAGCGGATTGCAGCAGAACAGCGACATTTGAGGATCGTCAGGAAGCATCTCATTCGGCAGCCGGCCGCGATAGACGTAGATATTGTGCAAGCATGCGATAACAGCTCTATGGGATAGAATTGCCGCCTTGGGATTGCCCGTGGTTCCCGACGTGAATATCAGCACGACCGGCCGCTCTTCGTCGGGGACTCGCCCGTCAACGTCATGCCCTTCTTGCGTGTCGAAGCATTTTTCCAAGCTTTCCATCGCCAGCAGATTGTGTAGGTCCGGTAAATACGCCCGGCGCTTCTCGTCGGCAATCACAAAGCGGGCGCTCAGCGTGTTCACCGCCCTCGTGGTCTCGTTGACGCTCCACCAAGCGTTCGCTTGGGCGACCACTGCATCGATACTGACCAACCCCCAAAACGCTAGAATCCATTCCGGTGAATTGGCGCCGTGTAACAAAACGATGTCACCGGGCTTAATCCCAGCGTTGCGCAACAATTTCGCGCAATGCGCCGAGGCCCTAATAAACTGCGAAAAAGTTATGCGCCTGGATGCGAAGACGAGAAATTCGCGATCTCCCCACTTCTGCGCCTGGGTCAGAATGCTCTGAAGGTGGCGAGGGCGAGGATACAGAATTTTGACGCGGTAGCCTCCAACACCCTTCTCTTCGATAGATCGTCCCCACTCACCCACTGACAAAGACCCCACGTTGAAACCTCCGGCACTGTTACTTTTTGATCATTGGACATTCGCGCCATTCTGAGCGTTCGCAGCGCCCGAACAAATCAAGATTCGTCGCGCATATATTAGCGCTCCGGGACTGATGGTACAAATTGATCAATAGATTGATTCTTTGGCCGAGAGGTGGTTAAATTAAGACTAAATAAGCCTAGCTTGCGCAGAAACTCAACGAGGAGCGCCAATGAAATTTGGGCTGTTTTTCGAGCTCTCGGTTCCCCGCCCGTTGTCACGTCATAACGAGCAACTTGCTATCTTTAATGCGTTCGAACAAGCCCGGCTTGCCGATCAATTATGCTTCGATCATCTGTGGGTGGTGGAGCACCATTTCTTGGAAGAGTATTCTCATAGCTCCGCGCCTGAGGTTGTGCTTACCGCCATGGCCATGCAAACTGAGCGGATTCGAATTGGTCACGGGGCAGTCGTTTGTGTACCAGGCATCAACCATCCCGTTCGGATCGCGGAACGTTGCGCGATGCTCGATATTTTATCCAAAGGAAGATTGGAGGTTGCGACGGCCCGTTCCTCGACCTGGACGGAACTCGGTGGTTTCGGGGGATCGCCGGATATTACGAAAGCCAGTTGGGATGAATATGTTCACGCGATTCCGCAGATGTGGATGCAGGATTCATTCTCGTGGGAAGGCGTCACATTTTCGATGCCGGAACGCAACGTCATACCTAAACCCTACCAGGACCCGCACCCGCCATTATGGGTTGCGGTAACTACCCCTGGAACCGAAATGGATGCCGCCGAACGCGGCATGGGATGTCTCGGTGTATCTGCCGGCTCTTTCGCCTCCCAAGAACAAACTGTCAAGCGCTATCGTCAGGCCGTGCGCAACTGCCGACCGGTTGGAAAGCTGATCAATTCGCAGGTCGCCGGTATGAACTTCATGTACTGCCACGAAGACCGCAAGCAGGCCGCGGCGGTTGGCCTCGAAATGGTACGGAATTTCAACTACCTCAACACGCACCAACTCTGGAGCCGCGAAGTGTACCCCACGTCCGCTTATCGTACCTTGGGTAATCTGGCGCCGGGCAAGGGTGCCAAAGCGCCCGATGATCCGCGCGTTGACAAAGGAGTGCCCGAAGGCGTCACCATTGGCAATCCTGCGGATCTCATTGCCGCGATTAAGATGTGGGAGGGCACGGGCGTAGATAGTATCAATTTTGTGCTTAACGCCGTGGAAACCATCCGGCAGAAAGATGTATTGGAGAGTTTGTCCCTGTTCGCCCGTGAGGTAATGCCGGCATTCAAACTACCCGCGAAGGCCGCCGGGGAGGCGGCCTAATGCTGTGCGGTGCGGCTAATATTGCGGCGCTCTCAAAGCGAGGGGTAGAAGTTGAATTCGATCCGTCGTTCTCGATCGATCTCGGAGAGGTCGAATGGTTACAGTTCAGCTATGAGCTACCTGGCAGTCGGGAAGAGTTCTTCCCGCCCGGATTGCATCCGACCACGCCCGTCGTCGTCACGTTGCAACTCTGGCGAGCGATGGGAAGCCAACTCGGCGATTTCGGCGTTGCCCAGCTGCGACTATCCTGTCGTGCGGGTATGCGAATCCGCGCCTTCCTCCTGCAGAGCGTCATCGACGGTGAACACGCCGCAAAGGTGCTCAGCCGGCGATACGCCTATATACCAACACCGGGTGCCGTCTCTATTCACCGCCGTTCCGATCGCATTGAGGGCCAAGTCAACGTCGACGAGCGTAACGTGCTGCATGCAGCCCTCCTCAAGCCCGAGGTGTTGGATGTAAACGGACTTCAGCACATCGGCAATATGAATTTCGCGCTCTCGAACGGCACTCCGCAGCTGTTACAGATTGAGCCGAACATCACGACGCTGGCCCTGCACCGCGGCATACAGCAGCTGATCCACTTTGATGATCGATTCTGGGGTATCCCCGGTCGCACGCTCAAGCACTCGGTCATCGGCGCCTCCGCTGATATTAAGCTACACCTTCCCCCTGTCCGCTTTGTTCAGGATCCTTCGCTGCCCGCAACGGGCGGCACTAAGAAGCTCGACTCGCATTGAAGTCTGACGACACGACGAGATTGACCGCTCGCACAAAATAGATTGACCCCAGCAATCACATTCGACTTTAGCGCAAAGACTGTTCTTATAACCGGGGGAACGCAAGGCATTGGCCTTGCGATTGCGAATGGGTTCCGACAGGCCGGCGCATACGTCCACATTACCGGAACCCGAAGTGAGCCGAGGCTCTACGAGGACGATCTCTCTCAGTTCACTTATCATTCCGTCGACTTCGCGGATCCAATTACGACGCAACGGCTCGCTTCCGAGTTCCCGAATCTCGACGTGCTGGTAAACAGTGCAGGCACCGCCGGTCGCGACGAACATGAGCCGGCCGGATTCCGCCGCACGATCGAGGTCAACTTGATCGCTCCTGCGGACTTGTCGTTCGCGCTGTTTCCGACGCTGAAAGCTTCACGCGGCTGTATCGTAAACGTCGGCTCAATTGCCTCTTTTCTGTCTCTGCGGCGCACACCAGCTTATACCGTGAGCAAAACCGGACTTCTTGGACTGACCCGGACCATGGCCGACCGCTGGGCGATCGAGGGCGTACGCGTGAATCTCGTGGCGCCCGGGTTCGTCGATACGCGCATGATCTCGGAAATTACCCGGTCACCCGAATCACTCGCGCGGCTCACGGGTCACGTGCCGTCGCGAACGCTCGGGCAGCCGGAGGACGTGGCCCATGCCGCGATGTTCCTTGCCTCGCCCGAGGCGCGATACATTACGGAGCAGAGCCTCGTGATCGACGGCGGCATGATGCTGCGATGACCCGGTGGACGGCGCGGCGAGCTCGCGTTAATGGCTCACGAATCCACGGGGTGCCGGTGATATTCTTTAGATTGAGCGATCGATTCGTCGAAGGAAGCATGTCAATCAGGCCACGACTTGCCCGATCGTGGATCTAAAGCCTTCCAGGGGACATCGAGCCGCAGCGCTTCCGGGAGTTTCTTCAGGCCCGTGGGTCAGATCGCCAACAAGGCGGGAACTAGTCGAATCGCTCGCCGGCCGCGGCCTTGCGCAACAGGAGTTCCGGCGGCTCGAAGCGCAGACCGTAGCGCTCCGCCAATTCCGTGCTGCGTTGTGCGAAGCGCTCGAGGCCGAAGGTGTTCACGAACTGGATGAAGCCACCGGTCCACACTGGCGCCCCTATGCCAAGAATCGAGCCGACGTTACCGTCCGCCACCGAGCGCAGGACGCCCTCCTGCAGGCACTTGATCGATTCGATCACTTGGCGGAATAGCAGCCGATCTTTTATGTCCTGTTCGGGCAGCGGTACACGTTTGTCGTGAAACAGCTCGAACAGTCTGGGCCACAGATATTTCTCGCCGCCCGGTGGGTATTCATAGTATCCGCCGCCGTGGTAGCGTCCACCGCGGCCGTATTCCTTGATCAGTAGTTCGCACACTTCGGTGCTGACACTGATGTCGGCTTTACTGTTGAAAACGCCCATTGCGCGCTGCGTCTCGGCGACCTTGCGCGTCAGCTCCTGGCTGACTTCGTCCTGCACCGCCAGCGGCGCGGCGGGCATGCCCAATTGCCGCCCGATATTTTCGATGAGTACGGGATTGACACCCTCCTTCAGCAGGCGTGCGCCTTCATCAAGATAGGTCCCGAAGGTCCTGGATGTGAAGAAGCCGAGCGAGTCGTTGACCACGATCGCGGTCTTGCCGATCTGGCGGGCATAGTCAAAAGCCACGGCGAGCGCCGCGGGGCTGGTCCTGTCGCCGCGGATGATCTCCACCAACTGCATCTTGTCGACCGGGGAGAAGAAATGGATCCCAATAAAGCTCTCAGGCCGCTCGGCTGCCTTGGCGAGCAAACTAATCGGCAGCGTGGAGGTGTTGGAGGCAAAGACACCGCCGTCAGTCAGGTAGCGCTCGGTTTCCTTTGTAACTTGTGCCTTCAGATCCAAGTTTTCGAACACCGCCTCGATGATGAGCTCGCAACCCGCCAGGTCCGCAGCGTCGACCGTGGGCTTAATGAGGCTCAGGGTCGCGGCCCTCCTCGCCTCGTCCATCCAGCCCTTTTCAATCGAGGCTTGCAAGAGCCTCTCGGAATAGCCTTTGCCCTTCTGGGCTGCTTCGAGGGTGACGTCCCGAAGCACCACTTCAATGCCGGCCAACGCCGAGACGTAGGCGATGCCCTGGCCCATCATGCCGGCACCCAAGATACCAAGCTTTGTGACCTTGGACCGAGCGATATCCTTCGGCCGGCTGGCACCACCGTTGACTTCATGCATCTGGAAAAACATTGTATTAATAATGTTTTTGGCCTGTGGCGTCATCACCAAGTAGGTTAATCCGCGGCTTTCGATTCGCAGTGCGGTATCGAAATCGACGATCGTCGCCTCGGCGGCAACTGCCAGCACGCGCTCGGGCGCTGGGAGCAAGCCGCGTGTCTTTTTACTCAGCGTTGTCGCGGCAGCGGTCACCCATTGCGCGATGTGCGGCTGTGCCATCGTGCCGCCGGGTACCTTGTGGTTCTTCTGGTCCCAGGGCTGCGCACCAGCGCCCGTGTGGGTGTTGATATAGGCTTTCGCCGCCGGAATCAGGTCCTCGATACGATCAACAATTTCATCGACCAGACCTGCCCTGAGCGCCTCAGGGGGCTTTACCCGCGTGCCTTCCAGCAAATGAGGCAGCGCCTTTTCGAGTCCCACCAGATTGACCAAGCGCACGATGCCACCGCCTCCAGGCAGTAGCCCCAGCGTGACCTCCGGTAGTCCGACAACGGCCGCCGGGTGGTTGAGCACGATGCGGCGATTGCATGCGAGCGCGATCTCGTAGCCGCCGCCCAGGGCCGCGCCATTGATCGCTGCCACCACGGGTATCGGCAGTTTTTCCAGACGCCGGAAGTGTTGCTTCATGGCCTCCAGAGCGGCCATAAATTCTGCTTCGGTGCCTGGAGCGGCGGCAAGTAACTCCCGCAGATCTCCACCGGCGAAGAACGTACTCTTAGCCGACGCGATTATTACACCTTTCAAACCCTCTTCCTTCTCCAGAAGATCGACCGTCCGGCCCATCTCCTCCCGATACTGCGCGTTCATGGCATTGACGGGGCCGTTCATGTCCATCGTGACCGTTACGATGCCCTCGCCATCTCTCTGGTAGTTAAATCCGCTCATGGATAATCTAAATCCGCTCGATGATCGTAGCGATACCCATGCCGCCGCCGACGCACAGAGCGAGCAACCCGCGCTTCAGGTCTCGGCGTTCTAACTCGTCGAGCATAATGCCGACCAGCATGCCGCCGGTCGCGCCAAGGGGATGGCCGAGCGCGATCGCACCGCCATTGACGTTGGTCACATCATGCGAGATTTCCAGATCCCTCATGAAACGCATGGCGACCGCAGCAAAGGCTTCATTGATTTCGAACAAATCAATATCTGAGATCGTCATGCCCGCCTTGCCAAGGCACTTCTTGGCTGCCGGACCCGGACCGCTGAGCATGATGATTGGATCGGTGGCCAGCACGGCAGCGGCGACAACGCGCGCGCGCGGCTCCAAGCCGAGTTCTCTGCCAATTCTTTCGCTGCCGATCAATACGGCGCTGGCGCCGTCGACTATGCCCGAGGAGTTCCCCGGCGTGTGTACGTGGCGAATTCGCTCGACTGTCGAATATTTTCGCAACGCCATGTCGTCGTAACCCAACTTGCCAACGGCCTCAAATGAGGGTTTGAGCTGAGCCAAGCCGGCCATTGACGTATTTGCCTTGATGAACTCGTCCCGTTCAAGGATGGTCAGGCCGTTGCGGTCCTTGACACTTACTACCGACCGGTCGAACCAGCCAAGATCGCGTGCGCGCGCCGCCCGCTTTTGCGATTCGAGCGCGAAACCATCAACGTCCTCGCGCGAATAGCCATCGAGGGTTGCAAGCAGGTCGGCGCCCACGCCCTGCGGCACAGAATGTATCTGCAAGCTAATCTCGGGATCCTGCAGCCAAGCGCCGCCGGATGCGCCCATCGGTACGCGCGACATACTCTCGACCCCGCCAGCCAAGATAAGGTCTTCCCATCCGGCAACAATGCGGCTTGCCGCCTGATTTACAGCCTCCAGGCCGGAGGCGCAAAAGCGATCGAGCTGCACGCCAGCAACACTCTCGTGCCAGCCTGCCACCTGTGCAGCCGTCTTGGCAATGTCGCCTCCCTGCTCGCCCACTGGGCTAACGCATCCGAGCACGACATCGTCGACACGGGACGTATCCAAATCATGCCGCCGTTGCATCTCGCGCAGCAAACCCGCCGCCAGATGTACCGGCTTGACTTCGTGCAAGCCGCCATCCTTCTTACCCCTACCGCGCGGCGTGCGGATGGCGTCGAATATCAATGCGACGTTACTCATTTCAAACGACCCGCCCTTCGTGATTCGACCAGTATGGGAGGCGCAGCTCGCGACGAAGAATCTTGCCTGATGGATTGCGAGGCAACCGCGCGACGAACTCGATGGACTTCGGCACCTTGAAACGCGCGATCCGAGCGCGGATAAATTGCATCAGTTCCGTTTGTGAGACAGTCGCACCGCTTCTAAGTACGACCATCGCCTTCACCGCTTCCCCCCACCGCAGGTCGGGCACCCCGATCACCGCAGCCTCGAGAACTGCCTGATGATCGCAAATCACATCCTCGATTTCCGCCGGATAGATATTCTCTCCACCCGAAATAATCATGTCTTTGATTCGGTCGCGCAGGTACAGATACCCAGCCTCATCGAGATAACCGGCGTCGCCCGACCGATACCAATCGCCGTGGAAAGCGCCGGCGGTCGCTTCCGGCTGTTTCCAGTACCCCGCCATGACCGAACCCGCGCGAATACAGATTTCACCGACAATCCCTGGGGAAACCGGATGCCCCTCGTCATTCATGACGCTTATTTCCACATGCGCCAGCGCTTTACCGCAGGATTGCATATGGCCTCCCACCATGTCGTGATCCGCAGGCGGGAGGCACGCAACCGTCCCTGTGGCCTCAGTCATGCCGTACACCTGCAGCAAGTCGCACGAGAGCGTCGCCCTGGCCTGACGCAGCAGTGCTGCCGATATCGGGGCGGCACCATAGCGAAGTACACGCAGACTCTGCAATCGCTCTGGTCTACCCTTGGAGTAATCAAGGAGCGATTGGATCACCGTCGGGACGAGAAACAATTGCGTCACCCGGTGTTGCTCTATCGTCGCGATCAAGCTTTCGGGGTCTGGATTCCTCGAGACCACGGTCGTTGCGCCCTGATGAAACCCAATGGTTCCCATGGTGAGGCCACCGACGTGATAAGTAGGCATGACAACCAGAACGACGTTGCTTTCATCCGCGTTCATCCATGGACCTGTGTCGGCTGCTGCCCGACGCTGCTCCATGAAATTTCGATGAGTGAGCGGAACCCCCTTTGGGCGTCCCGTAGTCCCGCTCGTATAAAGCTGCCCCGCAACATCATCCGCACTTATCGTGCAGACGGGGTCGGCATCGCGCTGCCCGTCCCGCCACGCAAGGTAGTCGCATGCTCGGTCTTCCCCCGGCGCGCCGACCGCAATGATTCGCGTCAGCAGCGGACATTGATCTGCCGCGGCGCGCGCCAGACTTAGAGTAGCCGCGTCGGTGAAAAGCAGCCTCGCCTCGGAGTCTTTCAGGATAAAGGCCACCTCGTCGGGAGACAGCCTCCAGTTCACGCCGACGGCGACAGCACGTGCCTTGACTCCGCCATAGAACCACTCGAAGACATGTTCACTGTTGCGGCAAAGATATGCGAAGCGGGCCTGATCGCTTACTCCGGCAGCGACCAACCCATTTGCTACTCGCGATGTGGCGCAGTGAAACTCCGCGAAGGTCAATTTTCGCCCCTCGCATGCAAAGGCGAGCGACTGCGGTCGTCGGCGGGCATGGAGCCGTACGACATCAGCAAGCGTCGCCGAACTAGTGTCGGCCACGTCGCCATGCCTCCGCGGGAATACATTCCATGGCGTCATACCCTCGGACATTCGCCTCTGCCATGTCAGGTGCTGTCGACGCCTTATTCCGTTAATTAGCGCCAACTATACAATCGCTCGAGTGCTATAATAGACCAACTGATTGATTAATGATAACCGGCAATGCTCGACCCGGACCCAATTGCGCGGACGCTGGCCGCGATTGTAAACAGGACATCGCAATCATGACCACAATGCAGCGCGTGCGGATTTTTAACCAGGGTATCGTCCGGGCGCCCGCCACCAACGTATGGGAGTGGCTGACGGATTGGGCGGGCACGCGCCGCACACGACGCCCCGTGGATATGGGTGAGTTAACTCTCGCCAAAATCGAACTTATCGGCGAGCATGATCGGATTCCTCGCGCGCGAGAAATGCAGTTCGGCGCTTTCGGTACGGTGCGTGAGACTCTGCTCTATCAGAACGATGATGCCATGCATCTTTACTACAACATCGAGGGAATCGGGCCACAGGGCGTAAAAAACTATCTGGCGACCACGGATGTCGATGCAATTTCGCCAGCATCCTCACAGGTTACCATTACAGCCAGATTCGACCTCGATGCGGGTGCAGATGTCGTCAAGGCCAAGTCGATAATCGACTTGGCGCACAACCATGGCGTGATCGGTGCGCTACGGCGATATCTCGAGTCCGCCTGAACGTCACTTTATCCGCCATGTAAAGAACCTGGCGGCCGAACTAGCGGCGCCGGGTGCAGTTCCGTAAAGATCACTCAGCCGAGCGTGGTTATCGTCGTCGTTGGCGGCAAGGCGGGAACGCGCTCCGAGTCCGCGCGACGCTCGCACTCGGCTTCCAGATCGCTCATGTATTCCTTAAACGCGATGCCGAGGAAATCTTGATACGAGACCGCGGCGCCGCGCGCCTGGTCAAGGGCCTTCTGGTTTGGAATGTTCTGCATGTCGTACACCCACTCACAGCCGCCCTCGGCGGTCCGGAAAAAGCGGACAACGCCTTGGTGTGCGTCGATCATCTGACTATCGATGATGTGGTAGCCGTATACCTGGAATGGGCGCCAAATGTTGACGATCTCATCGACCTGCCAATCGAATGCTCCGAGTCTGCGAACGCAGCCCAGGCCGTTTCGCTCCGGCGACCCCGGTTTTATTATGCGCATCGGCGTGTTGGTAAACTCGCCAATTCGCTCATGATCGGTAAATACGCCCCACGCCACTTCGACTGACGCGTGGACATGAGCGCGATGGAAGAATCGGAATTTCGCCGCCATGACTCTTTATCAAGCCTCTCGGTTGGGTAAACGGCAGTGACTCACCATTCGCTGGCGGCCCGATTGCCCGTCTAGATCAGCAGCATAAACTGATCAATCGATCAATTCAAGAGGCCTAGCTGAGCAGATGCGGCGTCCCCTTGGGTACCGATTGGTGCGCCTGCACGGCAGCGTCCATGCCTTATACTGGCCCTTCCCCGGCCGATAGGGAGGCTGCGCTGGCAAAGAGGTACCGTCATGGAATTCTCAGCATGTTTCAAGCTCTCGATTCCTGGCTGAGCCTGATCGGCTCAGAGACATCCTGATTGCGCTGCGGAACATGAACTCATATAGCGCGAAGTATTGCCCGCAATGCGGGTCGCCATTGACCAACAAGTGGATCGAAGCCGATCATCGTGATCGATCGGTGTGTCCAGCTTGCGACCATGTCCATTATGAGAATCCGCGTATTCTCGTTACCTGCCTGGTCGAATGGAATGGGCTACTGTTGTTGTGCAAGCGGGCGCGAGCTCCCGCCGTTGGCCGCTGGACCATACCGGGTGGGTTCATGGAGACGCAGGAAACTTTGGAATTGGCGGTCATGCGCGAAACCATGGAGGAAACAGGCGTGATTATTGATCCTGCGCGGCTCGAACTTCACATCATTTCGAGCATACCCTGGATGAGCGAGGTCTACCTCGGGTTTCGTACCACCGTTTGCGACCCCAAAATTACCATCGGCAGCGAGTGCGTGGACGTCCGTTTTTTTGACGAAGCGCAGATTCCGTGGGATGAGCTGGCGTTTCCGGAAACCCGCGGCTACTTGCAGTTAGTTTTACGCGAGCGGCGACAGGCGCGCCGCGCAATCAACGTTACCCGCATTGACGCTACCGGGGGTTACCGCCGCGAGTATCACATAGCAAGTCATGCAGATATTTTTCAGGCTGACGTGCCCACCAGTCGCTTAGGCCTGGAGAACGAGTAAAAGTACCAATGGGCGGCTGCCATTGCGCCGAGCTTCCGCCCCCGCTTGGAGACTTGGCATCATCGGAATCGACTGCTCCGGTCGGAATGGGGACAATCTGCGGACAATTAATTGGTCGCTTGTTATGATAGGAACTTGGATCCTTCGTTTATGGCCTACACAATGATTTCGACTTTGACCTCTAGCAACCGACGGGCTCGACCAAAGGGTCCCAAACGCTCTGGGCGCCCCCCGGATACCGACGGGGAAGTGACACGTCGACGGGTGATGGACTCGGCACAGCTCTGCTTTTCGGAGCAGGGCTATCGCGAGACGTCAAATCGCATGATTGCGGAGAAAGCGGGAGTGACGCCGGGCACGATCTATCACTATTTCAAAAACAAGCGAGATCTGTTCCTCAGCGTGCATCAGGAAATTCAGAAGGAGATCCAAAATCGCGTGCGAGCAGCGGTGCAATCGGCTCCCACATTTCAGGAAGCGCTGCGTATTTTCATCGATCGCTCCGGGGAGCTTTACGAAGCGCACCCCAGTTACAGTAAATTCAACGCCGTTGTTCGCACAGAAGCGCTGCGTAACCCGGAGATAGCCGGTGCCCGCTTTGATCAGGACTGGCGCCATTTTTACCATGATATGACCGATCTTGGCATCGCAAGCGGCGAGATTGATCGTCGCGACGCCCGCACCGTCCGCCATCTACTATCGATGCTCGTGCTTGGGATAACTCAGTTCGGCATCGAGGCAAGCCCAGCGGATTATGCTGAATGCTTACGGGGAGTCATTTCGTTATTCAACGGCTCCTTGGTCAAACCGCCAACTTCCGGGAAACGCGGGCGCTGAAGCCCGCCAAACCGCACTTTAGTCGATTCAGGTTGCATTAATTAATCTACTGAGCAAATAATAATGCACTCGAAGCCCGGCTAGCTCAGGAGTGCGTGCGAATGAGGTTTGACGCCGATTTCGAAATGACGATCGCGGGCGATCGGGCTTCCAGTACGAGGACATTGCAGGTCATCAATCCTGCTACCGAAGAGGTTTTGGCGCGCGCGCCAGACGCCAACCGCCAAGATCTCAATGCCGCCGTCAGCGCTGCGCGAAAGGCCTTTCCGTCATGGCGTAGCCTCCCCTATTCGGACCGGCAGGCCCTCATCACCTCCCTGGGTACGAAACTTCAGGAACATGTGGACGAATTCAAGCTGTTGCTGACCTTGGAGCAAGGCAAGTCACTGTACTGGTCACAATTGGAGATTGTTGGCTCCGGAATGTGGTTAAAGATGGTGGCGCAGCAAGATATTCCATCAACCATTAATGAAAGTAGCTTGGATCGCCAAAGCGAGACGCGACACGTTCCGCTGGGCGTAGTGGGCGCCATCGTGCCCTGGAATTTTCCTGTGCTCTTGGCCGTATTTAAGATTGCGCCGGCGCTGCTTACAGGCAACACGGTAGTGCTGAAGCCGTCGCCCTATACACCGCTCACGGCACTAAAGCTTGGTGAACTGGCACGTGAGCTGCTGCCGCACGGTGTGCTCAACGTTATCTCGGGGGGAGATGAGCTTGGATCCTGGATGACGGAACATCCCGACATCAACAAAATCGCTTTCACCGGTTCCACCACCACCGGGCGCAAAGTGATGGTCGGCGCAGCCGGAACCCTCAAGCGGGTAACACTGGAGCTGGGGGGAAATGATCCGGCGATTGTAATGCCGGATGTCGACATCCCAAGCGTGGTGCCCAAGCTGTTTTGGGGCGCTTTTCTCAACAGCGCGCAGCTCTGCCTGGCAACCAAACGACTTTACATACATGAAGCCATCTACCAGCACGTTTTGGAGGCTCTAGTGGAGTTCTCCAAAACCGTCAAAGTCGGCGACGGGCGCCAACCCGACGTGCAGCTTGGACCAATCCAGAACCGACCGCAGTATGAACGAGTGATGAGTCTGATCGCCGGTGCGCGCAGTCAGGGGTTGAAATTCGTGACGGGTGCCAAGCCAATGGACGGACCTGGGCATTTCGTACCGATCACCATGATCGACGAACCGCCTGAGAACGCACCCATCGTTACCGAGGAAGCCTTTGGGCCTGTTCTTCCCCTACTGAAGTTCCGTACCATCGACGAGGCAATCCAGCGCGCTAACAATTCGCCCTTTGGGCTCGGAGCCTCGGTCTGGACTCGTGATGAGGCAATCGCTCAGCAGATCGCCGCCCGACTTGAGTGCGGCACCATCTGGATCAACGAGATCCACTACACGATGCCCAATGCCGCCTTCGCCGGACACAAGCAGTCCGGATTGGGCGTTGAAAACGGGGCCGGCGGCCTGTTGGCATATACTGTTCCTCAGACCGTGATTCTCCGCAAAACGCCCGTCCCAGCCTAATTCGCGATGCGGTGTGGCGTATCGGCTCTTTGGCTTAACGCGCGCTTTTCGACCTATGACTCACCACCACACACTGCAACGCATGCTACGCCCTCAGTCAATTGCGCTGGTGGGCGCGACCGAGCGCTCCGTGTGGTCCAACTCCGCATTCGAAAATCTGCAGCGTTTTAAATATCCAGGTGCGCTGCACTTGGTCAACCGAAGCGGTGGAACCATATACGGTAGGCAGGCGCTTACGTCGCTACTCGAGTTACGTGCGCCGATCGACGTGGCTCTCCTAATGGTACCCGAGGCCGCAATCAACGGCACGCTGCGAGACCTGCAAGCCGTAGGTGCAGCCGGCGCCGTGATTCTGTCCTCTGGATTTGCTGAAGCTGGCAGCGTTGGCAGAACACGTCAGCGAGAGCTATTGGATATCGCGCAAACGACCGGCATACGATTGCTGGGGCCAAACTGTCTGGGCTTCGTTAATTTCGTAGACTCGATTCCGCTCTGGACTATTGCTGCTCGACGCCAGCCAGACGGCGCCGCGATCGCGATCGTTTCGCAAAGTGGTGCAACGGCCGGCCAAATCTCGACTTTTGCCGGGCAGCAACGCATCGGTTTGACATACATGGTGTCCACGGGCAACGAGGCCGACACTGAAATTGCTGAGGTCATCGACTATCTGGTCGACGAGAGTCGTACGCGCGTCATCGCGCTCTTCGTCGAATCAATCAGGGACCCGAACCGGTTCGCCGCGGTGGCCCGTCGGGTCCAAGACGCTGGGAAAGCAATCGTTGCGCTCAAGATCGGAGCCAGTCCGGTGACAGCCGTCGCGGCCCAAGCGCACACCGGAGCTTTGGTCGGTGATGACCGCGTCTTCAGTGCCGTCTGCCGACAGCTCGGCATTGTGCGCGTTGACAGCGTGGAGGACCTGGTAACTACGGCGGACATGATTGCAAAGCTGGGTCCGCTGAGTCGCGACGGCATCGGCTTGGTGGCGATGTCGGGGGGGATGTGTGAGATTGCCGCCGATCAAGCCGCGTCGTGCGACGCCGTGCTCCCAGGCCTCTCAAGCGCAACTGAAACCGCGCTGCGCGAGGTGATTCCTGCCTTCGCCACTCCCAGTAACCCACTGGATATCACCGGCGGCGCTATGTTGGAACCTGAGTTGCTCGGGCGCGCGCTCCGGGCTATGCGTCGCGATGAAGCCCTCGGTATCGTCGCGTGTTTATTCGACGCGCCGCTCGGAGCCGAGGCGGTCACCTGGGCAGAGAAAGTCATCGCTCAAATCGCTTCCGGTTTTGCGGGAACCGGTGCCCGCGGTATTTTGCTAAGTCATACTGTTGCCGGTGTCTCCAAGGAGGGCGCGGCCGTCATGACCGAATACGGTGTACCGTATTCGGGCAGCGGATTGCATCACGGCCTGAAAGCCGTCGGGAAATTGGTTGAATGGTCGCGAATGTGCCGCACCAAGCGAGTACCTGATGCTGCCTCGATCGACGTTGCCACGCCGCCTCCGCAACTAGCCGGGGAGCGTGAAGCGCTGGATTTCCTGGCACGACACGGTGTGCCCGCAATTCCCGCGGTGCTGGCTCATTCCGAACAGGAAGCAGTCGCTGCAGCGCGCGGGTTCGGTGGACCGGCCGTGCTCAAAATCTCCTCGGCACAGATTCCTCACAAATCAGACGTTGCTGGCGTCGCTCTCGACCTCGTAGGCGATGAAGCGGTCTGCAATGCTTATCATCACATGCTGGGTCAGGTGGCAACTCTTCGTCCGGGGGCGGTCATCGACGGCGTCATCGTATCCCCCATGAGGCATGGTCGCGTGGAACTGTTCGTGGGTACTATGCGAGATCCGCAGTGGGGACCAGTCATTGCCATCGGTCTGGGCGGTGTGTGGGTGGAAGCCCTCAGGGACACCAGTTTGCGCGTGTTACCGGTGGTCGCCGATGATGTATTCGAGATGCTTGCGGAGCTGCGCGGATCCAAACTCCTGGACGGCTTTCGCGGCTCCGCTCCTGTGGATCGTACCGTGCTCGCTGCTGTCGTGGTGCGCATCGGCAACTGCGCGCTTACCTTGGGACCGGAACTGCAGTCTTTGGAGATCAATCCGCTCAGCGTCTCCGGTACCACTGTTGAGGCCCTGGACGCCTTAGTCACATGGAATCAATCCGACCTAAAGGCATGGCGGTGAAGATCGAGGAGACGCGAGTCCCTGTATTGATGGGAATTGGCGAGATAACCGACCGACCGGCCGATCCCCTGGATGCGATGGAGCCATTGGCATTGATGGCGGAGGCGCTGCGCCGCGCCGACGACGACGCGGGCGGAGGCTGGCTGACGCAGTTGAATTCGCTCAACGTAGTGAACCAGGTCACTTGGCGATACGATAATTTGCCCGCTCTGCTGGCTGAACGCATCGGGGCCTCACCGAAGCATCTGTCCATTGGTCCCGTAGGAGGCGAGACCCCCATCCGACTGTTGCACGATGCAGCAATCCGAATAGTCAAGGGTGAGACAGAAATCGCCGCCATCGTTGGCGGTGAAGCCATGTACGCTCGAAGCAAGGCGAAGCAGGCCGGCCTCCTCCTACCGTGGACACCGATGTCGACCACCGACAATCGCTACGATGGGATCATGCCAATTCATCCTGTGGCCAGGCAGCTAGGCGCCTCCGTGCCCGCGCATATTTATCCGTTCTACGAAATAGCGAGCCAAGCTCATTGGGGCGAGTCGCCGGCGCAAGCCCGTGAGGAGAGCGGTGCCTTGTGGGCCGCCTTCTCGCAGGTTGCTTCAAAAAATCCATACTCGTGGTCCCAGCACGAGGTTGATTCGCGTAGCGTAGTGACCCCGTCAGCCACGAATCGTCTGATTGCATGGCCGTATACGAAATCCATGGTCGCAAACCCCAATGTGAATCAAGGCGCTGCCATTTTGGTCTGCAGCCTCGCACGAGCGCGCAGCGCCGGAATCGCAGATGATCGACTGATCTACTTCCATGCCGGAGCCGCCGCTGCCGAACCTGAAGATTACCTGCTGCGCGATGTATACCATCACTCTGTTGCACAAGATGCCGTGCTTCAGGAAGTCGTGCGGGAAACGGGCAACGTGGCATCATTGATCACGCATTGCGAGCTGTATAGCTGCTTCCCTTGCGTACCGAAAATGGCGATTCGCAGCTTGGGTCGTGACGTGCAATCCGCGGGAACCGTAACCGGTGGACTGAGTTTCTTTGGCGGCCCGTTGAACAATTACATGAGCCATGCTGTTTGCGCGATGACCCGATTGCTGCGGTCAGGGGCGGAAGGGACCGGGCTCTTATACGGCCAAGGCGGCTTCCTCAACAAGCATCATGCGTTGATTATAGGTAACCGGCCCGCCGCGCGCCCGCTTGCTTTGCAATACACGGTCCAAACCCTGGCTGATCGCGCGCGGGGTCCGATACCCTCTCTCATAACCGACTTCACCGGACCCGCAATGCTGGAAACGTTCACCATTTTGTATGATCGCGACGGCGCGATCGAGCACGGTGTCGCAATTGCGCGGACATCTGCCGGAAACCGGCTGATGGCCAAGGTGCCGGCTGAGGACAGCGAAACGCTGGATGCGCTGACTCTACCCGAACACTCTGCAGTGGGAATGCGGGGTCAGGTCCGCAAGCTGGCGGAATCCTCGCTTCAGTGGAGTATCCGTTAACGACGAGGAGCCGTCCATGGACCGCCAGTTTTGCACTGTTGAGCACGAAGAACATCTTACGATAGTGACCCTTAATCGTCCTGATGCAATGAACGCGCTGCATCCACCCGCGCACTTCGAGCTGGATTTGGTGTTCAACGAGTTCGCAGGTGACCCCCAGCAGTGGGTGGCCATCATCACCGGAAGTGGCGAACGGGCATTCTGCGCCGGAAACGATCTCAAGTTTCAAGCCGCCGGGAATCGTATGACGTTTCCCGTCAGCGGTTTTGGTGGACTTACCTCCCGCTTCGACCTAAACAAGCCCGTCATCGCTGCCGTCAACGGCGTTGCCTATGGCGGTGGATTCGAGATCGCATTGTCCTGCGATATCATCGTCGCCGCGGACACCGCCGCGTTCGCACTTCCCGAACCCAAGGTTGGAGTTGCGGCCCTGGCTGGTGGTCTGCACCGGTTGCCTCGTCAGATCGGCCTCAAGCAGGCGATGGGCCTAATCCTCACCGGACGAAAGATCTTTGCGACAGAAGGTGCACGGTTGGGATTCGTCAACGAAGTCGTGCCCGCGGCTGATCTGCTGCGTGTTGCGCGCCGATGGAGCGAGGAAATCATAACCTGCAGCCCGATGTCCATTCGCGCCTCGAAAGAGGCGGTCATGCTGGGCTTGGCGGAACCGAGCCTGCAAGCCGCCACCGAGGCTCAAACCAAATATCCTGCGCTGCGTCAGCTCTTCAAATCTGAGGATTTCAAAGAAGGACCCCTTGCCTTCTCGCAACATCGGGCGCCGGTATGGAAAAATACCTAGCCGACACCCGCGGCAGAGTTTCGGTCTGTTGCCGCTGCGAGGCGGCCGATCGTTGCCCAAATGATGTTCTTCTGAATTTCGTTCGCACCACCATAAATGCTCTGCGCGCGCTCGAACAAATAGGACCCCGTCCAGGGCACGGCAAAAGAAGACACTCCCGGCATACGCTCATGCCAGCCCTTCAACCGTCGATCTGCCCCCGCCGCGACGCCACGCCCAGCCAACTCGAGATACAGCTCCGTGATTTTCTGGGCAGTCTCCGTTGCAAAAATCTTCAGGCAAGACACCTCCGCCGCACTTGTCGTACCCGCGCGCGCCGTCAAAATCCGCAACACTGATATCTCGAGCACTGCGACCTGCGCAGAACATCCGGAAATCTTCCGGGCAAACTGCGCATCTTCCAACATCCAACCGCCACCGTCCGACGGTATCTCGCTTGCAAGGCGACGGAGTTCGTTGAGGTCCTCCTTTTTCCGCGAAACGTGGGCGTAGGATAGCCGCTCGTTATGCAGCAAATAATTGGCATAATGCCACCCCTTACCTTCCTCACCGATGCGATTGACGACCGGAACGCGAACGTTCTCGAAGTCGACGCGATTCAGATGATGAACGCCATCGAGCGAAATAATCGGCTGGACGGTAATTCCTGCGGAAGACATGTCTGCACAGATGAAACTGATTCCCTCTTGTTTTCGTGGGTGCTGCGACGTGCGCGCCAGACAAAATATCCAGTCGGCCCATTGCGCGTAGGAGGTCCAAATCTTTGTACCATTCAAAATGTACTCATCGCCGTCACGAATCGCTTGAAAGCGAAGACTGGCCAAATCCGAGCCCGCATCAGGCTCCGAGTACCCCTGCGCCCACATGGTACGCGACTCTAGAATGTCCGGCAGCCAGCGACACTGCTGATCCTTGGTGCCAAATGTGTAGATAACCGGAGCCACGTAGAGGATCGCCATTGGCAATAGATTGGGAACGCCTGCTCGGTCCATCTCCTCCTCGAATATGTAACGGTGCGTCGCATCCCAACCCGGGCCTCCGTGCTCCTGCGGCCAGCCAATGGCGAGCCAGCCTCGTGATTGCAGGGCTTGTTGTGAGCGGATGTGATCGGCCCGTGTAAATATCTCTCCGGACCGCCGCTTCTCTACAATTTCTCGGGGATACTGGCGCTCGAAGAACTCTCGGATCTGCATCCTAAATTCCTCTTCTTCGAGCGTAAACGTAAGATTCATATTGAAGTGTCCCTCTCAAGGAATCTTATCTAAGCTTTCGCCGCCGGCAACAAACGCCCGCAAACGCGCCAGAATCTCGTGATGATCTCTCAAGAGCGTCGCGAAGCGCGTCACCTCTTCCCGTAAGTCTGCCTCGAGCTCGTTATGCCGGCACAACTCCATGATCGCGCGAACCGCCGCCGGCGGGCGTCCAGCGAGTTCGTTCGCCAGTTCTACGGCACGTGCGACAGCCGAATCCGCGATTTCGTCGATTAGCCCCAGGGTCAACGCCTGCTCAGCCCCCACCACGGCGCCGCGCAGTATAAAAGCGCGCGCTTGATGGACCCCGAGAAGCCGGCCGAGGCGTCGTATCCCTCCGCTGCCTGGGAATATCCCTAAACGAATCTCCGGTAAACCGATCTGCTTTACACCCCGGCCGGCGATTCGAAACGTGCAGGACAATGCAATTTCAAATCCTCCACCCATACATACACCATCGATTGCAGCAATAATGGGGACGGGCGCCGTTTCGCACAGGCGGTGGAGACGCGCAAACGGCGAGCAGAGGAAATCCGCCGGGCCGACGCGATTTTCTGCCAGAGTTTCGCCCGCATGGAGAATTTGCGACACGTCGGCGTGACGGATAAACACGCCCGGGGTGCCGCCAGTCAACACGATGGCATGGACCGAGGAATCCTGAAGTAACTCCTCGATGGCGTCAGACAGCTGCGCCGCCCCCTTTGTCGCGATCAGCCCCGAAGGTTCGTTTTTGAATTGCACAACGGCCACGGTCCCGTGGCGCTGCACACATGATTGCGACGCACCATCTTTCATTTATGCTCCCGACGATTCGAATCTGCCGTCTCGTACTCTGCCTGCAAGTGACTTAGGTGCAATTGATCTGATAGTTAATTGCAGCGATAATGTGGCAATGAGGATGCCATTACAATTCCAAGCATGAATTTTGATCTTACCGACGATCAAACGTTACTCCAGGATACCTTGAGACGTTTTCTGCACGATTGCTACTCAGCCGAGGATCGACGCAGAATTGTATCCGGTAACGCGGGGTGGAGTTCCGAGCATTGGCGGGCCTTCGCGGATAAACTCGGCATCCTTGGATTGGCATCGCCCGAGAACTTCGGGGGTATGGATGATTGCACCGTCGAATCGATGATCGTCATGGATGCTTTTGGCGAGGCCCTGGTTGTCGAGCCCTATCTCGAGACCATAGTGATCGGAGCCGGCTTCCTGAAACGCGAGGCGTCGCCCCGGTCGAAGCTCTTATTGGCCGATATCGCCGCAGGACAGGCGCGTCTCGCGTTCGCTTGCGGCGAGCCGCAAAGCCGATACGCTCTGCATCATGTGACTACCGTGGCGCATCGCGACGGTAGCGCTTGGCGGATCAGCGGAATGAAGAACGTCGTCTGTGCCGCACCGTCCGCCACACACATGATCGTCTCTGCACGGACGCACGGCGGGTCCCTCGATTCGGAGGGGATATCTCTGTTCCTCGTCGAGGCAAACGCCGCGGGACTCAAGATGTACCCATACAAGACTATCGACGAACGTCGTGCAGCCGACGTGCAGCTCGAGGACGTCAAATTGCCAGCAGACGCGTTGATCGGCGAGTCAGGCAAAGCGCTACCGCTGATCGAGCTCGTGGTGGATGAGGCGATCGCGGCCCTTTGTGCCGAAGCCACCGGTGCCATGCGTCGATTGCTCGCGTACACGGTCGAATACACCCAGCAGCGACGCCAGTTCGGCCAGCCCCTTTCCCAGTTTCAAGCACTGCAGCACCGTATGGCGGACATGTACATGGCGCTCGAGCGCTCCCGCTCCGCCGTATTATTGGCGATTTTGAAATTGAAGCGGTCACCGATAGAAAGGGCGCTCGCCGTCTCAGCAGCGAAAGCGACGATCGATGACTGCGGACGATTTATCGGTCAAAGCGCGATACAACTGCATGGCGGCATGGGGATGACGCAGGATCTCGCGGTGGGCGCCTACTTCAAGCGGCTCACAGTCATCGGCAACCAATTCGGCACTATCGACCACCACATCGAGCGCTACGCCAGACTCAGCCGCATGGAGGTTGTTGCCCATAAGCAGCAATGATTTGGGGCAAAATTGGAGTCTGCTCTCGGAGCAGATCGATGACGGCGATTCCAGCGGCAGAAATACCCGGATTAACACGGAGGCTGCGATATCTCCACGACAAGTTTACCTTGGTTCGAACCGTCGAATAGCTTGTTAAGCGCCTGCGGCGCCCGCTCCAAACCTTGCACTACATCCACGCGGTATTTTAGCCTTCCTTCCAATAGCCATTCCGTGAGTTGCAATAACGCTTCCTTGGCTCGCGGCAGATAGTCAATAACAATGAACGCCTCCATGCGCGCGCGTTGAATCAGAAAACGCGAAAGATTAGACAATGGGTGCGCCGGAGTTGCCGCATTGTATTGGGAGATCAACCCGCATATTACAATGCGGCCTTTGCGGTTGATGCGCCCGAGCGCAGCGTTCAGAATTTCACCTCCGACGTTGTCAAAGTACACATCGACACCGTCAGCGCAGGATCTCTCCAATGCCGCCGGGAAACTCCCACTCCTGTAGTTTATTGCAGCGTCGAAGTGCAATTCCTCGAGCAACCAGCGGCATTTGTCGGCGGTACCCGCGAGCCCCACTACATTGCAGCCCTTTATCTTGCCGATTTGCCCCACCAGCGATCCCACGGCACCCGCGGCAGCGGAAACGAGTAGCGTTTCGCCTGGCTGCGGCCGCCCGATGTCGAGCAGTCCGAAGTAGGCCGTCAGCCCCACGGCCCCTAAAACACCGTGATAAGCCAGCAATGGGATGCCATCGATGCGCGAGATCTTTGCCAGGCCGCGGCCGTTTCCGGTGTAATACACTTGCCAACCAAGCAACCCCGACACGAATTCGCCGACTTCGAAACGAGGGTTCCGCGACTCTTCTACTATGCCGATGGCTCCGCCGCGCATGACGTCACCAATTTTTAAGACCGGTAGGTAGGTGGCCTCCCCGCTGATCCACATTCGGTTTGCCGGATCGAGCGACAGGTAGATATTGCGCACTCGGACTTCCTCGTTGCCCAAACTGGGCACCGACGGCTCGGCCCAGAAAAAATCGGACAGACTCACCGGTCCGTTGGGAAACGCCGCAACTTGCCACTGCGGATTGCGCATCTTAAGCCCGCTTTTCATGCGCGAGGAGTGCCAACATTTTCTATGCCTTCAAATCAATTGCGCCCCGGTACGAATCGAGTGAGTGGGGATTCCCATCTAGTCAGATCGTCACCTGTTCGGCGTGGCCAATAATTTTTAACCGGAAACGCCAAGGGTGCCACCGATGACAATGCGTCGATTGACCAGGCCCCGCCATTGGTAACGGGGCAGAACAGGACGCGGCTCTCATCCGGATCGCCGAGCAAGGCGACACGCCGGGCGTCGACGGCAAAGACCTGGCCGTTCAAATATTCGGCCTCATCCGTACAGAGATATGCGATCCAGGGCGCGACTCCCTCCGGATCTCCCATGCCCGCGCGGAAGGTCGCTTCCGCTTGCCCGACATACCCACGATCTACCCAACGCTGAACGACCGCGGGATAGTAACTCGTGTCTTGAACCGGATGCGCTTCGGGATTGTACGTGTTGACCGTGATGCCGTACGGGCCGTAGTCGGCAGCCATGGCGCGCCCCAAGCCGAAGAGCGCAGCCTTGGAGGCAGAATAAGCACTCCCGCCAAACCGGCCCGTGCCGGCGACAGAGCCCGCGTTGATGATCCTTCCCCACCTTTGCCGTACCATGTGGTGAAGGGCGGCCCTGCAGGTATAGAACACACCGGTTAGATTGACGGATAGGGTTTGCTGCCAGGCGTCGTCGCTACATTCCGTTAACGGCGCGACGCTTTCAATACCGTAGATACCCGCGTTGTTGATGAGAATATCGATTCCACCGAAGGCCGCAACGCATCCGTCAACCAGCTGCTTCGCGGAGTCAGGATGATCAACGGCCCCTGCTAACCCGATGGCGGTCCCCCCAGACGCGCGTATCTCTCCGACGACGTCGTCAATGGCGCGCAGTCCAGCGCGGTCCGAGCCTCTCGCATTGATAGCGACCTTGACGCCTTCCCTCGCAAGTAGTCTAGCGATTGCCCGACCAATCGAACGGGACGATCCTGTCACCAGAGCGCGTTTGCCTTCCAATCTCATCCTGCCCCCTATGGATTGCCTGCTCGATCAACGGCGTTAGACTAACGGTTGCCCTACCTCTGGGGTTCGCCGACGATGATTCGAAGATGACCAACGAGGCACGGGTGTCCATCGCCATTAATTGACTCTATAATTAAATATACCATACAATACGAATGGCCGACGCCGGATCGTTCGTTTGCGCAGATCCCCTTAATCTATAATCGAGAAACGATCATGAGGGAACCGACCGTACGGCTATCTGTTGAGTGGCCCATTGCGACCCTGACATTGGACCGGCCCGAATCGTTGAACGCAATATCGCTTGAGCTGATAGCCGACTTCAACGCGGCGCTGGACGAAATGAGCGCCGCTTCACCGCCTTCACGGTGTGTGGTGCTTACCGGAACTGGTCGCGCATTCTGTGCAGGGGGTGACATCACAGCTCATCGGGACCGGCCACCCGACACGCCGCCCTATGATCTGGGCGATGTACTGGAACGATACTTCAATCCGCTTCTGCTGCGACTGATGACGCTTACAGCCCCGCTAGTGATTGCGGTCAATGGCGCGGCCGCTGGTGCCGGATGCCCGTTGGCCCTGTGTGGCGACGTCGTTGTCGCGTCGCGTACTGCCTATTTCGAATGTGGTTTCACGCGCATAGGACTGATACCGGATCTCGGTGCCACGTGGTTGCTGCCAAAGCTTGTTGGGCGCGCGCGGGCGCATGCAATGTTGATGCTGAACCAGCGAGTGGAGGCTGATGAAGCTCACAGTTGGGGGATGATCCTTAAAAGCGTTGCGCCCGAAGAACTCGCCGTCGTGGCGCGTGAAATTGCGTCTAGGCTTTGCTCCATGTCAACGCCCGCACTTCGAGCGACGCGCGCAGCGACTCTGGAAGGCCTAAGCGCGTCGCTCCACGACGCTCTCCGCTCCGAAGCACGAATTCAACACGAACGCGGATATAGTGACGACTTCTTTGAAGGGATTGCCGCGTTCTTCGCGCGACGTCCGCCAAGTTTTAAAGACCCGTGAGACGTTTCCGTCCATCAACGCAGATATACAGTGACCGGCACGCGTATCGGCGTCCTGAGGGGACAGACCCAGAATCTCCAATTCTTCGGGATCTCGCTGCCAGGATTTCGAGCGCAATTGGAGTCCGAATTTGCTCCCCCGACTCTTCGCGATAAGGGTTGAGGCCAGGACGCGCTCGGAGATCACTTGCTGAGGCTTCCTCGCTTCTTGACTAACTGTGCCCTCCTCCACGAGCCGTAGAGAGCGACCGATTGCGCCGGGGTGCGCACGAAATCGCCAGCATCACACGGGCCGGCGCTTAAAATCTGGTCGCGTCCTGCACGCCGCTTCGGTTGCGCGCGGATAAAAAGGTCTGAGCGGACGCAATTTCCAAACGCCCTGGCGGAAAAGTCATACGCCGCCGGCGGCGTCCGCTGCGCATCCCGGATCTACGGCGAGCTTAGCGCGTGCTCAAACAAAATTGCTGTACCGAGAGAAAGAGCAGAGGCTGCAATCGTCAACTACCTTGCTATAGATCTGCTATCGCCCGAGGCGATAGAGATCGCAAAGCGCGAATATTAAGCAGCCATTCTGCGAGCGCCTTCTCGCCCGTCCTGCGCGGCTCCAAGAAGCCCGGGAAGTAACCTCCTGAACGCAGCTTCGGAATCTTCAGATCCACTGCGCCGGCGCGGGTCTGCCAGAGCCGCTCCCGGTATCCATTGCGGCTGTTCTGCCGCTCGGAGCTGCGCTCCCCATAGGCCGCAGCGCAGATCCCTTCCGCGTCCATCTCCATCATCCGCTGTGCAACATGCTGAATCATCTGGCGAAGCAGATCCGCATCAGCCCCCTTTTCCAAAAGGTCGGCAAGTGCAATGCTGGGCTTGGTCATCGTCGTGTTCTCCAGTTCAGGGTCCGGTGTGGTAACCAAACCTTAAACCAGAACCTACGATGACCGCTCTTTTCGCCCCGCCGCCGTCCGTTCGGGCTTCGCCCTCACAGACGGCGGCGGCATCAGCGGCTATCCAACTCGTACACCACTTCGCGGGACGTCAGCCGAGCACTCCACGGAGGAGCGCGAACTGGTGCGGGAAATGCTGGGCGGTCACGGGACGGTTTTCAGTCGAGACGGATGCGTAGGAGCGCGCTTCGATTCCGTCGGGTGGTCAGATAATTATAAACTCCTTACAAATCAAGGAGTTAAAATTGGTAGCGGGGGCGTGCTGTGCGCTGTTCCCCAGGCCCCGATGTCCGTCCGGGTGAAGTAGGCCACACGGGGGGCGTCGCCCCACCTCCCCCTGCACCGACCTCAAAGGATCTCGTCCCATTCCGGCTCGACAGAGTCGTGCGAATGGCTCGAGTAGGGCGGCGACGGCTCGAGGTCATACAGCCGACTGCAGGCGTCGATCAGGTCCTTGCGGTCGCAGAAGGGGAAAAAGCCCACCTGCAGGCGCAAGCGCTCCGTGAGATCGTAGATCTGGTCGTCCTGATCGCGGCGGCGGATCGGCTTCGCGATCCGGTACTCGTAGCCGCCGGCGACGGCGCGACGCTGCAGGTTTGTCAGCTTCTTGAAGTCCGTGGCATAGGGCAAGTAGAAACGCTGCGAGCGGATGTCGGGCCCCAGGCGTTGCACGCGATCGATCTTCGAGCCCGGCCCCTCGCGCGGCCACTCGAGGCTCTCGATGTTGAGCGACACGCCGTCGAGGCGCTCTTGTTCCTCGAAGTAGTCGAGGTCCGCGATCGCGCCGAAGCGCTCGTAGCCGACGCGAACGCCCTGCACGCCCGGGGCTCCCTTCCACTTGCCCCAGAGATCGCGCATGCGGGTCCAGCGCTCCATGAGGTCCATGCGGTGATCGTAGCCGTCGAGCAAGTACTTGTTGCCGGCGTAGTCGATCCCGATGACGGCCATCGCGGTATGGTCCGAGCCCTTTTTCATCGAGCGTGCGGGGTCGACCAGGATGTACACCATCAGCGTTTCGGGGCGGATCTCGTAGACCTGCAGGTCCTCGACGTTGAACATGCGCTGGTGCCCGGCGAGGGGGTTCCCGAGGAGCTGACACGCGACCGTCGCCTCGCCCTGGTCGCGCACCTTCGCCTCCCACTGCTCCGCGGTGAGGAGCACGGGCGTTCCGGTGATCGTGCCATCGTGTGTCGCCGGCCGGTGGCGCAGGATCGCGGCGCCGCGGTTCATGATCTCCTGGTAGGTATCCGCGAAGGAGTAGCGCGTGCCGACGTGCCACTTTCTTCCGTTCGGTACGCTCAAGTTGTCGGAGAGCTCCCAGGCCTGGGTGGTCTTTGCGATCTGCTCGGGGGTCGACACGCTCTCCTGCGTCACCACGTCGTCGTAGACCAGGAGCTGGAAGTGCCGCGAGACGGGCTGCCCGTCGACCAGGCCGTGCGGCTCGATGGTTGCCTCCTTCGGGTTGCCGCGGCGCCTGACGATGAGGCCGGCATCCAAGCTCCAGCTCGGCGCCTCTCTCGCGGGATCATCGTAGAGCACCGCGGGAAACAGGGATTTCAAGTAGGGGTTACCCTCGAGCTCGCGCTTGATCTGCGCGACGAACGCCTTCGCGATGGGCTTCGAGTGACTGAACAGGCCGACCGTGATCTCCGGGTCGCGCAAGATCTCTTGGATGATGCCGCCGGTGGTGATGATCGAGCTCTTGAAGTGATCGCGGCCCCAGATGTCGAGATAGCCGTCGGGGGCCTTCTCGACTTCCCGGCAGCGCGCGTAGATCCACGGATGCCACGCATCGACGCGCCCCAGGACCTTCACGAGCAGGTAGTAGCGATCGGCGAGGCAGAGCGCCGCGGCGGCCTTCAAGTCCCTGCCCTGGTCGTCGATCTCGTCCCACACCGCGCGGATCGCCGCGAACGGCACATCGTGCAGGGCGGTGCTCAATCGGGCTCCGTGCGCGGCCGATTACTGCCGCGAAATCCATCGAGCTTGTCGTACACGCGCGGGAGCGGCGCGCGCCCGGCTTTGAGGTCCGACATGATCTCCGGAAAGGACGCGACCGGCGCGCGCTTCGCTTCGGGATCAAGCTCCGCCGGCAACGCCTGCGGGTCCGAGGTCGGCACCTTGTTCGCTACGGGGAGCGCGGTGCCGTCGGGCGAGCGACCGACCTTCGCGACTGCGATGCGAATGCGCTCCTCGAGCTCCTCGGCTGCGGGGAGTCTCACGGCCTCGACCCGCAGATCCGCCGCGACGTACTGATGCGGCTTGCCGTAACCGCGATCAAGCAACGCGATTGCGGCCGAGACGCGAGCCGCCGCGGCCAGGCGGCGGTTCTCCATGATGCCGACGAGGGTCTCGACGGCGCGCGTTGAGTAGCTGCGCGCGAGCTCTTTCAGCTCAGGCGCGGCTTTGCGCCGTCCCCCAGGATTGCCGGACTTTCCCTTCTCGAAGAGCGCCATTGCTTCTCAATCCCAAAGCGTGTTGGTGGTGCTCGTGCCGGTGATGACGGTCACCAGAGTGCCCAAGAATCGCACGCCGATGCCCTGCGGCCCGGGCGGGATCGCCTGCCCGAGGGTCGCCGTGGTCAATGCGGTGAGCGCGTTGGTCGTAGTCGTCGTGCCGCTCACGATCACATCGAAGGCCTGGTAGACGGGCGTGCCCGAAACGACGAGGGCGCCCTGGTAGATGCCGCCCGGGCTCGTGCGCCCGGTTGTGAGTGTGTTGGTGCCGGCGGTCTGCACTGCGTAGGAAGCGACCTGCATCGAGCCGGGTGCGCCCGTGACGGGGTCGAGGCCGACGCTCCCCACGGGCGCATTCACGTTCGGGATCGGATACGGAGGACCGGGCATGGCTTACGAT
>Ga0335074_10001519_pt1 | contig 31461 bp, 29 predicted proteins | sample Lox_Sample_23_FD_206715 | JGI IMG/M metagenome (GOLD analysis project Ga0335074, IMG submission 206715) | Soil microbial communities from Loxahatchee National Wildlife Refuge, Florida, United States - Lox_Sample_2.3 | ecosystem: Environmental > Terrestrial > Soil > Wetlands | place: USA... | reverse complement strand
AGCACAAGGTGGTGCTCACGTTCGTGCAGCGCGCCGAATCCGAGAACGACGATTACGTGGACGGGAACGGCTTTTTCGCGCGCATGCGCACGGCGCGCCTGCTCGGTGGCGTTGCGCTGAGCGGTCCTTTCGGGCCGACTCGGCTCTCGCAGACCGCAAGTCGCACGAAGATCTTCATCTGCGAGCCGCAATCGCCCGCGCAGGAGCGGCCCTGCGCGCTCAAGATCACCGAGCACCTTGCGCGGCTCGCGTTCCGCCGCCCGGTCACCCAGGCCGATCTGGCGAGCCTCATGCCCTTCTACGACTACGGCGCTCAGCACGGAGGATTCAACGAGGGCATCGAGCAGATGGTTTCCGCGGTGCTCGCAAGCCCGGACTTCCTCTACCGTGCCATCGTGCCCTCGCCCGGCGAGCCCGCCGGCACGCCGCACACGCTCTCGAATCTCGAGCTCGCCTCGCGTCTCTCCTTCTTCCTCTGGAGCCAGGGGCCCGACGACGAGCTGCTGAGGCTCGCAACGGCGGGCAAGCTCACGGACCCGAAGGTGCTCGACCACGAGGTGCTGCGCATGCTCGCCGATCCACGCGCCGAGACGCTCGTCGATGACTTCGCGTTCCACTGGCTCGACCTCGACAAGCTCGACTCCGTCGTTCCCGATCCGAAGCTCTTTCCGGACTACAGCGTGCAGCTGCGCAACGACTTCACGAAGGAGGCGCAGCTCTTCATCCGCAGCGTGTTCCTCGGCGACAGAAGCGTCCTCGATCTGCTCGATGCGAACTACACCTTCCTCAACGAGCAGCTCGCCCGCCACTACGGAGTCGCTTCGGTCTTCGGCGACCAGTTTCGCCGCGTGAGGCTCGCGGACCCGGTGCGCTGGGGACTGCTCGGCAAAGCCGCGTTCCTGATGGAGACCTCCTATGCCGATCGCACCTCACCTGTACGGCGCGGCGCCTGGGTGCTCGACAAGCTGATGGGCACACCGCCCGCCCAACCTCCCCCGAACGTGAACATGGATCTCTCGCAGAAGCCCGGAGAGAAGCCGACGACCGTGCGGACGCGCCTGGCGCTGCACCGCGCGAACCCGAGCTGCAGCCAGTGCCACGGCGTCATCGATCCGTACGGACTCGCGCTCGAGAACTTCAACGCGGTCGGCGAGTGGCGCACGTTCGACCACATCGCGAACGAGCAGATCGACTCCTCCTCCACGCTCTCGAACGGCACCCGGATCAACGGCGTGAACGACCTGCGCCGGCTCCTCATGAGCCGCCCCGACCGATTCGTCACGGCCATGACCGAGAAGCTCCTGATGTATGCCCTGGGGCGCAAGACCGACTACTACGACATGCCCCAGGTGCGCGCGATCGTCGAGCATGCGAGGCAGGACGACTATCGCTTCTCCGCGATCGTGCTCGGCATCGTCGCAAGCGATGATTTTCGGATGCAGCTCGAGGGACGGCCTACCCGGCCCGCGGGTCTCAAGACTGCCTCCACCCGGGGACCAGCCGGCCTCGAGCCCTGAGCCGACAAGGAGCCGTCAATGGCGATGTTCCTGACGAAAAAACACCTCTCCCGCCGCACCGTCCTCCAGGGTGTCGGTGTCTCCCTCGCACTCCCGCTCCTCGATGCGATGATTCCCGCCGGGACCGCGCTCGCGAAGACCGCGGCGGCCCCGAAAATGCGCGCCGGATTCTTCTACTGGCCGCACGGGGCCATCATGAACAACACGCCCTACGGGGCGAAGATGGATCACTGGATGCCAAGCGGTGCGGGCGCAGACTTCAAGCTCAGCCCGATTCTCGCCTCGCTCGAGAAGCTCAAGCGCTACGTCACCTCCTTCTCGAACCTCGAGGATCTCGCGAGCCTCGATTCCGTGCACGTGCTCGTGCCGGCCGCCTGGCTGAGCGGCGTGAAGCCCAACACCACCTCCGTGGTTCCGGACATGGCGATCACCTGCGACCAGGCCGTCGCGCAGCACATCGGTCAGGAGACGGCCCTCCCCTCGGTTGAGATCGCCTCGGAGACGACGATCCAGGTCGCCGCGTGCGGCGGAGCGGTCGGCGGCTGCTACTACTCCTCGACGCTCTCGTTCCGCGACGCGAACACGCCGCTGCCGATGGAGTACAACCCGCGCAAGGTCTTCACGCAGCTCTTCGGCGAGGGCGACACGGCGCAGGAGCGCGCGGCGATTGCCCACCAGACATCGAGCCTGCTCGACCTCATCGCGGACCGCACCAAGGCGCTGCAGCGCGAGCTCGGACCGGGCGACCGCGCCGTCCTGTCGAACTATCTCGACACGGTGCGCGAGATCGAGCGGCGCATCGCCACGGCCGAAGCCCATCGGCTGACGAACGTGACGCTCCCGCCGGCTCCGGTCGGAGAGCTCGATCGATTCGACAAGCAGGTCGAGCTCATGTTCGATTTGATCGCACTCGCCTATCGTGCCGATGTCACGCGCGTCGTCTCCTACTTCATGGTCTCGGAAGGCACCAACCGCACCTACAACTTCATCGGCGTCCCGGGTGCCTTCCATCCGCTCTCGCATCATGCGAACGACCTCGGGAGAATTCAGAAGCTCATCAAGGTGCAGACCTGGCACGCGGAGCGCTTCGCAGATTTCCTCGCGAAGCTCGCCGCAACCCCCGACGGGGACGGCACGCTGCTCGATCATTCGATCTTTCTGTACGGCTCGAACATGAGCAACAGCGACCGCCACGACAGCTACCCGTTGCCCAACATCCTCGCCGGCGGTGCGTGCGGCAAGGTCAAGGGCGGCCGGCATATCGAGCTGCCGCCACACACCCCGCTCGCGAACGTGCTCCTCACGATCCTCAACGTCGTGGGGGTCGATGCGCAGAAGTTCGGGGGCAGCACCGGACCGATCGCGGTGTAAGGACACGAGAGGAGCGCTCAGAAGGTGGATCGCAGATCGCTGCTGCAGGGAACGGTGACGGGATTGCTGGGCCTCACCTTGGGTCCGCTCGCACGAGCCGCGAGCGCCGCGACAGGCACGGGCTCGACGGCCCCTTCCGGGATGGCGCGCACGCAGCGCCTCACCGAGACCATCAGCGTCGTGAGCGGTGTGGAAGGCAATGTCGTTGCGCTCACGACGCCGGACGGCCTGCTCCTCGTTGACAGCGGCAGCCCTGGCGATCGAGATACCCTTGCGCGCGAGCTGCGGCAGCTTCCCGGCGACGGGCACGTCCGCACGCTCATCAACACCCACTACCACGCCGACCAGACCGGGAGCAACGCGGCATTCGGATCGCACGGCGCGACCATCATCGCACAGGCGAAGACGAAGGCCTGGATCGCCACGGACCACTACGATCCGGCCGAGGACCGCTACGTGAAGGCGATGCCGCGGGCGGCTTGGCCGACGCAGGTCTTCTATTCGACCGGCGCTCTCACGGCGGCCAGCGAGCACGTCGAGTTCGGTCATCTCCTCGCGGCACACACTCAGGGCGACTGCTACGTGCACTTCCGCGACTCGAACGTGCTCGCGGTCGGCCACGTCGCCTCGCCGGCGGCCGATCCGCAGCTCGACTGGTTCGCGGGCGGGTGGCTCGGGGGACGGCTCGATGCGCTCGCGCTGCTCCACAGGCTTGCGAACGATGAGACCCGAATCGTGCCGGCGTTCGGCCCCGTGATCCCGCGCAGCGAGCTCCAGGCGGAGCAGGACCTGTTGCAGACCGTCTACACGCGCATGGTCGATCTCCTGCGCAAGGGCTACAGCGCGCAGGACATGCTCGATGCGGGCGTACTGAATGGGCTCGCCCGCCCCTTCCGCGATCCGCGGAAGTTTGTCTACGACGCGTTCAAGGGGCTGTGGGGCTTTGAGGATGCCCTGGCGCCCAACATCGTCTAGCAGAGCAACGCCGCATGTGCAGGACCCGAATGTGCACCCTCAGAGGCCTCCTGATCGCGGCGCTCGGCGCCTGGGTGGTTGCGGGAACTGCTCGCGCGGACCCGGGGCTGGCCGACCTCCTTCAGGCCGGCAACGATACCGCGGCCGCAAGGCTCATCGCCTCCGGAGCGAACGTCAACGCGCCCCAGAGCGATGGGACGACGGCCCTCGACTGGGCCACTTACCACCTCAATGTCCCCCTCGTGAGAGCCCTGCTCGAGCATGGCGCCGATCCGAACGCCATGAACCATTTCGGCTCGAGCCCGCTCGGGGAGGCCGTCAAAGCCGCCAACGTAGAGCTCGTCAAGATCCTGCTCCGGGCCGGCGCCAAGGCCGATGCGCCGAACGCGGATGGGCAAACCGCCTTCATGCTCGCCGCGCGCGACGGCCAGGTGCCGATCGCGAAGCTCCTCCTGCGCCGCGGCGCAAACGTCAACGCGCGGGAGAAGTGGCGCGGCCAAACCGCGCTCATGTGGGCTGCGGCCCAGGGCTACCCCGAGATGACCGCGTTCCTCGTCAAGCACGGCGCCCGGGTCGATGTTCGCGAGATCTACAACGACTGGCTCGATCGGGCGACACAGATGACCTCCGAGCCGCGGGCCCAGTACCGACCCGAAGGCGGCCTCACGGCCCTGCTCTACGCGGTGCGCTCGGGCTGCGCGGGGTGCGTCGCAGCCTTGCTCAAGGGCGGGGCCGATGTGAACAAGCCGACGCCCGAGGGCATCACGCCCCTCATGTCGGCGCTCGACAACCTGCAGTTCAGCATTGCCAAGTACCTGCTGCTGCACGGTGCGAACCCGAGTACGTGGGATTGGTACGGACGCACGCCGCTTTACATCGCGGTAGACATGCACACGTTCATCCGGCGGTTCGGTCCCGGCTACGGTGCACAGACCCAGCCGGGCCGCCTGCAGCGCGCGGAGAGTCAGGAGGCCGCCGTCGAGATCGTGCGGATGCTCCTCGATGCCGGCGTCGATCCGAACGTGCAGCTCGATCTGCACCGCCCCGGACGGGGCGGCAACAGCGGGCGCTTCACCGACGATCTGCTGCGGACCGGGTGCACGCCGCTCTTGCGGGCCGCCATGTCGCACGACAACGAGCTCATCGAGCTGCTCCTCGCGCACGGCGCGCTCGTTGACCTGCCCAACGTGAACGGCGTGACGCCGCTCATCGCGGCGGCGGGCATGGGGATGCGGGGCGGGCCGGACGCGATCGTCCCGGATTTGCGCGGTGACTTCGGGCCCGACGCGGCCGCCAATGCCGTGCGCACGCTCGACATCCTCATCAAGGCGGGCGCCAACGTGAACGCCCGGGTGACCGACACCAGCAGCCACTCCGGACGAATCGCCCGCGCAAGCTCGATGACCAAACGCCAGGGCGAGACGGCGCTCTATGGGGCCATTTTCCGGGGCTGGACTCCGGTCGTGCAGTACCTGCTTCGGCACGGCGCCCGGGTGGACGTGACGGACGATCTGGGCAGGACTCCCCTCATGGCAGCAAAGGGCGCCGACAAGATCAGGGGCTTCAGGCCGGTTCCGCAGATCGTCGCGATCCTGACGCAGGCGAGCGCTGCGCGGCGGGTCACCTCAACGCTCGGTCTTACGGCGCGCACGGCGCGGCCGCTTGATACCCGAGGCTCCATCGGCTTGCCATGACGAAACCAGCGACTCCGGTGCAACCCTGCGCCAGGCTCGCTCGAACACATCGCGCAGTGCGTCCGCCCGGACCTTGTCCAGGCGCACGAGAATCATCGGGTAGTCGCGGTAGTGGTCCGTCACGAAGAACACCTCGGGCTGCGCCTGCAGCAGCATCTGCCGATCGAGAAAATCGCAGCGAATCGCAAGCGCGCCTTCCGCCTCGGTTCGCCAGCGGGAGATGAACTTGCCGCGCACCCTGACCGCTGGAGTACCGTAGCCGGTCGATTCCTCGACGCCCGGAAGCTCGCGTGCGATTTTCAAGTACCGCTCGTAGCCTCGCTGCACGGCGCGCGGCAGAGCGGCTCGAGAACCTCTGGGGAGCCTTCGAGAGCCACGAATCATGCGTGCGGCAGCCCGAGCGGTCAGGTGGGATCAGCGGCCGGACGCGTTCACATCGATCGGCGCACAGTTGGTGCGTCCCGACATGACACAGTCCTGGAGGCGGGCCGCCCGGCCGAGCACGTGCACGAGAACCACCCCGCCGACGACGAGCAGGAGCGTGACGATGAGGCCCACGAGCGCCGCCCGGCGTGAATCCCGTGGGGCGCCCCCTTCCTCTCCGCCGGTCGGCAGAAAATGCCGCGTCGGGCTGCCGAAGAGCCTGGAAATTGTCACGAGACCCAGCATAGCGTCGGCCCCGCAAAGGAGTGTACACCTCCGCGCCTGCGAGTACCCGGGCGGCGAGGATGGGCGTAGGATCCCTCGCGGCCATGGGGAGACGACAATGAAAAAAGGTGTCATGGCGCTGCTCGCCGCCCTCCCGTGGACGGTCGCAGCGCTCGCCGCAGACCCGCCGCAGCTCAAGGAAGGCTTGTGGTCGATCCACAGTCGAGACCTCGAGATGCCGGGCAACCGGCAGACGGAATTCACCTCGACGCTGTGCCGCAGCCACGCTTCCGACCGTGAGACGCGGGAAAAATCGCAGAGCATGAAGGAGTGCACGACGGTGAAGGAGACGTTGCGCGCGAACGAGTTGAGGAGCGAATCGCGCTGCAGGATCCAGGGCAGCATCGTCGAGAGCCGCTCGCGGACGCTCTTTCTCGGCAACGCCACGCACACGGAAGTTCACGTGACCTACACGCCGGCGTTGAACGGGGTGACCCACTCGATGATGGTCGAGGACCAGAAGTATCTCGGCGCGTGCCCGGCCGGCGCCGAATCGGGCGACCTGATGCTTCCAAACGGAAGCGTGCAGCACCTCGGACGCGCGCCAAGCCGAGCGCCCCAGCCCTAGAGCGATGGAGCGCCCTGGGTCCACACGGTGCCCTAGAGCCATACAGTGCGCGCCGCTCCCCGGTGCTGAATGGACGAGGCGCCTGACCCGGTAGCACCCTATCGGGCATGCCCCTGCCTACCGACCGGATACGCTCACTCGGCGAATACGACGGGGCCTGGACACTTTGCGTTCATTGCCGCTGCTGCGAGCATTCGCGCGAGATTCCGGCGCGCTTCTTGATCCGAATCTACGGCACGCGACGACGGCTCGCGGCCATTGCGTCGCGCCTGTACTGCGCGCCTTGCAAGGCGCGCAAGTGCCCGTGCGCGGGTAAGGACTTCGAAACGGCGGTTCGGATACCGCGTTGAGCTCAGTCCTCCAGCGCCTGATAGACACAGGTGAGGAAGTCCGCGCGGATCCCGGTCGGTCGCGGCGGAAAGTCCATGCACTGGGTCATCAGAATCGCAACCAGGTCCTCACGCGGATCCGAGATCCACGACGTGCCGAACGCCCCGCCCCAGCCGAACTGGCCGGGTGATGTGGCAAGACTCTCTCGTCGGGTCACGACCGACACCCCAAATCCCCAGCCCCGCGAGTCGAACCATCCGGGAATGAAGATCGCCGCCGCCTTCTGCTGACTCGAGAGTTGATCCGTCGTCATCGTCTCGACGGAGGCTCGGGAGAGGATCTGCTCGCTGCCGTGCCTCCCACCGCTCAGCAGCATGCGCCCGAATGCGTGGTAATCGTCGAGCGTCGAGACGAGTCCGCCGCCTCCTGCCGGAAACGCAGGAGGCACTGCCCAGGAGCTGTCATTCGCATCATCGTAGAGCTCGAGCACGCGGGTCTTGGGATTCACCTGGTAGCACGAGGCCAGCCGCTCGAGCTTCGCGGCCGGGACGCTGAAACCGGTGTCCTGCATGCCGAGCGGCTCGAAGACTCGCTCCCGCAGAAAAGCCTCGAACGGCTTGCCGGAGGCGCGCGCGATGAGCACCCCGAGCACGTCCGAGCCCGTGTGATACATCCAGCGCTCCCCCGGCTGATACATGAGCGGCAGCGCCCCGAGTCTGCGCAGCCACTCGTCGGGGGTGTGGGGCGGGGCTGGCTTGAGACTCTGGAGCTGGGATTCGCTAACCGCCCTTTGAATGGGGTACTCATTCGGCGGACCCATGAGCATGCCGAAGCCCATGCGGAACGTCAGCAGATCCCGCAGCGTGAGGGAGCGGTTGGCGGGCACCGTCTCATCGAGCGGACCCTCGATGCGCTTGAGGACCGAGCGTTTGGCGAGCTCGGGCAGCAGGCGATCCAGCGGCTCATCGAGCCGCAGCTTGCATTCCTCGACGAGGATCATCGCCCCGACAGCCGTGATCGGCTTGGTCATCGAGGCGATGCGGAAAATCGTGTCGCGGCGGATGGCATCCCGCCCGCCGACTGCCTTGAGGCCGATCGTATCGACGTGCAGCTCACGGCCCCGACCGATGAGCGTTGCAACGCCCGGCACCTCGCCGGAGTCGACGCCCGCGGCCAGGATGCCGTGCATGCGCGCGAGTCGCGCCCTGGAAAGTCCCGAGGAACTCATCGTGATACTCCTTGCCGCGGATGTCGCCGGGACTTCAACGCGCCGGGTGATGCTTGAGGAGCTTGTCCATGCACACCTCCTCGGGGATCTCGTATCCGGGGCGCTTGACGTACTCGGCGCGCGCGGTCCACGCGTGCGTGAAGGTCTTTGGATCGTCGATCGTGAAGAGCGCACGGAGGTGCATGCCGTCCGCGCTCAGCGTGTAGCGCTCGGTCAGGTGCAGGTCCTCGGAGTGCGGCAGTCCGGCATCATCGAGCACCGTCAGGTCGTTGAACCCCGCCGAATCGATCACGAGCGCCCGCCCATCCCAATGCGCGATGGAATAGCCGAGCCAGTGCGGATCGGGATCAGCCGGCAGCGCCTCGCCGAAGTAGGCGCGCCGCGGAAGACGGTTGAGCTGGAAGATGAAGTACACCACCTTCGGCTTCTGCAGGATCTCGAAAGGCTCCTTGACGAGCATCAACCGCGGCAGCCCCGGAGGCAGGCAGCGGTTCATCCCGTCGAACGAGCGATCACCGCGGGCCGCGGCCTTGAGGTGCTCCTCGTAAGTCGCACGCGCAGCGGGTGTCAGCGGCGGCAGCGCGCCATCGAGCGTCCGAAGCGCATGGGGCGGATCGACGACCGTCCATACGCCCGTGAGATCCGGCGGCCCCGATGCGCCGACGCTCATCACCGAGGCGAGCCCGGCGGCTGCGAGCGCCGCACGCATCCCGTGTGAGCTCATCATTTCGCCACCGTGACGCCGTTCACCGGGGCGTTGCGGTTGTTCTCCTCGCAGATGTACTCCTGGGGCCGCACGTCGGGACGCCAGTGATAGAGGCGGCGATAGCTGTAGGGGTGTTCCATCGTCACGGGATCGATGACGGTGATGACGAGCTCGAGATTGGCTCCTGCGTCGATCTTTCGATAGTGCTCGATGACGTGGAGCTGCGTCGAATGAGCGCTGCCTTCGTCATCGAGAAAGGGGCGATCATCGAGGCCGACCGTGTCTACGACGAGCGTGTCGCCCTCCCAGTGCCCGACCGAGTCACCGAGGAAGCTCAAGCGAGGGTGCTGCGGATGCGGTCGGTTGAGGTAGATCCGCCGCACCTCGTGCGCCACCTCGTGCAGGAAGGTGATCCGTCCCGGGGTCTGCACGATCTCGATCGGATAGGGGCTCTCCATCAGGCGCGGCATGCCGTGCGAGAGGCACTGGGTCTCCGTGTCGGCCTCGGGAGTACCGCGGTTCTTCGCGCGGATGCGCTCCTCGAGGAGCTTCAGGTACTTCGGCTTGAGGGGCGGCGGCACACCAGGGGCGGGGCCCAGGAGGTACTCGTAGCCCTGCAGCCACCACACCCCCTCGAGATCGCGCGGGTCGGGGTTGGGAGGAGCCGAGCCCGCCGGAGCGGGACCGGCACCCCTCAGCGGGGGCGTGAGCGCCAGGGTCGGATCGCCACTATTGAACAATGTCCTCGGACGCCGCGGACTGAGACCTGGCTGACCGGGCCGCGCGGCAGCGGCGCTCGAGCTCCCGGAGGCCCCACTGCCCGGCGAACTCCCCGTGGGGGCGGCAACGGCGGCGGCCTGCGCACCATCGGCTGCGGAGGCGCTACCGAGCATCCCGATGGCGAGTGAGGCACACAGGCCACAGAGGCCACCCCGGTGGATCGCCCGGGTCGTGCTCCGAGTGAACATAGCCCCTCCCGACGAGGCCTCCGTTCGGGGCTCGTCCGCTTCACCGATCGTACTAAGCGTTTGTCCTTTAGAGAATGGCTTTCGCTCGCGCACCTGTTGTAACCTCGACACGCCTTGACAGCGAGGAATGCTTTGCGCGATCGCCCCTCGGGCGATCGCGCTCAGGGGGCTTCGGAGTCGGCTGGAGCTCGCGTCACACCCGCGCGCTTCGAGAGGTGTGAAGTTGAGGTGTCGGGAGGGGGAAGGAGCACACGCGCTGCAACGCCGGGCCGGGCGGGTGCTCGCCGTGGCGCTCGTCGCGGGTGCCGGCCTACCGGCCCTCGCTCTTGCCGCACCCGCACTCTCGGTCAACCAAGAGCAGCAGCTGCTCACTCAGTACTGTCGCGTCTGTCACAACTTCGACGACTGGGCGGGCGGCGTCGAGTTCGAGACCTTCAACCCCGGTCAGCCCTGGCTCGATCCTGAGCTCACCGAGCGCATGCTGCGCAAGCTGCGCTCCGGCATGATGCCCCCGGTCGGCAAGCCCCGACCCGATGTTGCGAGCGTGCGCGCCTTCGCGACGAATCTCGAGGACGAGATCGATAGCCACGCCAAGCCGAACCTCTCGATGCCGCGACTGCATCGACTGAATCGTGCCGAGTACCAGAACTCCGTTCGCGACCTGCTCGCGCTCGACATCGACGCATCGAAGTTCCTGCCATCCGACGACTCGAGCCACGGATTCGACAATCAAGCAGGTACCCTGACGCTCTCTCCGGCATTGCTCGAGGCGTACCTCACCGCAGCCGCTCGCATCAGCAGGGTCGCGATCGGCACCGAGACCGCGCCCACGCAGGTCACCTACTCCGTCGCAGACGATGCGACGCAGAACTACCACGTCGAGGGCTTGCCCTTCGGCACGCGCGGCGGCCTCCTCATCCGCCGCGAGTTTCCGGCCGATGGCACCTACACCTTCAAGATCTTCTCCGTGAACCTCGGCAACATGGGCAACTTTCGCCCCTTCGGCGAGGTGCGCGGCGAGCAGCTGCTCGTCTATCTCGATGACCAGCGCGTCGCGCAGGTGGACTGGGACAAGGCGCTGCACGTCACGCGGCTCTTCGAGGACCCGGCCGACGAGCAGCACCCGGACCCCCAGGCCGGCCAGCTGCGCACCATCGATGTCACGGTTCCCGTGACTGCCGGTCCGCATCGCATCGGGGTCACCTTCCTCGCGACCGACTATGCGCCCGGACTCGACATGAACCGCCACTTCGATCGCAGCACGATCGAAACGGGCGGCATCCCCGGATTCACGTTCTACCCCCATATCGGGCGGGTGCGCATCGATGGCCCCGCGCACGCCTCCGAGGCGCACGAGACGCCAAGCCGCGAGCGGATATTTCTCTGCCGTCCGAGGCAGCCGACCGCGGAGCAGCCTTGCGCCGAGGAGATTGCGCAGGCGCTTGCACGCCGGGCGTACCGAGGGTTCGCGACGCCCGCGGACGTTGCGACCCTCATGAGGTTCTACGCGCTCGGCCGCGAGGATAGCTCCTTCGATGAGGGGATCGAGGCGCTCGTGCAACGCGTACTGGCCGACCCCAAGTTCATCTTTCGGGCGGAGTCGGCACCGAAGGGACTCCCGGCCGGCACGCCGTACCGGGTGAGCGATCTCGATCTGGCCTCGCGCCTCTCGTTTTTCCTCTGGAGCAGTATTCCCGATGAGGAGCTGCTCAAGCTCGCAGACCAGGGCGATCTGCACGAGGACAGCGTGCTGCGCAGCGAGATCCGCCGGATGCTCGCGGACCCGCGCGCCTCGGCCCTCACGAGCAATTTTGCCGACCAGTGGCTCGGCCTGCGTGCGCTTGCCTCCTTCGACCCGGTCACCGAGCGGTATCCGGACTTCGACGACAACCTGCGCCAGGCCATGCGCCAGGAGGTCGAGCTGCTCTTCTCGAGCTTTCTCGCCGGGAACTCGAGCGTCCTCGATCTGCTCACCGTCAAGTACACCTTCGTCAACGACCGGCTTGCGATGCTTTACGGTATCCCGGGCGTGAAGGGGAGCTACTTCCGGCGAATCGTGTTCGACGACTCGCAGAGTGCGCGCTGGGGACTGCTCGGTAAGGGCGCGATCCTCGCGATCACCTCGCACCCGGACCGCACCTCGCCCGTCGTGCGCGGTAACTGGATTCTGCGCACGCTGCTCGGCTCCCCGGCGCCCGACCCGCCACCCAACGTCCCGGCCCTCGCCCCCCACGCCGCGGACGCCGCGGGCAACTCACATCCCCCGACGATGCGCGAGCAGCTCGAGCAGCATCACGCCAATCCCGCCTGCGCGAGCTGCCACAGGATCATGGAGCCGATCGGCTTCGCCCTCGAGCCCTTCGATGCGATCGGCCGCTGGCGCGACGCGGACAACGGCAGTCCCATCGATACGCACAGCCGGCTCTACGATGGCATCGAGGTGGATGGCCCTGCCGGGGTACGCGCATTTCTGCTGCGTCACCGCGAGCAGTACCTGCGCAACTTCGTCGAGAACCTCATGACCTACGCGCTCGGGCGCGGCATCGAGTACAACGACATGCCGACCGTACGCGAGGTGCTGCACCAGACCGCAGCTGACGGCTATCGGCTCAAGGATCTCATCGAGGCGATCGCGATGAGCGAGGTCTTTCGCATGAATGTCACCGCAGGCCCGGAGCTGGGCCAGAAGCTCGCATCCGCCGGCACGGGAGGACGCTGAGATGCCGTTCATCACCAATCGCGCGCTTCCGCGCCGCACCTTCCTGAAGGGGGTCGGCACGACGCTCGCCCTGCCATTCCTCGAGTCGATGGTGCCCGCGCGGGGCGCGAGCGCGTACGCCGCGCAGATCCTGCCGACACGCTTCGTCGGGGTGTTCATTCCGCACGGGGTCGCGCCGGGGTACTGGATCCCGAAATCGAGCGCGCCCGGTTTCGATTTCCCATTCGTCTACGAGCCCCTCGTGCCCCTGCGCAAGCAGGTCGTACTGACGAGCGGTCTGTGGTCGCAATCGTCCGAGAATCCCCCCGGCGTCACCGGCGCCGATCATTTCGTCGCGAGCGCTTACCTCACCGCAGTGAAGCCGAAGAAGACGGCGGGCGCCGACATCCAGTGCGGCACCTCCGTCGATCAGGCGATCGCGCGGGCGATCGGCAAGGACACGCTGCTCTCCTCGCTGCAGCTCGCGGTGGAGGATCCCGGCGCCAACGCGAGCAGCTGCGGCGAGGGCTACAGCTGCGTGTACACCAATACCATCTCCTGGGAGTCCCCGACCCGGCCGCTGCCGATGGAGATCAATCCCCAGACCGTCTTCGAGCGCATGTTCGGCGATGGCAGCTCGCCCGCGACGCGCCTCGCGCGGCGCGAGCGCGAGGCGAGCATCCTCGACTCGGTGACCAGCAGCATCAGCGAGCTGATGCCCCAGGTGCCGCACGCCGACCGCATGCGTCTCGGGCAGTACCTCGATGATGTGCGGGAGATCGAGCGCCGGCTCGCGATTGCCGCACACGCCTCGACCGCGGTGCCGAGCAACATCGCCGTGCCTTATGGCGTGCCGGAGACCTTCGACGAGCACGTCCAGATTCAGTTCGATCTGCTCGCTCTCGCCTTCCGGGCCGACATCACCCGCGTCGGCACGATGCTGTTTGCGCGCGACCTGACGAGTCGCGTCTACCCGAAGAGCGGCACGACCATCAGCTTCCATCTCGGCTCGCATCATGGCGAGGATCCCGGGCAGATCGCCGTCTACGCGAAGCTCAACCGCTACCACGTGCAGATGTTCGGTTACCTCGCGCAGAAGCTCGCGGCCACTCCCGAGGCCGACGGCACCCTGCTCGACCACTCGCTGCTCCTCTACGGCTCGAACATGGGCAACTCCAATCAGCATCTGCACTACGATGTGCCGCACGTGCTGGTCGGCGGCGCCTCCGGGCGCTTGCAGGGCGACCGGCACCTCGCGTATGCGTACAAGACGGTACCGACGGGCAATCTGCTGCTCAGCATTCTCGACATGTTCAACATCAAGGCCGACACCTTCGGCGACAGCACCGGCCGGCTGCCGGGCGTTTGATCAGGATTCAGAGGGAGAGCATTTCTCATGCGTGGCAGAATCATCGGGGCCTTCGTGGCCGTCGCGTGCGGATGGCTGGGGATCGCCTCGGCGCACCACTCGTTCGCGACCTTCGACCAGAACAACACCAAGACCCTCGTGGGTACCGTCAAGGAGGTCCAGTGGACCAATCCTCACATCTGGGTGCAGGTACTCGTGAAGTCTCCCGAGACCGGCGAGACGGTGGAGTGGTCGATCGAGGGTGGGAGCCCCAACGGACTCAATCGGGCGGGCTGGAAGCGCACGTCCATCAAGCCCGGCGATACCATCGAGATCACCATCCATCCGCTCAAGGACGGCTCCCACGGCGGCAGCATGATGATGGTCAAGGTGAACGGCCAGCCGATCGGCAGGCGCCCGTAGGCGAGCCGGGTTGTAGCCTGATGCGCGCGATCGTTCGAGTTCACCTGCCCCGGGTATTGCTCGCCGCGCTCGCGCTCGTGACGGCCCGGGTCACACTCGCCGCTGCGAGCGACCTTGCCGACGCGGTGATGCAGCAGGATGCCGCGCGCGTGCGGGCGCTGCTCGCGCATCACGCGGATGTGAACGCGACGCAGCCGGATGGCAGCACGGCGCTGCACTGGGCGGCTTACCGAGGCGACGCCCGCACCGCCGCCGCCCTGCTCGCAGCGGGTGCGCACCCGAACGTGAGGATGGACACCGGCATGACGCCGCTCATCCTCGCGTGCCAGTCGGGCAACCTGCAGCTCGTCAAGGAGCTGCTCGACGCCGGTGCGGATGTGAACGAGACGCTCTCGCACGGCGAGACACCGCTCATGATGGCAGCGCGCACCGGCAACGTGCCGGTGCTCGAGGCGCTGCTCGCGCACGGCGCGCCGATCCGTGCGCGGGAGAAGCTGCGCGGCACGACCGCGCTCATGTGGGCGGCGGCCAACGCCAATCCGCAGGCCGTGCGGTTCCTCATCGAGAAGGGCGCCGACCTCGCTGCCCGCTCCGGGTTCACGGCGCCCGGGCGCAAGCCGTACCTCGCCGAGACGGGACGCAGCCGCATCTCGCAGTTCGCATTCGGCTACGGGCTCGCCGGGATCATCGTCAAGCAGAGCGATCCGCAGTCGCAGAAGGAGGTGCAGAAGCAAATCGATACGGCCCGGGAGGTCCTCGCGCGCTATCCGCTGCCGAAGCTCCCCGCGGCGAGCAAGAACCCCTGGGGAGGCTTGACTCCGCTCATCTTCGCGACGCGCCAGGGCGACATGGCGAGCGTCAGGATCATGGTCGAGGCCGGCGCGAACGTGAACGAGACGAGCGAGTTCGGCTGGACGCCGCTCCTCGTCGCGACGCAGAACAAGTATTACCTGATCGGCAAGTACCTGCTCGAGCACGGCGCGAACCCCAACATCTCGAACGGGGGCGGCTGGAATCCGCTCTTCATCGCGACCCACAACCGCAACATCGAGCGCGGCGACTATCCGGTGCGCAAGCCGGACATGGACCACCTCGATTTCATCAAGCTGCTGCTCGTGCACGGCGCCGATCCGAACCTGCGCATGCTCTCGAGCACCGAGACGCGCACCGTTTTCACGAACGAGTGGCTCAACTACTCCGGCGCCACGCCCTTTCTGCGCGCCGCGCAGTCGGGCGATCTCGTGCTGATGAAGCTGCTGCTCGCGCACGGGGCCAACCCGCACATTCCGACGTTCATCAACGTCACGCCGCTCATGGCGGCGAGCGGCATCGGCTGGGTCGAGGGCGTGACGTATGAGTGGTCGCCGCAGGAGACCTACGAGACGGTCAAGTTCCTGCTCGGCCTCGGCGCGGACGTGAACGCGCAGGACCTCGTCGACCGGCGCACCGCCCTCATGGGTGCCGCTCACAAGGGCCGCAACGATGTGGTCGAACTGCTCGTGCAGCACGGCGCGGATCTCGCGCTGCACGATATCGGCAGCCGCGACACTGTGCACAAGCTCGCCGGAGTGTCGTGGCAGGCGATCGACTACGCCGACGGCCTGGTGCGGGTCGGCGTTCAGTCGGCCATCCCCCACCCCGCGACGGCCGCACTGATCCGCCGCCTGATGAAAGCGCAGGGATTGCCAGTGCCTCCCGAGGGCCGCACCCTCGCCTCGATCTGTATCACCGAGATCTGCAGGGGTGCCGGCGGCTGAAACGCCGACCACCGCTGCGCAGCGGGCGCACGCCTTCCCCTTAAACCTCCCGCCGCCACGCTTCATCTAACCGCTGGAGCCCGTGCGCCCCGCACGGTGCGACCTTTGGCCTGGATGCGGCATCTACGGGAGGTGCCGTTGCACCTCGCCCGGAGCGGGAAGCGTATAGGAGTGGTAGGAGGAGCCGTTGGATACCAGCCCGGCCCGCAAGTCCTTCATTCGCGATACCTCCGCGACGGACGTTCACATCGATCCGCGCCCGCGCCTGAAGCTGCGCCGGCGCTGGCTGCTCGGCACCGCCCTTGGGGCGGCGCTCCTGCTCGCCGGTGCCGTCCTCGCCGCGCGATCCTGGCTCGCGACCGGGATAGTCGTGCCGCGCGAGCGCGTCCGCATCGCCGAGGTCGTGCGCGGCTCCTTCGTGCGCGACGTGGCCGCCGAGGGGACCGTGATCACCGCCAACAGTCCGACGCTCTTTGCACCCTCGACCGGGACCGTCACCTTCAACGTCCGGGCCGGCGATGCCGTGCGCAAGGGGCAGGCGCTCGCAACGCTCGACAGCCCGAGTCTCGTCAACGAGTTCGCTCAGGAGCGGGCAACACTCGACAGCCTCGATGTCGGGCTCGAGCGCCAGGGCATCGAGGTACGCCGGCAGGAGCTGCAAAACAAGGAGGAGACCGATCTCGCCGGGGTGCAGATCCACGCCGCGCGTCGCGAGTTCAAGCGCGCCGCGAGCGCCTGGGGCATGCACGTCATCCCGGAGCGCGACTACGCACGCGCATCGGACGATGTGGACAGCGCGCAGCTCACCTACGATCACGCGGTCGCCAACGCGAAGCTCGCCGACGAGAGCCTGCAGTTCGAGCTGCGTACCAAGCGCCTGGAGCGCGACCGTCAACGCCTCCTCGTCGAGAACCTCGCCCGCAAGGTCAAGGACCTGACGATCCGCTCGCCGGTCGATGGGATCGTCGGGGCCCTCGCGGTGAATCAGCGAAGCGCCGTCACCGAGAACGCGGCGCTCCTCTCGGTGGTGGATCTCTCGGCGCTCGAGATCGAGTTCCGGGTGCCGGAAACCTACGCGAGTGGATTGCGTCCCGGCCTCGCCTCGCAGATCACCTACGGCGGCAGCACCTACGCAGGCGCGGTATCTGCAGTCTCGCCCGAAGTTGAGGAAAGCGAGGTGAAGGGACGCGTGCGGTTTGCCGGACAGGTCCCGGCGGACCTGCGCGAGAACGAGCGCGTCAACGTGCGCATCATCCTCGACTCCCGGCGGGACGTGCTCAAGGTCGAGCGCGGCGGATTCGTGGATGCCGGCGGCATCGCCTACCTCCTCGAGGGCGATCGGGCGATCCGGCACAAGGTCAAGCTCGGTGCCATGAGCGTGAGCGAGGTGGAGATCCTCTCCGGTCTTGCCCCCGGTGACCGCATCATCGTGTCGAGCCTCGCGGATTTTGCCGATGCGCCCGAGGTTCGTTTGAGTGACTAGCGCAGCGAGGGATCCATGATCGAGATGCACAACGTCAGCAAGATCTTCCGTACCGATACGATCGAGACGCACGCGCTCAAGCACTTTCACCTGCGCGTCGAGCGGGGCGAGTTCATCGCGGTGACGGGTCCCTCAGGATCCGGCAAGACGACCTTCCTCAACGTGGCCGGGCTCCTCGAGGAGTTCACCTCCGGGCGCTACCTGCTCGACGACGAGGACGTGAGCCGGCTCACCGACAACCGGCGCTCCCGCATTCGCAACGAGAAGCTCGGCTTCATCTTCCAGAGCTTCAATTTGATTCCCGATCTCGATATCTACGACAACGTCGATGTGCCGCTGCGGTACCGGCGTTTGAGCGCGCCCGAGCGGCGCGAGCGCATCACGGCCGCGCTCGAGACGGTCGGACTCGCCTCGCGCATGAAGCACATTCCGGCGCAGCTCTCGGGTGGCCAGCAGCAGCGCGCCGCGATCGCACGCGCCCTCGCAGGTGATCCGCGCGTCATTCTCGCCGACGAGCCCACCGGCAATCTGGACACCATAATGTCCAGTCAGATCATGAGCTTACTAGAGGACATTAATGCGAAAGGTACGACGATCGTGATGGTCACCCACAATCTCGAGCTCGCGGCGCGCGCTCACCGCCACGTGGAGATCATCGACGGGGAGATCACCCCGCCGCTGCATGCCAGCGGCGCCCCGAGCGCCATTCGCAGCGCGACTTCTCCGGCAGCCTGACGGAGACCGCGCCATGCTCGTGCACGACCTGAGGCTCGCGGGCTTGAGTCTGCGCCGCACTCCCGCACTCACCGCCTTGATGGTGGGGGCCGTCGCCGCGGGAATCGGCGCAGCGATGATCACCATCACGCTCTATCACGCCCGCGCGGGGCATCCGATCTGGTGGAAGGAGGACCGGCTGTTCGCGGTGACGCTCGATGCCCGCAGCACGGACCCCGAGTTCGCCCAGTACGAGAGACATCCGGAGTACCCGCCTTTCCAGCTCACCTATCGGGATGCACGGGCGCTCTATCGCTCGAGGATTCCGCAGCGCGCGGTCATGATGTTCAAGACGGCACGGGTGGTCGACCCGCAGCGCAAGGGGATCCAGCCCTTCGGGGTGATCGCGCGGGTCACGACCGGCGATTTCTTCTCGATGTTCGACGTGCCGTTCCTCTACGGCTCCGGCTGGTCGCGAGCCGCCGATGATGCGCCGGAGCCGGTCGTCGTGCTCGGCAAGCGCATCAACGACAAGCTGTTTGCCGGGACGAACAGCATCGGGCGCTCCGTCACCTTGAGCGGTCGGCACTACCGCGTGATCGGCGTGACGGATGATTGGCTGCCCCAGCCGAAGTTCTACGATCTGAACAACGGCGCCTTCGATGTGGGGGAGGATCTGTACATCCCCTTCGGCTGGAGCACCGCGCTCGAGCTTCAGTCCGCCGGCAACATGAATTGCCTCTCGAAGAACGTGAAGATCAACACGTACCGCGACATGTTGAACGCCGAGTGCGCGTGGCTGCAGTACTGGGTCGAGCTGCCGACACGTGCCGCGCGCGAGCACTTCCAGGAGTTCGTGGACAACTACACGACGGACCAGAAGCAGTATGGGCGCTTCCCTCGCCCGCTCAACAATCGCATCGTCAACGTGCCGCAGTGGCTCGCGATGAACGATGTGATCGGCGATGAGAGCCGGATGGAGGTGGCGCTCGCGCTCATGTTCCTCGGCGTCTGCGTGCTCAATACGCTCGGCCTCATGCTCGCGAAGTTTCTCGGAGCCGCGCCCATCACGGGCTTGCGGCGCGCGCTCGGCGCGACTCGCGCCGACATCATGCGTCAGCACCTGACGGAGGTGATCCTCGTCGGGCTGCTCGGCGGACTGCTCGGTGTCGCGCTCGCCTGGCCGGGCCTGCAGATGATACGGATTCTGACCTACACGCCGGGCATCGACGACAATCCCGATAGACTCGCGCTCGCCCAGGCGCTCGTGCACATCGACTACCGGATGCTGGTCCTCGCGCTCGCCATCTCGCTCACGACGGGCACGCTTGCCGGCCTTTACCCGGCCTGGCGTATCGGGCGGTTGGCTCCGGCTGCCTTTCTCAAGGCGCAGTGAAGAACCCCGATCGGAGGCGGCGATGGGCAACCTCAACTTCGAGATCCGGCCCTTGCTGAGCGCCTTGTGGCGCAACCGGACCGGGCCGCTGCTCGTCGCCCTCCAGGTTGCGATTGCGCTCGCGGTGCTGGTGAATGTCGCGTATGTCGTCGAGCAACGGATCGCGACCGCGCGGCAGCCGACCGGCATCGATCTCCAGAATGTCTTCTGGATCCTGAGCCAGGGCTATGCACCCGATTACAATCAAGCGGTAACGGTCAAGACGGATCTTGCCTATTTGAACTCACTCCCGGGGGTCATCGCCGCCGCAACCTTCCAGAACCTGCCACAGATCTACAGCGAGATGGACCTGCCCTTCGCCACCACGCCCAAGCCCAACGCCCCGAGCGAGGAGGCCATCGTTTATATGATGAGCGCGCGCGGCACCGAGGCGCTCGGGCTCAAGCTCATCGCGGGCCGTGCGCCGCTCGCCGAGGCGGTCGCCGGGCCCGCCACCGACTTCAACCAAGCCGCCGGTCGCTGGGCCGCCGAGGCCCTGATCACGCAGGATCTCGCCGAGCGGCTCTTCCCGAAGGGCGATGCCCTCGGCAAGACGCTGTACGCTCAGATGATCAACCGCCCGGCCAAGATCGTCGGCATCGTCGAGCACATGCAGGCCATGCCCGCCCCTCAGCCCTACGACCGGCTCATGCAGCGCATCGTGTTCGTGCCGGTGATCGCGCCCGGTCCGAGGGCGCTTTACCTGGTGCGCACGCAGCCCGGCCGGCGCGCCGCCGTGATGGCGAAGGTCGAGAAGGAATTCGGCCCCTTGCAGCCGGGACGCTTCATCATGAAGATGGCTGCGCTCGACGAGACCGCCGCACTCACCCGCAACCGGTTTCGCGCCACTGCGGTCATCCTGGGAGTGGTGGGCGTGCTCGTCACGATCGTCACCGCGATCGGCATCTTCGGGCTCGCGGCGTTTCACGTCGCGACGCGCACCAAGCAGATCGGCACGCGGCGTGCGATCGGCGCGCGCCGGCTCGACATCCTGCGTTACTTCCTGGTCGAGAACGGGCTCATCACGACCGTCGGCGTGGGAGTCGGCTGTACCCTCGCGCTCGCGATCGGCGTGAAGCTCAGCCTGATGCTCCAGGCGCCGCGACTGCCGCTTTACTATCTGGTCGGCGGCGCCTTGGCGCTGTGGAGCCTGGGGTTATGCGCGGTTCTGCTCCCTGCGCGGCAGGCGACCCGAATTTCGCCTGCCGTGGCGACCCGAACCGTTTAGCTGCTACCATACTCGCATGACCAAACTAGAAAAGCCTCTCAAGCGGGAGCTGGCCATCAATGGCCAGGCGTACGTGCTCACGATCGATCCCGAGGGCCTCAAGTTGACCGTGAAGGGTCACCGCAGGGGGCAGGAGCTCGCCTGGCGCGACATCGTCGGCGGAGAGGCAGCGCTCGCTACGGCGCTCAACGCTTCCGTCAAGGGCGGGGAGTCGCACCAGACCTGACGGTCAACGGCTCAGCAGCTGCCGCGTGCGGAGCCCGGGGCCGTGCGCGGTGGACCACTCTCGAGCGTGCGATCAAAGCCGATCAGCCGTCCCGATGCCGTCGTGAATCCCACGACGTAGCCGCCTTCGCGCCCATCTTTGCGCGGCGCGATATTGACGGTGATGCGGTCGCCAATCTTCACGAGATTCGGCCGCCAGCCTGCGCGATAGAAATTGTTGACGCTGTGTCCCTCGAAGGACACCTCGCGCGTTCCCTTGCGGTCGCTCACGACGAGCGTGAGGCTCATGTGAGGATTGATCACGCGGATCTCCTTCACCACCCCGCGCATCCGCAGTACCCGCGTGAAGTCGAACACCGCCGCCGAGTGGTGCGCCCACGCCGGGGCGAGTGCGCAAGCGGCGAGCGCGACGGCTGCGACGATCCTCACTGCTCTCATGACCTCAGCTCCGTCCCGAATGCGAATGCGCGAGCCTTGCGAGGGGGACGCTCGCCCAATGCGAGGCTGCCGCCGACGTATTCTAGCCGAGAACGTGGGTCCCGACCGACGTGAGCCCGATCGGGGCGAGGCATGGCGCTTGCGAGCCCGAGATCCCATGAAAGCCCCGATCGTACTCACCGCTGCTGTCTCGGCCGCCCTGCTCATCGCCGCCTGCGCGACGGTGCAAAGCAGAGTCGCGAGCCAGGAGGACCTGCTCGCGGCCGCCGGGTTCGACGTGAAGCCGGCCAATACTGCGGAGCGGGAGGCTGAGCTCAAGCGGCTGCCCGCAGACAAGTTCGTGACCCGAGCCAAAGGCGACCACTTCGAATACGTCTATGCCGATCCGGTCGTGTGCAACTGCCTCTACGTCGGCAACCAGAGCGCCTTCGACGCCTACAAGCGCGAGGTCTTCCAGCGCCACATCGCCGACGAGCAGCAGCTCACTGCCGAGATGTATCAGGAGCCGCCAGGCTTCTGGTACGGCTGGAACTGGGCTCCCTGGGGGTGGGGACCCCAGTTCTGGTGGTGGTGAACGCTTCGCGGTGAGCGCCACCGCAACACCACTCAGCTCGGTGGCGAGGGTGCGGGCGGATACGGCTGACCGTTCACGGTGAGCTTGCCTGCGTGGTAGGCGAGCTGAACTCGCCACGCGGAGCCCTCACGCTTGAGCAGCCCCTGCTGCGCGAGCTTCTGGATCTGATCGGAGTGGTGCGCCGCTTGTGCGCTGAGCCCCAGCAGCTTCTCGAGCAGTGCCACATCGATGCGCGCGTCGACCGCCGCATCGAGGTGCGGAATCACGGACATGAATCCCCCGGGCCCCGAAAGATCCTCGCGTTTGATGCCGCGCGCGGCCAACGTTGCCGAAAGCTGAAATTGACCCTCGGGCATGGCAAAGCCGAGCTCGGGGATCGCGAACACCGGGTCGTGCACGAGCAGGTCGACTCCGTAGTGACTCAATGCATCGCGCATGGCGAGCGGGGACGGTGGTCCGCCGGCCGCAGCGGCGCCGGACTGCGCCTGGCGGAGCGCTTGCGTGAGCGCCGCGAGCGAGGTGCCCTCGAGATGCGTCAGGTGCAGGCTGTAGACGAGGCGCGAGAACGAGAGCTTCTGGATATCCAGCTCGTCCGCCGCAAGATCAGCTGCCGTATCGACATACCCCCCGTTGACCGACGAGGCGCTGCGCATCGTCAAGCCTTTCAACATGAACGCTCCACCGCTCGGTCCCTCAAACTGCGCGCCGGCGACCTGAAGGTGCGAATCCCCGACGTAGAGCGCCTCGAACGCGCGCTGCATGGCGGCATCCAGGCCGATCTGCCCGAGATCCGCCCGGCCTCGCGGCCCCGCGATGCCGAGGCCTCCGGAGGTGAGATGCACCTTGAAGGAGGCGCGTTCGCGCGTTGTCTCAACCGAGGCCTGCAGGCCGCGCGAGCTCAGCACCGCGCCTGCCGGCAGTTGCACCTTGAACGCTGGACTCGAAAGCTCCGTGCGGGTCCCTCCGAGCCAGCCCATCGTCGTGTGGATCGAGACCACGGACTGTCCACCGAACACCGCGTTCAGCGCCTTCCCAAGCGCCGGCGGCGGCACGAGCTCGGTGTCGATCGAGGCGAGCGCGATACTGCGAAATCGAGGCAGCGGGCCGTGATAGATCCTGTTCCGGATGGTCAATTGCAGCGACGAGGCGCCGCCCGCAACGGCGGCCGTTGCCCGCGCGAAGAGCCCCGGAATTCGCAGGGCGTAGGTTGACTCCTCCGTGGCGCTCCAGACGCCTCGCTGGTAGGCGTGGTGGGTCAGCGCGACATAGGGGGCACTGCTCAGCGCCTCCTGCTCGCGGTTCTCGAGCTGCGCTTGCACGTTCATTCCGATGAGCCATGCGGCGGCCGTGTACGCAAGGGGCAGGGCGATGACTACGGTGAGCAACGCCTTCATTCGCCTCGTCATGACTCCCCCTGGGGTCCGGTCTGCGGACTTTTGCCGGCAGTGTATCGGATCGGAGCGAGGCCCGGTCAATTCCCTATGACGCGCGCCGCATTCAGTGGTATTTATGCCGCTCCCACGATCGTCACTGAGGGGGAGGACGAGTGGAGCCGCTTGTTACGGGGCATCGAATCGCTCGGATCGCTGCAATCGTGGCGCTCTGTGCATCGATCACGGTCGCCGCGCAGGGGTTGCCCCCGCGCGGCGCGCACCTCACGCCCGAGCAGATCGCGGCCCGCGAAAAGAGGAACGCCGAGGACGCGATCGAGTGGAACCGCAATCCTGCGCCCAAGGACCCGCGGGACTTCTCGGGTGTGTGGTGGACCCGCGGATACGACCGCACGTTCCGTCCCGTGACGGACCCCCCACTGCCGCCGGATGAGTCCGCCAAGCTCCTGCCCCTCACCCCGCTCGAGGCCGCGAGCCGACGGCACCACCTCGAGATGGAGAGGGCCGGCACGCCGATCGCCGATGCCCCGACACAATGCTTTCCGCACGGTGTGCCGAGAATCATGGCCTCGCCCTATCCCATCCAGTTCGTCTACACCCCCGGGCTCATCACGATCCTGCACGAGGTGGCGCATAACGTGCGTTTCATTCACATGGACGGCGAGCCGGCGCCTGCGAACACGCCTCGGACCTTTCTCGGCTACTCGGTCGGGCACTGGCAGGGCGACACGCTCGTCGTCGTGACCGACCACTTCAATGATCGCACTCAGATCGATGAGGAATCGCTCTCGCACGGCCTCAAGCTGCAGGTGACCGAGCGCTTCACGAGGTTCACCAACAAGTACGGCGGGGCGGAGCTGCGCGACCGAATCACGATCGAGGATCCCGATCACTACACCCGCCCGTGGACGGCTGAACGGCTCTATCCCTGGCGCGGCGATGTGCGCATCGAGGAGTACTCGTGCGAGGAGAACAATCGCAACGCGCCGGTCGAAGGCATCACGGTGGCCAAATGAGGCGCCGCGTAACCTGCATCGTGCTGACGCTCGCGTTCGCCTCGGTCTCGCTCGCGGCGCCCTCCGAGGCTCCGCTCTTCGAGCAGCCCCCTCCCGGCACGCCGAATTTCACGGGGAAGTGGACCATGGCGCACCGGATCACTCACATGCTCACGGCCGCTGGCCACGAGCCGCCGCTCAATGCGGCTGGAGAGGCGGCCTATCAGAAGCGCCGGGCCGCCCTGGAGGCGGGCGACCGTTCGATCGACCCGATCAGCCGGTGCCTGATGCACGGAACGCCACGCCTCCTGTATGCGCCCTACCCGTTCCTGATCCTGCAGACGACGCGCAGCGTCGATTTCGTCCACGAGGCGAACCACACCTTCCGGATCATCTACTGGGACAAGGTGCTGCCCGAGGATCCCGACCCCGACTACCTCGGCTATTCGATCGCCCGGCTCGAAGGGCGCACGCTCGTGATCGATACCATCGGCCTCAACGACAAGACCTGGCTCGACTACTCCGGTCTACCCCATGGCGAGAAGCTGAAAGTGCAGGAGCGCTACACCCTCATCGGCAAGGACCGCATCGAAGGCTCGGTCACCATCACGGACCCCGACTATTACAGCGCCCCCTGGACGAGCACCTTCCAACTGAAGAGGCTCCCGGGAATGGACCTCGCCGAGAACGTCTGCACGGACACCCACCGGATGTGAGCGGGCGCCCGCTCGCGCAGGCTACTCATCTGCGCTCAATCCGATGTGGATCGCGGCCATCCGGCCGTCGCGCCAGTTCACCGCGAACACGACGAGCCCGTCGCGCGTCGCCCACCCTCCCCCGCCCGCCTCTACGACCTCGCCCTCAGCGCCCGCGACTCGAGCTCCTCCGGGGAGAGATCCTCGATGTGGGAGGCCAGCCACCACTGGTTGCCTTGCGAATCCTCGACGCCCGCGCTGCGATCGCCGTACCACTCGTTCGTTGGCTCGCGCAGCGACTTGGCAGCCCCGGGTGCTGCCATGGCGCGCCGGTACACGGCATCCACATCCGCAACGTACATGTAAAGCGTGTTGGGACGGCTCGAGGGGCTGCGCCCCATCATCAGCGTGCAATCACCGAGCCTTGCCTCGGCGTGCTGGAGGGTTCCATCCGGTTGGCGCATCGTGAGGGTGACCGCGGCGCCGAACGCCGCTTCGATGAACTCGAGCAGGACTTTCGGCTCGGCCACGGCGAAGTACGGAATGACGGACTGGTAGCCTTCCGGCACGGGCTTCACGTTGGTTTTCATGGTCGACGATCTCCGCTTCGTGCAATGCGGGCCCGATGAGACACGATCCGATCGGCCGATGATTGGAAAAAACGGACCCCTACGCGGGCAGCGGCACGTGATTGCGATGCTCGCTCTTCAAGGCGAGGTAGGCGCTCGGCGTGAAGCCCGAGAAGGCGCGGAAATCGTGGATGAAATGCGCCTGGTCGAAGTACCCACAGTCGATCGCGACGTCGGCCCAGCTCACCTCGGTGAGCGTATGCACCGTCTCGATAACCGCCTGGAATCGCTGCACGCGGGCAAAGAGCTTCGGCGCCATGCCGACCTCGCTGCGAAAGCACTCGCGGAATCGGCGCTGCGACATCCCGATCTGCTCGGTCACGTCGGCGACGCCGCACCTCGGCGGCAGCACCGACAGCTCCCGCAGGGCGAAGGTGACGGCCCGATGGTGACTCAGCGTTCGCGCCGTCGCGAGCAGCACCCGCTCCAGCACGTCGAATTTGGCCTCCGGCGTCGGGGCTGCGAGCACCTGTTCGACGAGCACTCGCGCCGGCGGACCCCAGAGCGCCTCGAGCGGCACACGCACATTGTGTAGCTCGCTCGCCGGGAAATCGAAGAACGGAAAGGCACCGCCCGCTCTGAAGTGCACACCGATGACCGAGGCCGCGGCGGACGTCTCGAGAACCCAGTGCTCGGAGGCCGGGCCTGCAACGGTTGCAGCGTCCGAAGCCGCCGCGGCGCTGCGCAGGTCGATCACGAGCTCGGTCGTCGCCATTGGCAGCAGCCGCTCCTCAGCGTGCGGCTGCACGTATCCGTCGAAGAGCCAGAGCAGCTCGACGAATTCGCTCAGCGCTCCGCGTGGAGCCCGGTAGCGACGGACCGGGGCGAGGCTCATACGCCTACCCTATCACGCCAGGCGCTCTCCAGAGGTAGTCCCGCACGTTCTGCGGTTCCCCGGAGAGGTTCGGGAGAACAATATGACGGCGCCATACGCCCGCGAAGCGCATGCCGGATTTCTCGAGCACGCGTGCCGAGGCGAGGTGGTCCACCTGACACTGCGCGCCGATGTGCTTTAGGCCGAGCGAGCGACCGAGCGCGATCATCGCGCGGCACGCCTCCGTGGCATACCCCTGTCCCCAGGCCTCTCGTACGAGGATGTAGCCGGTCGCGGCGCGCTCCGCTTCCCCGGGATCGAGCCCCGTGGACCCGATCACGACGCCTTGCCGTTCGATCAGATAGGCCCCGAGGCCCACGCGCTCCCAGCTCGCGAGCGCGAGATCGATGTAGCGCCGCGCGTCCTCGAGCTCCCGGTGCATCGGCCAGCTCATATAGCGGGTCGCTTCCGGGTCTCCCGCGTAGCTGAAAATGGCCTCGGCATCGCCGCTCGTGGGCTGGCGCAGAACGAGACGCGCCGTCGTGAGGCTGACCGGAGCGGCGAACACGTGGGAAGTGTAGCTCGATCGGCCCCGACTTCAGCGAGGAAGCGGAATGCGCGATCATGACCCCCGGGTCGGTCGCGCGAGCCAGGCGCTTGTCTGCACTTGAGCACTGCAGCCTTACCGGATAGAGAGCCGTGACGAACGAGGAGATCCTCGCCCGGTTGGAGGCGATCGAGAGACGCCTTGCGGCACTCGAGTCGACCGAGTCCGGCGGCGGGGCGCCTGCGAGCGAGGGTCACGCACCCGTCGCGGCCGCGGCCCATTCCCCGCCCGCACCGCGCCCCGGTGCCTTCGATGTGCGAGATCTTGCCATCAGCAACGTGCTCGGCTGGGCGGGTGCCGTTGCGCTCGTGCTCGCCGCCGCGTATCTCATTCGCCTTGCGCTCAATGCCGGGTGGCTCACGCCCCTCGTGCAGGTCGCCGCCGCGGCACTGTTCGGCTTCCTCCTGGTCGGCGCGGGGTTCGCCTTGAGAAGCGCGAATCACCGCTACGCAGGGCTCCTGCCGGCGGCGGGCGTTGCGGTCCTGTTCCTGTCGGTCTACGGCGCGCACCTGCTCTACCACCTCACGAGCGCGCACGAGGCTGCCATCGCGGTGATGGTCGTCTGCGCCATGGCGCTCGGCCTGTGCACGCGCTTCGAGAGCGACCTGTATGCGCTCTTTGCGGTTGCCGCCTCCTACTCCGCGCCATTTCTCATCGCGCGCGGTTTCGGCTCGTTCAGCGACCTCGCGTTGTACTACTCGGCGTGGAGCCTGACCTTCAGCGTCTTCGCCGTGCTGCGCCGCCGGCGGCTCATCTACCTTCTCGCCCTGTACGTCGCACTCGTCGGCTTCGATGCGCTCGCGCGCTCGCAGTACATCGACTGGCGCACGCTCGTCGAATTTCAAGCGGTGCAGTTCGTCATCTTCGCGGTGGGGGCGGCCGTGTTCTCCGTCCGCTCGCGCGCCGCGATGGACCAGAATACCGCTCTCGTCCATCTGCCGGCGCTCCTGCTTTTCTACGCCCTGCAGTACATCGTGTTGCGGGCCCACCTGCCCGGGGCCGCGCCCTGGATCGCGATCGGCAGCCTGCTCGCATTCATGCTGCTCTACCTCGCGACCCGGCTCGCCGTGGGACGCTCCTCCGCGGCGGGTCAACTGCTGCTCGGGTCCTATGCGGCGCTCGTACTATTCCATGCGGGGTATCTCGAGCTTCTGCCGTCGAGCGCAGCGCCGTGGGTTGCGCTCGCCGTGCTCGCCGCGGCGCTCCTGCTGCGCCGCGCCTGGGCTGCAGCAGGTGCGGGGCTGTGGCCGCTCCTCATCGCCGTAGGAGCCCTGTTCACGCTCAATCTGCTGCGCGTGGTGACCGGGAGCGCCGTCGATCGAGTTCCGGGGCACCAGGCGCTCGGGGTGCTCTACGCCGTGATGCTCTATGTCGGCTACGCTCTCGCGCGAGGCGAGCCGCGCCTGCGGCCACTCGGCGGGCTCGTGCTCTATGCTGGGCACCTCACGGCGATGTCCGCCACCGTGCAGCTCCTCGAGGAGCGGATCCTCCAGTCCCTCCTGTGGGGACTCCTCGCATTGGCCTCCATGATGTGGTCCGTCGCCCAGCGCGACCGGCTGGCGGGTCAGTCCTCGCTCGTATTGTTCGGGGCAACGGCTGTGAAGGTGCTGCTCTACGACTTGCACAACGCCGCTCCCATCGCGCGCATCGTGAGTCTTTTCGTGCTCGGAGTGACGTTCTATGCAGGCGGCCTTCTGTATCAGCGGCTCGCGAAGGAGACTTAGCCGGGCGCCGCCCTCACCGCCTCTCGAATCAACCCTCGTGACGCTCCGAAGGGGCAAAGGCTTCGTCCTTGCCGCGCTTGACGAAGCTGCGGACCTGCTCGGCGTAGTGCTGGATCTGGGCGTTGTGCCCTGCGACCAGCGCGCCCGCCATGCGAACGGGGTCGCCGAAGAAGAACCGCTCATAGAGGACCTGCCGTGAGCCGAACGCCGAGACCGCGACGTCCCAGGCGAGTCGAAAGAGCGGAATGCGATCAAAGGCCTCGGCGCGGGCCGCCTGGTAGTACTTTCTGATGTCCTCCGCGAGCGGTCCTTTCACATCCTGCTCCGTGGGCATCGCGACGAGCCCGCTCGCCCCGATCTGCTGGATGATCTCCACCATCCGCGGATAGAGCCGCGGATAGAGGTTGCGCGCCGCATCGAGTGGATCCCAGGCGGGCCGCATGACGCCCCACTCATCGAGGGCCGCATCCGCCTCGGACGTCCGCAGGAACGCCTTCATCGTCTCGAGGTTGATCCAGATCTCGGCAAGCTTCTCCTGGATGTGCTGGAAGATCTCGGCGCCGATCGTGCTCACGAGGAGCGAGGCGAGTCCGAGCAGGAACTCGGTCTTCGCGATGTTCTTCACCACGACCTGGTGCGTCATGTGAACGATCGCCCCCGTGCGCGCATACGCCTGATTGCAGCGCGCGATGTCGCGATAGAGGAAGACGTTCTCCCACGGGACGTGCACGTCATCGAAGACGACGACGGCGTCCATCTCCTCGTACCGTGACCCGAGCGGATGATCGAAATGCGAGCGACCGTAGTCGAGGCTTTCCCGGCAGATGAACCGCAGTCCCGCCGTATCGTTCGGGATTGCGAACCCGAATGCATACGGGGCGTCCTCCTCCTGGCTCTTGAGCAGCGTCGAGGGGAAAACCATGATCTCATCGGAGATCGGCAGCGTCGCGAGCATCCGGCAGCCGCGGATGACGATCCCCGCAGCCGTCTCCTCCTTCACGCGAGCCGCGAGGAAGGGATCGGCCTGCTTCCCCGAGCTCACCGCCCGATTCGCCTGGGGTGGAATGAGCGTATGGGTCAAGCACAGGTCCTGCTCGCGCAGGTACTCGTAGTACCGCACCGCATTGGCGCCGAACCGCGGATCGGCCTCGGCGAGGAACGGCGCGCCCGCGGCATAGCCCGTCATCGCGCGGTTCAGGTAGCTCGGCACGCGACCCATCATTCCGTGCGTTGAGTCCTCCCACACCTTCATCGCGGCGGTCACGCCGCGCAGCTCCGCTTGCGTCGTCGCCATCATGAATGACCGGGAGACCTTCTGGCCGCTCGCCGGGGAGTCGTAGAGCGTCACATCGGGGCGTTCCCACTGCAGATCGTAGAGGCCGGCGAGCGTGTGGACGCCCCTCGCGAACGCTGGATGGGTGGTCACGTCCGCGACCCGTTCTCCGCGATACCACAGGGACGGCGGCCGCTCCTTCAAACGAGCGAGAACCTGGGCCCCGCGGCGGGCCCCCGAGGCTTGATGTCGTGGACGCTCCGGCATGATTGAACCCCTTTGCGGGTGCTCGTGGCGACTCAGGGTGACCAGCCGGAATCGATGCCGTACGGCAGCGCCGTGCCGATCGCCCAGACCTCCTCGAGGACCCCGCGACGCACCTTGAACACCTCGAACGCGAGCATGCTGTTCGGCGAGCGGAACGGATAGGTGCCATCGGCTCGCTCGCGGTCGCCCGGGTGATCGAACATGACGTGACAGACCGCGAGTCCGCGCGCCTCGTCCACGACCGGGAAGCGCCGGGCGCGGAGCGCCTCGATATGGGCATCGGGGACGCGGGCTCCGTCGCTGTGCTCGATGCCGTCGAAGTAAAGATTCGCGATCTCGATGAGCCGCGCGCGCAGCCGCACCCCCTGGATCGCCTCGGCGCCCATCTCATCGACGACACCCCCGCGCTCGGCAGCTGACGGGTCCGCTCGTGACATGTGCCCTCCTGCCGGCCTGCGCGCGGCGACGATAATAGTTCCAAAGGAACTGTCAATTCGAGGCCGGAGCGTCGCCCGCATCGGGCGGCGCAGCGCCCTTCGCCGGCGCCGCCAACCGAATCGCATCCTCGACCGAGCGGAAGACTTGACCCTCCCCCAGTGCCGCGATGAGGCCGGTCCGTGTCGCAGCGCGCTGCGCGCGCTCTGATTCGAGGCGTGCCACGGCGACCCGCGCCCCGCT